>Ga0068859_100000100_pt1 | contig 79844 bp, 59 predicted proteins | sample KBSSwiS22_FD_66585 | JGI IMG/M metagenome (GOLD analysis project Ga0068859, IMG submission 66585) | Switchgrass rhizosphere microbial communities from Kellogg Biological Station, Michigan, USA - KBS Switchgrass S2-2 | ecosystem: Host-associated > Plants > Roots > Rhizosphere > Soil ...
TGGTTTGTGGTACCAAAAAATACCAGCGGAGCTGCTACTGGTTGCGGCGCAACAAACGCTACCAGTTTTACCACAGCAAGTGTTCCTGTACCCGAACCTGCTCCGGCTCCTCCGGCTGCTCCGGGGCCGGTTCCACCTGCTGTACCGGGTTGCGCAATAAACAGCGCACCTGCCAATGGAACCACCATTGCTACACAAACAAGCGCCACACTAAGCTGGGCTGCAGTAGCAAATGCAACATCTTATGATGTATATGTTTGGAATGGAACAAATGTACCAACATCGCCCACCACCAGCACCACCTCGAACAGTTATGATATTACCGGACTAACACCAGCCTCCTTATACAACTGGTTTGTGGTACCAAAAAACGCCAGCGGAGCTGCCACTGGTTGCAGTGCAACAAACACTACCAGTTTTACCACCGCAAGTGTTCCTGCATCGGATCCTGCTCCTCCTGCTGCTCCGGGGCCGGTGCCTCCCACTGTACCCGGTTGCGCAGTAAACAGCGCACCTGCCAACGGAACCACCATTGCTACACAAACAAGTGCCACACTAAGCTGGGCTGCAGTAGCAAATGCAACATCTTATGATGTATATATTTGGAATGGAACAAATGTACCAACATCACCCACTACCAGTACAACTGCCACCAGTTATGATATTACCGGATTAACACCAGCGTCCTTATACAATTGGTTTGTGGTACCAAAAAATACCAGCGGAGCAGCTGCGGGTTGCGGCGCAACAAATACCACCAGTTTTACCACCGCAAGTGTTCCCGTGCCTGATCCCGTTGCTCCACGGCCGGTTCCTCCTGCTGTGCCAGCTTGCACAGTAAATATTCTTCCATTAAATGTGGCCATTGTTGGCCAGGCAGACAATGCAACCCTGGTATGGCATAAAGTTGCTGGTGCTGAGTCTTACGATGTGTTCTTATGGGAGGGAGCAACCAGTGCGCCTGCTGCAGTAGCCAATACAACCGATAGTGCTTACAGGGCAACCGGCCTGAATGAAAATAGTTTGTACAATTGGTATGTTGTGCCACGAAACGCAGGCGGCGCAGCAACTGGTTGCAACAGCAACACCTCTGTGTTTAAAACGTCTCCTGTAGTAGTAAACGCGACAGGCGAAGGATTGCAGGGAGATTATTTTAATCATTTATTTTTTAGCGGTCACACTATATTTACAAGAATCGACAGTACTATTAATTTCGACTGGGGAGCAGGATCGCCCGTTTTATCGGCAGTTGCAGATACATTCTCGGTGCGGTGGACAGGAAGGGTGCAGCCATTGTACAGTGAAAGATATACATTTTATACGTCCACCAATGCCGGAGCCCGGCTTTGGGTAAATGGGAAATTACTAATAGATAACTGGCTGGCCTATGGGTTTTCAGAACACCACGATACAATAACGTTGGTAGCTGGTACAAAGTATGATATCAAAATGGAATACCACGGAAAAACCGGCGGCGCCATTGCGAAGTTATTTTGGTCAAGTGCGTCTGTACCCAAATCAATTATTCCATGGTCGCAGCTGTATCTTCCGCAACCAGCAGGAACAGCAACACCAGATTCATTTCCTGATGCTTCGCCTGGTTTACCACAATTTACGCTGTTTCCCAACCCGGTATTGGCGGGGCAAACAGCTACGCTTCGTATTGATAACGCCGTTGCGGGTCCTGCCTCCTTACAGTTGATCAATACAAGCGGCGGCCAACAGTTAAACGAACGGGTAAATGTAAATGCGGGAGTAAACAAAATTGCCCTGCCTGCCATGAGGCTGCGGCCTGGTTTCTATATTTTGTATTTTACTGACAATGCACATACAACTACCACGCTGAAGCTGGTCATTAATTAAACGGCCAAATAGAGAGATTTAACCGCGGAATCCCGGAAGCAGAAGAACAAAATGATCACAAAATTTGATAAAAGCAAACCATCCGCAGAAGGCAACAGCTACATTTGCTGTTATGAAAAAAATGCTGACCGGCCTTTTTGTATTTATCTGTGTAACCATAAATGCGCAGACCTGTATTATCATTTATGTAGGAAATAATGGCATTACTGCCGGGGCAGACAGAAAATACCGTGAAACGGCCACCAATAAACCATCGCGTGTGTATTTTGGCAGAAAGATTTTTACGGGCAATCATATATACTGGGCAATGTCTGGCGCCGACAACAATGATGTCATACACAGTATTTGCCGTGAAGCCTGTGGCCGGGCCCGCTCATTGGAAAACACGGTAAAAGTTGTTCGGCAAAAATTACAGGCTACCCATTGCCGTAATGAGATGCATGCGCTTATTTTGACGGCCAATCAGGAACAGAAGGAAAAATTTAAAGAGAATCTTGCAGAGATTGTTTTCTTCAAATTTGATGGCCGGGCATATAAGGCCATTCGCCTCGGATTGTCTATCCCGGGCATTTTAGGAGGCAATGAAACCCTTCATTATTCAATTGATTCTATTACCTCTGCAAAAAACAGGTACGGACTTTTTATACTCGGACATTCAGATGCCATACCTGCAAACACAGGACCCCGCGAGTGGACGAATCCCGCAGCTACTATCAGGAAATTTATAATTAAACAATCAAAATCTACGCCTGCCGACGTAAGTGCCGAATCGGATATTATCACTGTTACCAAACAGGGCTTTACCTGGGTTAGATAAATAAGGTTTATCCAAGTATGGCTACAGGCCTTTGCCATGCAGTAAACCAGCTCATGACTGGCAAACATATAACATAGCCATTGCGTACAGCAGAAAGTAGATAAGTTTAAGCATGGTAGGTGTTTATGTTTTGTAATAATAAAATTATGCCACCTGGTTGCCCGCAGGTTATTGACCGGAACTGCGTATAATTCTACCCATAACTAAGCAGGGTGGTTTGAAAATTTCCCCGGTAGTCCATGGCATAACAATTGGATTTTTAAAGACATGCTACACTCGCTTTCTACCACCTGGAAAATCATAAAAGCGTCGTTTACAGGCTTTGTGAATGATAAAGTACCCAAGCTAAGCGGTTCACTGGCTTATTATATGATTTTTTCAATGGGGCCGCTTTTGTTAATAATTATTACCCTGTGCGGTTTCTTTTTTGGAAGGGATGCAGTGGAGGGCCGGATATATGGCCAGTTGCAGGGATTTGTTGGGCAGGATACAGCGGCCCAGCTTCAGCAAATAATTAAAAGTGCTTCACTGAGTGGCAAAACCATGATGGCGTCTGTGATTGGCGCAATAGTGCTGCTGATAGGGGCTACCAGTGTGTTTGCTGAAATGCAGGACTCTATCAATATGATTTGGGGCTTAAAAGCAAAGCCAAAAAAAGGATGGCTGAAACTGTTGCAAAACCGGTTTATTTCTTTTTCTGTAATCATCAGCCTGGCATTTCTGTTACTGGTATCGCTCAGTATATCAGCCCTGCTTGAAGGGTTCGGCGATTATTTAAAAACGAGGTTTCCGGAAGTAGCCGTTACATTGTTTTATATCCTTAACCTTGTCGTTAGCATGCTTATCACCTGTTTCATTTTTGCCATTATTTTTAAAGTGCTGCCCGATGCAAAGATTAGGTGGAAAGATGTAGCCGCAGGTTCAATAACAACAACTGTACTTTTCATGATGGGCAAAATGGCCATTTCTTTTTATATTTCAAAGAATAACATAGGTACCGTGTATGGACCGGCAGGTTCGCTGGTGGTGCTTATATTATGGATTTATTATTCTGCCATTATTTTATACTTTGGCGCAGAATTTACAAAAGCATATGCTGTACAGTACGGAGCAGCTATCTATCCTTCTGAATATGCGGTAACTGTTGAGCAAGTGGAAGTTGAGAAAGGGAAAATATCACTGCAACAAAACGAACATCAAAAGACGGGTCAACCGGAAACTGGCTGATACCGGTATTTGCGGAGTGCACTGTTTCCGGGGAAGCGTATTATTGCATAAAAAAACCTGCCGGGAAACCGGCAGGTTAGTGATAAACAATTTTTACGTATGAGAAGAGTTCGAAAAAGAAAGTTGACTGATACTGGATTTGAAATGATTTTTCTACAAGATTTGGATATTTGATTAAAGGGTTTTTACAGATATTGGATTTCTTATCAATCAACTTCTGCATCAAAAATACACATTGTACTTATTCAAAAGATACGTGCTTTTAATCTATTTTTAATGATCGGCTTTTACTAAATCAATCGTAGATATACGATGTTTTTTACTAGTAGTTTAGCTAGTTGAAATATTATAAAAAAAAGATATTTTTATAATTCCTCCCATTGAAAGCTAACATTCAGTTCACTTAAAAAACCAGGAACTATGTCAGCTGTAAACCGCTTAAAGAACTTTTTCAATTTGTTTATCGGCGCCCTTTTCCATCATTCAAAAAAAGAAACGGGGAAGGACCTTTCAGAGTTTACAATTTTGTAAATGCAATTTGTTCGTTGTCCGTTTTAAAGTCCATTAAAAGCAAAATGCCCCGCCCGCCAGCAGGGCATTTTTTTTAAACAACGTTAATAATTACCTAATCATCGAAAATAGTTATGAGAAGAGGTGCAGGTGTATATATTTGTACCGGTTTTTCATAGGATATTGGATTTTACACGGGGCAGCATTTCTATGCAAGCCCTTTTTTGTTTTAGGTTATTTAAATGCTTTGAGTGACGTACCCATCAACCCTTATTTTAAATGGGCCGTCATAGGATCAATAATGGCTTTAACTTCTGTAATGCTGTTGATGGGAAATGCACCCAGCTTGGCATGTTTGCGCACGGTCTCTTCATTTTTTGCAATGTGAATACAGTAGATTTTGTCTTCCGTAATAAACGATTGTACCCACTGGTAGCCGTTTCCCATGCCGTCAATTACCTCGCAGGAAGTTTGTGCTATGGATTGCAGCTCTTCGGAAGAAAGGTTGCCTGCGCCCGGCAGGTTTCTTTCAATAACAAATTTTTTCATACCTGGTATTTTTAGTTGAATGACAGGTATGAAATTCTAGAAAATATTGCAATGGAATAAGGGAAGCATTCCCTATTTAAAAGAAACGTGTTCCCTATTTTAGAATACCCAGCCGCCTGGCCTCCTGTACGGCTTTAGCACGGGAATTGACATCCAGCTTAAACAGCATCGAAGAAATATGGTGATCAACTGTTTTGGCAGAAATAAAAAGTGCCGCCGCAATTTCTTTATTCTGCATGCTTTGGTTCAGCAGTTGTAAAATATCAAGCTCGCGATTGGTTAACCGGGCCGGGTTTGAACGCGTGGTTTCCCTGAGGCCACGTGGAATTTTTTTAATACCCGATACACGCATTTCCTGTTTCATTTTTTCAAGAACCGCCGCTGCCTCCAGTTGCTGTACAATGGCAATTGATTTTCTTTTGTCATCATCATTGCCTTCAAATAGCAACAGCGCTTCTTCAAACGGTGCGCCCAGCTGGTTCCACAGCAGTATGGCTTTAATACGGGCTTTTGCGTCTGAAACATCGTATCCCGCGTATACTTTTTGCAATGGTAAATGCTGTTTCCTGGTCTTCATCAGCCAGAATGCAAACCCGCTGTTCAAAAAAATATTATTCTTTTGTTCAACCAGTAATATGGTTTGCTGCAGGTTTTCTTCTTCAATCAATGAATCGCCGGTTACCCATTCGTATTCCAGCAGGGCGGTCATTACCGGCACAATCCGCTGGTGCTCCTGCATGGTAAAGGCCAGCGATTTTGCTTCCAGCAACAGTGGCAATGCGGCAGGGTTGCCGTTCCGAAGCAAAATTATGCCCAGCACAGTAAGCGCTCCAATCTTAATAACCGGGGCCTGGTACTCATTTTCAATAAGCCGGCTGGCCACGTTGTATGCCTCCTTGTAATTACCCAATTCCAGTAATAGCCGGGCCTTCCACGACTGCATGTATTTTGTCCAGGAATACAAGTCCCGTTCTTCGCAATATAAAATCCCTTCCTCCAGCTTTTTCTTTGCCAATGGGTAGTCTTTAATTGTGACCGCATTGCTGCAAAGATTGGTATACGCCCTGGCGGCGTGTTCGTGGAAGCCGTTTCGTAACGCCAGGTCAAGGCTTTGGGTGAGCATCTGCAGCGCTTTTTCCTTTTCTGACTGAAAATGTATCTGTATGACGCCCATATTGTTGAGGGCGTGAGAAAGAATTTCGTCGTCGTTTAATTCACGTGCAAGGGCAACCGCTTTTTCGCCCCAGTAAAAGCAATCCCCGTATTCATCTGACAGCATTTTTAACTGCGACATATTACTGTATGCCATTGCCTTCGCCTTTAAAAATGGTTGCTTGTCCAGCATTTCAATGGCTTCCTTTGCAAATTTTTCCGCGTTTTTAAAATTGCCTTCATACCACCAGAGCCGTGAAAGAAACCGCAGGCTGTTGCCTGCTTTTTCAATGTCATTTTCACTGTTCCGGATATTCAGCAATTTAACCTGGTAAATGATTGCTTCTTTCACCTGGTTGGTGAGGTAGCATTCATAAGAATAGGATTCATAAAATGGCAGTAACACTTTCTTGTCATTGCCCTGATAATATTCGATGGCAGTTAAGTACAATTTTGATGCTTCCGTGTGTGCGCCAACAGTGATGGCCTTTTGGGCACCGATGGGTGCATAGTGCACCACCATTTCGTAGTCATTGGCATTTTTTGCATGGTGTATGATGCGTTCTATCTGGCCGTTTTCTTCGAAGCCGGGGAGTAATACCTCCAGTATTTTTTTATTAAGCGCGATCCTTTTCAGCGGCGATAAAGATTCTTCAATGGTTCTCCTGAACAATTCATGTTTAAATGACAGCAGGACGCCTTTCAAAACCAGAATGCGCATGGCCAGGCAGTTTTCAATTGCATCTTCGTAGTCAGGTTCAATTTTTTCAAGATAATTAATTTCAAGGCCGGTGGGCATAACGGACATGATATCCCAGATTTTTTTTACTTTTTCACCCAGCCTGTTGTAGGCTGATAATACCGTGTCTTTTATGTTATCCGGTACACCGGTGTTATAGCTTGCCAGTATTTCATTTACAAAAAATGGGTTTCCACCAGATATACTATAAACGTCTTCACCCTTGTATCCTTTTTCTGCTGCCAGTTTCTCAACGGCCGGTTTTGACAAAGGTGTAAGCAGGAGCCGTGTAAAAGTACCCGGCACCAGTTCTCCCATAACGTTTCTCAGTGGATGCCTGGAATGTATTTCATTATCGCGGTAGGTAAGCAGGAAGAGGCATTTGGTAAGGCTGATACGTCGTGTGAAAAACTTAATAAAATCCAGCGTGGCTTCGTCGGCCCAGTGAATGTCTTCAAACACCAGTATGACCTGTTGTTTTTGATGGCTTAGCTTTTCAAAAAATTTGGCAAATAAACCGGCACGGTCTTCAATGTTTTTGCTGTCTACCCAAAAATCGCTGCTGATTTGCCCGGCAATATCATACAAAGGTGCCAGCGGCCTGGGTGTAAAAAGGGCATCGCAGGTGCCACGGTAAATGATGCAGTTGTCCTCATGTTTTTTACAAAATGCATGCAATAGGGAGGTTTTGCCAATCCCGGATTCGCCGCAAACGAAAACAGAATGACCTTCACCGTTAGCTGTTCGTTTAAGCTGTGCCTGCAGGGAATTAAGAAATTCAGACCGTTCGATCAGTTCCATATCCGCCTGTTTGTAAAATGAGGAATTTCGCGTACTAATATAGGGAAATCTCCTTACAAGTATATACAAAATAGGCAGTTGCTTTGTATGGAAATCAATTATTTACACTCAAAATCTTCAACATGAAAATTTTTTCAACCATAGTGGTATGCCTTACGGCCGGTATGGTTACCGCTACAGTATCGGCACAAAATGATGTGGGAAGCACAGCCGCCACTAAAAAAAATGAAACCGCCGGCAGTTCCAAAGGCAAAAAGCTTTTTATAGATGTACATCACCTGGGTGCAGGCAAAGTAAGTTATGATGCCGTTGCAAAAGCCCATGCAAAAGACCTTGCTACGGAAGGGAAATACGGCGTGGAGTTTATAAAATATTGGGTGGATAGCGCAAAGGGCGATGTGTATTGTCTTTCATCTGCCTTTACTGACGAGTCTATCCGCAAAACACATGCGGAAGCCCATGGCTTATTGCCCGATTATATCTACTCTATGACCGATGGCGCAGCGGCGCCCATGAACGGGGGGAAAAATTTGTACCTGGATATACATGAACTGGGTGCAGGTAAAGTAACGCCCGCGGATGTGGCAGGTGCGCACCAGAAAGATTTAATGGTTGAAAATAAGTACGGGGTTAATTTTATTAATTACTGGGTAAATACAAAAGACGGTGTAGTAATGTGCCTGTCTGAAGCACCTGATTCCAGCGCAGTTATCAATACACACCGGGAGGCCCACGGCCTTATTCCCAGTTCAATATCAGCAGTTAAACAAGGGCAATAACCAATCTTGAAAAAATCATCAGTAAGCGCGGGTGTTCATTTTTCATGTGTTAACTTAGTAGAACCCGCTTTGCAGCGGGTTTTACTTTTTATGGCTTTATTATTCATTCAATCAAAATAAAATGAAATGCTTTTTCCTCCCGGCTGCAGCCTTGTTTCTTTCCACGCAGGTCATGGCGCAAAAAAATGATATAGCAACCCTGGAAAAACTGAACTATAGCTGGCTTGCTGCTTATCCCAAAAGGGATACTGCCGTACTGAGCAAAATACTGGCGGAAGACTTTATACTTGTTAATCCTGCCGGCGCAAAAAAGACAAAAAAAGACAACCTGGACAACATGCTTGACCCGAACATTGAAACGCTGTCTGTTTCCATTGACAGTGTGGAGGTGAAAATGATAAACCCGGTCACCGGCCTCCTTACTGCCTGGACAAGGTTTACATTTAAAGCAGGCGATAAAGAAATGAAAGGTAGAAATTGTTACCAGGATGTTTATGTAAAAAGAAAGGGCCGGTGGATGGCCATTGCTGCACATGTTACGTCCCTGGGTGTGCAATAGTCAATTTCCCAATGAGAAGCGGGCAGGGTTCAGGGAATATGAAGATAATTTTCCACACTTTCGGGTGTTTTACTAATAAATGAAGCGTTTGGTTTTGTGGTATCTCTTTTGAAATATTTTGTTAAAACATTATTGTATGCAACATCCGGATATCTCATTTTTACAATTGCGAATAGCCAATATAGGAACGGCTTTGTTTTATGGCGGTCCCGATTCTCCGCTGCCATTTTCCACTTATATTATTACAGCTTTAAAAATAGATGAAGACGGCTATGTCTGGTTTTTTATAAACCGGGGTCCGCAGCAGCAAAAAATAGTCAACAGGCGTTTTGATGCGCAGCTGGAGTTTTATCGCAAGGGTTATCCTTTTTTTATGAAAATTGATGGCAAAGCAGCCATAGCAGACCCAGGCGAAAACTTGCATGAAATAATCGGCAAAGGGATTAGTCTTTCGCAGGAAGCGCTGTCTGGTATCTTACTGGTAAAAGTAAAAATAGAAAATGTAACATATAAGGAGTTAAAGGAACAAAAATCCTTCAGGCTGATGAATCATCTCTCTGTATGGTTAAAAAATATTTTGCATCCGGTTCAGGAGCAGCAATGGCAGGCTTCCCCGGCCATCTCATAATGTATTGCTGCTATAACTTTTGTTTTTTAAAAGCCATTCCTGTTATCCGGCAGAACAATATGGCGTAAATCTTGTAAATAGAAGCAGGTGTAGTTTTGAATTATGCGGCGGGTGAATCTTTTCAACAAACAATATTTATATGCCCGTACATGTTGTCAGGAAAAATGTACTTTTTCAGCCAGATTCAAGCCGTGTTATTGCCAGGTTTTTATATAATAATGATCAACGAAGCGGAGATCTGATAAACAAGGTATTGTCATTATCGGAGAAACAGCAAAGGGAAACACTTATCCAGGTATTAAGAGATTATTCAAAACGTCACCGGAGTATTTCAAAAATTTTTGAGAAAAACTTCAATCGTCTTACACCCATATTTAACCAGCTGGGCATTGACCCCTCCACACTTACCAGCGCGCAAAGGGGATTAATAGGTTCATATTTTACGATGGAGTATTCCATTGAAGCAGCGGCATTTTTTAATCCTTCTATTATGGAAGATCCGGACCAGACGGGGCTGGCCCCGGGCGAGAAAAGGGTTATCATTAGTTTCCGGGCTACGGGAGAAGGTCATATTTCTTCTATTGTATTCAGATCCGGTATCCTGGATCGGGATAATAATATAATTATTGAACCACCGGGGCGGATGCTGGAGTCGCCGGAAAGAGTAAAAAATCACACTTATCATAAAGATAGTTTTCTAAGGAAACTGCAGGAAATGCAAAGCCCGGCCAATGCCGTTGCCTATACGGCTATGCAGGAAAAATTACCTGAAACTTTTGTCTATGAAGAACTAAAAAAATATGTAGAAGAAACAAGGCTTTTGATGGCCGGCAGTACGGTAGATGAGGTCTTGCTGAACGAAATACTCTGGCTGGCATCTTCGCATTATGAAATGGATTTTTCTGTAGACACCTCTATTTCGGAACGGGTTATATTTCCTATTGCACATACTGAAATGAAAGGAATTGAAGATGCCAGGTTTGTGAAGTTTACGGAAGCCAACGGAGAAATTACTTATTATGCCACTTATACTGCATATGACGGTATTACCATCTTACCGAAATTATTATTTACACAAGATTTTTATCATTTCACCGTGCTGCCTATTCACGGAGAAATAGCGCAGAATAAAGGAATGGCACTTTTTCCCAGAAAAGTGCACGGTTTGTACGCAATGCTTTGCAGGGCAGATGGTATGAATAACTATATTTCTTTCTCCAGCAATATGACGGTCTGGCGTAAATCAACATTATTGCAGGAACCCAGGTTTCCGTGGGAGCTTGTGCAGATGGGCAATTGTGGCTCACCGATAGAAACACCGGAAGGATGGTTGGTTATTACACACGGGGTAGGGCCTGTACGTGAATATTCGCTGGGTGTTTCACTGCTTGATTTGGAATCGCCCGAAATAGAAATAGGAAGACTGGATACACCCATACTGGTACCAAACGACCTGGAGCGGGAAGGCTATGTGCCCAACGTGGTATATTCCTGTGGTTCCATTATTCATAATGACAGCCTGATTATTCCATATGCCATGTCTGATTATGCATCCACTTATGCAACCGTAAACGTATCGGAACTACTGTCTGAACTCAAACGATCAAAGTAAGATTAGGATAGCAGGAATTGTATTGCTGGCATTTAATGCTGTAGTATTTTTTTGTACACTTCAATATAATCATCAGTCATTTTTTCGGCGGAAAATAAATTCAGTGCCCTTTCACGGCAATGTTTTCTGTTTATTGCAGGAATTTTCTCTATGGCCGCAACGGCCTCATCGATGGTATCTACCAGGAAGCCGGTTTTGTTCTGCACAATTAATTCGGGCATTGCACCCCTGTTGAAGGCAATTACCGGCGTTCCGCAGCACATGGCTTCTACTACGCTTAAGCCAAAGGGCTCCTCAAAAGAAATCAGGTGCAGTAATGCGGCTGCATTGCCCAATAACCTGTTTCTTTCTTGAGGCCCGCAATTGCCCACATAGATTACGTCTGTATTGTTTGTAAAAGGCTTTACCCAGGTATCAAAATAATTCCTGTCCTGAATAAGGCCCGCCAGTATAATTTTTCTTCCGCATGCCCTGGCGGTTTCTATTGCTTCCCTGGCCCCTTTTTCAGGATGAATCCTTCCAAAAAAAAGCAGGTAATCGCCTGCTCTTTCATTAAAGGAAAACTGGTTGGTCTGTATACCATTGTATACGGTGGCAATATAGTTCAATGAAGGATTTCGGTCGGCATTGCTGATAGAAACATAATGACTGGATTTATCGTATTTTTTATATACCGGAACAATCAACGGCGACGAGAAGCCGTGAATGGTAGTAAGAAAGGGGGTTTTGATTAATTGGGAATAAGTAAGGGGCAAAAAATCATAGTGATTATGAATAAGATCAAAGCTGCCCGCTTTTTCCATCAGGTAACTAATATGAAGACATTCATTCACCTTCACATCAACCGCAGGATCTTCTGCGTAAGGATGGTCTATATAATAGTCAAGTTTGGCAGTGGTAATGGAATCGCCGGTTGCAAACAATGTTACATCCAAACCTTTTTGCACCAGTCCCTCAGCCAGGCAGCTAACTACCTGCTCCCAGGGGCCGTATTGAAGCGGTGGTGTACGCCATGCAATGGGCGAAAGAAGGGCAATTTTCATTAACAAACAGCAATATTCTTTTTGACTAACAAGTTACAATTACAGTACTTTTTCTTCCACATATTTGGTCTTTGTTTTATCTTTTAACATATTTTCATTCTTAACCGCTGCATAGACTTCATTCAGGGTTTGTAATACCGCCATGTGCGATATCAGGTAAGATAGTGTACTTTCAGCGCCCTGGTTGCGGTTTACGCCATAGCTTTCCAGCCCGTCGCAACAGCCTTTTGTTTCATGATCATACAGGCCTATGCGCAAATCATTTTCTCCCAGGAACCACATAAAGCACGTATACATATTATTCAGGCTGGTCTTGTCGTTGGTAAGCTGGTAGGCTTTCTGAAACAATAATACCATAGCCATTACATCCAGGGGTTGCTGCGCAAATGTTGACTGTTCGCCATTCATACTGTACCAATTCTGGTTACCTACCACAGACAGGTAACCGTTTTTCAGCGTTACTTCAGTTAAAAACTGCATGCTTTCGAGGGCTATTTCAAGCACTTTATCGTCGTTTAATACAGTAGATGCATGCAATAATGAAAGCGGCAATATCGCATTATCGTATGTCATCATGGGTTCAAACCATCTCCATCCGGCTGTATTGTTATTATCATAATGATCGACCAGTATATTGGCCATTTTTCTTACCCTTTCCAGCATACCCAGATCGCCCGGAGACGTTTTGAGGTAGTAAACCATTCCTGTAATTGCATTGGCGATTCCTCTTATTGATACAAGTTTATCGAGATGGTTAAGAGCCTGCAAAAATATTTCTTTGGCAGACATGTAGTACGAGTCATTGGGCGGATTGCCCAGCAGGTATCCAAGTGCCCAGACTGTGCGTCCGAAAGAATCGTCGGAGCCTGTTTCATCCAGGAAATTCCTGTTAAAGCTGAAAAAATTATGAAAACTGCCATCGTCCTTTTGCATATAGTGTATATAGCTGAGATAAACGGGCATCAGCTCCATTGCAAACGGCAATTTTTTCTGCTCATATGCCATTAACGACATCAGCAATGCCCTTGCGTTATCATCCAGGCAATATCCTTCCTTTAAATTAGGAATACCAAACTTGGCATGTTGTATAATGCCTGTATCATCTGTCATTCTTTTTATATGATCCAGCGAGAACGACGGCATAATAAGCGGATCAAAAATGGTTTCGGTTCTTTTTACGGAACGGGTGTTTTCCTGCAACAGGTTTTCTGCCAGTGCAATATATTTTTCACCAATTCTTGGCCATGTAATCTCCTGGCCGTAACGAAACGCACGTCTTCTCATTTTCTGCATGTTCTCAGGGTCGTCCAGCAGGTTCATGAGGATAGATGATAGCTGATCATGGTTATTAAAATTAAAAAGACTGCCGCGCCCATGGGCAAGCAGTTCTTCTGCATGCCAGTAGGGGGTGGATATTACAGCACATCCTGCACCTACCGCGTAAGCCAGTGTACCGCTTGTTATCTGCGCTTCATTAAGGTAAGGTGTTATATAAATATCGGCAGCAGCAAGATATTTGAATAACTTATTCTGATTTACAAACTCATTCATAAAAAGAACATGCTGCTGCAGGTTCAGTTCTTTTACGAGGCGCATCAGGTAAATGCGGTATTCTTCGCCGGAATGTTTTAGCACATGCGGATGGGTTTTGCCCAATATGATATAAACAACGTCAGGGTATTGCTCAATTACGGGTGGAAGCGCCTTTATTACTGTTTCGAGACCTTTATTGCGACTGATTAATCCAAAACTCAGCAATATTTTTTTGTTCTCCAGTTTAAATTCTTTTTTACTTTTTTCACCATTGTACTGAAGATCGGGTACGCCATGTTCTATAATTTCAATATTGTCACTGCCGATGCCATAGATATCAGTTAAAAATGAAACTGCACGGTTGGTCATTACCACTGTCTTTGCCGCCATTCTGCAAATTTCAACTGTTATAGCTCTTTCGTTCAGGGAAGGCGTTTTAAGAATAGTATGAAAAACGGCTATCAGCGGAATTTCGAGGCGGTACAATAATGGTAGAATATATACCCCATTCTGACCGCCAAATATCCCAAATTCGTGTTCAAGAATGCAGATATCTGCACCACTACGGTTAATAAAGGCCGCTGCTTCCATGTAGTCGGCCTGTTGTTCCTGGCGTATAACAAACTCCACTTCGGGAGGATAATCATAATCTTTTTCAGAATCGCTGATGGCAATCACCATTCCTTCATGCTGCTCACCATTGCCATTTAGCAAATGGCTTATCGATTTCAGCTTATTCTGTGTAAAAGTGCCGATACCGCATTCACGTGGCGGATAGGTTGCGATGTAAACGATTTTCATAGTGATTTGCTTTTAGCGAATAATTACATAAATACACCGGATATAATTAGCCATACCGGTTTTCATGCCCTGTTACCCATTGGTGCAGAACATTGTTACCACACAAACTGTTAAAAAATAATGCCAAAGCTGTTGGCTATGGTAAATGGGGACAATTTTATAACGTTAACAGCTTCATAGTATTAAATAGAAATTAAAACAGGCCGGTGTTTAAACCAGCCTGTTTTATATTGTTTGGGATTTTAAACAAAAATTACAAACTATCATGCCTTTCTCTCTTTTTCTTGTCTTTGCCTTTTGCAGCTATCTGTGTTTGCAAATCCGAATCGTAAGGAGTTTTAATAGTATGTTTTCCATCGGGATTGCCCAATCCTGTTGCAGGCCCGCCCTTGGCCGCTAAATCTCTTTCAGATTCATTACTCTGACGGCCATAATTATTGCTGTCTGTTTTATTATCTGGCATAAAATAAAGTTTTAATTGTGAACAATGGATATAGCAGGCTATGCTGCAATATGCCATAAACAATGACAAAAAATCGTGCCGCGCCGCACTATAATATTTTATGGGCGGGCAGTCGTTTTTTTTGTAGCAAATAGTAAACAGGAATGAGGAATTTATTTCTTGTGTGTGGCATATTAGTTGAATTGATTAGTGTGTATACTATTCTTTCACCGTGAAAAAATAATTGTATGAAACAGGAACCAAAAACCAATAAAATTGTAAACAGCCAGGGAAACAACGATATACAAAGGGGCGATAAAATACAACCGCCGGGCAAAAAAAAAGATAAAAACAAAAAGCCATTACTTACAACAGCCGATTTAAAAGGCAAAAAAGTAGATGGCGATCCGGAACTTGAAAGCGATCAGCCTTTAGAACAGATATATTAGGTAAAGGGATGCACCATTCTTTTAATTGATATGGGTGCGTATAGTAGTAAGGAAATGGGATAAATCATACGGTTTGGCAATAAAAGCCTGTGCCATACAGTCCTGTATGCTTTCTCCCATTTCTAAATTGGCTGAAAAAAGTATTACAGGGATATGGCTGGTGTGGTTTTGCAGTTTTATTTTTTTACAGATATCGCGGCCATCAGCGCCACCCAGTGAAACATCCAGTAAAATCAAATCGGGATTGAACTGGTGTACACGTTCAGTAATTTCCTTCCAGTTTGAGACGGCGTCCACAGCAAAACCCTGCATGCCCAGTGTCATTGTAACCAGGGTTAAGATATCTATATCGTCATCTGCAACCAGGATCTTTTTCATAGTATGCTAATTAGCCTGTAAATAAAACATCCTTTCCGGAGGTTGCATTTCCGGGCCCATAATATATTATATTGGTAAAGGGAAATAAAATGCGGATACATTGTATTCCTGCATGCATATATGCTGCCATTTTCTTCCGGCATACGTTCTTCGGAAACGAATAAGCGCTGTGGCATTACCGTAAATCTTAATGGCATTGATGCCAGGAATATCGGGCAACGGAAAGAGAAGTATAGTGGCGCGAAGAGCTTTTTTTGTCTCAACGTCATATGGCAGACGGTATGGGTTTGGGTTTATGCGGCCATCAAATTAATAAAATTCAGGAGCATTATTAAAAAATTGGGTACGGAATTTTGGGATGAATAGCCTGCAATGTTTACCGGACATGGGTACTTGTCCATTTTATTCTACACTTTTGGGTATTACAGACCCTGCCGGGCGGGTAAAAACGCTGGTATGACAGGCTGGAAATCAACAACATCATTTGCGTTAGGTAGAAGGTCTTTTCTGCACGGGCTGCTGGTTGGGGCAGGTTTTACCGGCGCAGGTGATGGCATGATTCCGGGCGTCTTTATTGTTAAACACTTTTGTTGGTCGTGTTTTTTGATCGGCACAGGCAAAAAATGAGGCTATGCAACAGATGCCGGAAGGGCTGCCCGAATGATAATAAACAAAGCCATTGGTGGATTTTCTATTTTGAAAACTGCACAATGCCAGGCAACCGTCTGTACAGTTACTGCGTACCGGCCTAAAAGGCTGCTGCATTGAAATTCCTCGACGAAATAATTACAGGTTGTATTGAGCAAAACCAGGCCGATCAAAAAGCATTTTACGAACGGTACTACGGGTATTGCCTGAAAATTGTTTTCAGGTATATATACAGGTATGACAGGGCTGTGGATGTGGTAAATGACAGTTTTGTAAAGATATTTGGCAAGCTGCATACTTTCCATTGCGACCAGGCAACAAAAATGGAATTTGTTATGATGGGATGGATGAAGACCATTATGATAAATACTGCGATTGACCGGCTGCGCAAAGATGATTTCCTTCCGGAAATAGGGTTAACCAATGAAGGCCTGTGGATTGAAGACCGATCCCAGGCGTCTGACCAGGCGCTTTTATATGAGGACATCATCAAAGAAATAAAACGATTACCGCCTGCTTACCGGGTTGTCTTTAATATGTATGTTATAGATGGTTTTACACACCAGGAAATCGCTAACCAGCTAAACATCGCAGTGGGCACTTCCAAATCAAACTTATCCAAGGCCCGCGTCATACTGCAATCTTTCATTAAAAAGGCCGGTGAAGCAAAGAAATGCTGCATGTAAATGAAGATAATAACGATGAACTGTTCAGGAAGGCTGCAGAAGATTTCTTTCTTAAGGCGGACGCCCCCGACTGGGACGGACTTAGCAACAAAATGCAGTGCCCCGCTGTTGTGTCTGCAAGTGAGACTGCCGGTATAAGAAAGGAGAGAAAATACCGGTTCGGAATGGTGCTTTTTAAGCGGTTGTATCCTACACGCGTGTATAAGGCTATGTCTTCCTTCTTTCACCAGTTTCCCCGGGGGCGATGGTTCGGGAGGGCTAAAAAAAAAAAATTGATCCTGTGTTGTATATAATGGATGGAAGCCTGCAGTTGTATAACTGTTACACTGCCGTATTGTATGCGGAGGCATTAAGCGGTCATTAATTGTAAAAGCAAACAACAGGTATTGAGACAGGTAGTAAAAGATATTTTTATCATTTTGCAGTACAGGGAAAAAAGAAAACTCTGGCTGCTTGCGCTTGCAGATACCTGTATCAGCCTGCTGGATATTATTTTTCTTATTGCATTGCTGTATGTAATCAATTTTTATATACAGCCGTTGCATACAATTGCTGCGGGACACTTTTCATTTAATTTATTTGATACACACCCGGTTTTACTGATTACGCTCTTCTTCCTGCTTTTTGCAGTAAAAAATATGGCCGGTTTTATGATTTCCAAAATGCAATACCGGTTTGTTTATAGTGTGGCGTCCAGGATATCACGTCAAAACCTTGATCAATATCTCACCGGCAGGTTCTACGATTATATCAACACCGATTCTTCGGTGGCGCACAGGCGGATAAGCCAGGAGCCCATTGAATTTGCCCACTATGTTTTAAATGGCGTGCAACAATTGTTTAGTCAACTGGTATTGGTTATGGTTACCATTGCAGCCGTCCTAATTTTTAATCCGTTATTGTTTCCGCTGCTGCTGATATTACTGGCACCCCCTGTATTTTGGGTATCATTTTTAATGAAGCGCAGACTTGATGCAGCCAGCCGGCAGGCAAAAAGAACCAGCGAGCAAACCATTCAACATTTGCAGGAAGCACTGACCGGTTTTGTAGAAAGTAATATTTACAGAAAACACGATTTCTTTATCGGCCGGTACCTTCGTTTCCAGGAGCGGCTTAACCATTATCTTTCCGAAAGGCTGATCATTCAAAACCTGCCACCCAGGCTGATTGAAGCATTTGCCGTTTTCGGACTGCTCATCCTGGTATTGGTAAATTTTTTTACTGAGCCTGGCAAATCAATACCGCTTGTAACAATTGGTGCACTGATGGTGGCGGCGTATAAAATCATACCGGGTATCGTTAAAATCACCAACACGGCAGGACAGGTAAAAACCTATGCATTCGCTGCCACCGATCTGGCGGCGACTACCTTATTGCCCGGGAAGAGGACTTGCAGCAATGAATCTATTGACAGCATCTGTTTTGACAATGTTTGTTTCAGCTATCCGGACGCTAAGATTATCAGATCACTCACGTTTATGATAAAGAGAGGAGATTTTGCGGTGGTAGCTGGTATATCAGGAAAAGGAAAGACGACGCTTGTCAACCTGTTGCTTGGTTTTTTAACGCAGGATGCAGGGGTTGTTTGCGTAAACGGCCGCCAGGCAGATGCGGCAACAAGGCAAGGTTACTGGGCCGGTATTGCCTATGTAAAGCAACAAAATTTTATGCTGCATGCCTCCATTGCAGAAAACATTACTTTGCAGGAAGATGGATATGACCATGAAAAAATAGAAGAAATTGCAGCGTTAACCGGAGTTGATGCTTTTACCTGTTTATTACCCGGTGGTTTGCATTCCATAATAACTGAAAATGGAAAAAATTTTAGCGGCGGACAAAGACAAAGAATCAATTTTGCCCGGGCACTATACCGGAATTTTGATCTGTTAATTCTTGATGAGCCATTTAGCGAACTGGATGAACAATCAGAACTGCTAATGCTGCGGCAACTTCAAAAGATTGCTGCGCAGGGTAAAATGGTGCTTCTTATTACGCACAATAAAAATGCCCTGTCTTTTTGCAATAAAAAAATTCTGATGAATGAAGGAGAATAACCGGGCCCTTATTATTCTTACACCCGGGTTTCCGGCCAATGAAACGGACAGCACCTGCCTGCCTTTTCCCCAGCTATTCGTGAATACACTCCGGCAGGTAAATCCTTCTTTAGAGGTTATTGTACTCACATTTCAATACCCGTTTGAAAAAAAAGAATACCAGTGGAACAACCTGCGGGTAATTGCCTTTGGCGGAAAGAATAAAGGCAAGCTGAACCGGCTGATGGTATGGAGAGCTGTTTTAAAAAAAATACAAACAATTGTGCAACAGCAACCCGTTGCGGGGATATTAAATTTCTGGCTGGGCGAGTGCGGGTTGATAGGTAAATATGCGGCAAAAAAACACCGGCTTAAACATTATACCTGGTTATTGGGCCAGGATGCAAGGGCAAAAAACCGCTATGTCTCTTTTATAAAACCACATGCAAAGAGCTTAATAGCAGTGTCGGATTATATTGCCGGTGAGTTTTACAGCAATTATAACATTAAGCCGGCCAATATTATTCCGCCGGGCGTTAATACAAAGGAGACGGTTGTAAAAGATCGGGTACGTGATATAGATGTGCTGGGCGCCGGTTCACTGATACCGCTGAAACAGTATGTTATATTTGTAACGGTGGTAGCAAAGCTTGCCATTACCCACCCTTCCATAAGGGCAGTTTTGTGCGGAGATGGCATTCAGCGCGCGTTATTGCAAAAATTAATTGATGGAACAGGTTTGTCGGGTAATATCGAGTTAAGCGGCGAGTTAAGTAACGAAGCTGTAAAAGCGCTTATGCAGCGATCTAAAATTCTGCTGCACCCTTCGTCGTATGAAGGTTTTGCAACCGTATATACTGAAGCCTTGTACGCAGGCGCGCATGTTATAGGTTTTTGCCGGCCTATGGATGAGATTTTTAAAAACCAGCATGTGGTAAAAACGCAGGAAGAAATGGTTGCCCGGGTGGCTGCACTCCTGGATGATACAAACCTTAATCACGATAGCGTGATTACCTGGCCCATAGAAGCTACCTGCCAGAAAGTATTAGCGCTCTACGGAATTTAATTGGATACAAAGCGCCGATATATCTGCCGCAATTTTTTTAAAACTGAGTTGTTCAGTAAAATATCTTTCGGTTTGCAAACGGTAAGCATCAACGTCAATATTATTCAGGCTATTTAGTAATGTTGTCAATCCGTTTACATCTCCTGGTGCATAAAGAAAACCGTACTTTCCATTGGCGGTAATTTTTTCAAATGCAGCGATGCGTGTAACCAGCGGAATGCAACCACAGGCCATTGCCTCCAGCAAAGCATACCCCGCTGCTTCCCGGCGACTGCCCGATATAAAAAAATTGGCGGCACTGTACCAATCGGCCAGATCTTTGTTTTCAACCCTGCCTGCCAGTATCACTGTTTGTTGCAGGATATCACTCGTGGCTATTATTTTTTTAACATCCTCAAGCAGTTGTTCATCCTGGTAAATCATATACAGCCTGGCATCCGGCTGATGCCGTGCATACAAATTAAACGCGCTGAGTACAGTAAAAGGATCTTTGCCGGCAATAAGCCTGCCCACCCACAAAAAATTATTCCTTCCGCATATTTTGGTTACTGCCTGGCTTTTTTGCAGGCATTTCCTGGTAAAACAAGTGGATGCTTCCAGTACTTCAACACATTTAGCGCCATTTTTTATAACGCCTGGTATCCATTCAGCAGCGTTGCTATAAGAAGTAAAAAGATAAGCATGGATATATTTATCAGCCCATCGCTGAACAAGACCCTTTATGCCGGTGAAAGGCTTTTCACCATGATGACGGGCGACAAATTTGCATTTTTTGCCCAGCATATATTTCAAGGCAACCAGTTGAAGCGGAAATAGCAGCCCCTCTATGATTACAATGTCCGGTTCCTGCTTTTTAATATACCGGTGGGTAGTAAAGGGAATCCACCAGAACTTGTTACGGCTTTTAAAAAATGCATGCTGCAGCCCGTTGATTTTCTTCACGCCGGTGTAGTTCAGGTGTTTCACAAACCGGATATCAAGTATGGGATCAACAAATGCTGAAAACCCGAAAGCAGGCTGGTGCTTGTCCAGCATTTTATCCGGATCTGAGCATTCATGGTGGCAGTGGTATACGATGTCGACAACCTTAATCATTTACCGCTTTTTTGTTGGTATAAACAATGTCTGCAGGCAGCGCCGCATATTGCGAATAAGTGCTGATGCGTTGCAGCAAAGCAGCAGGATCGCCCTGTACAAATTTAATGGCACCGTTTATGGTTACCCGGCCAAAACTTTTCAGATCGGTATTTGTTTTTTTTATCTGTTCAAGCATTGATTTGTCAAACAACCGGATATTTCCCCCGTGCAGTACCATCAGTAGCATTGAAGGATCGAGCGCAAAAAAATCTTTGAGTGAAGGCTTGCTGCTGTTTGTTTTTGCCAATACAATATCGGCGTCCCTGCCCGGCAGTATTTCACCAGTATTGAGGTTCCATAAACGGGCCGGGTTGCTGTTAATCATATTGAAAAGCTCTTCGTCATTTACCATTTGCTGCTCCCTTGCCATCCGCAAATGCTGCCATATATTCCACTGGCTGGTTAATGTAGAATCGGTGCCAAATACTACCCGGGTATTATTTTTTAACTGATCAACAGGGGCATGCCGGTTTAATAAAAATTTATTGGATGCAGGGCACCACACAAGACCGGTAAATTTTTTTGCCTGTTGTTCATTCATGGCTACTCCATGAACACCAATAATTTTTCTTTGCAGCAAATTCCATTGCAGCAACTCGTCAATTTCATCATGGGATGGTTTATCCACGCCTTCGCCTGTATGTATAACGCAGGTTTTATTTGTGAGAAATGGATTATTTAATTTCCATCTCCAGTTTTTTTGAAATTTTACCGAGTGAAGGTTTTGCACTTCCTGGCAAACAGTAATCAGCGGGTTTTTTAATGGCAGTTTATCGCCGTGATTGATAACCGTGGTAACACCTGCCAGCAAATTTTTGTACATGCCCCATGCGGCCCTTAGTTGCTGTGGAATTTGTAATACTGAGTTGATTTCATTTTTATATTCTTTATGAATATGATTGCCCCATTCTGTGTAATTGCTGTAGGTTTTTTCTCCCAATAGTGCAAAGCAGTTAAAATCCAGGTGGTCGTGCGAATTAATGAGTCCGGGGAAAGCCATAGCGCCGGCAAAATCAATATCAGTACTGTTGTCCGAAACCCGGACATTGTTTTCTTTTGTGATGGCCGTTATTTTGCCTGCAGCCACTGCAATATTTACCAATCCGGTGCCATTGATAAACCGTATATTATTCAGGCGCATTTTCTCTCTTTAAATGAAGACCGTAAATAACAGGCATCCCTTTAAAACGCTCGTATACGGAAACCGCGTTTTGCGATTCATAATAAGATTTTACGGATTCATCCACCCGTTTTTCCAGGTGCCGGACCAGCAGAAACCCATGGTTACTAAAAATACGGAGCAGCTTTTTTATTGGGTGAACATAGTTAATGACAGACATTGTGGCGCCGTTGTGCTGAAAACTTCTTTTGCCGCCACGGGCCAGCATATCCGGGTGGAAATCGGTAATAACCAGGTCTCCGTTTTGTTTTGTAATCCTGCACCAGGCTGCAATGGCTTCCTCAATATTTTTTATATGGGCGATGGTGAGTGTGGTAACAACACAATCTGCAAAAGCATCGGGCACGGTATGTAACAGGTTGTCTGTAATTTGTTGGGTAAGGGCGTTGGGAAATTTTTGTTTCAGCCCGGCAAGCATGCCACCCGAAACATCCAACCCAAGAATAAGCCGGGGCTTTAACGCATATAATTGCTGCCAATGCCTGCCGGTTCCGCAGCCAATATCCGCCACCCGTTTGTTGGTGAGGTGGATGTCTTTGATGAGCGCAGTAAACAATTGTTCGTCCAGGTCAAGCATCAGGTTGCCCGGCTGATGGTCGTAGGAACCTGACCATAGATCATAGGCTTCCACCACCGGTTTTTCCGTTGACGCCGCTATTTTCTTTTGCAGGTATTGCCTTATTGAGCCAATCATTTTTTATTTCACTGACAAAGCAGGTTATAGTAAATACGGACGGGACAAAAATTGGTTGTTTTTTGCAACACCTTTATTTTACAGCTAAGGGCAACCATTACAGGTGTTTATCGTATTTATTACAGGGGATTGACTATCCCTTTGTCAATGATTATGCATAAAATCTTACTGTTCAATCCGCGCAGTGCCAATGCCAAATACCGTATACCGAATTCTATTTTAAACATTGCTGCATCGGTGGAAGGGAAATATCCCTGGGTAATTGTAGATGGTAACAGGGAGCAGGATTCATTGTCGAAAATACTTGGCTACATTGAAACTGGTGGTTTTAGGTATGTGGGCATTACCGTTATGCCGGGTCCGCAACTAAAGGAAGCTATACCCGTTTCAAAAGCCATCCGGGAATTATACCCGGAGGTGATCATCATATGGGGTGGTTATTTTGCCAGCAACCAATATAAAGTGGTGCTGAACGCGGGATATGTCGATTTTGTGGTGAATGGCCCGGGCGATCATTGCTTTCCAAAATTGATCGATGCACTGGAAAATAATCGACCTTATGAACTTATCAAAAACCTTATTTACAAATCGGGCGATAACATTATCAAAACAATAAAGGAAGATCTTATTGAGCAGGACGATTTGCCGCCGCTGCCCTATGATAAGTTATCTGAGTTTTATCCTATGGAGAAATACCTGGGTAAAACCTACCTGGGGAAAAAAACGATTGCCTATCATTCCAGTATTGGCTGCCCTTTCACCTGTTCATTTTGCGCGGTGGTACCCATCTATGAGGCAAGATGGAAGGCAAAATCGGCTGAAGCCGTTTACAGGGATATTAAATACATAAAAGATAAATGGGGGGGCGATGCTATTGAGTTTCACGACAATAATTTTTTTGTCTCTGAAAAACGTACGGTTGAATTTGCCAGGCTTATTATGCCGGAAAAAATGACCTGGTGGGGAATGGCAAGGATTGATACCATGTCGAAGTTTAAGGATAGTACACTGGCACTGATTCGTGAAGCCGGTTGCAAAATCATTTTCTTTGGTGCAGAAAGCGGCAATGATGCTATACTTAAACAAATGGATAAAGGAGGAACGCAGTCGGGCGAACAGATTGCAGCTTTTGCAGCGCGGATGAAGAAGTTTGATATTATTCCGGAATATTCTTTTGTATTGGGTACACCCGCACCTACGCCACTGGAAGTAGAAGCACAAATTGATTTTGATATAAAATTTATTAAACGGATAAAAGCTATCAATCCCGGAACGGAGATAGTGATATATACCTACAGTCCTGTACCCGCAGAGGGCTCAGAATTATTTAAACAGGCAACGGATAAGGGGTTTTCATTTCCCCAAAAGCTGGAAGACTGGATAAGTCCGGCCTGGGAAAATTTTGATTTACGGAAGAACCCGCTTACACCCTGGCTTACGCCTCAAATGATAGATAAGATCAGGAATTTTGAAACAGTGCTGAACGGTTACTATCCAACAGTCACGGATATTCGCTTAAATGGATTTAAACGATGGGCCATCCATGCGCTGGCGGGCCTGCGTTACAAAATTAACCTGCACCGCTATCCGTATGAAATAAAATTGCTGCAAAGGATATGGAAATACAGGCAGCCGGAGATACAGGGCTTCTGATCTGCTTTAATACTTGTCATTGGTATGGCAGCACCCGGGGTCAATAATAACAAATGATGATTCAGTCACTATACCGTACATATAACAGGTACCGCACACTGCAGACCGATAAAATAAGCAGTTTGCCCATTGTTATCTTAATGCCACACAGCTCCTGTAATTGCCGCTGTGTAATGTGCGATATCTGGAAAGGTAATCAGCAGCTTAAGCAATTGAATGAAACTGATATAAGGAGCTTGCTCGGCACATTAAAAAAGTTCCAGACGCAGCGGGTAGTAATGTCGGGCGGCGAAGCATTGCTGAATCCAAATTTCTTCAGGTTCTGTGAAATATTGAAGGCACGGAAAATTAAGATCAGTTTGCTTTCTACGGGATTAACCATAAGGAAAAATGCCAGTCAACTGGTGAAATGGGTGGATGATGTTATTGTGTCAATAGATGGAGACGGCGCGTTGCATGATGAGATCAGGAATGTTCCGGGCGTTTATGCCAAACTGAAAGAAGGTATTGCGGCGCTAAAATCTATTCATCCGGGTTTTCGGGTAACGGGAAGAACGGTCATTCACCGGCTTAATTTCAGGCATTGGCCAGCTATCGTAGACAGCGCAAAAGAGATAGGGCTTGACAGGATAAGTTTTCTTCCTGCCGATGTGAGCAGCCACGCTTTTAACAGGGAGATAGCCTGGGATGAGCAACGGCAGCATGAAATACTGCCCCGCGAAGATGAACTGAATGAATTGCAGGCCATGATTTACCAGGTTATTGCCGGTTATAGCAATGATTTTATGACAGGGTTTATTGCGGAGTCGCCCGGTAAAATACAAATGATACATGACCATTACGCGGCTTATTACGATCATTGTGAGTTTCCCTATAAAAAATGCAATGCCCCCTGGGTCTCAACAGTGATAGAGGCAGACGGCACCGTTCGACCATGTTTTTTTCATCCGGCCATCGGTAATATAAAGGCTGCGCCGCTGGATGCAATTGTAAACAGCGCCGCCGCAATCGCATTCAGAAAAAATCTTGATACAAATGAAAATGAAACCTGCAAAAAATGTGTTTGTTACCTGAATTTATCGCCTGGGAAAAACCCGGGCCTGTGAGTGATTGTATAATAATAACAGACTATGGCCGTGATAAAGCAAACATCGGTATTTCCAAAAATTGGTATAGCAGTTATCTATGGCATGGTTGTTTTTTGCGCGGCAGCCTGGTCAATTAAAAAGCCTGCCTACAATTGGGATATGCTGGCCTATATGGGCGTTATACTGTCTTATGATGATGCAGACGCGAAACTGATTCACCATACCGTATACGCTGTTGCAAAAGAAAAAGTTCCTGGTGTTTATTATGACCGGTTAATTGATGTTTCTAATGAATACCGGAATGCCATGGCGCAAAGTCCGGATCGGTTTTATTCGCAGTTTCCTTTTTATATTGTCAAGCCCATGTACACACGGCTGGCATGGATTTTTTACAAGATGGGTATGGGCCTTGTTGCGGCAACGGTATGGCCTTCCGTGATTGCTTATTTTTTTACCGGCTTATTGCTTTTTACCTGGCTTGGCAAATACTGCAGGGGCTGGTATGCAGGTATTGCAGGAATATTAATCATGCTGTCTCCGCCCATATTAACGGTTGCCAGTCTTTCAACACCGGATGCGCTTTCAGGACTGTTGTTATTTGCCGCTATATTTTCCGTAACTGAAATGAAATCGCAAACAGCCGCATTTGTATGCCTGTTGTTGTCGGTGTTTGCGCGCCTGGATAATATATTACCGGCGATTTGCCTGCTGTCAGTAAGTTTTTTCTCCGGCAAATGGCAGTATAAAACAAGACCGGTCCGCATGGTATTTTTGTATGCAGGTTTATTCCTTGCGTATTTCGTAGTATCTGCCAGTGTACAGTCTTTTGGCTGGAGCGCATTGTTCTATCCATCATTCGCGAAACAATTAAATACATCTTATACGTCTGCCAACGCGTTCGATTTTGCAGCCTATACAACGCTTGCAAAAGCGCAATTGATAGCTGGTCTGTATTTTTCTTTTGCAGGTTTCTTTTGTTTCCTGGTACTGTTGCTGTTCAGGAATGATGCGTCATTTGCTTTTGGCAGGATTTCAACAGAGCAAATGCTGGCCATTGCGTTTGTAGTAGTTATGGTATTGCGGTTTTTACTGCAACCTGTAATAGCCGACAGGCTATATACAGCTTATTACCTGTCTGTTATGGTTTTTTTGGTAAAACAGCGTTCATTGACGGTAAGTCTTCAACAAACATAAAATGAAAAAAATATTCCTTACTCATTCTTATTTCCTGTGTTTGGATCCCAAACAATTGGCTACCGGGAATCCTTATGCGCCATTGGGCACCTTATATGCGGCGGCTTTGCTGCGTCAGCATCAGTATGAGGTATCTTTTTTTGACACCATGTTTGCCAGGGGGGCCGGAGATGTTGTTCCCGCCATCAAAAAAGAACGGCCGGAGCTGTTTGTTATTTATGATGACGGCTTTAATTATCTTACCAAGATGTGCCTGGAGAATATGCGGGAGGCGGCATTTAAAATGATAAAATATGCGAAAGCTGCGGGCTGTACGGTAATTGTTTCCAGTTCTGATGCTACCGACCGCTATGAAATGTACCTAAATGAAGGCGCCGACTTCGTTTTATTGGGCGAAGCCGAGCTGACCTTGCTTGAATTGGCCAACGAGCTGTCAACAGGCCCGGAAAATTTATTTTCAATAGAAGGGCTTGCATTTAAACAGGATGGTGCAATTGTAAAAACAAAAAGAAGAAATGTATTAAAAGAACTTGATTCACTTCCCTTTCCCGCATGGGATATGATAGACATGGGGCCCTATCGGAAAATGTGGATGAAGCATGCCGGTTTCTTTTCTATGAACATGGGTACCACCAGGGGCTGCCCCTTCAAATGCAATTGGTGTGCAAAGCCAATCTATGGAAACAGGTACAATTCGCGAAGCCCTCAAAATGTAGTTCATGAACTGAAAATGCTGAAACAGCAATTTGGGTTTGACCATATCTGGTTTTGCGATGATATTTTTGGCCTTAAGCCGGGATGGATTACAGCATTTGCCGATCTCGTTGAGCAGGAAGGATTATCGTTCAGGTTTAAAATGCAGGGCAGGGTAGACCTGCTTTTGCAGGAAAATAATATCCGTGATTTGGCGAGAGCGGGTTGTGAAAATATCTGGATGGGCGCAGAAAGCGGTTCCCAAAAAATCCTGGATGCAATGGACAAGGGAACCAGGGTGGAACAGATATTTGAAGCTACGCGATTGTTAAAGAAATGCGGTATCCGGCCATCATTTTTCATACAGTTTGGATACCCTGCCGAAACAAAGGAAGATATTGAAAAGACCATTGCCATGATCAATGAATTACTTCCCGCAGAAATTGGTATTTCGGTTTCTTACCCGTTGCCCGGCACCGTTTTTTTTGAGAAAGTCAAAAATCAGCTGGTAAAAAAGACAAACTGGAAAGATTCTGATGAACTGGCGCTGATGTTCAGCAATACTTACCAGCCGGCATTTTACAGGCAATTGCATCGTTACGTGCATAAGAGCTACCGTAAGCACATTGCCTTTGAAAACATAAGACAATTGCTGGCCCATCCTTTAAAAATAAGTACGGCAAAAATCAGGAAATCGCTGTCTGCATTGTATTATCTTCCTGCTGCCTATGTAGATAAAATAAAATTACAAAGACTTGAAAAGCCCGCTCATGAATATGCCTGTTGATCAACTTAATGAAGAACTGGCTGCATTTGCATTCAACCAGCAGTCGGCTATTTTTGATGAGCAGTACGTTGCCAACAGCATTGTACATTATAAACGCAAAAGGGTAAGGGCGCATCTGCTGCAATGCCTAAGTCCCGGCAGCAATATTCTTGAACTGAATGCGGGTACGGGAGACGATGCCATCTTTCTTGCGCAACAGGGGCATTATGTGCATGCTACAGATATAGCCACAGGTATGCAGCAGCAATTAATGGCCAAGGCGGCGCACCAGCAACTTACCCACCGTATTAGCAATGAACTTTGTTCCTTTACCGCATTGCAAAACTTGAAAAACAAAGGGCCGTTTGATTGCATTTTCTCCAATTTCGCCGGGTTAAATTGTACGGGCGACTTAAAGGCGGTGCTGAATAATTTTGATGCATTGCTAAAGCCGGGCGGCGTTGCTGTGCTGGTGATGCTGCCCAATTTTTGTCTCTGGGAAACAGCCCTGGTGCTAAAAGGGAAATGTAGAACCGCCACCAGGCGTTTCTTTAGTGCCAAAGGCAGAAAGGCTGCTATAGATGGTGCTGCTTTTACATGCTGGTATTATCCCGCCCGGTTTGTTGCAGCTCAATTGGAGACTGCATTTTCGTCGTTGAAAATTGAAGGCTTGTGCACTATTGTGCCGCCTTCGTATATCGAAAACTTTGCAGAAAAATATCCCAGGCTGTTTCCCTGGCTGTGTAAAATGGAAGAAAGGGTTGCAGGGAAATGGCCATGGAAATATATAGGAGACTATTATATTATTTCATTGCGAAAGAAGTAAATGGCAGCATCCACGCTTTTTCAACACATAGTATCACAGGCCATAGGCAATCATAGACCTTTGCGCGTATATGCTATGCCCTTCTATGTTCCTTTAATGTGGTAACCATCTAAAAAAATACCGCTTTATAAAAACTTATTTCTCACTTGCACTGTATGCTGCTGGTAGTGATGAAATATTTCGGCCAGGCAGTTTTCGTAACGCAGCAGCAGTCTTTTCTGGAAATTTTCAGGATGGGGTTTGGAAAAATGTTTCCCGGCGTGCATACTAAGCAGTATCCCTTTGCTGTTCTTTTTATTTTTCCTGGTCTTTCTATCCCAGCTTTTTGAAGTCAGTTTCATTAAGAAGTTATCCAGGTAATTGCCAGCCCGGTTATTGAATATTTTTTCGGTGAGGCTGACAAGCCAGGTTTTCCTTATTTCTGCCGCCGCCGATAGATGCATGTAATTATTGGGTAAAAAGCTTTTTGTCCAGCTATTGGCAGCATAGAACTTATCGAAGACGGTAATTCCGCAAACAGGCAATATGGTTGCAACTTCCGTGGCGGTATAGATGTTTTTTTCCAGGATGCAGGGCTCACGTTCGTCAATGAAATAATTCATACAAAAGAGATCCTGCAGGTTAAATAAAAAAGTAATCTTCTTGAAAACATGCAAAAATGTTCTGGCTATCCACAACCGGTCTGCGCTGGTGATAATAAAGAAATCGATATCTGCATCTTCATCGGCAAACTTTTTAGAGAGGGAGCCGGAAACAGCCACTCCTTTTACAAAAGGAAATGCCGCAATAAGATTGGCTGCTTTCTCTGCTTTTTTAAGCATGATAGCAGCGCGTTCATTACCCCTGGTGCGTCTTTCTGCCAGCAAGTGATTGTTAAATAATGAATAGAAATCACCAATTTTAAAAATGACCATTTCATCAACAAGGCTTTGCAGCGCGAGGTCAAATTTTTGAGGGTCTTCCTTATGGGCGAGGAATGTATATACCTCTCTTTTTTTTAAAGGATAGTCAAACATATTAAAATATGTAAGCGTTGCCAATATGTCTTTTTTAACCAGCAAGAGTAGTTCAGGATAAGTTTTTAATACTGATTTTAATATTGTCCCTTGTAAAGAAGCTTTTTTTTATGTTGTAACAAATGAAATTGCGTTGCCGGATGACATTCCACAAAATATTTCTCATACTGTCCGATTATCATATCCCAGGTAAATTCATTTTTAATGGCAGCGTAGTTATTTTCAATATGCATTTTATTGACAAAATTGTTTGCATTAATCAGGTCGCGTACATGGCTTGCGTTCCCGAAGAGAACCGCGTTATACCTGAGGACGGATATATTGAACGGGTTATCATGTGCTGCAAGTGGTACTTTGGCTGCCATGGCATCGAGCAGTGAGGGATTGGTGCCGCCCACACTATGCCCGTGAAAATACAGGCTGCAGTATGCTGTAAGGGTCTGCACTTTTTCCTCATCAAAAATGGCACCCCTGAAAATAACCCGATGGTTGTTTTTATATTTGGCAACGAGGTGTTTTCCGAACCCATTACCGGTATTGCCAATGACAACAAATTTTTTATCAGTTTTTGCCAGGCAATAACCATCCAGTATCATTTCAATATTATTTTCCGGTTCCATCCTGGCCATTAACAGAAAGTAATCGTATTTTTTTAATTCATATTCTTCCAACAGGCGCTCATCTGTCACTGGGTGCAGGTCCGCACCATAAGCAATGTATTTGCTGTTTATCTTGTAGGTAGTATCAAGATAATCTTTAATTACCGGAGAATCCGCAATGTGGTGATGGCTTGAACGGATGGCCAGTTTTTCTGCATATTTCAAAAAGCGGCGCACAGCGGGCGTATATTTTGTGCGCTTCCATTCCAGCCCGTCCATATTGCTGATAACAATTGAATTTTTAGGATATAAAAAACCCCATATTGAACTGCTGGTGTATCCAAGCATAAGAATGATATCATAGTTCCGCCTGCGTGCATCCAGTATGCAATTCAGATCATACACAAACTGTCCCGGCACGCCAATAATGTATTCCGGGTCAAAACAATGAACAATGCGCACGCCATGCCATTCTTTTTCCTGGTAAGGATGTTTGCCGGAATTGTATACGGTTACCTCGTGTCCTTTTTCAACCAGGCCTTTTGAAAGATGTGCTGCAAAATGTTCAAAGCCACCGTAATGATTTGGTACACCCCTTGTTCCAAGTATGCCTATTCTCAATCCCATATATCTTTTATTTTTTTGTACGCTTCAATGGTTCTTATAGTTGCCTGCTTCCATGAATACTGTTCCATAATTTTTTTTTGTAAGGATTTATTGCCGGGAAGTGATGCTGCCTTTTCAACCATCTGGTAGATACTTTCCGGTGAACCGGGGTCGCAATAGATGGCGTCATTACCAAAATATTCCCTTGTATCTCCTTTATCTGTTATAACAATATTGCAACCCATAACCGCGGCTTCCAGTGAGCTGAGACCGGTTGTTTCAAACCAGCTCGGCAATACATGTACTTTGGCTTTTTGATAATAGCTTACCAGTTCCTGCTGCGGCAGGTGTTCAATAAATTGAATATTGCCGGTGGCTATTTTCCGGCAGGTGTGGTAATAAGATGTTTGATTCAGCGCTACCGAGCCAATGATTACCAGTTTGAAACGGGTGTTTCTCAGGGCGCGGATAAGATTGACCTGGTTTTTTATACCTTCTACCCTTGCTACGCAAATGACCAGCCATGGGTCTTTTTCTATTTTGCTATCAAAGGAAAAAAGATGGGTGTCAACACCATTTGGAACAACCACATGCGGGGTTTCGCATGGGTATTGCCTGGCAAGCCTTTTGTATTCGGAATCTGAATTGGGTAATAACAGGGTGGCCTGTTGCAATATACCGGTGATGGTTCTGCGCTGTCCCTGCCAGAGATAGGCAGGGCTCACCAGCTTGTCCCTGCCCAGTATCCACCGGGTGATGGCTTTACAATATTCTATTCCATCTGCATTTAAAAACCGGAAAAGCTTACCGGCAACACCTTTTCTGTGGTATTTATCATATTCGCTGTAATCTATCAGTATCGTGGAGACAAGAAAAGGTTTTGCCGCTTTGCGGATATGGTATAAAATATCTGCGGGCCTGGTAATATTAAAAAAGTGAAGAAGGGTATATTGCGTATAGTCTATTTTTTCGTTGGTTAATTTAATGTCAACAATTACATGGTGGGCGGCGAGTTGTGCGGCCGTTTGCAATACTTGTATGGTGTCGCCACCTTTCGAAGTGTAAAATGTTGCTCTTACTATCATTGCTACTTTTATCATGCCGGTACATTTGCGGGGGTGGTAGTAAATGCCGGTAACTTTGGTCTTATATTAAAACGGGGAAAGGCGTTTGTAAAAGCCAGGATCCATATCACGTACTCAGCGATATTGGTAATAAAACTTCCGGTAAACTGGTATAAGAAAATAAATAGAAACAGCAGCAGCCGGTAATAATTGGTCCATACCCTGGTATAGAAAAATAAAAACAGTTCCGCCAGCAGTCGTATTGCCAGTCCCATCCATCCAAAAATGGCCAGTGTTTCAGCAGCTGCGTTTGGAATAGCAATGTTGTTGTAATCCAGTGGGTACAGGTAAAAGCTCCTGATAATATCTCCGCCCAATATTTTTATTTGCCCAGGTCCAATACCCCAGGCCGCACTTTTTTGCTGCAGTATCTGACCGGCCAATACAAATGCTTCAGAAGTTCTGCCATTGCCCGATGTGTCTTTGCCCGAAAGAATATCCTGTATTCTTACAAAAAAACTGTTGTGCTGATAGAAGATGTACAATATGAGGCACACAGCTGCTGAGAGGGAAAGGACAATTGCCAGCAGGCTGAGCGTTCTTCTTTTTACCAACAGTGTTTTGCCATAGAGGCTGGCTGTGAGCAGCAATGCAAATAAAACTGCCGCGGTTACGCCAATGGAAAAGGACAGCAGGTAGGGGAGCAGGATCATTGCCAGCAACAGCCAACTGTTTATTTTATTTTGCTTCAGTACCAGTTGCAATAAAAAGTAAAAGAACAGGGGTGTAAACAAAACCGCATAATACGAAGATTCATAGGTAAAAAGCTTTAATCGGGTGGTATTGTCCACACCATTTGCCAGCGATTGTTGCATCCAAACCAGTCCGCGGTATGGACTGAAATAGACTGCAACGGCAATCAGGCACAACAAAAAATTGATGCCCAGTAGTTTCCGGAATATATTTTCTGTGGAAGCGGATACTTTTAAAAAAGTATAGAAGGCATGACAAAAAATATAGACAGCTGTATAATTTACAAGCGAGGTGAGATAGGTAGCCGTGTCGACCATATTCATAAAATGAATAATTACAAAAGGAGAGAGGCCAACCAGCCAGGGCAACAGGATTTCTTTTTTGCAGGTGCCAATAACCCAGCAATAGAACAAGGGGCTAAGCAATGCTGTATAGGTAAGGCCGAATGGCAATGCCAGCGAGTTGATAAAAAAATAAATAAATGCAAACGGAAAATATTTATTTAGTTTCATGCCTGTTCAGGTTTACAAATGATAACGCTCCCTTATAAACGCCTTTTGCCCGCAGGGGCTGCCCGCTGGCCATTTTTTTAAGAAAACGCAGGATGGTACAAAACAGCGCCAGGCGAATTTTCTCTTTTTTATATTTCGACAAAAAAAGTAGGCCATTGCGGGTATAATAATAATCTGCCCAAAAACTTTTTCCAATGCTTGTACTTACCTTATCGTAGCACACAGCCGTTTCACAAAGCGATAGTTGACAACCGTTTATTTTAGCATGGTAACACCAGTCTGCTTCTTCCCAATACAAAAAATAATCTTCAGGTAGTAGTCCCATTGCATTAAAATTGCCAGCATGGGTAAACAATGATCCACCCGATACGTAATCCATTTGCGCCACATCTTCTTTACGCTTTATCATTGAAATGGTGCCCGAATTGAAATTGATTTTCCCTCCTGCATAAAGATGTATCCTGGAGGGAGCGTCATAATATTTTATAACAGTTCCGATAACAGATGCGGGCGGATTACTGGCCGCGAATGCTGCAAGCCTTGCCAGTGTTGATTCTTCCACCACCATATCGGGGTTTAACAACCATACATAGGCATCCTCTTTTAAAAGGTGCTGCAGTACCGGGTTTATTCCGCCGGCAAAGCCCTTATTTTCTTTATGCTGAACAAATACCAGCGGGGTCAGATTGGCCGGTTGTGTATTGCCGGCAAAGCTATCGGTGTGGTAATGCGTGTAGCTGATGGGTTTTTTAATACTGTTCTTTGAAAAGTGCGATCGGCGGTTCGGGAAATGAGTATGGGTCCGTGCCCAGCTGCCCAGGTATTCCAGCGATTTGTTTTGAGAGTCATTGTCAATTACAATAACGCTGAAATTATCATAGTGAGAACGAAACAGGGTTTCCAGGCATTCTGCCACATCGTTCCAGTTTTTATAGTTTAATATAATCACATACACCCGTGGCATATCATTGTTTTTTGGGCCGGCAAATATGTACCGTGCTGCAGCCCTTTTTTAACCGGCAGGGATGAAGATGGAGTTCTATATTTTCATCTGGCAGCATAGGTAAAAAAATGATGGCTGTTTTTGACGGCCAATGGTTTTATTCAATGATATTGCTCACCAGGTAGCCAGCCAGTTTGTTTTTGTATAATTGATAGTTAAGACCCGTAGTTATAAAAATTTCTGTAATAACAACACCCAGGGCTGTACCGGTAGCACCAAGGGTTTTTGCGAGTAAGATATTTACAACAATGTTTATGATGGTAGCAAGGGTAAATACCAGCAGGTAACTTTTTTTCTGGTTAAAAACCAACAGCAACTGGTAGGCGGGAATGTTGAGGCAAACAACAACAGGCACAAAACTCAGCAACCTTAATACCAATACCGGCAATGCGGGCGCGGTGGTTAAAAATATATGCACTATCTGTGGTGAGAAAATAAATAATATGGCTGAGCCACCCAGGATCAGTAACAGGAATGGTAAATAGATTTTTTCGAAAAACCGGCTGGCAACTTCCCTTCCCTGGTGGGTAAGCTGGCAAATATGCGGGTAAACAACCTGCGAAAAAACAGACAATACCTGCCGCGCAGCAAAGAATATGCGTTCGGCAATGCTGTAATAGCCAACAATCATATCGTTTGTAAAAATTCTGAGTATAAAAACACTGCTGTACATATAAGTATTGATAGAAAGATTGGAGATGGTTATCTGCCAGCCTCCTTTTAGTTCGGACTTAATATCGGTCCATGCTGGTTTTACAAACCTGATATTGAACTTCCGGATGGCCAGGAAAATACTGAACAATCCGGCGATGATATTGCCCGCTCCCAGGAAGAGAAGAAAAAAACTACTATCTTCTTTTCTATGCATAAACAGCAATACCAGTATAACAAAAACCAGCCGCGAGATCAATGTACTCAGCGTGATATAATGCATCTTCTCCCTGCCCTGGAAAAACCAGCTTACCAGTAAAGCCTGGCCAATAACATACGTAAAGCCGGTTAAATACAAAACGCCCTGTTGTTTTAATACGGGTACCAAAACAATAGCAATAAAGAGTAAAATAAGTAAGAACGAGGTTATAATTAAACGGGTTGCCAATACCGTAAAAAAAATCTTTGCCAGTTTGGCATCGTCGTTTTTGCAGAGCGAAATATCCCTTGTTGCAGTAAGGTTAAATCCATAATCGGATATAGAAGACAAGTAGATCATCAATACCTGGGCCACGGCAACCACGCCAAAGCCATCGGCCCCAATCTTACTTATAACGTAGGGCATTATCAGCAATGGAAGCAGGAAATTGGTTCCCTGCACAATGCCAAGCGCAATAAAGTTTGAGAATAATTTTCCGTTATTATGTGGTTCGATAAATGCCATATACAGAAGGCCGCGGTTGAAAATGATTGCTGGGTTAATATAAATGTAGGTATTAGACAACAAACAAAAATCTTATTTTAAGGCAACCTTTCCGCGAAAAGCCCGTTTTATATAGTGTGAAAACATGCCGGTATTTATGACAGAAAATCAGCAGGGTCAGCAATATGAAAGTGATGACCTTGACCTAATCAGCCTGTTTGAAAAATTGTTTTCCTTTTTCAGGAATTATGGCAGAAGGGTGCTCATTTTTTCCGGCGCGGGCATGCTTGCAGGTTTTGTGTTGTACCAGCTTTCACCAGCCGTATATGAATCCACCCTGTTACTGCATTCCTCCACACTCACCAATACCGAACAAATTAATATCATTGAAAACTGGAATGCACTTTTAAAGGGGGGTGAGTACAAAACGCTGGGCGAACAACTGAATTGCCATACGGGTACACTGAAAAAAGTGGCAAAAATTGCGGCTGCAGAAATACAGAAATCGTACATACCCAATAATCCCAATGCTTTTGTAGTAACGGTACTGGTAAAAGATAATGCCGTGCTGGACAGCCTTAGTAACGGGATAGTGTATGGATTTGAAAACAATGAGTATATAAAGTCGAAATTAATGAGCCGCCGGACCAACCTGGCAACGCTGATTGATAAGGTGAAAACGGAGATAGACAAACTGGACTCAACAAAAAAGAATATTGAAAAAAACATAAACAGTAACAGCCAGCATTTATCCTCGTTTATAATCGATGTCTCTGCCATCAATGCCCAGGTAATAGGTTTAAATGAAAAACTGATAGCCTGCCAGGATGAATTAAAGTTTGCGCATGCAGTGGAAGTTTTTCACAAATTTGAAAAATTTGAGAAGCCGGTTAGCCCAAAATTGTTCAAACTGCTGGTGCTGGGCTTTATCGGTGGGTTTTCACTCGGCTGTCTTTCGTCATTTTATGTTTACCTGCGAAAGCGGCTAAAACCGGTAGCTTAACATAGATTATGGTATTGCCCGAATGATAAATTTGATTAATCAGCAAATGAACCGTTCCAAACAACTGGCCCTGCTTTTACAGTTACTGTACATCTTTTTTTTTGCCAGCATGGTTTGTTGTTTCAGGGCCATCAGCAGTATTTCTATCGGGCTTATATTGCTGACCGGGGTGTTTAAAAATAAGGCCGATACTGGTTCCTGGAAAATCGTTCATAGTAATAACCGCTTTTTGCTTACCTGCTGTTTGTTTTACCTGGTGCAGCTGGCAGTACTTTTATATATGGCTAATTTCAATGACAGCGCAAGGCGCCTGCAAATGCAAACAGCTGTATTTATTGTTCCCCTGGCCATTTGCTGGACTGATTATATCAATGTCTCCGTTTGGTGGCAACTGATGAAATATTATGTATGGGTGCTGTTTTCCTTCTTACTCTTTTGCCTGCTCTTTGCCTGCTACAGGTATTTTGTTCTGCACGCGCAAAGCGATGTGTTCTTTTATCATGAACTGGTCATTCCGTTCAGCCAGCATGCGGTGCAGGTTTCCATTATGGTGCTGTTTGGCCTTGTTTACCTGCTGCAACTGCTGAAAAAAGAAAGATTCTTTTATAACAGGCAGGTTCACCTGCTGCTGATTTTTTATTTCGCCTGTTGCCTGCTTTTGTTGTCTTCCAAACTGGTGATTACATTTTTGGTAGTCATTGTGGCGTATTATTTTTTCCGGTTGTTAAAACTAAAGCAACAGGCCAATGCCGGCGTTTTTGCGTCCCTGCTTGTCGCGCTTGCAGTAATTGGCCTGGCGTTATCAACACAAAACAGGATTAGCAGGCGGTTCAACGAAATATTGTCTGGCAATATAAATTTGGTCCAGCAGGCAGATTTCAGTCCCGCCGTATATTTTAATGGCCTGCAGTTCAGGCTGCTTCAATGGCGCTTTGTTCATGAAATACTAACTGAACAGCATGCATGGGCGGCCGGTGTATCAGACAATGCACAAAAATTCCTCAATGAAAAATACATCAGCACCCATATGTATACGGGTGGTGCAAATACGGCCACCCGCGGTTATCTTGGATACAATACCCATAACCAGTTTTTGCAATCGCTGTTGCAATCAGGTATTCCCGGATTGGTTTCTTTTATTTTGATATGCTGGGCAATGATTGGTTTAGCCGTCCGCAGGCGGAACAATGAACTTACTATTATGGTGGTTTTGCTGATAGCCTATTGTTTTAACGAAGCCGTTTTTGAAACACAATATGGCATCATGTTGTTTACTTTTTTACCACTCATCCTGTATTATGGCGCAGATGAATGATTGCCCGGTAGTACCACGGCAGACGGGCTGCTATTAAGATTTTGCCGCTAATGCCGTATATTTATGCGGATCGATTGTTTGCCTGCCAGTTTGTATAGTCACCACCAATATTATATTAATCATGTTTACTGTACTACGCGTTAGAACAACCGTCCTGCTGATGGCAGTGCTGATTTCCTTTTGCGCTACCGCACAGAAAATGGGATCTGCAACCAGTCCCTACCTGTTAAACCCGTCTGCAACAACAGTTGCCTGGGGTAATTACTGGTCCGAAATGCCGCCGGTGCTGCGTATCCATTCGGGCGATTTTGTCAAGGTGTATACATTGCTAACGTCTACGCCTGAACGATTGGAAGCGGCCGGTGTACCGGCAGACCAGGTTGAAAAAGAACTGCGTGATGTGCAGGCGGTTAAAGATCGCGGCCCGGGTGGACATGTACTTACCGGCCCCATATATATTGAGGAGGCGGAACCGGGCGATATACTGGAGGTACATATCCATGCTATAGAGTTGCCCATTGCTTACGGATACAATGCCATTGGACAGAACGGCTTTTTATCGGATGAAATTTTTGACCGGAAAATGAAAATCATTCCTCTTAACCGGGTGAAAATGACAGGCAGTTTTGCCGATGGTATAGACGTGCCCTTGCATCCTTTTTTTGGAAGTATGGGGGTGGCACCCCCCAAAGAAGCCGGCCGCTGGAACAGTGCACCACCATGGATTCATGGCGGAAACCTGGACAATAAAGACCTGGTGGCCGGTGTATCTATTTTTTTTCCGGTTCATGTAAAAGGGGCTTTGTTTGAAATTGGCGATGGTCATGCAGCGCAGGGCAATGGGGAAGTGGATATTACCGCCATCGAAACGTCTTTAAAAGGCAAGCTGGAATTTATTGTGCATAAAGGCAAAACAATAAAATGGCCAAGGGCAGAAACGCCCACCCATATTATTACGATGGGCTGCGACCGGGATCTGAATGCAGCCACGCATATTGCTGTACGTGAAATGATACATTATTTGATGGAAGAAGAAAAAATGTCGCAGGCCGATGCCTATATGCTTTGCAGTGTGGCCGCAGATGTAAACATTACGCAACTGGTAGATGGCAATGTGGGTGTACATGCCATGTTGCCCAAATCAATTTTCGTAAAATAAATGCATCAGCACCTCAAGTGTATATTGTAAGTCAAGCCACCCATATTTATAGAAAAATAAGCCAATAAAGCCTTTATTTTTGTATACATATGAGTAATACTAACGATAGTTTTAGAAAATGTATCATTGTTGTTTTAATAGCCATTGCGGTTGCCAATAATGCCGCCGGGCAATTAAGCCTGCCATCGCTCAATAATAACTGGCAAATAGAAAACAAAGGCAGTATTTTTTTTGAAGCAGGCAAACATGCCCCGTATACTGATCATATTGAAATGAGTGGCAGCCGGTCTTCGCTCTGGATAAAATACAGCGTGGATACCGCCAGGCATTTACAACTATCCCGTACAGTTGTTTTCCCCAATTTTCGTTTACGCCCCAATGATACCCATGCCAGTCTCATGTACACATTCAGGGATGATGATCTGCCCAGATTTTTTATTAACGGCAGGCCGCTTCGTCATGATATTGTCAATGGTGTCTTTTATGCAGGCATGGAAGAAAAAGTTACCGGCATCCGCCAAAACGGTGTAATGGAAATTAACAGTATCCTGTCTGCTACAGGCAAAAACCCTGTTTTAATTGCTGTTACCCGTCAACTGTTTCCCGATATCAGCCGGCCGGCGGCCGTAGAAATTGTTTCATTTAAAAATCTTTCCCCGGGTGCGGTAACAGTTTCTATGGAATACCTGCAGCATATGATTAAAACAGACAGTGCCGGTAGTTATCCCGCGCCGCATTATGTATTTACAAATACCGTTAATGCAGGGAGCAGGTTATTACAACCAGACGCCACGGTGCAATATGGTATCTGCTACCAGGCTTCAGAAGAATCATTAATCACACTCTGGGATTTTCAAAATGAGTTGATAGCAAGACGCCGGCGGGTAGACGATTTCAGTCAGTCGCTGCAACTGGAAACACCTGACAGTGTACTGAATACAGCTTTTGAATTTGCCAAACGGCGCATCGGCGAAAGCATTTTTATTACCAAAGCCGGTCCAATGATGTGCCCGGGAGGCCTTCGTTATTACGCAGCCATCTGGGCCAATGATGAAGCCGAATACGCCAATCCTTTTTATCCATTTACCGGTGATGGCCTGGGCAATGCTGCTGCGATAAATACTTATGGCATGTTTGCAAAATACATCAACCCCGGGTATGCACCGCTTCCCAGTTCAATTATTGCCGAAGGAGAGGGCACCTGGTCGGGTGCAGGCGACAGGGGCGATGCCGCTATGATTGCCTATGGTGCATCAAGATTTGCACTGGCCTATGGCAATGCAGATACCGCCAGGAAGCTATGGCCACTGATAGAATGGTGCCTCGAGTTTTGTAAACGAAAACTGACTGCAGAAGGCGTAGTGGCATCAGACAAAGATGAACTGGAGGGCCGTTTTCCTTCGGGAAGCGCCAACCTTAGTACCAGTGCCTTGTACTATGATGCGTTGAAATCGGCCGCGGCATTAAGTGCTGCATTGAGAATGGCACCCGATAAGATTAACGACTATACAAAAGCCGCCAATGCGCTGAAGTTGGCCATCGATAAATATTTCGGGGCCGATATGAAAGGCTTTGCTACCTATAAATATTATAAGGAAAATACCTTGTTGCGCTCATGGATATGCATCCCTTTAACCATGGGTATATTTGAAAGAAAGCAGGGAACCATTGATGCATTGTTTTCGCCCGCATTATTTACGCAGGAAGGATTTCTTACCCAGGAAGGCAGCAATACTTTTTGGGATCGATCTACCCTCTATGCATTGCGCGGCTTGTTTGCCGCCGGCGAAACTGGCAAAGCATTGAGCTATTTTCATTATTATTCCCAACGCCGGTTGCTGGGCAATCATGTGCCTTATCCCGTTGAAGCATATCCTGAAGGCGATCAACGCCACCTGGCTGCAGAAAGCGCGCTCTATTGCCGCGTAGTTACGGAAGGTATGTTTGGCATACGCCCCACCAGTTTTACATCATTTACCTGCACGCCGCAACTTCCTGAAGGCTGGAATTATATGAACCTGAAAAATATAAAAGCCTTCAACCATATATTTGATATACTGGTAGCACGCAAAGGAAAAAAACTGGAGGTAAGAATAGAAGATGTAAACAACCATAAGAAAAAAATGCGTATAAAAAATGGCGATAGTATCGCCATCGATCTAAGCATGCTGAACAAAATGTAAAATATTTTTCCCCAAATCAGCGGTTGAAAGTTATTTATATCAGCTGCCGGCAGGAAATAAATAATTGCTGGCTATTTTTACCGGTATAAATATCATTTATTCCGGACAAATTTGAACGCATGACTAAATACCTCTCTACAATTGGCCTCTTGTTTCTTTCCAATGCTTTTATGACCATGGCCTGGTATGGACACCTGAAATTTTTTGGTAAGAATGGTCATCAGACCGCGCTTTGGGTTATCATACTGGTTAGCTGGGGGCTTGCTTTTTTTGAATATTGTTTCCAGGTGCCTGCTAACCGCATTGGGTTTGATGCCAATGGCGGCCCTTTTTCACTGGTGCAGCTAAAAGTTGTACAGGAGGCCATAACGCTTATTGTATTTATGGTGTTTTCATTGCTATTTTTTAAGAATATTCATTTTACCGTTAACCACATTATTGGTTTTTGCTTTTTAGTGGTGGCCGTATATTTTATTTTTAAAGAATAAAAACATTTTTGCGGTACATGCAATGTACATTTTCGGTTAGCCTGGCAGCCGGGCGCTTAAACTTGTTAAATACGCGCCCGGAAATTACAAGTGATTTATTAAACAGGTAAATTTGCCCGCACTTACCCCGCAACGTATTCTAAATTAAAGAAATCAATGAAGCCTGTTTTCTTAGCTATAATTCTTATTGTTGTTATTGCGCTGGCAGCCTGCACGGCGCCCAAAGTAGTGTCTGCCGATACCGGCCTGGTTGAAATAACCGGAACCTACTGGCGCCTGACAGAATTAAAAGGCAAACCAGTGAAGCCGCCAGCAACACCCGAAAAAAAGGAAGTGCATATTAAATTGATAAAAGAAGGTAACCGCCTGGAAGGCTTTGCCGGTTGCAATGGTTTTGGCGGACAATTTGAATTGCAGGACAGCAGCCGGATCAGGTTTTCAAATATTATGGGTACTATGATGGCCTGCAGTGATTTGGAAACAGAAAACAAGCTGTTTGATGTATTGAGGGAAACAGACAATTATGTCCACCACGGCAGGTACCTGTTGTTAATAAAAGGCAACAAATCGCCGATGGCCCGTTTTGAAGCGGACTATGCAAAATAATGATGCCGGTACCGCCCAATCTTCCCCTCTACAGCGTAGGATTCTTGTTAACCGCCATTCTTTGCGAGGTATAAATGCCTGAGTACCCGCTGAAATAATAGGCGGTGAAGCAGGCAACAGCATAGTAAAGAACATATTCACCGCCGAATAATTCGATGCCCATAATGGTGCATGCAATGGGTGTGTTGGTGGCACCTGCAAACACGGCAATAAAGCCCAGCCCGGCAAACAAATCTACAGGTGCACCTGTAAAAGTTGCAATGGTATTGCCCAATGCAGCTCCAATAAAAAACAAGGGTGTTACTTCTCCTCCTTTAAAACCCATGCCCAGGGTAACTGCTGTAAAGATAATTTTCCATAGCCAGCTCCAGGTGTGGGCGCCGCCAGCCGTAAAACATGAAATAATAGAAATACCACCAGGTGTGCCGGCAGTTACACCCAATCCCAGGTAATCGCGTGTGCCGGTAACAAAGCACAGTAAAATAATTACTGCGCCACCAATTGCAGGCACCAGCCAGGACTGCCGGATGTATTGCCGGCTGTATTGTTTTATACCATGCTGCAGCCGGGAAAATATATAACCGGAAAGCCCAAACGCTATTCCGCCGGCAATGGTTTTGGCAAGCAGCATGCCATCAATATGAAGAAAAGGGATGGGCCATGAAGCTGTTTCGGCCGGGTTGATATGGTAATGGGTATGGTGAATGCCCCAGGCCGTACAGGTAATATCTGCCAATATACTTGCAATAAGACAAGGCACCAGCGCATCATAGCGGATGGTGCCAATGGCCAGCACTTCCAGCGCAAAAACAGCTCCTGTTACCGGTGTCCCAAATACGGCACCAAAGCCTGCCGCAATACCGGTCATTAAAAGGATGCGTACATCGGGTGCCGTTAGTTTAAGCCAGCGTGCCAGCACACCTGCTATACTGCCGCCTATTTGTACAGCCGTACCTTCCCTGCCGGCAGAGCCACCGAATAAATGGGTGATAAGCGTGGTTAATAAAACCATGGGCGCCATGCGTGCGGGTACCCCCCCGCCCGGTTCATGAATTTCATCCATGATAAGATTATTGCCGGCTTCGCTGTTCTTACCCAGTTTTTTGTAAAGGAAAAAAATCAATATGCCAGCCAATGGAAGAAGGTATACCAACCAGTTGTATTGCCAGCGCAGCAGGGTAACCTTATCTAACAGCCATAAAAACAAGGCTACTACAGAACCGGCAAAAAATGACACGGGGAGAACAAGCAAGGTCCATTTCAACAGGTGTTTGGTAATGGCCAGTTGTTCAAACGCGATGTTTATTTTTTTCATACCTGCATATAGAGTATTTAGATATTAGTACTTAGTATTAAGACCAGGCGGCAGTATCTATCCCGGAGTATTAAAACCGGTAACCGTACTTATCGCGGCACGGTAATGCCGTGTCTTTGTACTAAGAATACAGATATTAGTATTAAGACTAGGCGGCAGTATCTATCCCGGAGTATTAAGACCGGTAACCGTACTTATCGCGGCACGGTAATGCCGTGTCTTTGTACTAAGAATACAGATATTAGTATTAAGACCAGGCGGCAGTATCTATCCCGGAGTATTAAGACCGGTAACCGTACTTATCGCGGCACGGTAATGCCGTATCTTTGTACTAAGAATACAGATATCAGTATTAAGACCAGGCGGCAGTATCTATCCCGGAGTATTAAGACCGGTAACCGTACTTATCGCGGCACGGTAATGCCGTGTCTTTGTACTAAGAATACAGATATCAGTATTAAGACCAGGCGGCAGTATTTATTACGGCACGATGACGCTGTGTCCTGGTACTAAGTACTATATACTGAGTACCATAAAAAAACCCTACGGGCCGAAGCGGGTAGGGTCAGCGGCTTTGCACGGATGTTGGAAAAAATATGATTGCTGCATGAACATCCGGCCATGGAGTTCATTTGGCACCTGTTTGTTAAAAAAAAGAACACGCACACGGCGGGTTCTGGTAAATATTTATGCGTTCCTGTTTATGCAATTCAGATCCTCAAATGCAGTCTCCAGCCTGCTGGCAAATGATTCTTCTCCTTTGCGCAGCCATACACGCGGGTCATAATATTTCTTATTGGGTTTTTCTTTTCCGTCCGGATTACCCAACTGGCCCTGCAGGTAAGCTTCATTCTTTTTATAATAGGATAGAATGCCTTCCCAGAAAGCCCATTGCAAATCAGTATCAATATTCATTTTAATGGCGCCATAGCCAATTGCTTCCCTTATCTGGTGTTGCGGAGAGCCACTGCCACCGTGAAATACAAAATATACGGGTTTGGAAACCGTTTTTAGTTCCTTCTCAATATAATCCTGGCTGTTTTTTAAAATAATGGGCCGCAGTTCAACATTGCCCGGACTGTAAACACCGTGTACATTTCCAAAAGCAGCCGCTACTGAAAACAAGCTGCCCACTTTGCTCAGTTCTGTATAAGCAAAAGCCACGTGCTGTGGTTGTGTATACAGTTTATCATTTTCAATACCACTGTTGTCTACACCATCTTCTTCGCCACCCGTAACACCCAGTTCAATCTCTATTGCCATGCCCAATGGTTGCATGCGTTTAAAAAACTCAACAGATGTGTGTATATTTTCCTCAATTGGTTCTTCAGAAAGATCCAGCATATGAGAGCTGAATAAGGGTTGGCCTTTTTCTTTATAAAACTGTTCTCCCGCATCAATTAAGCCACTTACCCAGGGCAGCCATTTTTTTGCGGCGTGGTCCGTGTGTATTATTACGGGCACACCATAATATTTGGCCACATTGTGTATGTGCAGGGCGCCCGATATACCACCAGAGATATTGGCCTGCATTTTATCGTTGGGCATGCCTTTGCCAGCTATAAACTGGGCGCCACCGTTGGAGAATTGTATGATGATGGGAGAGTTAACTTTTGCGGCTGTTTCCAGTGCTGCATTGATATTGTCTGTACCGATGGTATTGACTGCTGGTAATGCAAATTTGTTTTCCTTGGCGTCTTTGTAGAGTGCTTCCAGCTCGTCGCCGAATAATACCCCTGGTTTGTACTTTTTCATGTTTAAAAACGTGCAATTTTGTAGTTGATAAATTGGTTTGCCATATTGAAGCATGGCAACGTTAAATGAGCCGCTAAGATAGGGTAGTTTGAGGGATTGCGGGATTTTGGTATAGATGAATTTTGAGATTTAGTGATTTACCAATTGCCCGATCTGCAGAAGACGCATTTTTGAAAATTTGCGCCTTTCTAATAATCTCAAAATCACGCAATCGGTTAATCAGCCATCTTTTTTCAATCTTCAAACCGGCTCTGAATTTTAGGTATCAGCAACAGGTTTTTTTGCAGCGTTTGTTTCAGGTGTCTTTTCAGCAATTGCCCCATGCTGCGGCATTTCCTGAATGCAGGATTATTTGCATAGTGATTGCCCAATTCGGTTTTTAGCTGGTTCAACTTTTCGGGTGTGGAAATCTGGTCTTTCGACATAATATCCAGCAATTCTTTTATGCGGTAGCGGGCAGATGCCAGCCGGAAGGTCATCAGGGTACGTTCTTCTGCCTGGTATTGGGCAATGGAATCCTTGTCAAGATGTTTGAGCGACAGATCAACAAATGCTTTATTTTCTTTGAAAAATTGCGGCAGGTATAAATTTTTTCTGCCTTCATACGATTGCTGATCAAAATCAATACAGCGGATGCGGTACTGGTAATCCTCAATATCGGGTGTAATGTCTACCACAAAATTATAGCTCCGCATATCGCCCAGCAGCCGTACAAAACAACGTTCATTAAATTTTACAAACTCCTTTGCCAGGCGGATTTTATTGGTGTCTGGTGCTTCCAGGTACTGTTTTATAAATACATCGCCTGGTATACCCGGTATATGTTCTTCTACCAGTGTATTGTTTTGTGTAAAAAAAGTGATGCGGTTGGGAGACAGGATATGTTCCAGCTCAAGGCCGTAGATGCGTGAGGCATCTGCAATTTTTATATAGTAATGGTCGTAATTGTCATTGAATTTATTTACGATGCGTATGCGGAAGGGATGCGAATTGCCAAACGTACAATAGTCAATGCGTGCTACATCCAGGTGTTTGGTAAAAGTAAGATCGCCTTCTGTTTTCAGGATAGCATAAATATTTACCAGGCCATCACGAATATGATTCCATTCACGCATATCATAGTTGACGCTTTCCCAATAGGTATCTTTCCCGTTCTTATCTAAAATGGGCACCGAATAGGTATAGTTCAGCAGGTCGCGGTAGGCCACCGGTAGTTTTACTTCGCGTCCGTGTTGTTTCAGGTAGGCGCGCAACTGATCGTTTACCGGGAACATCGGCTTTTTTCTTGAAGGCCTGTCCGGATCGTTCTTTGAAAACACATTCATTTGCTCTGCAAAACTCATAGCACTGAAGTTACAGCAATAAAATAAAATTGCTGATTTTGTGATTGCGGGATTTTGTGATTGCTGCAACCTATTCAACCAATCTCTAAATCACTCAATCCCGCAATCACTCAATCCCTCAATCAGTAATTCAAAATAAGCGGGTGCCAGCAAAAGCCTGCTTCCATACCAGCTAAACATTTCGCCATCTGCCAGCAATATTTTTGTTGATGGAAGTTGCTGCTGCAATTCATTGATGTGTTGTTGTTTAAAAGGAAATGGTTCAGACGAAAGCAGCAACAATTGGCAATGCCTGTTTTTTATTTCCTCCACTGTAATGGAAGGGTAGCGCTGCAAGTCGCCAAAAATATTTTCAAAACCGCAGCGGGTAAGCATATCATGTATAAAAGTATCGCCGCCAATGGTCATGTATGGTTGCCGCCAGATTAAATACCCTGTACGCCATTTTTTTTGCGGGCGGGTTAACTGATCAAAACGGCTGTTTATTTTTTCAGCAAGATGACAGGCTTTTTCGGTAGTACCCGTTATTGTTCCAATTGCTTCAATCATTTGCAATGCCTGCCGCAGGTGGCTGATATTACTTGTCCATACAGGGAAATGCGCCGCCAGCTCATCTACCTGTTCTTTTGCATTTTCTTCCTTGTTGGCAATAATCAAATCGGGTCGTAGTTGCTTTACCTGTTCAATATGTACTTTTTTTGTGCCGCCCACCCGGGTTTTAGACTGAAACCAATGCCGGGGATGTACACAGAATGCAGTGATTCCAATAACCTCTTTATCAAGGCCCAGGTCATATAATAATTCCGTTTGAGAGGGTACCAGTGAAACAATCCGTATTGGTTTTGATGCCAGCGAAATGCTGTTGCCGATCTGATCTGTATAAATGGCCATTGAAGGTTGTTTGCCGCAAATTAGGTTATTTGTGCAGGCGCCGGAAGACAGGAATTGCAGTAAAAAATAGGAGATAAACTAAAAAGCAGGCGGTCTAAAACTCTTTTGCCTCCTGCCAAATGTGTGATTTGACAGGAGGGTACTGGAGATTAAAAGGATTGTTTTTCAGTGATAATGGATATGGCTTTCTAAGGATAAGGTTTTGTTTTTCATTGCTGAAAAACGGGTTTTTCGTTTGGATAAGGGTGGTTTTTTTCAATCAGGATACGGACAAATCAACTTTCAGGACAAGGCTGGTTTTTCAGGGATTGGATGTAAAACGGACTATTTTATGAATATTGGATAAACTAAAAAAAGTTGACTGATACTGGATTTTTATTGGATTTTCTTAGGAATTGGTATTGAATTTAGGTTTTAGGATATTGAATTTTTTTGGTTTCGGATTTCTTATGGATATTGGATTCATATACCAATCAACTTCTGATACAAAAGTATATACCACGAAGCGGGTACGCAAGAGCGGTTTTAACCGATCTTTAACCTTCAGTATTTAACCGATTAATGGTGTAACATACATTTTTGTCTATGTAAAATTACGTGGACTTGTTTCGTGGATTTACGGGCAGGCGTTCATAATAGCATGAGGGTTAGCACAATAATGTTTTTTTTTTTGTGCCGCCCCCTATTTACTCAGTGCATTCAGCACATCGTATTTGGTCACGATATGGTAATTGCCCGTATCGTCTTTGCTCAAAACGGCCCCGTTTTCCTTGTTAATAAGGGTGCTTAGCTTCTCTACAGGGGTAGAAAACTCTACCAGCGGGAAGGCTGGTTCTATTACTGAAGACACAGAGGCATTCTTAATATCAGGATTGGAGAATACTTTCTGAAACAACCCATTTTCGCTGATAGCACCAACAATATTGCCATCGGCCAATACCGGCAAATGTTCGATTTCGTATTTTTTCATCAGCGCTACCGCTTCGGCTACTGTGTGATTCGGTGCTATGTGCACCAGTTTTTGCGTGGTAGCCCGGCCGTTAACAATATCTTTAAAAGTCTTTACATCCAGGAAACCACGTTCCATCATCCACTGATCATTGTAAATTTTGGCTACATACCTGCTGCCATGGTCATGAAAGATCACAACTACCAGGTCCTCTTTTTTTAGCTGGCTTTTCAGTTGAAAAAGGCCCTGCAAACAGCTGCCCGCACTATAACCGCAAAACAATCCCTCTTCCTTTGCAATACGTCTTGCCATTACAGCCCCATCTTTATCGGTTACTTTTGTAAATTCATCAATATACTGCATGTCATAATTGGCAGGCACAAAATCTTCACCAAACCCTTCGCTGATATAAGGATATACTTCTTTCTGATCTTCCTGGCCGGTCTCAAAATATTTCTTTAACAATGAACCATAACTGTCGATGGCCCATACTTTAACATGGGGATTTTTTTCTTTCAGGTATTTACCCGTGCCAACAATCGTTCCACCGGTACCGGTAGCCACCACCAGGTGCGTCACCTTGCCATCGGTCTGTTCCCAGATTTCGGGTCCGGTCTGTTCGTAATGTGCCAGCCGGTTGGCCAGGTTATCATACTGGTTTACATACCATGAATTGGGCACTTCGGTGGCCAGTCTTTTTGACACTGAATAATACGAGCGGGGATCTTCCGGTTCTACATTGGTGGGACAAACAATTACTTCTGCGCCAACCGCTTTTAAAATATCTGCTTTTTCTTTTGATTGTTTATCGGTAGTAGTGAAAATACATTTATAGCCTTTTACACAGGCGGCCAATGCCAATCCCATACCTGTGTTGCCACTGGTTCCCTCTATAATAGTGCCACCGGGCTTTATCTTTCCCTCCTGTTCCGCCACTTCCAGCATCTTTAGCGCCATGCGGTCTTTAATGGAATTTCCCGGGTTGAAATATTCCACTTTGGCAAGCACTGTGCACGGAAGGCTTTTTGTTATTTTATTCAGCTTTATCAGCGGTGTATGACCTATTGTCTCCAATATATTGTTCTTGATATCCATAGGGCAAAGTTAGTGCTTTAGCGTTGATTGATAATGTCTGACGTCTGATGTGACGATGTCTGATGTTGGGAGAAATCAGACATCAAAAAATCAGACATCAGCCATATAAGTCTTAGATTAGCAACATGAAAGTGTATTTTGTAAGCGGACTGGCGGCGGACAGCCGTGTGTTTAAAAATATTCGGTTACCCGATCATTGTACACCGGTATTTTTGGAATGGATTGATCCGCAGAAAAATGAATCGCTGAAAAATTATGCATTAAGGCTGGCAGCACCCATTGATACAAGCCAGCCATTTGCCATTGTAGGCTTATCGATGGGAGGAATGATAACGGCGGAAATTTGTAAAAAATATAAACCAGCCTGTGCCATTTTAATATCCAGCGTACCTTCTTCCAAACAATTGCCTTTTTATTTTAAAGCGGCTGGTAAATTAAGATTACATAAAATGGTGCCCGTTGCATGGGTGAAATCTGCTGCAAAATACAAACGGCTATTCACAACAGAAAGCGATGTAGATAAAGAGATCCTCAGGAATATAATCAGGGAAAGCGATGATAAATTTATTTACTGGGCCATGGATGCTATCTTAAAATGGAAGAGCGATCATTTACCCGCATCTTATATTCATATTCATGGTACAAAAGATGAAGTATTGCCCATCCGCTATACCAGGCCCACACATATTATTAATAAGGGCGGTCATTTGATGGTCATGAACAGGGCAGGAGAGTTGAATGCAATTTTGAAAGATGTATTGGCAGATTGTTGATTTTGCGATTGAGCGATTTTGTGATAAGTTAATGTCCTGGCTCATATAAATGCACAAGGTCTCCGCATGCTGTTTTCAATCAATCAATCCGTCTGCGGTAAACAGTATTATGTAAGAGATTTTACATTTGAAGAAATGTCAGAATCACTATATCACGCAATCATAAATTTTTTCAGCACTGTTGATAAAACAAAATTTTTTCTTCCCCTTCATCCTTTACATTTGCTGCCCGGCTAAAAATTATCGTGCTGCTGTTACATTGTTTTAATGATAGTTTTCGGGTCTTAACGCTGCACGGTAATGGATGTTTTTGACTTATCGAAATTGAACAAAAAAACTTATGGAAGTAAAATATATTCAGAAAATCGGAGAAAAATTGGGCATTACCATTAAACAGGTAATCAGCATCCATGATTTGCAGGCAGAAGGGGCTACCATTCCTTTTATGGCGCGTTACCGCAAAGAGGCCACTGGTAATTTAGATGAAGTAGTGATTGGCAATGTGGTAGAAGAGATAAAAAATTTTACAGAACTGGAAAAGCGCAAAGAAACGGTCATTAAGACCATTGAAGGCCTGGGCAAGTTAACGCCTGAATTAAAACAGCGTATTGAGGATTGCTATGAAGCTACTGCGCTGGAAGATATTTACCTGCCCTATAAACCAAAAAGAAAAACAAAAGCCACACAGGCCATCGAAAAAGGCCTGGAGCCATTGGCAACCCTTATTTTTAAACAAGGTGCAGAAAATCCGGAAGCGGCTGCTGCCCCTTATATCAATGAAAATGTAAAGGACAGCAGGGAAGCATTGCAGGGTGCACGTGATATTATTGCAGAATGGATAAGTGAGAACGAGCAGGCCAGAAACAAGATAAGAAAATTGTTTACGGAAGGCGCGGTATTGTATTCAAAAGTATTGACGAGCAAAAAAGAAGATGAGGCCGCACAGAAATACCGCGATTATTTTGAGTTCAGTGAACCACTGGCGCAAAGCCCCTCTCACCGCACACTGGCCATCCGTCGTGGCGAGAAGGAAGGTTTTCTCATTATGGATATTAATATCGACCGGCAAACTGCGGTAGATGATTTAGACCGCTTGTTTATCACTACCGCCAATGCCAATAGTGCCGAGGTAAAAAAAGCCATTGAAGATGCGTACGATCGCCTGCTGAAATCTTCCATCGAGAATGAATTTCGTTTGCTGGGAAAAAACAAGGCTGATGATGAAGCCATACAGGTATTTACTGAGAACCTCCGGCAACTATTGCTGGCATCTCCATTGGGTGCCAAAAGAATACTGGCGTTGGATCCCGGTTTCCGCACAGGTTGTAAACTGGTTTGCCTGGATGCACAGGGCAACCTGTTACATAACACTACTATTTATACTTTGTCGGAACACCAGACAAAAGAGGCCATTGCTGAATTAAAATACCTGGTAAACAAATATGATATAGAAGCCATCGGCATTGGTAATGGAACGGCCGGCCGTGAAACCGAGCAACTGGTGCGCAGTATAGACTTTGGCAAACAGGTGAGCATATTCCAGGTAAATGAAAGCGGGGCCTCCATTTATTCTGCATCGGAAGTGGCAAGGGAAGAATTTCCCGACCACGATGTTACTGTACGCGGTGCCGTTAGTATCGGCCGCAGGTTGCTTGATCCGCTGAGTGAACTGGTAAAGATTGATGCCAAATCGATTGGTGTGGGCCAGTACCAGCACGATGTAAACCAGACTAAGTTAAAAGATGGGCTGGACAGGGTAGTGGAAAGCGCTGTAAACTTTGTAGGGGTTGATGTAAATACTGCGTCCAAACATTTGCTGGTATATGTATCTGGTTTAAGTACCACACTGGCAAAAAATATTGTGGAATACCGTTTAAAAAATGGACCCTTTAAAAGCCGTGCAGAGTTGAAAAAGGTTCCCATGATGGGGCCCAAGAGTTTTGAACAGTGTGCAGGCTTTTTGCGGATACCCGGTGCGGAAAATATTTTAGACAATTCTTCGGTACATCCTGAGAGTTACCATGTGGTAGAAGCCATGGCAAAAGATCTGCAGGCATCGTTGGAAGACCTGGTAAAACAAGCAGAGCTGCGTAAAAAAATCAATAAGAAACAATATATTTCGGAAACCATTGGTGAATTTACCATCAATGATATTTTAAAAGAACTGGAAAAACCAGGACGCGACCCGCGCCAGCAGATTGAAGAGTTTCGTTTTGATGATACCATAAAAACCATCGAAGATGTAAAAGTAGGTATGCATGTACCCGGCCTGGTTACCAATATTACCAATTTTGGCGCCTTTGTAGACATCGGTGTAAAACAGGATGGCCTGGTGCATATTTCTCAATTAAGCAATACTTATGTTTCCGATCCCAACCAGGTGGTAAAACTGCAGCAGAAAGTAATGGTAACGGTTACAGAAGTGGATGTAGCCAGGAAACGCATTGCGCTTACAATGAAATCAGCCGGGGGAGCAAGCAGTGAAAGACAGGACGGGAATAATGCAAGAAGACCTGCGGTTGCTTCAAACAAAAACACAAAACAGAAAGAAGCGCCATTGAATCCCTTCCAGGCAAAACTGGCTGAGTTGAAAAAGAAATTGTCTTGACGCAAAAATTTGATTGAACAGGTTGTTGAAATTATTCTGTCGTGAATACCATATCAAATTAAATCATGTTCACACAATAAAAAGCCGCTCCTTTGGGGGCGGCTTTTTATTATACTAAACATGCGATTCTTTATTTAACTATCAATTTCAGGTTGATGGGCCGATTGTTTCCGTTGATAGTAATGATGTATAATCCCGTTGCAAGCCCGCTGGTATTTATCTCGCAGTTGTTTACGCCTGCCACAAGGGTGAGTTTTCTTGCACTGATGTTATTTCCGCTACTGCCAATTGTATTAATAGCAACTGATACATTTTTGTTGGTGCTGATTTGCAATTTTGCCAATTGTCCTCGCGATACAGGATTTGGACTGATGGCCGCAGTGATAACTGGTAATGTTGCACCCGTAGTTGTTGACGGCGATATAGAACCTACGGCAGGTGCATACATTAACCTGCTGCCAGCTGCTGCGGGCGGATACAATTGCGACGCCGGGATAATAGCTTTGGCTGTACTGGGGCTCGACCATAACAATTTGGAAACGGCAAAGCCGGTACCCTGGAAGTATTCCATTACAATATCGTATTTCTGACCAGCTGTTAGTGTAATGCTGCCGCTTTTTTCTGTTGCGCCCTGGTTTACCCAATTGTCAATTAACAGCACACCATTTACCCAAAGTCTTACACCATCATCGGTGTTGACATAAAAGGTATAGGTTTCGGAATATAGCGGCTGCACCTGGCCGGTCCAGCGTACGGAGTAATTTTCCAGGTTTACAAAGCCGGGTGCAGGAGAAACATACACAAAATCATTATTGATGGTGGTATCTGTTCTTGTCAGCACACCTGGTTCTGTAAGCGTAGCATTGTTGTAGTATACCGCTTTCAACCCATGAGCAGGCACCGGAACAGTTACCGAACCAGATGGAAACAGTTGTGATGACGGAACCAACGTTTTTGGTGTGCTGGCACTTGACCAGTACAATTTAGCAACTGCTTCACCTGTGTTTTCATAGTACTCCACCACAATATCATATTTCTGGCCGGCCACCAGTGTAATACTGCCGCTTTTTTCTGTAGCGCCCTGGTTCATCCAGTCGTCTACCAATTGAACGCCATTAACCCAGAGCCTGATGCCATCATCACTAAGGGTATAAAAAGTATAAGTTTCAGAATACAATGGTTGTATTTGCCCGGTCCATCTTACAGAAAACAGATCTTCCGGAACAATGCCAGGTGCAGGCGATAACACCAGCGGTTGTTTTGAATAAGTCAGCTCAAAATTAATACTTGTATCAACCCTTGTCAGCAGGGGCGTTCCTGATAATGAAATACCATTGTAATAACCAGCCTGTAAACCGTTGGTTGGCGGCGGTGCAGGCATTTGCGTAGTATTAATGACAATCTTGAATGCCTCAGGTGCGGAAGGGGAGCCATCTCCGTGATAGTCATATACCCTCATGTAATAAGTATTGCCAATAGTTAGATTATTTAAGATGGTGGTATCCGGCTGACCATAACTCCCGGTGTTTACGCAGGCCAGCGATACAAGATGGTCGCAGGTGCCGCTAAATACCTGGAAAGAATAATCATAGTTGTACAGAGAAGCTATCGCAATCTTTTGTGATGTTGCTACTGCTGTGAATTTAAACCATACATCCTTGGCCAGGTAATTGGGGTCTGTACAGGAAATAAGGCTTTGTGATGCATATCCGGTAACGCCGGTATAGCTATAGGCAGAACTGGTATCTGCATTGGCAGTTAGTTGCAGCGCGCCGCTGCATTCATCGTTTACAGGAGCAGGTGGTACCGTGGCAATACAGGTATGAATGATTTCCCTTACAGTATTGCTGCCGCTGCCGTAAACCCGGTAATAATAAGTTTGTCCCGGCACGAAGGAAGCCAAATCTGCAGAGATGGTTGGATAAGCACTGAGCGTGCTGCTGAAACAACCAAGTGATGTTAATGAAGAACAATCGCCGGTGAATACTTCCAATACCGGGTTACCAGATGAAAATAATGTAGCAGTTATTTTATGCCTGTTTGAAGTAGCTGTAAACTTAAACCAGATATCATCTTCCGCGGTACCGGTACAACCCGGCATTGATTGTGTAGCGCCTATATTGTCTGCAGTGGTAGTAACAGCCGACTGACAGGTAGGCTCGGGACCTGGTACTACAACCAAAGCCCCGGTGCAATCATCGTTTACCGGCGGCGGCGGCAGTATCTGCGTAGTATTAATAATAATTTTGAATGCCTGATTTGGGGCAACATCTCCGTTAAAGTTCCATAACCTCATGTAATAAGTATTGCCAATAGTAAGGTTATTTAGGGTAACTGAATCTGGCTGGCCGTCACCATATGAATTTACGCAGGCCAGGGATGTAAGATTGCCACAGTTGCCGCCAAACACCTGGAAAGAATAATCCTGGGCAGGGTAAGCAGATGAAAACAGGGAAGCCACCTTAATCTTATGCGATGTTGCTACAGCAGTAAATTTAAACCATATATCGGCTGCCAGGGAATTGGGGTCTGTGCAGGAAACAAGGCTTTGTGTGGGATAGCCGGTAACGGTGGTATAGCTGTAGACAGAACTGGTATCTTTATTGGCAGTTAGCTGCAGGGCACTACTGCATTCATCGTTTAAAGGGGCAGGCGGTACAGTGGCAATACAGGTATTGATTGTCGCCCTTTCATTATTGCTGCCGCTGCCGTAAACGCGGTAATAATAAGTTTGTCCGGGTATAAAGGAACCCATATCAGCACTAACGCTTGAAGGAGAGATAGACTTACTGCTGAAACAACCAAGTGATGTTAATGAAGAGCAATTGCCGCTAAATACCTCCAAAACAGGATTGATAGCTGCCGACACGCCAACACTGATCTTATGCCTGTTTGAAGCAGCAATAAACTTAAACCAGATATCATCTTCGGCGGTGCCAGCGCAGCCCGGCATTGATTGTGTGGCACCCGTGTTGTCTCCGCTAACAATAACATTGTTATTACCACAGTAGGGATCCGGGCCGGGTGTTACGGGTAAAGCGCCGCTGCAATCATCGTTTACAGGTCCTGGTGCAGGAGTATTAATAACAATCTTAAATGCCCCTTGTGGTGCACCATCTCCATGATAATCCCACACCCTCATGTAATAAGTATTGCCAATAATAAGGTTATTTAAAACAGTTGTATCCGGCTGGCTATAGCTACCATTGTTTACACAGGCCAGCGGAGTAAGGTTGCCGCAGCTGCCACCAAATACCTGGAAAGCATAATCATAATAGTAAAGGGAAACGGGGGCAACACTGATTTTTTGCGTAGCAGCCGTAGCAACAAATTTGAACCATACATCTGATGCGATGTAATCAGGATCCACGCAGGAGACCATACTTTGCGAAGCATAACCGGTAGCGCCGGTGTAACTATATGTTGTGCTGGTATCTGCATTAGCTGTCAGCAGCAACGCTCCACTGCACTCATCATTGGAAGGGGGGTCTGGTATACCTGCAATGCATGTATTAACAATTGTGCGCACACTGTTGGCGCCGCTTCCATACACCCGGTAATAATAAGTCTGTCCCGGTACAAGTGCAGGCAGTTCTGCTGATAAACTCTGTGATGTTGGGTTTGTTGGCGCCGTAGTGGTGTAGCACCCCATGGATGTTAATGAAGAACAATTGCCGCTGAATAATTCTATTACAGGATTTATTGGATATACTGTAACCGATACTTTGTTCCTTTTTGAAGTAGGTGTAAATTTAAACCATACATCATCTTCTGCTGAGCCGGTACAAGCTGGCACGTTCGATGCAGTGGCGCCGTTAGTAGTGGAAACAACAGTAGGACCGCAGGAATTAGCGGTGCCGGGAATTACTTCCAGCGCCCCTTCACAATTATCATTTACAGGTATTGCATATGCGGTAGTAAAACTCACCTGGGTATAAATGCAATTGGTTGCAGGCCCCGCAGCATTTCTGGGTGTCAAATAAAAATGGTAGGTGGTACCGGCAAGCAGACCGGTTGCATTGTAAGTGGTAGTTCCGGCTGCGACAATGGCAATAGGTTGGGTTGGCGCAATATCGCCCGTCCACAAATAAAGATCGTAAGAAGTAGTGATTGCCGCCGGTGCCCAACGAAGCAGGGCTGTGGTTGGAGAAGTAAGTACAGCTCCATTTTGCGGCTCAACATAATAGGTACAGGCAGGTGGAACCGGGCTGTCTGCAGTCGTAAAACTGGCTGGGACGGGAAAACAGCTTTGAACATAGCCGCCCGCGGCGTTTTTTGCTACCGGATACCATTTGTAAGTGGTAGAACCCTGTAAATTGTTTAAGGTATACGTAGTGGTTCCATTTGTACCCGGCGGCAGTGTGGCCATCAGTCCATAAGAATTGTCGGTTCCCACGAACACATCGTAATAGGTGGCGCCCGGAATATTTTGCCATACAAGAGTTGCTGTGCTGAGGGAATTTATTTTGCTTCCGTTAGCGGGGTTAATATAATTGACGTAACAGCCGGATGTCTGCGCCAATAACTGTACATGAAATAGTGAAAAAAAAAGCAGGAGGGTAAAAACAAAACGCATAGAATCGATCTTTGAAAGCAGTTTAGAATTCCCGGTGGTGTTAACCGGGGGCCTTCAAAGATATAGGGGGAAATTTTGGGCAAGTTTAGGGCATCTTTACGAGATTACATAATTAATGTGCTAATAATGTTCAGCAACGGTCAGGTTATCGCATTCAGGATAAGAAATAAAAAACCGTCCCCAACGGAACGGTTTTTTACAATGAAGCGCTGTTTATTTATTGAGCAAATAATTTCGTAATAATGGTCCTTGTCGCCGCATTTTGAGCGGCTAAAATAGCAACAGCGCTAAAGTCCGCTTGTAATTATAGACATAAAAGTACACCCTCTGCCAGCGGCATTCCTTTACTTTGCAGCGCATAGCTATTGCTGCTAAAGGTATTGATTGCAGCAGCCCCTAATTTACCTGAAACATAATTTATGTAATCGGGAGATTTTTTAGGACGCCAGGCAAAAAAGTAAGAAGGATGCTGAATTTTCAGGCAGCCTCCTTACTTTTATTTTTATAAGATGGAGATATTTAATTTACCACCATTCCACTAAAAACGCGTACCAGTTACCTTCAATTTTTTATCAAAGTCTTCATCAAACAACATTACTCAACCAGCAATTTCAGGTTCACTGGTTTGTAGGCACCGCCGATACTGATAATATACAATCCCTGCGCAAGCGATGCGGTATTGATTGTCTTTGTATTTACGCCTGCCACCAAACTGAGTTGCTGTGTACTGATAATATTGCCATTGATTCCAATAATGCGCATTACGGCGTTGGCCGGTTTGCCGCTGCTGATGCGCAGGTTTGCCAGTGCGCCGGGTTTAACCGGGCTGGGCGAAACACTTGCGGTAATGAAATCACTGGCACTAGCGCTTGGCGGCACCGCAACAACCGGTTGCAGATGGGCGTTATTACCGGCTTGCTTTGTATTATTTGCCGGCGGGTACAGTTGCGACCTGGGCACAATTTGTTTCGGTGTATTGTAAGCTGACCAATACAACATTGCAACAGCCGCACCGGTGTTTTCATAATACTCTATCATGATATCGTATTTCTTGCCTGCATCCAATGGAATAGCATTGCTCTTTTTTTCAGTAGCATCCTGGTTGGTCCAGTTGTCAATCAGCTTTACGCCGTTTACCCATAACCGTATGCCATCATCCGCCAAAGTATGGAAAAAATAATAGTCACTGTACGATGGTTGCACCTGTCCTGTCCAGCGTACAGAAAACTGGTCTTCAGGCACCACGCCTGGTGCGGGCGACAAGGGCAGATGGGTATAGGTCAGTTCAAAATTGATGGTAGTATCAATGCGGGTTAACAATGGTGTGCCATTCAAATCAGTACCGTTATAGTACTTGCCCAGCAACCCCGTACCTGTGCCTATTGTTACAAACTCCCAAAAATTATAACAAGTACCTGCGCTGCCACTTTCGTTCTTGGGTGCCACCGCCCAGCGATATGTAGTACCTGGCGCCAGTCCACTTATGCTATAGGTAGTTGTGGATACATTGGAAACAGGCGCACCGAATGTCATCATAGAACCATTGACAAAGCCTTCTATATATACATCATACGAAGTCGCATAGGGAACGGCGAACCAAGCTAATGTGGCCGTTGTTTGTGTAATAGGCATCCCTGCATTGGGTAAAAATGTAGGAAAGGTGCAGTCAGGTATGGGCAAAATGGCAGTGGTTGCAGGGTATAATTGCGATTTTGGGATAATGGCCTTGGGGGTGCGTGGGCTTGACCAGTACAGTTTCGCAACCGCATCGCCGGTATTTTCATAATATTCCATCACGATGTTGTATTTCTGACCTGCAAGTAATGAATATCCCGTGTAACTATTTTCTGTAGCGCCCTGATTTACCCAATTGTTGTTGTCTACCGTTATTATTCCATTTACCCATAGCCTTACACCATCATCTGCTACTGTATGGAAAGTATAGTTTTCGGTATACAATGGTTGTACCTGGCCGCTCCACCTTACTGAAAACTTATCGTCCGGTACAACACCCGGTTCGGGTGATAAACGCTGTGGTATGCCTGCATACGTTAATTCAAAATTGACGGTGGTATCTGTACGCACCAGCAATGGCGCACCGGTAAGGGCGGTGCCATTGTAATAAACGGCCCGCAGGCCTGTGCCGTTGCCGGCCTGAACAGGGGCTGTTGTAAAACTGGTTGTACCGGATGCTCCACAGCCAATAGCAGAAAATATATAATTCGCTGGGGTGACATACCAGGTGTAGGTGGTGGACGGATCCAATCCAACCACCTCGTAAGTGTTTCCCTCGGTAAAGCCGGGATTTGTATTTAAAAGCGTTCCATTTTTCAAAAGATAGATCAGATAATAACCTGCGTAGGGTACTGTCTCCCAGGTAAGCGTAGCCGAATTGGCGGTCGTTAATACTGCCCCGTTTACTGGTAAAACGGTGGTACATCCCGGCATTTTTCTCTCCTGATCGCCAGGATACAGTTGTGTTGCAGGAATAATTTGTTTGGCCGTATGGGCGCTTGACCAGGAGAGTTTGGAAACTGCAAAACCTGTTGCCTGGTAATATTCCACCAAAATATCATATTGTTTACCGGCAACCAGCGTGATGCTGCCGCTGTTTTCAGTGCTGTTATGATTGGTCCAGTTGTATATTAGCTTTACCCCGTTTACCCAAACGCAAATGCCATCATCTGAATTGGTGTAGAACGTATAGGTTTCAGAATACCGGGGTTGCACTTTACCGGTCCATCTCACTGAATAGTTTTCTACATTTACAATGCCCGGTGCGGGTGAAACAAATGTAAAATCATTATTGATTTGTGGATCAACCCGTGTTAACACAGCATTGGTAATTCCTGGCATACCGTTAAAATAATTTGCTTTTAAACCGGTGCCGGTGCCGGTTGCAGGCACATCCGCCAATGGGTCTTTGGCCAGCACCCGTTGAAATAAAATAGTATGCCCTGCCGCATTCATGTTTATCTGGTCACCTGCATCGTACAGCAGGGAACTATCGGCAGGTTTTATTAAACCGGTATAAAAGTCGATGGCATAATTCCCAAAAGCAGCCAGAATGCTATCCTTTAGTATGGCCAGTTTTCTTTTTATAGCTGCTGTGTTGAAACTGGCGGGGCTGGTTCTTGGCTGGGTGGTAGTGATATAGCAAGGCACACCATTTTTATTGGCAGAATCCCTGATGGTGCGCAGGCAGAACAGGATCTCGCTAACAGACAATATATCATAGCCATTGCTGGGATAATTAACCAGCACGGCATCAGGATGGAGCGCCAGTGCCGCAGTAATATTAATATCCTTTATAGATGTAAAGCCACTGGCGGCACTGTAAGGAGATGTATAAGACGATGGCATACCATTATAACAATTGGTGCTGCCACGTGCCAGGTGGTTGTCGATGATTGTATCGAAGGGTGCCAGCTTATTATAATAGGTATTTAATTGATTTACATAGCAGGCACTTACCGGGTTGGGGCCAATACAGGCCGAGGTGCCGGAACCGATAATAACCAGTTTTTTTGCTGAACTTTTTACAACACCCGATACAGCCAGTTTTTGGGTGGCAGCCCCCGGAGCGCTTAATACTACAGAGTCGTTATAAGAGCCGGGTACCAGGCCTGCTTTCAGGCGGATAAAAATCTTGCGAACGTTTATTTCGCCCGCATCGGGTGCTACTGAAAGGTTATCCGAATAAGTGCCCGTTTCTGTTGTGGACATTTCAAAACCGTTTGGAGCAACAAGCATGGCTGCTGCAGTAAGGTAGGTGCCACTAATGGAAAAATAACCGGGGGCAGAGGTCACTCCTTCATTGATTTCAAGGTTCAACAGCGGTTTGCTAATCTTGCGTATAGTCTTATTGGAGAAAGCACCGTTTACAGTTGATGCGTACAGGTTTGAAAATCCGTCACTGACTAGTAAATTTTCTCCAAATTGTGCATCCGTTCCTGTCCCATCCACAGCCCCAAATTTGGAGCCAGCCAATGGTGAAACAACACCCGTTGGAGAGGCTTTATAAATAACGTCGCTGGATCCGCCGGCAAAATATGGAAACCCGGACAAAATATAAATATTGTTTCCTTTGTCTATGGTAATGCCAGTTTTAACTCCTTGAAAATCATTGCCAGCAAACACAGAAATTAAACCCTCCGGTGAAACTTTAAGAAGATTACCATTTTCTTGGGTAAAGTACAAATTTCCCTGCGAATCGAATGCCAGTTGCTGTGGATTGTAGACAGGTCCATCGGTGTGTATTCCGCCTCCTGCAAAGGTTGTTACTAAGCCACCGGGAGTTATTTTACGGATGAATGCATTGTTGTGGTCAGCAATATACAGGTTACCTGATGAATCAACGGCAATGCCCATGGGGCTGCTAAACAGTGCCTGCGCACCCGGACCATCCCGGTAGCCAAAGGTGGCACTTCCTGCTACCGTGCTTACAATTCCGCCGATACTTATTTTTCTGATGGCATTCAGATCCGAAACATACATATTACCTGCTGCATCCAAGGTAGCAGACTGAATGTTGCTAAATTGTGCACTGGCTGCCGGCCCATCGGCATAGCCGGCTATGCCACTGCCGGCTATAAACGTTACAGTGCCGTTTGTATTGATGCGGAGAATCCGGTGTAAACTGTCTCCCACATACAGATTGCCTGCTTTATCTACTGTAAGCAGGCCTGCATTTGATGCAATAGTGGTTGCTGAAATAGGATCGAACATCACACCTGGTGATTGGGACCGGCAAGTGATGGCTAGTAAGAGAGACAGTACCCATAAAGCAGCCATTCTGCCAGTTAGCCTGATTTTCATAAAATGGAGGTTTAAATGTTTTGGTAAAGGAATTTCGCTGGAAAGATTCTGTAAATAAAACTGCTGCTTTTTTTGCTGTCAGAAGATGACAGGCGTCGGTCTCCGGGATGACAACCGTCAGTTAAATTACAGCCGGCAAGCCATATCGAAATTAAATGCGCAATTATGATGGACTCACTTATTTTGACTGGCGGGCAGTGCCTCTTCCCGGAAACGGTTAGGTTGTTGCGCATGTTTTAAAAAATAAAAAACCGCCCCCAACGGAACGGTTTTTTAAAATCATTTGCTATTTGTTTATTTATTGAACAATTAATTTCATAATAATGGGCTTGTCGCCACCTTTTATGCTGATAAAATAGCAACCACCCGGAAGTCCGCTGGTATTTATTGACGTAGTAGTAACACCTACCGCCAGCGGTAGTCTTCCGCTGTGCAGCACAATACCATTGCTGCTAATGGTATTGATGACAGCAGTGCCTCTTTTATCGCTGATGATCTGTAGTCTTGCCAACCCCCCTGCAGGTACCGGGTTGGGACTGAGTACTGATGAAATGGCCGGCACCAACAAACTTGCACTGGCTGCTGCTGCAACGCTTACGGGTGTTGCAAGCGGTACACTTTGCATGTCTGCAGCCGAAGCCGCGGGGTATAATGCCGATGCAGGAATAATTGCTTTGGGTGTACTGGGGCTTGACCATGCCAGTTTGGTTACTGCATAACCGGCTGCCTCGTAATACTCAATCACAATATCATATTTTTGGCCGGCTACCAGGTTAATAGAACCGCTCATTTCTGTAGCGCCCTGTCTTACCCAGTCATTTACCAGTTGCACGCCATTTACCCAAAGCCGGATACCATCATCGCTGGTGGTATAAAAAGTATAGGTTTCAGAATACATTGGCTGCACCTGACCGGTCCATCTTACCGAATAAAAATCCTGTGGAACAATACCCGGTACCGGCGATGCCGAAGTGAGTTCAAAATTGATAGTAGAATCAATTCTTGCCAGCAGAGGTGTTCCCGAGAATGAAGTGCCGTTATAGTAGACACCCAGTAAACCTGTACCTGATGCAGGAGGTATAGAGGGTGCTGCTGCTGTGGTAAAGCTGGTTTTATTGTTTGCATCGCAGGCAGCACGGCCCACGCTGTTTACCGGAACAACATACCAGTTGTACAAAGTTGAAGGCGTTAACCCACCGACAATGTAACTGGTAGAAGTAACATTGCCGAGTGCATAAGCCGGAACAGTAGTACCTGTCCAGAAGTACACATCATACGAACTTGCGTTGGCGGCAGCCGGCCAGCTAAGGGTGGCAGATGTCTGCGTGCTGATGATTGTTCCATTGGCTGGTAAAGAATTAGTAACACAGGCAGGAACAGCAGGTAATGGCGCAGGTGGTGGCGGTGCTGCAGCCGTTGTAAAAGATGTTTTATTGGTTGCGCTGCAACCCACAGCAGGACCAGTTGCATTTCTTGGAACAACATACCAGTTATATACTGTTGAAGCTGTTAAACCACCAACAATATAAGTTGGGGATGTGACATTGCCGAGGGCGTAAACCGGAAGAGTAGCACCTGTCCAGAAGTACACATCATAAGAGCTTGCATTGGCAACAGCCGGCCAGGTAAGCGTGGCCGATGTTTGCGTAGCAACAGTTGAACCATCGGCCGGTGAAGTATTGACAGCGCAAGCCGGAACAGGTGGCGGCGGTGGTGGCGGCACAGCAGCTGTTGTAAAATTTGTTTGATTGGCAACACTGCAGCCGGTAGCAGGACCTGCACTGTTTACCGGAACAATATACCAGTTATATATAGTCGAAGCCGTTAACCCACTTGCATTATAGTTGGTCGTTGTAACAGTAGCGACCGGCGACGCGGGAACGGTTGCACCCGTCCACAGGTATACATCATAAGAACTTGCCGTGGCATCAGCCGGCCAACTGAGTGCGGCAGATGTTTGTGTGCCGATGGTGGTTCCGTTAACGGGTAATGTATTGGTAACACACGCAGGAACCACAGGCAGGGGTGCTGGTGCCGGCGGAGGAAGTGGCGGTACTGCAGCCGTTGTAAAAGATGTTTTATTGGTTGAACCGCAACCTGTAGCCGGACCGGTTGCATTTCTTGGAACAACATACCAGTTATATACTGTTGAAGCTGTTAAACCACCTACAATATAAGTTGGGGAAGTGACATTGCCGAGGGCGTAAACCGGAAGAGTAGCACCTGTCCACAGGTACACATCATAAGAACTTGCATTGGCAACAGCCGGCCAGGTAAGCGTGGCCGATGTTTGGGCAGCAACGGTTGAACCATCAGCCGGTGAGGTATTGACAGCGCAAGCCGGAACAGGTGGCGGTGGTGGTGGCGGCACGGCAGCCGTTGTAAAAGTTGTTTTATTGGTTGAACCGCAACCTGTAGCGGGACCCGTTGCATTTTTTGGAACGATATACCAGTTGTACAAAGTTGAAGCGGTTAAACCAGTTACGCTATAGCTGGTGGCTGTAACATTAGTGGTGGGCGATGCGGGCGCCGTTGCACCTGTCCACACATATACATCATACGAACTTGCATTGGCAGCAGCGGGCCAGCTAAGTGTTGCCGATGTTTGGGCAGCAACCGTTGAACCATCAGCCGGTGAAGTATTGACAACACAAGCCGGAGCAGGTGGCGGTGGTGGTGGCGGCACAGCAGCCGTTGTAAAAGTTGTTTTATTGGTTGAGCCGCAACCTGTAGCAGGACCAGTCGCATTTTTTGGAACGATATACCAGTTGTATAAAGTTGAAGCGGTTAAACCAGTTACACTATAACTAGTTACAGTTACGTTAGCGGTGGGCGATGCGGGAGCAGTAGTACCTGTCCATACAAACACATCATAAGAACTTGCATTGGCAGCAGCGGGCCAGCTAAGCGTGGCCGATGTTTGGGCAGCAACGGTTGAACCATCAGCCGGTGATGTGTTTGTAACACATGATGGCATCGGCGGTGGAGGTGGCGGCGGAATGGCAGCTGTTATAAAAGATGTTTTATTGGTAGCAGCACAACCTGCAGCAGCACCACTGGCATTTTTTGGCGCAATATACCAGCCATACCAGGTAGCTGCAGTCAGGCCTGTAGCGGTATAAGAATTGGTGGCAACATTGGCAACAGGAGTAGTGGATGGAATTGCACCTGTCCACACATACACATCATAAGAACTTGCATTGGCAGCAGCAGGCCAGCTAAGTGTGGCCGATGTTTGGGCAGCAACGGTTGAACCATCAGCCGGTGAGGTATTGACAACACAAGCCGGAGCAGGTGGCGGTGGTGGTGGCGGCACAGCAGCCGTTGTAAAAGTTGTTTTATTGGTTGAACCGCAACCTGCAGCAGGACCAGTTGCATTTTTTGGAACGATAAACCAATTGTATAATGTTGAAGCTGTTAAACCACTTGCACTATAGCTGGTTGCCGCAACACTAGCGGTGGGCGATGCAGGAGCCGTTGCGCCCGTCCACACATACACATCATAAGAACTTGCATTGGCAGCAGCAGGCCAGCTAAGCGTGGCTGATGTTTGGGCAGCAACGGTTGCACCATCAGCCGGTGAAGTATTGACAACGCAAGAGGGCGCAGGTGGCGGCGGTGGTGGCGGCACAGCAGCCGTTGTAAAAGATGTTTTATTGGTGGCACCGCAACCCGATGCAGGACCGGTTGCATTTTTTGGAACGATGTACCAGTTGTAAACAGTTGAAGCTGTTAAACCACTTGCACTATAGCTGGTTGCTGTAACATTAGCGGTGGGCGATGCAGGAGCCGTTGCTCCTGTCCATACAAACACATCGTAAGAACTTGCATTGGCAGCAGCGGGCCAGTTAAGCGTGGCCGATGTTTGGGCAGCAACGGTTGAACCATCAGCAGGTGAAGAATTGACAACACAAGATGGAACAGGTAGCGGGGCTGCAGCCGTTGCAAAAGATGTTTTATTGGTGGCACCGCAACCCACAGCAGGGCCGGTTGCATTTTTTGGAACGATATACCAGTTGTAAACAGTCGAAGCCGTTAAACCACCAACAGTATAAGTGGTGGAACTAACATTGCCGATGGGTGAAGCAGGAGCCGTTGCTCCTGTCCATACATACACGTCGTAAGAACTTGCATTGGCAGCAGCGGGCCAGTTAAGCGTGGCCGATGTTTGAGTGGCAATTGTTGAACCATCAGCAGGTAAGGTGTTGGTAACACATCCCGGAGCCGGAACCACGGGCAGGCCAAAAACGTTTTTCGCAAGTACCCGGTGAAACAAACTATCATGACCTGTTCCATTCATATGGGTCTGATCGCCTGAATCATATAAAATTGTACTATCCGCCGGGTTAATAAGTCCTGTATAGAAATCAATGGCATAATTGCCAAATGCTGCCAGTATACTGTCTTTTAAAATGGCCAGTTTTAATTTAACCGCAGAACTACTAAAGTTGGGGGGAGTGGTTCTTGGCTGGGTGGTAGTAACATAACAGGGAATGCCATTTTTATTGGCCTCATTCTTTATGGTGCGCAGGCAAAACATGATCTCATCTATCGCCAGCACATCATAGCCATTGGTGGGATAATTAACAAGAATAACGTCTGGGTTAAGTGTCAGCGCTGTAGTTATATTTATATCTGTAATGGGCAGGTAACCGCTCGCGGCCGGGTAGGGTGAAACATACCAGGAAGGCATACCGTTATAACAGTTGGTACCGCCACGCGCCAAGTGGTTATCTATCGTAGTATCTGATGGCGGTTGCTGATTGTAGTAGGCATTCAGCCGGCTGACATAACATAAGGTAGGGTCAACATTAACGCAGGCAGATGTTGACGAACCAATGATAACCAGTTTTTTTTGCGCTGATAATCCTCCTGTAATTAGCAATAGCGTGATAATGCCAGCTATGGCTCCGAAAATTTTCATAAAGTGCTTAGGTGGTTTGAATGAGTGACTCAATCATTCAAAGGGAGGATTAAGTTCAGCAGGCTGGCAAATATACTTATATAACCCAGTTTGGTTAAAATGTGGTTAATTTTTTTTATTCAGATATTGGTATAGTTATTAACATTATGAACGAACAGTTATTTACAAAATATGAATCAATTGAATGACAGGGATTTGTATTTCAAGCCGCATTCCAATGTTATACAGGTATTGTATAAAAAGTAAATATAGCCCGCTCTCCATCAATATTATGTGGGCTACAGAATAGTAATAATAAGGTAATAAAAGAGCGCCGGGTCATCCCGATAATGATAAGGCAGATTCCTGAAGAAATTTAATCCTATAAGGTTTGCCGGGAAGCGCAGGCAGCGCTGCAAACCTTATAGGATTTCTACAACAGAATTGTAATTAATAAGGTAATAAAAGAGCCCTTCCTGAAGAATCAGCAAGGGCTCACCGGGTCATCCCGATAATGGTCAGGACAGATTCCTGAAAGAATTAATCCTATAAGGTTTGCCGGGAGACAGCAGGCAGCGCTGCAAACCTTATAGGATTTCTACAACAGAATAGTAATTAAATAAGGTAATAAAAGAGCCCTTCCTGAAGAATCAGCAAGGGCTCACCGGGCCATCCCGATAAAGACTCAGGACAGCATTATTTGACTGCGATGTTGAAGTATTATTGTGCCGTGTCTGCCGTGGGCGGCGTTGCAAAGCTTACAGGATGACTACATACCTTCCAATCCGCGTTCTTTTCTTTTTTTACCCAGGTACATGTCCAGCAGCATAAGCCCCATCACCACATTTATCATCATAAAAATGGTGGTATAAGTATTATTGAAGAATTTGCTGAAGTCAAGCTTACCAACATTGTTATTATATTTCGACAGGAGATCGCTGGAAGTGCCGGCATCTGTCCAATTGATTTGTCCCAATCCGTATACCAGCATACCTGCAATCATGGCGATAAAGAATATACCAATACCATAAATGATTTTTTTGTTGATATAGGTTTTTGTTGCCGGAGTAATCTGGTATTTGGCAATTTCTTCCATTACATTTTGTGAAAACCGCATGGAAGGTTCATCCAGTTCGAGCGAGCTGTTCATTAACTGGTGTACATCCAGCAGTTCATGGTATTTATTACGCCATGCTTCCTGGGTGGCAATCAACTGCTCCACAAAAGTTTTTTCTTCTGCAGGTATGTTGCCATCTATGTAATCCCATAAACGGTCTTCTATGTTGATCTCAGTATTCATATACACACCCCCTGTCTCCCTGAAGGAGAATTTTAGTTTTATAAAATTAATGCTATTCCCGAAAAAAGAACTGTTGTTAAAATTGGTACTGAGTATTGAGTACTCAGTATTCAGACTTCGCAGTAAAATGCAGTACTGAGTATTGAGTACTGAGTATTCAGACTTCACGGCAACCAATCATCAACCATTCCAGCTCAACCTATTTCTTCCATTAGCACATTTGTCACATTCATCACATTTGTCACATTAGACAACATGCTTCTATACAAGATCCCTCACTTCCTGGGCAAAATGCGTTTCCATTTTTTCCTTTAATCTTGTTCTTGCACGGTGCAGTTTTACTTTTATGGTATTTGGTTCCATGCCCATTATTTCGCCAATTTCTTCCAGGCTCTGTTCGCCTTTGTAAAACAGGGTAATAATTTTTGCGTCATCGGCACTCAGCAATTGAATCGCTTCATTTACCATGGCAATCCTTGATTTCTGCTCTACCTGGTTGGCCCGCATACCGCCGTCTATATTATCAGCCACAGCAAAAACTTTTTCATCGTCCAGCGAATGCGTTTGCAGGCGTTTTTTTCTTAAGAAAGTAATACAACTGGTGTTTACGATGGTATACAACCAGGTGCTGAATTTGGCATCTCCCCTGAAATCAGAAAGGCACCTGTAAGCCTTTACAAAAATATCCTGGGCTATTTCTTCTGCATCCTCGCGGTTGCTGGTATAACGCAGGCAAATGGTAAAAACAAAGTTCTGGTAGCGTTTCACCAATTCGGCATACACTTGTTTATCGCCCTGTAAAACAGCGCTGATGATGTCTTTATCGTTTGGCCCGGTTTGCATTGTGCTGGTTATATGACTAATGATGAAAGGAAAAGGTTACAGTCTTCGCTTAAAAGGGTAGGCATTAATTATTATATAGTGAGGTTCCAGGGGGTGCAGTGCTTATTGATTCAACGAAGTAAGCGTGTTTCAGGCCACCGGTCAAGGGCAAATAGCCCGAAGCCACGCTTTGCCGGCGTAGAACCAACTTTTTTACCGGTGAACTGTAACCTGCCGGTAAATACCATAGTCATAGTTGTTGTAAGTTCTTTAAGCGGGCGGTAAAAAAGACAATAAAACAATAGCTGTTTTTAACCCGCAAAAAAACTTCCTGAAAGACTGTAACCTGGGCGAACGACTGGTAGTCTTACAAAGAACAAACACAAACAACATTAGAAAAAAATAAAAATCTACAATTATGCACGGCGGAGAAATGTTAATCCCTATTCTGGTTCCACTTGGTTTATTTGCCATGATATTTGGAATCTTCTATATGAAAACAAGAGAGAATCTTGCTATGATAGAAAAAGGACTCAATCCCAAAGAATTTGCCAACAGACCAGCACCTTATAGAAATCTAAAATGGGGATTATTGCTAATCGGTTCGGGAGTAGGATTAATGCTGGCTTATTTCATTACCCAGTATATGTTGCACGATGACGAGAACCCGGCTTTATGGTTTGCCTTTATAGGTATTGGTGGTGGACTGGGTTTAATAGGCTCTTACAGAATAGAAAAGAAAGAGTTGCTTGACAAACCATCAGGAATCCCAGGACAAATCTGATAATTATCTTCATATATTTTCCCATCTTATCCTTCTTCACAGCACTCTTTAGGGGTGCTTTTTTTTTGCACGGCAACCAGCTGTTAGCTTTTTGCTGTGAGCCCTTAGCCCTTCGCATTTAGTTACAGGTCTTTAGCGGGATAAGTGGGTTATGAGAAGCAATTGGCAACCTGCGACGATCAATTCGACTTCCAGGCTAATAGCTATAGCCCGCGGCTCACTTATTCATCTCTTCCATCCCTTTCTTTACCGTAAGATCATTTGCATTCAGTACCTCGTAAAACCCATTGTTTTTCCATTGCTGGCGGGCGATCAGCGACAGCAGCCGCTGCTGGGCAAATTTTCGATCCCTGGGTGTTAATGTGCTGATATTGACACTGTCCTTTTCGGCAAAAGCTGCAAACTGGTTCCAGAGCGGTTCGGATGTTTCGTACTGGTTAAATAAATCCGTTGCGGTAGGTATGGTCTTTAATTCTGCCTGGTGCTCTATATAATAATGATAGGCAAAATTGCTGAGGGTATTATTCGTATACAAGCGGGAGAAATTCCTGGAAATAACCGTGGTATCAACCGAAACAAAAATATCGGGCATAATGCCGCCGCTGCTGTACACATCGCGGCCAGATTTGGTTTTGAATGCCTTGCCTCTTTGCTGTACATGGTTACTGTCGGCATTGGTCATTTCGCCATTGTGATAGCGGTTCATGATATCGCTGGCATAATCCTCCTCGCCTTTGTTGTAAGGCTTCTGAATGCTTCTGCCCGATGGGGTATAATACCGGGCTACCGTTAACCGCAGGGCAGCGCCATCCGTTAGTTCGTATTGCTCCTGCACCAAACCTTTGCCATAGGTCCTTCTGCCAATAATTTCGGCCCGGTCCCAATCCTGCAGGGCACCCACCAATACTTCGCTGGCAGAAGCCGTGCCTTCATTCACCAATACTACCAGTTTGCCAGATTCGAACAAGCCGTCTCTTTTGCAACGGTATTCCTGTTTGGGACTGTTATTGCCCTGCGTGTAAACAATCAGCTTGGTGCCATCCAGGAATTCGTCTGCCATTTCTATGGCTTCCTGTAAAATACCGCCGCCATTATCCCTTAAATCCAGCATCAGTTTTTTCATTCCCTGGGCCTGTAATTTTTCCAGCGACTTCATAAACTCCCTGTAGGTAGTCTCGGAAAACTTATTAATATGTATATAGCCATCCTGTTTATTCATCATATAAGAAGCATCCACCGAAACAATGGGTATCATACCTCTTTGCAGGGTAAAAGACAGTGTTTTATTATTGCGCAGAATGGTTAGCACAACATTGCTGGCGCCGGGACCACGCAGTAATTTTTTTATGCGTGCGGTGGTAATGCCATTGCCGGCCACCAGTGAGTCGCCTACTTTTATTATTTTGTCGCCTGTATGAAGACCGGCTTTGTCGCTCGGCCCGTCATCCATAACAGTAATGATATTAACGGTATCGCTGAAAATATTAAACTCTACCCCAATACCCTGAAAATTGCCCTGCAGATCCTCATTTACCTCTCCCAGGCTAACAGCCGGTATATAAATAGAATGGGGATCCAGTTTAGTAAGCACCTGCTGTATAGCATCATCTGTAAGCGTGTCGGGCGAAACAGGATCTACATATTTTAATTGTATTAAATCAAGCACCTGTTGAAGGGATGTGCTTTTTTGCTTTTTAAACAGGCTGCCGGGGCGGGCGGTATTTTCCCGCAGGGTATAACCGATAGACATGCCTGCAATCATCACAATAGCAAATACAAGGGGCAGCCAGGTATTCAGTTTCCTTTTAGTTGTCATAGCTGAATCAGTTCAAGGCTGCAAATTTAGCAGAAATAGGCAGAGCGGCACCCGAATATTTGCTGAATGGAATGAAGGTCATTTAATAAAGACGCGAAGCGTCTCACTGGTCTTGCTTTGTTGTTCTCTTTGGGGTAAAGGTTACAGCCCGGGAGTACCTATGAAAATTTTTCGGTAAAGGCTTTGGCAGCAGAACAAAAATCCGCTCAATGAGTGTTGCCTGCCTCCTGTTTGCGATCTGCAAGCCTCAACTCTTTTATTGTAAATAGACAGGGAATATTAACTTCGTTCTTACTAAATAATACTATGGCAATTTTAATAGCTGACAGCGGATCAACCAAGTGCGAATGGTGTTTGTTAAACAATGGTCGTAAAAAAATCATTTTCACCCAGGGTATGAGTCCCTATTTTTTAAATAGCGAACAGGTGCAGGCGGTAATACGGACGGAGCTTTTGCCCAAAATAAAAAAAACAGTTGTTACCAATATTTATTTTTATGGCACCGGTTGTCTTGATGTACGCAACGCCCAAATGATGAAAGCCGCTATTGGTAAAATATTTACCGGGGCAAAAGTGCAGGTGGAACATGATCTGGCCGGTATCTCGAAAGCGGCCTGCGGTAATACAAAGGGAATTGCCTGCATACTGGGAACCGGCAGCAATGCCTGTTATTTCAACGGTAAGAAAGTGGAGAAAAACAGCCCGGGAATCGGCTATATTTTGGGCGATGAAGGCAGTGGCACTTATCTTGGCAGAAAAGTAATTCAATATTATTTATACGGTACGTTCGACGAAGACCTGCGGTATAAGTTTGATGAAAAATACCATGTTACCGCCGCCGGCATACTTGAAAATATTTACCAGAAACCGCTGGCCAACCGCTACCTGGCCAGTTTTTGCTTGTTTCTGGCAGAGAACCGCGGCCATTATATGATTGAAAATATTATTGAAGACGGGCTGAACGATTTCTTCTTTACCCATCTTTGTAAATTCACTGAAAGCTGGAAATACCCCATTCATTTTGTAGGCAGTGTTGGCTACGGCTTTCGCGATGTGCTGAAAGAGCTATGCAGCAGTTATGAATTTGAATTGGGCAAAATATTAAAAAACCCGATGGAAGGATTGATAGAATACCACCGATAACAAATGAATATGTCTTTCGAAAAGTTTACTGAGCAACCGGGCAAGTACCGCAATCTTGATAAGATGAGTGTACTGGAAATACTGCAACACATTAATGCAGAGGATAAAACAGTACCTTTTGCAGTAGAAAAAGCCATTCCGCAAATAGAGAAGCTGGCCTCCATTATTGCCAATAAAATGCTGGAAGGGGGCAGGTTATTTTACATTGGAGCAGGCACCAGCGGTCGCCTGGGTATACTGGATGCAAGCGAAATACCACCCACTTACGGCATGCCATACGGACTGGTGGTGGGCATTATTGCCGGGGGTGAGGAGGCTATTCAAAAGCCGGTTGAAAATGCCGAAGACAGCGTTACACAGGGATGGATTGATTTGGAAGAACATATGATCAGCGATAAAGACGTGGTAATTGGCATTGCGGCCAGCGGCACCACCCCCTACGTCATCGCTGCGTTGCAGGAAAGCCGCCGCAACGGTATTGTAACAGGTTGTATTACCTGCAATCCCGGCAGTCCGCTGGGCGACGCGGCGGAGTACCCGATAGAAGTAGTGGTAGGACCCGAATTTGTAACCGGCAGTACCCGTATGAAAAGTGGTACCGCGCAGAAACTGGTACTTAATATGATCTCCACAACGGTAATGATACAGATAGGCAGGGTAGAAGACAATAAGATGGTAAATATGAAATTAAGCAACGACAAACTGGTAGATCGCGGTACCAGGATGGTAATGGATATATTGCGTCTTACAGACTACGACAAAGCAAAAAACCTGTTGCTGAAATATGGCAGTGTAAAAAAAGCGGTGGAAGCAGATAAAAATGCACATTAACTGTTTTACTACAGCGCCCACAGCGAAATACTAAGAAATGCCCCGCAATACTCCGCGGCTCTATGGCTCCCTGGCAAAAAAAATTACGCCGAAGGCGCAAGACTGGAAGCAAAACGCAAGGTTTTTTTTATGCATTTATTAAATTGGTGTAACTTAATAACTGCATTTTCTCACTACAAAAAACCAGCTTATGAAATCTTTAATTTTACACTTCTTATTTTTTTTCTTCCTGGTAAGCTCACTACAGGCACAAAAAGCAAACAGCGTTTTTGCCATCACTGCAGATAACACGGGTAACAATCCCTCGCTATGGGCAAACATTAACGAGGTGAATGTAAAAACCGGCCAGGTAATACGCCCACTACTGGATAATACCAGGACCAGTTTTAATTTGTATGACGGCGTTACAAAGACCAAACTCACCGGTCTATCGGAAACAGCCACTAAAACAGCTACCGCACAGCAAAACCCGGTAGCAAAAATTATAGCTGCTGCTGCCTATGATGCAAGGCATAACCGTTTGTTTGTTGCACCGCTTCAGTCGCCTGAATTACGCTGGATTAACCTGGATGATAATACGGCACAGGGTCTGAAAATATACACCATCACGCTTCCTTTCAGTCAGCCAGACCTGTCTATCGATGGCAACCAGCTTACCCGTATGGTGATAGCGGCAGACGGATATGGATATGCTTTAACAAACGACGCCAATCATCTTTTCCGGTTTTCTACCGGCCGTAAAATAACAGTTACAGACCTGGGTGCATTAACAGATGCCTCCGTTAACGGTACTATGTCTGTGCACAATAAAACCACCAGCTTTGGGGGCGATATGGTATCTGATGAAGAAGGCAACCTGTATTTATTTTCAGCCTACCATAACATATTTAAGATAGATTTAGCCAGCAAAATGGCCAGTTTTATTGGAGCAATTAAGAACCTGCCCGCCAACTACACCACCAATGGGGCGGCGGTGAATGATGATGGAAATCTTATTGTAAGCAGCGCCAGTTCAACCGAAGGTTATTATTCAGTGAATATGATTACCTGGGAAGCCGTTAAGGTTACCGGCGATAACAAAACAGCTGCCGTTTCCGATCTTGCCAGCAGTCATTTTGCATTTCAAAAAAAGCAGCGCATTATACCGGCAGTGCTGGCAGATAAGATAACAAACAATATCACTGTTTATCCAAACCCGGTTACAACACCCTCTTTCCGCATTAGCTTTAACAACATCAACACCGGCCGTTATATGGTGCAAATGGTAGATGTAAGTGGCAGGCTTGCCCTGCAGCAACCAACAGACCTGTTTTATCAAACGCAAGTGCTGGAGATGAAAATGCCTGCCAATTTCAGCAAAGGCGTGTACACGGTGAAAGTGGTGAATGCAGGCGGTACGTCTTTATATACCGGTAAAATTCTTGTCAACTAAAACAGGACCTGTTTTATAGAGTTGGTTGTTACCGCAGCACGATTGTTTGTAAAAGGGGGCTTTTTTTGTTGATAAAATACGCAGGGGGCACAATAAAAAATATTTGGACAAGGCATTGCGAAGGCTGTATATTGCTACAGCCTTTTCTTATACAAGCAGGTGAATAATACGGCACGGCATGTATAGCGTTAATGTATTTAACAGTTCCCTGGCAGGAATTGCAGGCGACCAAATAATGTGTATTGATTAAAAAATAAGGAAGCGAAGATTTTATGCAGGACATTGAACCATTTTACAACTGGCGCCATATATATATCAGCGAAGAAGACGAACGCTCTCCTTTTTACGGCCGCGTATATTCCGAGTTTGAATTTTCACAGACGGTGTACAATTATTATATCCATCCGCAATGGGATGATTTTGGCTCGCGTACATTGTATATGAAAGTAATAATGGCCGATTACGATGAAAAGTACATAATCATTGAGTTGATTGGCGAATGGAATGATGCGATTGAAAATGATATCATGGAAATGAAACGGGAAGTAACAGATGTTTTTTTTAAACAGGGTATTACCAAATTTGTATTGATAGCGGAAAATGTGCTCAATTTTCACAGCGATACAAAGGATTATTATGAAGAATGGTTTGAAGAAGTAACAGATGAAAATGGCTGGGTGGTTATTCTGAACATGCCTGAACAGACACAGCATGATTTTAAAAAGGCAAAACTGAACCGCTACCTGGAACTGATGGAAATCGACAACTGGCGTGTCTATAAGCCCTTCCACCTTTTCCGGAAAATTGATACTGAAATTAGTAACCGGCTTGGTTAACAATCGTTAGCTTTTCCTTTACTGGCAAGGGTTTCAGTAAATATATATTCAAATTTTTTTTTGGCGCTATGCAATTAGTTACTATTTTTGAATGGTAATGGCAATCAACAAAACATATTTTGGTTTTTATTTTTACTTCTATTTTAGTGAGAAGCGGGGATGCTTTTGTTGATACACTTAAACTTAAAATTGTAAAACAACATAGAGAGTCCCCCGGTAACCGGGGGGCTTTTTTTTACCCCTAACCGCCTAAAAGGCAATAGGAAAGAAGAATTTAATATGGCAACAAAAGTTTCAATTCAGGGGTACGAGGGCAGTTTTCACCAGGTGGCAGCGCAGCAATTTTTTGGTAAGGATGTTACCGTGATTCCCTGTGCTACTTTTAAAGAAGTGGTAAAAATTGCGGGCAACAAGAAAGAAAGCGATGGGGGTGTAATGGCCATTGAAAATTCTATTGCCGGCAGTATTCTGCCCAATTACAACCTGCTTAAAAAAAGTAACCTCAAGATAGCCGGAGAAATATATTTACAGATAAGGCAAAACCTGCTGGTAAACCCCGGTGTTAAATTATCAGACATCCGCGAGGTTCATTCACACCCCATGGCCATTCAGCAATGCTTTGGTTTTTTGGATAAATACAACTGGAAGCTGATTGAAACGGAAGATACCGCATTAAGCGCAAAGCATGTTCACCAGCACCGCAGCAAACATGTGGCGGCCATTGCCAGCAAACTGGCAGCAGAGTTATTTAACCTGCATGTAATCGCGCCCAATATCCACACCATGAAGAACAATTATACGCGGTTTTTAATATTGCAGCGCGAAGACAAAGTGGTTATACAGGATGCCCCCAATAAGGCATCGGTAAATTTTCATACCGATCATTCGCGGGGCAGCCTGGCAAAAGTGCTTACACAAATTGCAAATGGTGGTATTAACCTGAGCAAACTGCAAAGTTTTCCTATACCCGGCAGCGACTGGCGTTATAGTTTTCATGCAGACATGGAATTTGATTCACTGGAACAATTTGATGCCGTGATGGAAGCAATAAAGCCATTGACAGAAGAAATGAAAGTGTACGGGATGTACAGAAAGGGAAGAACGGTGTAGGGCCTGGCCTTGCGCCATCCCTGCTAAAACGTGAGACCTGAGGCCTGAAACGTGAGTGGGCGCGTTGATAAGTTAAGAATTAAACATAAAGTAATTTAAAAATAGTGAGCGTGTCAGTATAAAAGAAATCAGACATCGTCACATCAGACATCAGCCATTTATGATTACAACATCAACGCGTTTAGAAGGCATCGGTGAATATTATTTCTCGCAGAAATTGCGTGAGATAGATGAACTGAACAAGCAGGGAAAGAATATCATTAGCCTTGGTATTGGCAGCCCGGACCTGCCCCCACACCCCGATGTAATAAAAGTATTGCAGGAAGAAAGCGCCAAACCCAATACGCATGCTTACCAGAGCTATAAGGGCTCGCCCGTTTTGCGCGCGGCTATCAGCAACTGGTATGCTGCATGGTATGGGGTTAACCTGCATCCCGATACGGAAATACTGCCATTAATAGGAAGCAAAGAAGGCATTATGCATATCTGCATGACCTACCTGAATGAAGGCGATGAAGTATTGATTCCTAATCCTGGGTATCCTACTTACAGCAGCGCCGTTACATTAGCGGGCGGTACTATAAGGCCCTATCATTTAACGGAACAGCACAACTGGCAACCCGATTTGGAAATGCTGAACAAAACTGATTTGAGCAGGGTAAAACTGATGTTTGTCAATTACCCCCATATGCCCACCGGCCAGTTGCCCACCAAAGCATTTTTTAGTGAACTGGTGAAATGGGCTGCCGCGAAAAATATTTTGCTGGTTCACGATAACCCCTACAGTTTTATTTTGAATGACCACCCCATGAGTTTATTAAGTATTGATGGGGCCAGGGAATGTGTGATTGAATTGAACTCGTTAAGCAAGTCGCAGAATATGGCCGGGTGGCGTGTTGGGATGCTTTGCGCTGCCAAAGAAAGAATTGATGAGGTGCTGCGTTTCAAGAGCAATATGGACAGTGGTATGTTCCTGCCCGTACAACTGGCCGCAGCAAAAGCCCTTGGCCTGGGTAAGGACTGGTACGATTCCATCAACACGATTTACAAACAGCGGAGAGAGAAAGTATTTGGGTTGCTGAATTTGTTGCAATGTTCATTCAGCAAAGACCAGGTGGGTATGTTTGTATGGGCTAAGATACCAGCCGGCTATAAAGATGGCTATGCATTGAGTGATGAGGTATTGTATAATGCCAATGTGTTTATTACACCCGGCGGCATATTTGGCAGCGAGGGAAATAATTATGTAAGGGTAAGTTTGTGCTGCAGGGAAGAAAATATTGAAGCAGCTATACTAAGAGTGCAAAGAGAAAAGGAGCTAAAGGCAACTAAAGAAAAACAGCTAAGCAATCAATAAAAAAATAAAACATAAGAAGTTCGAAAAGAAAAGCGGCTGGAATCTTTTATTCTCTTTTTCTCTTTGTTCTCTTAGCCAAATAATAAACCATGTTTGAACCTAAGAGTGCAAAGAGAAAAGGAGCTAAAGGCAACTAAAGAAAAACAGCTAAGCAATCAATAAAAAAATAAAACATAAGAA
>Ga0068859_100000102_pt1 | contig 79658 bp, 68 predicted proteins | sample KBSSwiS22_FD_66585 | JGI IMG/M metagenome (GOLD analysis project Ga0068859, IMG submission 66585) | Switchgrass rhizosphere microbial communities from Kellogg Biological Station, Michigan, USA - KBS Switchgrass S2-2 | ecosystem: Host-associated > Plants > Roots > Rhizosphere > Soil ...
CCTCACACTCCGTGACGATCACCCAGAGCGACGACCCGTTGCAGGGAAAGGCTCAGTGCGCGATCGTCAGGTCGCCGATAGCGTGCCCCCGAGGAGTACTGTGGGCCGCACCGGGCGTCGGGGCAGGCGAAGCCGTGGTTTCCCACTCACCTGTAGATCTCGGTGGATTTGGCGGTTCACCGAAGGCAACGAACTTGTGCGCCTGATCTGAATTGCGTTGAACGATCACGACAAACGTACGGCCGACAAACGTACAGTACAGCGCCGTGTCGAGATCGAATGCGAGATCGCCGACGTTCTGCGCGCCTGTCCCCACTATCGGGTGAGGCGGCCCACCACCTGCTGGTCGATCGGCTGCAGCATCGTAGAGGCGTCCAGTTGCCAGTGCCGACCGCCTCGACCGACACCGTCTGGTTCCTGGGTCTCGGTGCAGTATGCCAACGTTCGCTGGGTTCGCGGAATTCGTTCACGCGGCCGAGGACCTGGCTGTCGATCAGCGGACCCTGAACGTGATGATGGCGGTGATTGGACAGGCGAAGCAGCATCCGGTTCGACCGTCGGTTCGGACGGGTGGAATCGCGGGGCGGCTGCGCCGGTTCCTGTGGGGTCCGATGGGTAGGCTGCCGCGGGTGAACTGCTGGACGCTCGCCGAGCATGCCGGCGAGTCCTCGCCGGGCGGGATGCAGCACTTCCTGGCCGGCGCGGTCTGGGACGACGACCGGACCCGCACACGCTCCGCCACACCCTAGATCATCGATGCCGGCCACTACCGCCGACCGGACCCGCGACTCACCAACGCGCGAACCATGCCTGAAGCGGCGCTACTTCCCGCCTCCGGCGCAGGCGGGCAAGGCGTACCGGGTCACAGGGTGCGCGACCCCCGGGGTTCGGGCCGAGGGCCAGCCAAGGAAAGCATCCGTGGCTGTCCGGTGGAACGGGCCGTTCTCGGCCGCGCGGGAGATCTCGTGGGCTGCGGACCGGACCGCCGCGACCAGCCGTTCGGGTTTCATCTGGCTGATCGGACCGCAAACGGAGATTCCGGCGACACCGGAGCCGACCGTCAGAACGGGTGCGGCGACACAGCCGATCCCGAGGACGGCCTCCTCACGGTCGAACGCGACGCCGCGCTCACGGATGCGGTCCAGCTCGACGCGCAGCATCCGTTCAGACCGAATACTGACGGACGTCAGTGCGACCATAGGCCCGCGCAGCACGTTGTCGAGCACGTTGTCGTCAGCGAAGGCGAGCATCGCCTTACCGAGACCGGTACATGCCGCCGGAGCCCGGCCGCCCACCCAGGACGGGACGCGGAGGCTCAGGCGACCGCCGATCTTCTCCAGATACAGCACGTCTGTTCCGTCGAGAACCGCGAGGTGGGCCACCAGGCCAGTGGTGCTCTGGAGTTCGTAGAGATATGGCGCCGCGGCAACCCGCAACGAATGCTGGTGAGCGGCGCGCGTGCCGAGCTCGAGCATGCGTAATCCGAGGGAGTACACCTTCTCCTCGCGTTGGATCCAGTTGATGCGAACCAGGTGGTCCAGGATTCGGTAGACCGACGAGCGCGGCAGGTTCGTCTGGTCCATGATCTGCGCCAGGGTCAGCCCGCGTGACGTGCCGACGCAATTGAGGATTTCGACAACTCGGTCGATCATCGAGACCGGTGGTGGCCACTCCGCTGTCGTTGACGTCATCGCCCACGCCTCCCCCAATTATCGGACCAGCTGCGTTCGACGCAACCTACGGGCTCCATTCCCTGGGTCCATCGGCAGTCCCGGACAGTGGGAGTCAGGTGTGGCGGACATCTCCTTCCCACGCGATCCGGGTGTCCCGAAGGTCCACCAGACGTGCCTGGCACCGCGGCGAGCGTGTCGTCCTCGCACCCATCGCGCTCCCGCTCGCCGCGGGCGCCAGTCAGCTCCCGATGACGCGGCGCGGCTGGCCGCTGGCGTGCCGGCCAGCGAGGTAACCGAACGTCACGCTGGAGGCGATGGGCGTCCCGCCGCCGACGTAGGCGCCACCGACGACGCTGGCTGAGGTGTTTCCCACGGCGTACAGGCCGGGAATGATGCTCACACGATGTCCCAGGACCTGTGCGTTCGCATTGATGCGACAGCCGCCATTCGTTCCCAGTGTCGCCGGCCACTGTTGCAGGGCGTAATACGGAGGGCCGTCGACCGGCGCCAGAGTGGTGTCGTAGCCGACGAAGACGTAGGAACCGGTGGGGTCGCCCCACTCGGGATCCTCGCCGGCCTCGACGAATCGGTTGTAGCTAGTGACCGTCTCCTCCAGCGCGGCCGGATCCACGCCGATGGCGACCGCCAGCTGCGCGATCGACTCTGCCTGCGGCACCCACTCCGGAGCGGGCTCTCCGGCTCGCATCGTCAGGATGTCGCGCGACTTCTTCACGCCTGGGCCGAAGATCACCCAGCCGGGTGGCTTGTTCGGTAGGCCCGGATACCGCTGGTCGAATGCCCCGAAGGGCTTCGGGAAGTCGTTGTAGGTGTAGCCACCGTGCATGAACCGCCGGCCGAGCTGGTTGACGAGGACGGAGCCGGCCCCCAGCCCCATCATCATCTGGGGAGCCGGCTCTCCCTCGGGGCCGAGTATCGCCGGGTCGAACATTGCGCCCTGTCCCCAGAATGACGTCATGGACCCCATCTTGGCGCCGACTTCCATGGCCATCACATGACCATCACCGGTATTGGCCCCCGGCGAGATCGGCTTGACGTCGAAACCCAGGTATGAGACCACCATGTCGTGGTTCCACTCGAAGCCGCCACAGCCCAGGATCACTCCTTGCCGGGCGCCGAGTCTGACGCGCTCGGCGCCCGCACCGACCAGCACACCGACGACTGACCGGTCGTCGTCCACGATGAGCTCGACAGCTGGGACGGACGTGCGGATCTCGACACCTCGGTCTACCAGGCCCTTCATCAGGCACGCGATCAAGGCGGCACCCTTGACCCGGACGCCTTCGCGTTCCCGTCGCGCGAGCTCGTCCATCGGGACAGGGGATCCCGACAGGTCCTCGTGCAACGTCGTCACGGCGCCGAGCGACAGCAGCGTCGAGCGGGTCGCCAGCCGATCCGCCTGCTCGCCGAGCGCCTCGCGGGCGGCGAAGGGGAGCGGTTCGACCGACCGGCTGTACAGCTTGCAGCCGGGCACCCGATGCGCGATCGGACCGTAGTAGTCCGGCAATGTAGTGACAATCTGGGTTTGTAACGGAGTGGCTGACTCGAGATACTCCAACGCCTCCCGCGCGGTATCGACGAAGATCTCGATCAGCGTTGGATCGGCTTCACGGCCATCGGCGATCCGCGACAGGTAGTCCACGGCATCCTGGCGCGAGTCGTCCAGGCCAGCGCGTACCAGGTGGGCGTTGTTCGGTACCCAGAGCACACCACCGGACACGCCGGTGGTACCACCGATCACCGTGTCCTTCTCGATCACGAGCACGTCCGCGCCGCCGTCCGCGGCGGCGAGCGCGGCGGTCAGGGCGCCGCCGCCGCTACCCACGACGACCACGTCGACGACCTCGTCCCAGTCGCCCGCCCTCAGCGCCATGGTCCCCCTTTCGAAGGAATCCGCTCGCCACCTGGAATCTGTTCAGCGCCGTCCAAGATCGCCGGGCTCACTTGGCGATCGGAATCCTGTACTTGCCGTTGCCGAGTTGCGAGAGGCTGCACATCCGTGGCCCGTTCTCGCCGGCGATTCCAAAGTGGCTGTTCGGGGTGTACTGCAACCGGAAGAAGTCGAGGTAGGTCTGCGACGACGACGATTCGAGCGCCTTCTTGATCGCGCCGGGGTCGACGGTGTGGACCTTCTCGACGGCGGCAGCGAACACTTCCAAGGCGAGTGTGTCGGTCGCCGCGGCCAACAGATAGTTCGTCAGGCCCGGCACCGACGTGTACTTGTCCATCGCGTCCAGCACCGGCTGCGGGAGTTTCGTCGGGTCCGCCGGGATGCAGTAGCTCGACATCCCGACGCCCTTTTCGCCAAGGGGGCCTATCGCGTCGAACCCGTCGTACCAGGCCAGGGCGGACGTGATGATCGTCGGTGACCACTTCGCCGCGTTGATGGCCTGCCAGACGGGACCGTGCCCATAGCTCAAGGCGACCAGGACGGCGTCGACGTTAGCTCCTTTCAGCTCCGCGACGGGCGTGGATACATTGACGGCGCCGGGCTGAATTTTGACGGTCTTCGCGATTGAGACGCCGGGGGCCTTGGCCTTGAGGCCCGCCTTGAGCGAGCTGACCAGATCCTCAGAAGACAGCGTGCCGTCACCCAGAATACCCAGGCTCTTGATCTCAGGATGCCTCGTGAACCACTCGGCACTCCCAGCGCCCTGCTGCGTGTTGGAAGCCGCAAGGCTGAACAGATACGGGTACTTATCCACGTCGTCGAACGAGCTCAGCGACACACTGGCGATCACCGGGATCTTTGCCTTGCTGAAGACGGCGAGCTGCAGCGGCTGGGCGGCCAGGTTATAGCTTATGTTGACAACCGCGGCGACGTGGTTGTCGACCATCTGGTTCGCCACGTTCACGGCGGTCGTGGTGTCACCGGCGTCGTTGCGAATGTCGAGTTCCACCGGGTGGCCGTCAATGCCGTGTGGATGCATGGCGTTGAACAGCGGCAGTGCCGACTCCTGGAAGTACTTCTTAGACAACAGCCCTGCGGCGGCACTGCCACCGCTTAACGGCACAGAGAGACCGAGCTTGATCGGACCAGGGGGAATCGGTGGGTATGCTCCGCCCCCGCCCCCGCCCCCGGCGCCGGCGCCGGCGCCGGCGGAGGCCCCGCCGGAGGAATCTCCAGAACCGCCGCATGCTCCCACGAACAGGCACGAAGCCGCCAGCGCGGCCACGACTCCGACGGATCTCCTGCGAAATATCACGGTACTCGTCCTTTCGATAGGTACGTACCCGGCCCGGCGCGGGTTTCTTGACTCAGTTCGTCAGCGCGATCCGGCCGGCGGTTTCGGACTACGTTGTGCGCGGGGAATCGACAGCGGAGGCCGCTTCTGGTGGCGTCAGCATTGACTCGCGCTGCCGGTCGTTGCCGAGAACAATCGCCGTAGCGCGTGCCAGCGCGCCTGGCTCGGCACAGTCACCGGCGAACACGACCTGGCCCCCGTCGATGACGTAGAAACGCGTCGTGCTTTCCAGAACCCGCTCGATATTCTGGTCGACAATCAGCAGACCAATCCCGCTCCTCACCAGCTCGCTGAATGTGTCGTACATGTCGTCGATCACTGCCGGTGCGACGCCGGCCGTGGGTTCGTCGAGCAGAAGAAAGCGGGGTTTAGTCATGAGTGCCTGCCCGATGGCCACCATCTGTTGTTGCCCGCCGGACAGCGCCGACACGGTCTTTTTGATATCGCGCCGGAGTGCCGGAAACAGTGTGAAAACGCGCTCCGTGTCGTCCTTGATCTCCGCGGTGGGCCTGCGGCGGCGTACGAACGCCCCAAGCCGCAGATTCTCTTCGACGGTCATGTCTCGGAATATTCTTCGCCCTTCGGGTACCAGCTTGACACCCGCCCGGACGACCTCGCCGGGTGATGCGTTCGAGAGGTCGGTACCGCCGACCCGCACAGTTCCCCCGGAGCGGCCGTACCGCAAGCCGGCCACCGCCGCAAGGCTGGTCGACTTCCCGGCCCCGTTGCGGCCGACCATCGCCACGAACTCGCCCGGCTCGACCCGGAAACTCACGTCCGAGACGACCCCGACCCGGCCGTAACCCGCGACGAGACCCGCTACCTCCAGCGCGGTGCTAGCCATCGATGCCCTCCGCGAGCCGGATCTTGGCAGCATCCGGATCGACCCGGGTGCGACCGAGATACACACGCACCACCTCCGCGTTGGCTCCGACCTCGGCCGGCGTCCCTTCCGCTATGACGACGCCCCGGTCCATCACGGTCACCAGGTCGGCGACGTCGAAGACGACCGGCAGGTTGTGTTCAATGAGCAGCACCCCGAGTCCCGCGGCTGACAGCGTCCGCACCGCCTCCTTCAGCAACTCGGCCTCGCCGATCGAGAGCCCGGCCGCCGGTTCGTCGAGCAGCATCACCATCGGGTTGAGAGTCGCCGCCCGCGCGATCTCGACAAGCCGTTGGGTTCCGTGTGACAGCCCGCCGGCCGGCACGTGCGCGACGTCGCCGAGCCCGAGTCCGGCCAAGGTGTCGACCGCGCGCTGGCGTGCTTGGGCGTCGCGGCGGCGCGAACGGGGCGCGCGTACCGCGGAGCCGACTAGCGAGGCACCCGAATGCAGATCGGCGGCGAGCAGAACGTTGTGCAGCGTGGAGTCACCGATCGAGAGCTTCGGCGTCTGGAATGTTCGCGCGACACCAAGCCGAGTGATCGCCGAGACGCCTCGGCCGTCCAGACGCCGGTCGCCCAGCCATATCTCGCCGGCGTCGACGGGATAGAACCCACAGATCAGATTCAATAACGTCGTCTTTCCTGAGCCGTTGGTCCCGACGAGCGCATGGACCGTGCCCGGCTCCACCGTGAGGTCGACATCGTCGACCGCGCGGACGCCGCCGAAGCTCTTCGTCGCGCCGCGAACCGTCAACGTCCGCGCCGCACGGTCGGGCAGCTCGGCGCCGGCCAGCGCGGAGATGAGGCTGAGGGTTCTGGCCGGCGGCAACGACCGAACCTCGGACCCGGTAGAGGTTCGCCGCGACCGGCGCTCTTCCCAGCGCGACCAGAGGCTGCTGGCCGCGCCGACAATACCGGTCGGGAGGCCAATCGCCACGGCAATGAGAAGGACGCCGAACACCACGCCCTGCCACCGCTCGAATCCGCCGAGGAACTCGTTTGCCGCGAGCACCACGACCGCGCCGATGACAGGGCCGAGGATGGTACCGCCGCCGCCGATCACCACGGCGGCCAGCATGTAGATCGACAGCGTCGGGGACACGCTCCCCGGGCTGATGAACTGCTGGGTGTAGACGTAGTACGCGCCGCCGAGGCCGCAGGGTACCGCCGCGAGCAGGAAAACCGCCAGTTTCGCGCGCCGGATCGGGACGCCGACCGCCTGGGCGAGCTCGTCACTGGCCCGCACCGCTGTGAGCTGGCGCCCGAACCGCGAATTCAGCAGCAGCCACGAATAGCCCGATATCAGCGCGACCATCGCGACGCCGAGCTCGTACAGGCGAAGCCCGGCCGGCCTCTGTTCGAAAGTCAGCACCGAGATGAGCGAGATTCCTGTCGACCCGCCGGCGATGGAAAGGTGGCTGGCGACGATCGGCACGGCGAGCGCGAAGAACAATGTGATCATGCCAAAGTAGAAACCGCTGACCCGCAATGTCGGGATTGCCGCGAGCCCGGCCACGACGATCGCCGCCAGCACCGACACGAGGCACATCATCGCGAGGCTCTGCATCTCCTCGTAGCGAGAGGCCAGGATCGCGGCGACGTAGCCGCCGCTCGCGAACAGAGCACTCGGTCCGATGAACAGCTGCCCGGCGAACCCCAGCACGATGTTCAGGCCGCAGGCGACCATGACGATGGAGACGATGTATTCCAGCTCGCCCAGGCGGTAGGCGCCGTGTCCAATCAGGAACGGCAGCACGGCGCTGAGCGCGATAACAACGACACCGACGACGGCCTTTCGCCGGGCGGTTGCGTCCATGTGCAGCCCCTGTCTATACATTTCGAACGGCGACCCGGTTGAAGAGCCCGGACGGCCTGAAGCTGATCACGGCGAGTACGAGGATGACGCCAGCGAGAACCTCGAAATCCGAGTCCAGGTAGAGGCTCCACAACTGTTCGCTCATCCCGAGGAGAACGCCGCCGGCCACTGCGCCCCGAATGCTTCCGAAACCACCGATCGCCAGCGAGAGGAACCCTTTTAGGGTGAAGTTCAGCCCGACCGCGGGATTCGAGAAAGTCAGCGGCGCGATAGCGAACCCGGCAATAGCAGCGACGACTCCGGCCAGCACGAACGCCATTCTGCTCATACCTGACGGACTGATGCCGAGAAGGCTCGCGGCCACACGGTCCTCGGCAGTACCGCGCATGGCCTGCCCAATCCAGGTGCGCTGGTAGAAGACCTCCAAAGCGACGATGACCACGAGGAACGCCCCGACGATGAACAGTTGTCGATAGCCAATCAGGACGCCCCCGAGGTCAATACCGCCCAGCGAGAACGGACTTGGGATCGCTACGATCGCGTGGTTGCCGAACGCGGCGTACACAATGGCCTCGACAAGTAGGCTGAACCCGAGCGTCGCGATGAACCAGCCAAAACTGGCCGCGCCCTGCTTGCGCAGGAACGGGCGGACAACGGTGCGCTCCTCAACAACAGCGACGGCCACGACGACCGTCAACACCAGAAGAGCCGCGAGAATCTGATTGATCTTGAGCACGTCGAGTGCGACGAAGGACATCATGATGGCGACCATCACCAAGTCCCCCTGCGCTAGGTTGAAAACCCGGGTGGCATTGAAGATGACCGTATAGCCGATACCGACGATGGCATAGATCACGCCAATGGCGATTCCTGAGACGATCGCGTTGAGAAAGAGTGTCACATTCGTTCCTCGCTCATAACCGCCCGACCGGGCTGCGTGACGCCTGGTGGGGCAAACCAGGTGCGTAGCCAATATTCAACCGGCTGCGGCTATGCGCCGGGTCCCCCTCAGTCGCGGTGTTATTCATGACGACACGAGGGCCGAGCGGATCGCGCCTTCTCTTCGTGTCACCGGCATGTAATCTCGTCCGCTGTCGCTGGCTGGACGCCATGTTAGGGCGGCTTTGATCGGTCAAGCTAGGGAGAATCTCAGTCAGTGGACACTCGATGACGCATGCTTCACCGAATGTGCCAGCGCCGGCCCGCGGCGGCCCGAGTAGACGGTGACGCTTCGCCGGACACGATCGCAACGACCGGTACGATTCTGGCGGCTGTCACTGAGTCTCTCCCAGCAACGAACCGTCACGCTCCGCGCTCGATCACGCTCCGTGATGAAGATATGGGTGTGTGGAGGCGGTAGACGAGGAGACGCGAGACCTCGGTAGGAGGTAGTCTCCCAAAGATCAACTTCCGAGAGGTCCCGCGTCCGCCGATGACCATCCCTACGCCTCCTGTCTGCCCGTAGACGATCACACGTTCTGGAGCCTGGTCCGCCTCCTGGCTGCGGAGCGTGAACGGATCGGCACGCGGAAGGGACCAGAAATCTCAGCTGTGTGGAGCAGGCGACGGTCGTGCTCCGCTGGTTCTGTGACGGCACGAAGATCAGGAGGCTCTGTGTCGATCACGGGATCGGCCGGAGCGTTTGCTACCGGGCGATCCACGAGGGCCGTGAACTGCTGGCCTGGCAGGCTCCAGACTTGCGCAACGCCCTGATCGCCGCGAGGCTCGCCGGCTATGACCACAGGAGCGTCGACGGCACCCTCGTCGAGACTGACCGGATCTCGATTCCCGAGCCGACGAAGTGCGTCGACCCGTGGTGGTCGAAGAAGGCCCACAACTCACGTGGGCGCGGCGTGGCGTTCACTGCCGTGACTGTGATCATGGCTTTGGTAACCGCGCAGATCCACCAGCGCATCCGGGAACGCCTGCCGCACCTGCCCGTCCTGGTCGACACCGCCGAAGCCCATCTCGACACCCAGGCCAGGCTGGTCGCGGCGGCGAATGCCACGCCCGCCGGCGAGATCTTCGACCACGCCGGCACCTCCTACCGCCGGACCCTGCGCGTCAGCCACACCCGTTCCGCCCGCCACCACGGCACCGTCGCCACCCTCGTCACCGACCTGGCCACCGGCAGGCTGGTCGACCTGACCCGCGCCGAGGACGAGGCGTTCTGGACCTAGGCGATCGTGGAAACCTTTCGCCACACCGGCGTCCGCATCGAGGAACTCCTCGAGATCACCCACCGGGCGCTCAGCACCTACCGCCTGCCGGACACCGGCCAGACCGTGCCACTGCTGCAGATAGTCCCGTCGAAGAACGACGAGGAACGGCTCCTGCTCGTCAGCCCCGAACTCGCCAGTGTGCTGGCCACCATCATCACCCGGCTCCGCGACGCTCACGGCGCGATTCCGCTCGTCGCCGCTACGACGGCGCCGAACGCGTCACCGGACCGCGGCTACCGCACCTGTTCCAACGCAAAATCGGCCACCGGCACGAAGTCATCAACGTCAACACCGTCCAGAAACTGCTGAAGAACCTGATCGCCCGCACCGGCCTGACCGACGCCACCGGCGCACCGCTGCGCTACACCGCGCACGACTTCCGGCGGCGCGGGCGACGGCGGAGGCGGAGATGCTCTCGACGCTGGCGGGCAGCGTCCTGCGCGGCGACCAGGCCCCTGCCCGCGCTGCTCGCGCAGGTACGCGAGACGTTCGGGCTGTCGTCGGTGGCGTTGGTCGAGCGCGCGGCCGACGCCGACCAGGAGGGTGTAGGCGGGGCGGATCAGCGCGGCCGGCGGGTGGTCGGCAGCGTCGGGCCCGACCCGTGCCGGTGCCCGGAGGAGGCCGACACGGATCTTCCGGTCAGCCCGGATCTGGCGCTGGTGCTGCGTGGCCGCCCGCTGGCGGCCGTGGACCGTCGCATCCTGGCGGCGTTCGCCGCGCAGGCGGCGGTCGCGCTTCGCCGGCAGCGGCTGTCCGAGGCGGCGGCCGAGGCGGGGCCGTTGGCCGAGGCCGACCGCACCCGGCGGGCTCTGCTGGCGGCGGTCAGCCACGATCTGCGTAGCCCGCTGGCCGCGGCGTCGGCGGCGGTCGCGAACCTGAGCAGTGACGAGGTCGCCTGGACCACCGACGAGCGGGCGGAGCTGCTCGCCACCGCGCAGGAGGCGTTGGACCGGCTGGCCTGGCTGGTGGAGAACCTGCTGGACATGAGCCGGCTGCAGGCCGGGCGGCTGAGTGTGTTTCCCGCGCCGGTCGGTCTTGACGACGTGATCCCGGGCGCGCTGAGTGACCTCGGTGCGGCGGCTCACGCCATTGTGGTGACGGTTCCGGACGACCTGCCCCTGGTTCTCGCCGACCCGGCGTTGCTGGAGCGGGTGATCGCCAACCTGCTGTCCAACGCGGCGCGTTACGCGCCTCCGGAGCATCCCCCACTGGTCGCGGCAAGCGCGTTGGGTGACCGTGTCGAGGTGCGGGTCGTCGACCGCGGCCCCGGGCTGTCCGAGAAGGACCGGGAGCAGGTCTTCACACCATTCCAGCGGCTGGGCGACACCGACAACACGACAGGCATCGGGCTCGGCCTCGCGCTCTCCCGCGGCCTAACGGAGGCGATGGGTGGCACCCTCACGCCGGAGGACACCCCGGGCGGCGGCCTGACCATGGTCGTGACGCTGCCCGCCGCGCTGGACGGCCGCCTGCCCGTTTCCGCCATGGACGAGGATCATCGCGATGCCGGCGGCCCTGACAGCTTGGCGATCGGCCATTCCGCGGACGTGGTCTGACCTCGCCGGTCCCGCCGGACGGGCGGGTGCGGTCACGGCTGGAATCGGTAGCCCATCCCAGGCTCGGTGATCAGGTGACGGGGCCGGGCGGGGTCGGGTTCCAGCTTGCGGCGTAGCCGGGCGATGTACTGACGTAGGTAGTGGCTCCGCTCCGCGGGGGCCGGGCCACCCACGGACGGCAGCAGATCACGATAGGTCAGCAGCTTCTCCGGGTTGCGGACCAAGACGTCCAGCAGGTGCCACTCGGTCGGGGTGAGCCGCACCTCGACGTCCTCGTTCGCGTGCGGCCCGTCGCGGTCGGGCCGGCGGGCGACACGGCGTGCGTCGAGGTCGATCAGGTAGTCGCCAAACGGAACGACCATCGGCTGCGACGGCGGCGTGGCGCGTCGAACGACGGCGCGTAGCCGCGCGAGCAGCTCGTCCACGCGGAAGGGTTTGGTGACGTAGTCGTCGGCGCCGGCGTCCAGGGCTGCGATCTTGTCGTCGCTGCCCGCGCGTCCCGACAGCACGACGATCGGCGCGGTGGTACAGCTACGCAGGGCGAGAATGACCTCGACACCGTCGAGGTCAGGAAGTCCAAGATCGAGGACGATGATGTCTGGTTCCTGGTCGGAGGCGGCGACCAGCGCCGAACGTCCGTCATCGGCGGTGGCGACCCGATAGCCACGCGCGTCCAACGTGAGGCGCAGTGCCTGGAGCATCCGCGGGTCGTCGTCGACGACGAGCACGGCAGTCACGGGTAGCCCACGGGGTCCGTCACCGATGGTCGTCGCTGGTGTCGTTCTGAGCGAGTCGGATCCATTCCTTCTCCCATTCGACCAGGCGGCGGCGCCGTTCCAGGTGCCTGACCACCGCGGAGCCGGCGGCGACGATCGCGACGGTGACGGTGAGGGCGGATATGACGGTGAGGGCGACGTGGATGCCGGTGGTGGCGAGGGTCGCCGTCCTGCCGACGAGGCTGCCTCGCCCGTCCGTCCACACGCTGAGCGTCGAGCCTGCTGGCGTGCCACGCGGCACCCAACGCCGGGCGGTGTACAAGCGGCCGTCGCGGTCGCGCCAGCGGATCTCGGCCCGGGCGACGGTCGGGACCGGGTGACCAGGCTGGGGACCGTCGACCTGGCTCGACACGACCAGGGCGTGTGCCCGGAAGCGGCCGGCCTCCGCCAGCTCCCGGCGTCGGCCGTCCTCATAGGCGAGCAGGCCGAGGACGACCGTGGTGACCAGACCCGCGACGAGCAGGAGGACGAGGCTTGCCCCCCGACGCGTTCGAGGCGGCCCCACGGCCGCGCCAGCGGGTTCTCGACGGAGGTCGGTCCCTGGTCCCAGAGTGGTACCCGGCGCATTCAGCGGTCTTCCATACGAGTACCGGGCTGGTGTGGATGTTCTCCGCGGGGGATGTCCCGGACGGTTGGGCTGCCCGTGGCGAGCAGGCCATGGACCCGCTCCGTGGTGATGCTCAGGGCGCGCGCGATTTTGGCCGGTGGCCACCCATGTTCGGCGAGATCGCGTATTACCGGGGGAAGGATTGGCTCCTCCGTTGGTTCGCTGGCGGCAAACCGGCGACGGCAACGGGTCATTGCAGGGCGCCGCCCGTGCCCGGTGCGTTGGCCGACTGCCCGGCCGGGTCGGGTGCGGCAGGAACGGTGACGACCATGGTCAGGCCTCCGCCGGGGGTGTCCCGTGGCGTGAGGGTGCCGCCCATGGCCTCGACGATGCCGCGGGACAGCGCGAGGCCGAGGCCGAGGCCGGTGGTGTTGTCGTGGTCGCCGAGGCGCTGGAACGGGGTGAAGATCCGATCGCGGTCGGCGGCCGGGACACCGGGGCCGGTATCCGTGACCTGGAGTTCCACGCGGTCATCGTGGACGTGGGCGGTGATGACAGGCGGCTGGCCGTCGGGGGCGTGTCGCAGGGCATTCGCCGCGAGGTGGGCGATGACGCGTTCGAGCAGGTCCGGATCGACGATCACCTCGGGCAGCGAGGGGGGAACCTCGACCCGTACCGTCCGGCCGGGCAAGCCCAACAGGTCGAGGGCCAGCGGGACCAGGTCGTCGAGGGCGGCGGCCTGGCGGGTGACCCGCAGCGCGCCGGACTGCAGCCTGCTGACGTCCAGCAGGTTCTCCACGAGCCGGACGAGGCGGTCCAGTGACTCGTCCGCGGTCGCGAGGAGTTCGGCGCTGTCCTCCGCGCTCCAGGTCACGTCGGGCGACCGGAGGCTGGAGACGGCGGCCTTGGCCGCGGTCAGGGGGGTGCGCAGGTCGTGGCTGACGGCCGTGAGCAGGGCCGCTCTGGCACGGTCCGCCGCCGCGGCGGTGGCGGATTCGGCGGCCTGGTCGGACAGCCGGCGGTGTTCGAGCGCGACGGCGGCCTGGGCGGCGAACGCGGCCAGGACGCTGCGGTCGGCCGCGGGCAGGGTGCGGCCGGTCAGCGTTAGCACCAGACCGGGACGGATTGGAACGGTGGTGTCGGCTCGCTCCGGGTGCAGGCCGGGCTGGGAGCCGCTGGCGGCGACGAGCGTCCAGGTGTCCCAGGTGGGGGCCACTGCCGCATCGTTCCGTTCCAGCAGCGTCGCGGAGGTCACCGCGAAGGTCTCGCGGACGCGTTCGAGCACGGCTGCGACGGCGTCCTGCCCGGCCAGGAGGCTGCCGGACAGGGCGATGAGAGTCGCCGCCTCGGCGCGAGCCCGGGCCGCCTCCCGGATGTGGCGGGCAGCGGCCTCGACGACGCCGCTCACGACGAGCGCGAACAGGACGAACGCGACCAGCGCGAGGACGTTCTCGTGGTCGCGGACGAACAGTGAGTGCAGCGGCGGGGCGAAGAACCAGTCGGCGAGCAGGCCCGCGCCGACCGCGCAGACGACGGCTGGGTGGATTCCGCCGACCAGCGCCACCACCAGTATCAGCATCTGGAACAGCAGCAGGTCGCTGGCGAGGCCGAAGGCTCCCCGCAGTCCGGCCAGGACGGCGGTCAGCGCGGGCAGGCCGACCAGGGCCACCAGCGTGCCGGCGAGGCGGCGGCGCGGGGTCAGGTGGCCGCCGAACTCGGGGAGCTGGCGTCCCTTGCCTGCGGCCGGGTGGTTGACCAGGTGGACGTCGATGTCGCCGGCCCGGCGGGCGATCTCGGCGGCGGTGCCACGGCCGCCGGTCAGGGTGCCGAGCCAGGTGCGCCGGCTGGCGCCGAGGACGAGTTGGCTGGCGTTCGCGCCGCGGGCGAAGTCGACGACCGCCTCGGCGATGCGGTGCCCGACGACCTGGTGGTAGCTGCCGCCGAGGCTTTCCACCAGCTCGCGTTGCTGCTGGAGCACCGTGAGGTCGGCTGGGACCAGCCCGTCGCTGCGGGTGATGTGCACGGCGAGCAGCTCGCCGCCGGCCGTGCGCCCGGCGATGCGCGCGCCGCGCCGCAGCAGGACCTCGCCCTCGGCGCCGCCGGTCAACGCGACGACGACCCGCTCGCGGGCCTCCCATCGTCGGGAGATGCCGTGCTGGGCGCGGTAGTAGTCGAGCTGGTCGTCAACCTTGTCGGCCAGCCATAGCAGGGCCAGCTCGCGTAGCGCGGTGAGGTTGCCGACGCGGAAGTAGTTGGCGAGCGCGGCGTCGACCCGGTCGGGCGGGTAGACGTTGCCGTGCGCGAGCCGGCGGCGCAGCGCGTCCGGGGCCATGTCGACCAGCTCGACCTGGTCGGCGCGGCGGACGACGTCGTCGGGGATCGTCTCGCGCTGCGGGATGCCGGTGACCGCGGCGACGACGTCGCCCAGGGACTCCAGGTGCTGGATGTTGACGGTCGACAGCACGTCGATCCCGGCGGCGAGCAGGTCCTCGACGTCCTGCCAGCGCTTGGCGTGCCTGCTGCCGGGGATGTTCGTGTGGGCAAGCTCGTCGACGACCGCCACCGTGGGGTTCCTGGCCAGGACCGTGTCGAGGTCCATCTCCTCGAACGCCGCCCCGTGGTAGGTCATCGCCCGTCGCGGGATCGTCTCCAGGCCGGTGAGGAGCTCGGCGGTGCGCGCCCTGCCGTGCGTCTCGACGAAGCCGACAACGACGTCGGTGCCCCGGGCCAGCCGGCGCTGCGCCTCGGCCAGCATCGCGTAGGTCTTGCCCACCCCGGGCGCTGCCCCGAGGTGGACGCGCAGCCGTCCCCGGGTCATGTCACGCCCTCCGCAGGCGCTCATCGGGGGGACCTCGGTCTGGCGGTGGTATTTCGTCGGCCTGCCATGGGTGGCTCCTGATGGCTGCTCGGGTCAGGACCGGTCGAGGGCATCGCGCGCGGAGTGTCGAACGTCCCTGCCGGATGGGGCAGGTGGTGCGTGGAACGGAATCCGTTCCACGCACCGCCTCGGTCGGGCGTCCTTGGCCGCTCGTCGGACGCGCGCCCTCGCGACGCGGCCGCCGGCGTCCGCGGCCGGCTGCCTGGCTAGCCGGCGGCCTTGTCGAGGGCGAGGTTCAGGTCGAGCACGTTGACGGTCGGCTCGCCCATGAAGCCGAGCGCGCGGCCGTTCTCGTGCTTCTTGACGAGTGCGCGGACCTCGGCGGGGTCGAGGCCGCGGGCCTTGGCGACCCGGTTGACCTGCAGGTAGGCGTAGGCGGGTGAGATGTCGGGGTCGAGGCCGCTGGCGGAGGCGGTGACGGCGTCCGGCGGGACGGGGTTGTGCGCGCCCTTCCCCGGCCCCCTGATGGGGACGGTGATGCCGGCCGAGTAGTCCTCGCCGAACCTGGCGCATTCGACCTTGACGCCCTCGTAGGTGGCGATGAAGGGGGTCGCGGGGCATTCCTCGTTGATGCTGACGACTCGGGTGACGGGCCCGGTGGTGCCGCCGGTCCGGAAGACCGACAGGACGGCACCGACGCCGTTCGCCGTGCAGAAGGGCCGCCGGCCGTCGACGGCTTCCAGGTCGCCGACCGCCTTGCTGCGGGCGCAGACCTGGGTGAGCAGGCTCTGGCCACGCTCGTCCTCGTCCCTGGTGGCCGGGTCATCGAAGGTGTCGACCATGTCCTCCGGGCCGAGATTGGACGCGGAGGTCGACGTCGGGTCATAGCCGTCGCCCGCGGCGGATGGACGGGTCTGGAAGTACTTCGCGATGGGGTTGCCGTCGGCGTCGGTGAACAGTTGGCCGAGCCTGGACGAGCCGACGACCTGGCCGCCTGCGTTCTTGACGAGCGAGCCGTTCGCGTTGTGCTGCAGGGCGGGGATCTGGGCGATCCCGGTGATCAGCAAGGGATAGAGAACACCGGTGAGCACGGTCAGGACGAGCAGTGCCCGGACCGCGGCGAGGTGCTGCCGCACGAAGGAGGGAAGTCGGGTCGGCATGGTCTACCGCACTCCCGGGATGAACTGGACGATGAGGTCGATGATCTTGATCCCGAGGAACGGGATGATCAGGCCGCCGAGGCCGTAGAGGTAGAGGTTGCGGCTGAGCATCTTCGCGGCACTGCTCGGCGTGTAGCGCACACCGCGCAGGGCAAGCGGAATGAGCGCGATGATGACGAGCGCGTTGAAGATGACGGCGGACAGGATCGCGGACTCGGGGCTGTACAGCCGCATGATGTTGAGTTTGTCGAGGCCTGGGTAGATCGCGGCGAACATCGCGGGGATGATCGCGAAGTACTTGGCGACGTCGTTGGCGATGGAGAAGGTGGTCAGGGCGCCGCGGGTGATGAGCAGCTGCTTGCCGATCTCGACGATTTCGATGAGTTTCGTCGGGTTGGAGTCGAGGTCGACCATGTTCCCGGCATCCTTGGCGGCGGAGGTGCCGGTGTTCATGGCGACGCCGACGTCGGCCTGGGCCAGCGCCGGGGCGTCGTTGGTGCCGTCGCCGGTCATCGCGACGAGCTTCCCGCCGGCCTGCTCCCGCTTGATCAGGGCGAGCTTGTCTTCGGGCGTGGCCTCGGCGAGGAAGTCGTCGACGCCGGCCTCGTCCGCGATGGCCTTCGCGGTCAGCGGGTTGTCGCCGGTGATCATGACCGTGCGGATGCCCATCCGGCGCATCTCGTCGAACCGTTCGCGCATGCCCTGCTTGACGATGTCCTTGAGCTGGATGACTCCGAGGACGCGGGCTTGTCCGTCCACGGCCTCGGCGACCACCAGCGGCGTTCCGCCCGCGGCGGAGATGCCGTCGACGATCTCGCCGGTCTGGGCGGGCACAGGACCGCCCTGCTCGCGGACCCAGGCGAGCACCGCGGCTGCCGCGCCCTTGCGGATCTGCCGCGCCGGCTGGGCGCCCACGGCGTCCAGGTCGACGCCGGACATCCGGGTCTGCGCGGTGAACGGCACGAACCGGGCGTGCAGCAGCTCGCCGGGGCCGCGTTCCCGCAGGCCGTGGGCGGTCTTCGCGTGCACGACGATGGAGCGGCCCTCGGGGGTCTCGTCGGCCAGCGACGACAGCTGCGCCGCATCGGCAAGCTCCGCGGCGGTGACGGAACCGACGGAGAGGAACTCCCGGGCCTCCCGGTTGCCGATGGTGATCGTGCCGGTCTTGTCCAGCAGCAGGACGTTGACGTCGCCGGCGGCCTCGACGGCGCGGCCGGACATGGCCAGCACGTTGCGCTGTACCAGCCGGTCCATCCCGGCGATGCCGATCGCGGAGAGCAGCGCGCCGATCGTCGTCGGGATCAGGCAGACCAGCAGCGAGACGAGCACGATCCCGGTCACGCCGTCGCCGTTCAGCGCGTGGGTGTCGGGCACGCCCGGCAGCTGCGCCTTGGAGTAGATCGCCAGCGGCTGCAGGGTCGCGACGGCGAGCAGGAAGACCACCGTGAGCGCGGCGAGCAGGATGTTCAGCGCGATCTCGTTCGGTGTCTTCTGCCGGTTCGCGCCCTCAACCAGCGCGATCATCCGGTCGATGAAGCTCTCGCCCGGCTTCTGGGTGATCCGCACGACGATCCGGTCGGACAGCACCCGGGTGCCGCCGGTGACCGCGCTGCGGTCGCCGCCGGACTCCCGGATCACCGGGGCCGACTCGCCGGTGATCGCCGACTCGTCGACGCTGGCGATGCCCTCGATGACGTCCCCGTCGCCGGGGATGAACTGGCCGGCTTCGACCATGACGACGTCGCCCTGCCGCAGCTGGGGCGCGGGTACCTCCTCCGTCCGGCCACCTCCGCCGTCGACGAGGCGGTAGGCGACGGTGTCGGTCCTGGTGCGGCGTAGAGCATCGGCCTGGGCCTTGCCGCGGCCCTCGGCGACGGCCTCGGCGAGGTTGGCGAACACGACCGTCAGCCACAGCCAGACGACGATCAGCCAGCCGAAGGTGGAGCTGTTCGCGACCGCGAGGACGGTGGTGAACACCGCGCCGACCTCGACGATGAACATCACCGGGTTGCGCCACAGGGTGCGCGGGTCGAGCTTGCCGAGCGCGGACGGCAGGGACTTCCAGAGCATCGCCGGGTCGAGCAGGCCCCCCTGGACCCGGCGGGGAGCTGACGGTGGTGTCGGCGCGGGCGCGGGCGCGTTCGCAATCGTGGTGGTGGACATCTAGTGCAGGCCCTCCGCGAGCGGTCCGAGCGCGAGCGCCGGGAAGTAGGTGAGAGCGACGACGATCAGGGCGACGCCGGTGAGCATCCCGACGAACTGCGGGCGGTAGGTCGGCAGCGTTCCCGCGTTTTCCGGCACGGGCTGCTGGCGGGCGAACGAGCCGGCCATCGCCAGCACGAAGACCATCGGCAGGAACCGGCCGAACGCCATGGCGAGGCCGAGCGCGGTGTTGTACCAGTCGGTGTTCACGGTGATGCCGGCGAAGGCGGAGCCGTTGTTGTTGCCGGCCGAGGTGAAGGCGTAGAGCACTTCGGACAGGCCGTGTGCGCCGGAGTTGAGCATCCCGGCGCGTTCTCCGGGCAGGGCCATCGCCACCGCGGTGCCGACCAGCACGACCAGCGGCGTCGTCAGGATGTACAGCGACGCGAGCTTGATCTCACGCCCGCCAATCTTCTTGCCCAGGTACTCCGGCGTTCGCCCGATCATCAGGCCGGCGACGAACACCGTGATCACGGCGAGGACGAGCATGCCGTAGAGGCCGGATCCGGTGCCGCCCGGCGCGATCTCGCCGAGCATCATGTTGAGCAGCAGCATGGCGCCGCCGAGACTCGTATACGAGTCGTGGAACGAGTCGACCGCGCCCGTCGACGTCAGCGTGGTGGCCGTGGCGAACGTCGCCGAGTTCGGCACGCCGAACCGGGTGTCCGTTCCCTCCGTGGCCGCGCCGACGGCCGTCGGCACCGTGCCGTGGTGGATTCCCTGGAACGTCATGTTCAGCGTCAGGCTGCCCAGCGCGATGACCGCCATGACGGCGACGATCGCCAAGCCTTGTTTTGTGCTGCCGACCATCTTGCCGAACGTGCGGGGCAGCGAGATGCCGATCGCCAGGATCAGGTAGATCTGGATCCAGTTCGTCCACGACGCCGGGTTCTCGAACGGATGGGCCGAGTTGACGTTGTAGAACCCGGCGCCGTTCGTGCCGAACTCCTTGATGGCCTCCTGGCTCGCCACCGGGCCACCCGTGATCGACTGCTGGCCGCCGGTCAGCGTCGCCACGGTCCTGGTCCCGTGGAAGTTCTGGATCGCCCCGCCGGCGATCAGTACGACAGCCGCGACAGCGCAGATCGGCAGCAGGATCCGCACGACGGTGCGGGTCAGGTCGACCCAGAAGTTGCCGAGCGTCTCCGAGCGCTTGCGGGCGAAGCCGCGGACGACGGCGATGGCCACCGAGATGCCGACCGCGGCCGACACGAAGTTCTGCACCGCCAGCCCCGACATCTGGACCAGGTGGCCCATCGTCGACTCGCCGGAGTACGCCTGCCAGTTCGTGTTGGTGGTGAAGCTGACCGCCGTGTTCCAGGCCAGCCCCGGCTCCACCGACCCGAAGCCCAGGGACATCCACAGGTGGTTCTGCACCCGCTGGAACAGGTACAGGAACAGCACCGAGACGGCCGAGAACGCCAGCACGCTTCGGGCGTACACCGACCACCGCTGCTCGGACTCGGGGTCGACCCCGACCAACCGGTAGATACCCCGCTCGACGCGCAGGTGCTTCCCGCTCGTGTACACCCGGGCCATGTAGTCCCCGAAGGGGCGGTAGGTGAGGCCGAGGGCCAGCACCAGGGTCACGACGAAGATGACGCCCGCGGCGTTCGTGCCCATCTAGAACCGCTCCGGGAACAGCAGGGCTGCCACGAGGAAACCCGCGAGGGCGACGGCGAGCACCAGGCCGGCGATGTTCTCGGCGCTCACAGCTTCTCCACCGCTTTCACCGTCAGCCCGAGTACCGCGAACACCACGAGGGTCAGCAGTACGAATACGACGTCACGCACGCCGAACATCCACCTCTCTGGATGGCTGAGATTTCTGGCCAGCGACCGGGCTGGCATGTGGGAAGGACAGTCTTCCTCGTGGCCGCAGCGCGGTTCCGCGGCTGCTTCTCCCTTTTGCCGGGATTGGCTCGCCGCGATCGCGCGTGTGCCTCGAAGCCCTCGACCTATGCGACACTAGGGGACGGCGTGGCCGGCCGCTGGGGCGGAGTACGCATTGGTTACGCGCACACCGACGCCGCGTGGTCGAATCTGCGTACCCCTCCCTCAGGTAGCTTCTGCCGCGTGAACTCACGCGGCCGAAACTAGTGTCGACGGCACTGTCGGACCCGCGGGATGATATTGACGCCTTATTGACGCCGTGGCGGAGAATTTCCACGCTGTGCATACATCGCCCACGTCGACACCAGGTCGGGCGTGGCGGACCGACGGCGGTGGTGCGGGTCGATCGGCTCGCGCTGCAGGCGCCTGGGTGATGCTCGGAGCCTCCGGCGGGTCGGCGCCGCCAGGAGGTGCGGGTTACGGGGTCGTAGAAATTCCTCGTCGCGCCGTCAAAGCCGTGTCACAGACCCTTCCCGGCTGTGCCGTCGGGGGCATGAGGTGGAGCTGGTGGCGCTGGCGGCGGAGCCGTGCCCGGACCGCCAGGAGCTGACGGTGACGCTGGGTGAGCTGGTTCCGAGTCTTCGGACGTCGCTGCGGTCGAGGCTGGAGGCAGGGGTATGGCCGGACGGCGCCGTTCTGGGCGTCGATGGCGAGCTGTACATCGGGGGCGGCGCTCTACGGCGCCCGCTACACCGTCGCGCTCGTCGGCGGGCCGCACGCCGCGCCGGCCCGGCCGGTCACGGTGGTGGGACGCCACTGCGAGGCCGGTGACGTCCTCGCCCGGGACGTGCCGCTGCCGGGTGACGTCCGGCTGCCGCTCGTCCTGCTGGCGACGGCGGCGACCGTGATCGCCTCGCAGGCGGTGATCACCGGCGCGTACTCGGTGGCCTCCCAGGCGGCCGAGCTCGGCTACCTGCCACGGCTGCGGGTCGCGCACACCTCGGAGTCCACGATCGGCCAGATCTACGTCCCATGGATCAACTGGCTGCTGATGGTCTCGGTGCTTACGCTCGTCTTCGCGTTCCGCAGCTCGGCGGCGCTGGCATTCGCGTTCGGCATGGCGGTGACAGGGACGATCACCATCACCACCCTGCTGTTCTTCTACATCGCCCGGCGCCGGTGGCACACGCCGCGATGGCTGCTCGGACTGGGCGCGAGCGTGCTGCTGGTGGTCGATCTGCTGTTCGTCGGAGCGAACCTGACCAAGCTCGTCCACGGTGCCTGGCTGCCGCTACTCATCGCACTGACGGCGTTCACCGTGATGACGACGTGGCAGCGTGGCCGGCAGATCGTCACTGCGCGGCGCGAACAGAGCGAGGGGTCGCTGCGTGACTTCGTCGAGCAGCTGCTCGTGAACGTGCCGCCCACGGCCCGCGTGCCGGGCACGGCCGTGTTCCTCAACCGCAGCAAGCAGACCGCGCCGCTGGCACTGCGGGCGAACGTCGAGCACAACCACGTGCGCCACGACCTCGTCCTGATCATGTCGGTCCAGACCCTGCCGGTGCCCCGAGTGCCGGCGAACGATCGGATCGCCGTGGACGATCTGGGCTATGCCGATGACGGCATCAGCCACATCACCACCCGATTCGGCTACATGGAGACGCCAAACGTGCTCGGCGCCCTCAGAACGATCGACCCAGCCATCATCGAAGGACGCCGACTGAACCTGGACCAGGCGTCCTACTTCCTGTCCAAAATCGAGCTGCGAAGCGGGGAAGCACCGACCATGGCACGCTGGCGTAAAAGGCTGTTCATCGCCACGTCCTACATAACCGCCGACGCCGCCGAAAACTTCGGCCTCCCACGCGACCGTACCGTCATCATGGGCTCACATGTCGAGGTGTAGCGAAAGGGCGGTTCATGGACGTCTGGCTGATGACCGACGCCGGAGCCAAACAGTACCCGACGGCGTCCTTGGAGACTCTTCTGGCCGGCGACGAGGGATTTGTGTGGGTGGACATTCCTGGCTGCGACGATGCCGCCACGGACGTGCTGGCGAAGACGTTCGGGTTTCATCCGCTCGCGGTCCGTGACTGCGTGGAACGTAACCGGCTGTCGAAACTGCACACCTATGACGATCATTTGTTCATCGTCCTGCACGCACCGGAACGAGGAGAACGAGGGCACGTCCACTACATCGAGCTCGACCAGTTCATCGGGCCGCGCTACCTGGTGACCGTGCACGGGCCGGTCAATCCCGTGGTCGACCCCGTGGTCACGCTACGGGAGACCGACAGCGTGCTGGCCCGCGTGAAGGCTGGGCGGCTGTGTCCGCGCTCGCCGTTCGAGTTGTCCCACGCGATCGTGTCCACGCTGACCCGAGGCCAGGAGGAGTTCGTCGAGCGCCTGACCGGCGAGGTGTGGCGGCTGGAGCAGTGGGTCACGGCGGGCCACGTCGGCGACCCGGAGCGGCAGCTCGACGAGTTGTTCCAGGCCCGGCACGGCCTGCTCGCCGTGCGCACCATGGCTGCCCTGAGCCGTGAGGTTTACGGCCGGCTGGCAACCCTCGGCCACCTCGTACCGCCGGCCGCTGGGCCGCTTACCGACGACCTCGCGGACCAGTTCGACTGGATACGCAACCTGGCCGACAGCCAGCGCGAGTACCTGCAAGGCGTGATCGAGTTCTACCGCACCCGGACCGAGACTAAGATGACCATCGCCGCCGAGCGTTTCGCCGTCATCGCCGCGATCACGTTGCCCATCACCGCACTGTCATCAGTGCTCGGCATGAACCTTATCGTCAACGACCACACACAGGCCCTCCAGCTGGTCATCGTGCTGGCAGTCATGGTCGCCATGTCAGGCACGCTCCTCTACTGGGCCAGACGCCGGGGATGGTGGTAAGAGCAACAGCAGCTCGATGACCCGGCGACGCTCCAGCTCTACCGTGACCTGGTCGACGCCGCCGAGTGGGAGGCGGACGACCCGCGTGGCGGCCGTAGCCGACCAGCTCGTCGCCCTCATCGAGGTCGACGCCGGGAGCTGGGACAACCAGGCCGAGGGTTGGGAGAGCTACCAGGAGGCGATGCCTGACAAGCTCGCGCGGCTCCTCGACTCTGTCTTCCTCGACTCGATGCGGATCGCCCCTCGGCTCCTGGAACTCCTGGAGGAACGCGGCTGGCGCGGCTGGACCAAACTCGAACGCATACCAGCGCCCTGAGCATCCGCCGCCGTCGACGGAGCCGATCGACGAAGCCCCCGCCGGGGGAGGCCCGGCCGGGGTCGCTGAGCAATGGAAACCCGCGGGCAGCACACAGCGGCAGGCACGGCTGCCTGCTAAGGGTGGCCGTTCGGCCGCGTTTGGTGTGGCGGGTCGCCAGCGCGCACCACTGCTTGAGCCGGTTGGAGAACTGTTCAGGGAGCAAGCCGCACTGCGCACATAGGTGCGCACACCCGGCCAGTCAGGTGTCGCGTAGTCGGTAGCCCATGCCGGGATCGGTGATCAGGTGGCGTGGCTTTGCGGGGTCGGGTTCGAGCTTGCGGCGTAGTTGCGCCATGTAGACGCGGAGGTAGTGGGTCTCGGCCCCGTATGCGGGTCCCCACACCTCGTGGAGTAGCTGCTGGCTGGTGACGAGCCGGCCGCGGTTGCGGGCGAGTACTTCGATCAGCTGCCATTCGGTCGGGGTGAGTCGGACTTCGTCTCCCGAGGCGAGGGTGACACGTTTGGCCGCGAGATCGACGGTGAAGTCCGCGGTGGCCACGACTGGCTCGTCTGGGCCGGGCATCGCACGGCGCGCGGCGGCGCGTAGCCGGGCGAGCAGTTCGTTCATGCCGAAGGGCTTGGTGACGTAGTCGTCCGCGCCGGCGTCGAGCGCTTCGACCTTCTGCATTTCTTGGTCGCGGGCGGAGAGGACGATGATCGGGACGGTGGACCATCCGCGGATTCCGCGGATGACGTCGGTGCCGTCCATGTCGGGCAGTCCGAGGTCGACGATGACGACGTCGGGACGGTCGCGGGCCATCGCCCTCAGGCCGGCGGCGCCGTCGGGTGCCGTGGTGACCTTGTATTGGCGGGTGGTGAGGTTGATGCGCAGGGCTCGCAGCATGGCGACCTCGTCCTCGATGACGAGCACGGTGATCACGGTCGTGCGCCAGCCCCGTCTCGGGCGGCGATGGGCAGCTCGACGCGCATTGTCAGCCCTCCGCCGGGAGTGGACTCGGCGACGAGGTGTCCGGCGACGGCTTCGATGAACCCCTTCGCCACGGCGAGGCCCAGGCCCACGCCGTCGGTGCCGCTGTCACCCAGCCGCTGGAACGGCTCGAAGACCCGCTCGCGCTGATCAGGGGGGATGCCAGGGCCGTGGTCGATGACGCGCACCGTGACTGCGATGTCATCGGGTGACGTGGTAGCGGTCAGGGTGGGTGGTCGGTTCCGCGGCGAGTACCGCAGCGCGTTCGCGACCAGGTTGGCGAGCGCACGCTCGAGCAGGCCGGGATCGGTGAGCAGCAGGGGCAGCGCGTCCGGGATTGCGACTCGTAGCTGGTCGGCCCCGTCGAGCCCGCCGGCCACCAGCGGGACGACCTCGTCGAGGGCGACCGGTCGGACGAAGGGCGTCACCGCACCGGTCTGGATACGGCTCATGTCCAACAGGTTGGCGATGAGGGAGTCGAGGCGGTCCGCGCCCTCTTCGATGGTAGCCAGCAGTGCGGCGCGGTCCTGCTCGCTCCATTGGACGTCGGTTTGGCGCAATGTGCTGACGGCAGCCTTCACAGAGGCGAGCGGGGTGCGCAGGTCGTGACTGACGGCGGCGAGAAGCGCGGTCCGCATCCGGTTGCCCTCGGCAAGCGCTTCGGCTTGGCCGGCTTGGATGCGTAGCCGTTGCCGCTCGCAGGCTGCGGCGGCTTGGGCGGCGAAGCCTTCGAGAACCCGGCTGCTGACCGCGGACACGTCGCCGTAGACGATCAGTTGCAGGTCGGCACCGGCGGGAATCGTATGCGGCTCCGGTGGGCTGGGAGCGCCCGCCACCCGCACCCAGCGTCCGCCGCTGCGTTCCTGCAACTCGGCGGGCAGGCCGACGGTGTCAGTGAGGTGGTCGAGAATCGCTTGCGGGCTGTCGTCGCCGCCCAGGACGGTGCGAGCGAGGGCGAGCAGCGCGCCTGCCTCGGCGGTGCGTTCGGTGGCGATGGCGTCGCGCCGCGCCGCGAGGTGCACGACGCTGCTGACCGTGACCGCGCTGGTGACGAACAGAAACAACGCGAGCAGGTTGGTCGGCGCGTCGATTGTCCAGGTGTGCACGGGTGGGGTGAAGAACCAGTTGAGCAGGACACCGGCTGTGATCGCGGCGAATACCGCCGGCCAGAAGCCGCCGACGAGGGTGACCACGATGACAGCGAGGAGATAGAGCAACAGCTCGTCGACGAGCGCCAGATGGGAGCGTGCCAGCGCCAGCAGCATGGTGAGCACGGGTAGCACGATTGCGGCCAAGGCGAGGCCGGCCGCCAGACGGCGGGGGCCGACGCCGGCGGGGCGTCGGCCCGCGCGCCGCGGAGCCGGGGGCCACGTCCGCGCCGTCACTTGCGGCGGTGGGGCGTTGTCCGGTGCGGCGTCCCGGTGGAGGTTCACAGCCTCCAGTGTGGCCTCGACGTCGACCGGCAGCGTGGTGTAGCGGGACGCGGCGCTACGCAGCCGGCGCACCGCGGCGCCGGCCGCAGCCGCGCCGACGGCCACGCCGGCCAGCATCGCGGCGGGCAGCGCGGTGCCGTGCAGATGCAGCTCTGCGTACGGGGGACGCGAGAAGCCGGCGACGGTGAACCAGCCGATTGCGGCCAGGGGTGCCGCGGCCAGGGGCTGCGCGAGCGCGGCTGTTCCCGCGACGAGCAGGCTCGTGGCCACCAGCACGCCGGTGCCGCCGAGCCGGCCGTTTGCCACGACCGCGGTCACGCCGATCAAAAGCATGCCGGTGAACCCGATGGGCAGCACGAAGGCCGCGTCAACCGGGTGGCTGTGATCAGGCTGCCGGATCATTGCGACGAGTTTGACCCCGCCCCTGGCCGGGGTGCCTGGCGTCTTGACGAATTCTTTACGGCCGACGTCGCGTTCTTGACGTCGCCCTTACGCCTCGGGCGTCCGCCGGCCCCTACCGTCGACGCCGTGTCTGACCCGGCCGCTGCCCTGCCACTACCGACCTGCGTGACGATCCGCCGATGACGACACCGAGCGTCGTGAAACGGCTGCTGGTCGGCCGGGCGCTGCGAAGCCAGCAGCTCCAGGAGACCTTGCTACCGAAATGGCTGGCTCTGCCGGTGTTCGCCTCCGACCCGCTGTCGTCGGTCGCCTACGCCACCGAGGAGATCGTGCTCGTGCTGGCGTCCGGCGGCGCGGCGTACCTGGCGTTCTCCAAGTGGGTCGCGGCGATCATCGCGGCGCTGCTGGTGATCGTCATAGCGTCCTACCGGCAAACCTGCCGCGCCTACCCCGGTGGGGGCGGCGCGTTCGCGGTCAGCCTGGACAACTTCGGCGAGAACGCGGCGCTCGTGGCCGCGGCGGCGTTGCTCGTCGACTACGTGATGACCGTCGCGGTGTCCGTCGTCGCCGGCGTCATCGGCATCACCAGCGCGGCACCGAGCCTGCAACCGCATGCGGTCGCGCTCTCGGTCGGGTTCGTCATCCTGCTCATGCTGGCCAACCTGCGCGGTCTGAAAGAGGCCGGGCGACTGTTCGCGATCCCCACCTACGCCTTCGTGTCCCTCACCTACCTGATGTTCGCCATCGGGGCTGTGAAGGGGCTGACCGGGCATCTGGACGACGCAGCCACCGCCAGCCAGCAGATCCACCGCACCGCGCACGTCGGCGGAGCATTGACCCTCGTGCTGCTCCTCCGCGCGTTCGCATCCGGCTGCACGGCCCTCACCGGAGTGGAGGCCATCAGCAACGGCGTACCCGCCTTCCGTCCACCCAAGGCCCGCAACGCCGCCAACACCCTTGCGATCATGGGTGCGCTGTCGGTGAGCATGTTCGTCGGCATCACCATCCTCGCGTTGCACCTCAAAGCCCGAGCGCAATCGGGCGGTAACCCGTCGGTCATCTCGCAGATCGCCGCCACGGTGTTCGGCGGCCAGACCGCGCTGTTCTACCTCTACCAGGCGGCCACCGCCGGCATCCTCATTCTCGCCGCCAACACCGCGTTCAACGGCTTCCCGTTGCTGTCGTCGATCCTGGCCCAGAATGGCTACCTGCCACGCCAGATGCACAACCGCGGTGACAAACTCGTTTTCAGCAACGGCATCCTGCTCCTCGGCGCGTTCGCCATCGCGCTGATCATCGGGTACAACGCCAACGTCGACAACCTGATCCACCTCTACATCATCGGCGTGTTCACCAGCTTCACACTCAGCCAGGCCGGGATGGTGCGGCACTGGAACCGCACAATCCCGACCAGCCCGCCAGCACAGCGCCACCGGATGCACCTCGCCCGCCTCATCAACCTCGTCGGCGCCGCCGCGACCACGCTGGTCCTGCTCATCGTCGTCTACACGAAGGTCACACAAGGCGCCTGGATCGCCATCCTCGCGATGATCTTCATCTTCGTGTTGATGAAATCGATCAGCCGGCACTACGCGGCCATCGCCACGGAACTCACCGTCACCGAATCCGAGAAACCGGCGCTGCCCCCACGTAACCACGCTATTGTTCTGGTCTCTCGCCTGCACCTGCCGACCATGCGCGCGATCTCCTACGCCAAAGCCACCCGCCCCAGCACCCTCACGGCAGTCACCGTCCAGATCGACCAGGCCGAGACCGCCCGACTAGCCGAGGAATGGGACCACCACGTCCAAGACATCCCGCTCGTCACCCTCGACTCGCCCTACCGCGAGATCATCCGGCCGGTGCTGAAGTACCTCCGCGGCCTGCATCGCGAAAGCCCGCGAGACGTCATCACCGTCTTCCTCCCCGAATACGTCGTCGGGCACTGGTGGGAGCAACTACTGCACAACCAAAGCGCGCTACGGCTCAAGGCCCGACTGCTCTTCGAAGACGGCGTTATGGTCACCAGCGTGCCCTGGCAGCTTCGGTCCAGCAGCCATCTACTCCCACCGACCTCCACCCGACCGGACGACCGCCCTCCGTCCGACTCCTCGCCAGCCATCACTGATACCTAATATGCAAGGATCGGTGCACGCGATTCCGAGCGGCTCGCCGCCCTCGCCGGCCCACAGTCACAACACATCGTGCTCCCCATTGACGGTGACCCCGATGACCGAGTAGATCGGCCAGTTGACGACCTGGCTGCCGCGGACCTTGACTACCGGCGCGGCCTCGAGGCGGCGTCAGCGGGCGCCACGGTCGATAGACAGATTGTGGCCAGTCCGACGCGTTGGTCGGCCGTCGATGTGCTTGCTGGTAAGGTGCGTACGCACGACAGCGCTCGGCGGACGTGATGGATCTTCTCAGTGGTTTCACGCCATCGTGGATCACTGGCTGGGGTTCGATTCCCCTGGAGCGCGCGCCTGGTCGAGGCAGGTCAGGGCCCCGCAGCCGCTTACTCGCGGCGCGGGGCTCTGGCGTCTCTGGGGCGCGGCTGGGAGCCCCACGTTTTCACCGTGGGGCGGGGGTCGAACCGACGTGAGCTTGGCCCCCCTGAGCCTGGTACTTCACGGCGCGTCCCGAGTTCGACGGCGTACTCCGACGCCGGGATCGGTGGACGAGGACGGCCACGAGACACCACCCGATCATGCCTCGACCGTGGAGGCGGACTACGGCATCGACCCACGCAACAGTGCCGTCGGAAGCCTGCGGTTCGAGCGCAATGCCGCTTGATTCGTGGCTTCGGCCACGCTGTGCCGCCGGTCTCCCTACGTAGATGATCAATGGTCGGCTGGTGGGCTCATGGATGCAAGTCCGGGCGGCGGCGACGACCCTTACGAGGTGCCTGGATCCCTTGGTCGCGCGAAGGTGCTTACCCGGGGCAATGCCAGAGTCTCCGAAATGGAGAGGATTTTCGTCACGTGTTCGGATGGACAGGTCGGCATGTGGTTGACGTTTACCGAGGCTCTCGAAACCGCTTCGGGTCTGTCGGGGTCAGTACCGTTTGCCGGCCCGGAATGCCTGGAGCTCCGGTGACCGGCAGCGTGGTGACGCATCGTGTGGCCAGGACGGTACTCAAGGTCGGCGAGAACGGCCGGCAACTGTGTGAAGCTCATGTGGCTCGTTTCCCGGGAATGAGTGCCCTGTGACAGGGGACGCTCCCTGGGCCCGCTTCGACGACCTGCTGACAGGTACCGCGCTGCACTTCCGGGCGCCGAGCCACGTCCACACGGCTTCCAATGCCGGCGACGCGGCGAATGTCCTGGCCGAGGTCGAGCGGGCCACCGCTGCTGGGAGCTGGGCATTCGGCTATGTCGCCTATGAAGCCGCGGCCGAGCTGGATCCGTCGCTGCCAGTAGCACGGCTGTCGGAGCAGGACCCGCCGCCAGCGTGGTTCGGCCTGTGTGGCCCTCCACGGGAGGCGCTTCCCTTGCGGCGCCCGCGCGCTGCCCGGCCCGGGCACCGGTGGACGCCCGACTGGACCGATGGGGAGTACACCCGTGCGGTGGAAACCGTCCGAGACCACATTGCCGCGGGCGACACATACCAATGCAATCTCACCGATCGACTACGTGCCCGGGACGTCGGTGACCCCGCCGCGCTCTACGCGCAACTCGCGCTTGGCCAACGGGGTGCTTACAACGCCTACCTGGACCTGGGCCGTCATGTCGTGGTGAGCGCCAGTCCCGAGCTCTTCTTCGAGTGGCGCGGAGACCGGCTGCGAACCCGGCCGATGAAGGGCACGGCCCAGCGCGGACGGACATTCGCCCATGACCGTGCCCAGGCCCGCCGTCTTCGCTCCAGTGCGAAGGAGCAGGCTGAGAACCTTATGATCGTCGACCTCCTCCGCAACGACCTCTCCCGGGTGGCCCAGGTAGGCAGCGTCGCTGTGCGGGACCTGTTCGCGCTCGAGCGGTACCCGACGGTCTGGCAGATGACGTCGGAGATCACGGCGCGGGTGGGAGATGGGGTCGGGCTGACGGAGCTGTTCCGGGCGCTGTTCCCCTGCGGCTCGGTCAGCGGCGCGCCGAAGCAACGGACCATGCAGCTCATCCGGGACCTCGAGCCGACGCCGCGCGGTGTGTACTGCGGCGCGATCGGTCTGGTCGCCCCGCCTGGAGGCCCGTTCCGCGCCCGGTTCAGCGTGGCCATTCGGACGGCTGTCGTCGACCGCCTGAGTGGTGGCGCGGTGTACGGCGTCGGCGGAGGGATCACCTGGGATTCCGACCCGGTGGCCGAACGAGCCGAACTCGCCGCCAAGGCGGCCATCCTGACCCAGCATGACGGCAGTCACGAGCGGTCCGCACTCGCTGCCAGCGGTTTCGCCGCCTCCTTGCCGGCTACGATCTAGGCCGTCCCGGACCTGGGCTGTGACCGCGGGTCGCGGTCACAGCCCAGGTCCGAGGCCTGGCCGGGCCGGCCAGAGCGGGCCGGTCAGCGACGTCGCGTCCTCGACGAGGACGGGGCGGAAGAACGAGCTGGGCCATCATCACGAAGAGACGTACGGCGCATCGGCGCGTAGGCGGTCGCTCGCCACGGCCGCCTGGGCGGCTCGCAGGGTGTTGTCCAGCAGCATCGCGATGGTCATCGGCCCGACTCCGCCAGGTACCGGCGTCAGGAGCCCGGCGACCGCGGCGACCTCGCTGAACACGACGTCCCCGTGCAGCCCGTTCTCGCCCCGGTGGATGCCGACGTCGACGACCGCCGCGCCGTGGCGGACCGCGTCGGCGCGGATGATTCCCGGCACCCCGGCGGCGACGACGAGCACGTCCGCCCGTCGGCAGGTGTCGGCGAGGTTCCTGGTGCGTGAGTGACAAATGGTGACGGTGGCGTTCCTGCCGAGCAGGAGCTGGGCCATCGGCTTGCCGACGAGGGCTGATCGGCCAACGGCGACCGCCTCGGCGCCGGCGAGTGGGACCTCGTACTCGTCGAGCAGCCGGAGTACACCGGACGGTGTGCATGGGCGCAGGCCCGGCCGGCCCTGCGCCAACAGCCCGGCGTTGACGGTCGACAGGCCGTCGACGTCCTTCGCGGCCGGGATCCGGGCCAGCACCGCGTCGGCGTCCAGGTGCGCGGGCAGCGGAAGCTGTACCAGGATGCCGGACACCGCGGGATCCGCGGCGAGGTCGTCGACCAGGTCGAGTACCTCGTGCTGGGACACGTCACCTGGCAGGTGCCGGTGCAGGTCGCGCATGCCCGCGGCGGCGCAGGCGCGTCGCTTGTTGCGTACGTAGATCTCGGACGCCGGGTCGGCGCCGATCAGTACCGTGGCCAGCCCCGGGGCGACGCCCCCCGCCGCGACGAGCCCGGCGACCCCGTCGGCGACCTCCTGGCGTACCCGGCGCGCGACCGCCGCGCCGTCCATCAGTCGTGCGGTCATGCCGACTCCTCAGAAGACGATGGTCGTGTTGCCGTGCCGGGCGATCCTGTCCTCGCAGTGCCAGCGCACCGCGCGGGCCAGCACCAGGCGTTCCACGTCCGCTCCCAGCCGCGTCAGGTCGGCGGTGCTGTGTCGATGGTCGACCCGGACGACGTCCTGCTCGATGATCGGGCCCTCGTCGAGGTCCTCGGTCACGTAGTGCGCGGTCGCGCCGACCAGTTTCACCCCGCGGTCCTTGGCCTTCTGGTACGGCGCGGCCCCGATGAACGCGGGCAGGAACGAGTGGTGGATGTTGATGAGCGGGCAGCCGACCTCCGACAGGAAGTCCGGGCTGATGATCTGCATGTAGCGAGCCAGGATCACCAGGTCGACGTTGCCGCGCAGGAGGCCGAGCTGCTGACGCTCGGCCTCCGACCGGTTGTCCCGCGTCGCGGGGATGAAGAAGAACGGCACGTCGAAGGCACGGATCTGGTCGGCGAGGTCTGGATGGTTGGAGATCACCATCGCGACGGACATGTCCAGTTCGCCGTGGCGGTTGCGCCAGAGCAGGTCCAGCACGCAGTGGTCGGCCTTGGACACCATGATTGCCACCCGCTTGGGCTTGGCCGCCTCGGTGAGCTGGAACTCCATGCCGAACCGGCCGGCGACCTCGTCGGCGAACGACTGCCGGAGACTGTCGCGGACCGCGGTGAGGCCGGGCAGGTGAAACTCGGTGCGCTGGAAGAACGTCCCGTTCTGATGATGCGTCGTGTGCTGTTCCAGCGAGACGATATTGGCGTCGGCCGCGGCCAGGAAGGTGCTGACCGCCGAGACGATCCCTTGCTGGTCCGGGCAGCGGATGAGTAACCGGCCGAGGCTGGCCGGCTGGGCCGGCGCGCTCGTGGTGAGACGGTCTGGGGCTACGGATGGTGTGGCGGTGGTCATCAACTGCCTCCGGGCTGGGTGCCGTGGCGGAACGTCACCGTGGGAACGGTGTGGGTGAGCGATGGTGGGGGAGCGGCGGGCCTTGGGGCATGCGACCAGCGCGGCCGTCTCCGGCCGGGGCGCCGGGTGGCAGGACGGCATCGAGCCAGGCGACCACCGCGTCGAGCACCGCGCGGTTGTTGCGCTCGAGCATGACCGCGTGGCCGTTGCCATGCAGCCCGCGGTCGGCCAGCCGGATATGGTGCGCGTCGGCTCCGGCTGAACGCAGGAACGTCGCCACGGCACCGCAGCCGGCGCCCATCGCCGAGACTTCGGCCTCGACGATCGCGATCGGGAAGCCCGCCAGGCCTGGCAGACGGCCGGGCCGGACCCGGTCGAGGTCGGCCGCGGCCGCGGCCGGCGGGTCGTACAGGAGGCGAGCGGCTGTCAGGCCCCAGTCGAGACGCAGCGGTGTCCCGGGGAGGTCGAGGAACGGCGGGCCGGGCGGCTCGATCGCGACCAGGGCTTCGACCAGCCCGGGCCGGGCGTCGGCGGCCAGCCAGCCGGCTCCGGCTCCGAGCGAGTGCGTCAGGATCACCGCGGCGCCGATCCGGTCGAGCAGGCTCGCCAGCAGCCGCCCTTCGAGCTCCTGCGCCTCGGCGAGATCCCCGGGGAGGTCCGTGGCCGCTGCGGCGAGCTGGCGCACAGCCGGATCTTCCGGGCCGCCGGGCCCCGGCCACTGGATGTGGCGCGGCTCGGTCCCGGGAGCGAAGATCCGCGCGGCGACCTGGGGTGGGAGCGGCCCGGCCGCGCCACCGCCGGACGCCGTCCGGCGGGGTGAGCGCCCGTGGCCGGGCCGGTCCACCACGAATACCGTCCAGCCGTCCCGGACGAGATAGGAGACCCAGCCTGGCCGGCCGTCCGGCGTCGCCAGCCAGTCGGTGCCCTGCCCGCCCCCGCCGTGAACCAGCACCATCGGGTATGGGCGAACGCGGCCCGCGGACGGCGCGTGCCGCTCGACGTACATCGAGCCGGCCGGAGGGTCCTCCTGGCCGTCGGTGATCCACCAGAACGTGGCCATCCGCGACTTCCCTTCCTGCTTCCGTGCTGCCAGCGGCTTTCCTGCCGCCAGGTGTCCCGTGCCGCCTGCGGACTCAGGCCAGCTCGGCGTGGTGGCGGGGCAGGCCCGTGCGCAGCACCGTCATCCCGCTGAGCCGGGCGAGCGCCGCCGCCTGGTCGGACTGGTCCGCGGCCATCCGGACCGCGGACTCCAGCTTCGAGATGTCCTTCTCGTCGTAGACCAGATGCTTGGAGCCGGACGCCATCGGCGAGGCGTGCTGGCGGAAGACCGCCAGGCGTTCGCTGGCCCAGTGGTCCAGAACACCCGCGTCGGCGCCGCCGAGTACCGCGCTCAGGGGGTCCACGAGGGCGAACAGGTCGTAAAGGCCGCTCGTGAGTCCAAGCCCCCCGGTCGGATTGGTCGCGTGCGCCGCGTCCCCGATGAGCAGGAACCTGTCCAGGCGCATGCGGTCGGCCGCTCGCTGGTGCATGCGATAGGGGGTCGCGGCGACCACCTCATAGGGCACGTCACCGAACCCGAGCGCGGCCAGCCGCCCAGGGAGCCGCTCCATGACCGTGCTCTCCGGCAGGTCCGCGGGTTCGCCCCAGGTCCACCGCCAGAGGCCGTCGCGGTCGATCCGCGCGATCACGCAGCCGTCCTGCGGGTCGAGCAGCATGTTGGCGTTGCCGAGCCCGCCGAGCTCCGCGAAGGGGAAACGGATGTCGGTCGCGACGAAACGGTCCGGCCAGGTCATGCCCTCGAACCCGATGCCGAGCGCCCGGCGGACCGTACTGCGCGCGCCGTCGGCCGCGACCGCCCAGCGTCCTCGGACCACTCGCTGGCCGTCCGCGCGTTCGACGACGACTTCGGCACCGGTCTCGTCGGTCCGCACCGCCGTGACCCGGGCACCGAACTCCACCTGGACCCGGGGATGGCGAGCCAGGTGCTCCAGCCCGATCCGCACGACCTCGTCCTGGCCCAGATGCACGTTCCACGGCCGTGAGGTCACGGCGCGGACCGGGTCGAGCGAGATGACGGCCTCCTGGCCGGTCCGCAGTACTCTCTGCCGGAACGCCGTGTTGGGGAATCCACGTTCCTCGATGTCGGCGAGGAGTCCGAGCCGCTCCAGGCCATCCAGGACGTGCCAGTAGTAGACGATCGCCCGCGGCGCGGGCACGACGTCCATGTTCGCCTCGAGGAGCAGAACCTCATGCCCTCGCTGCGCGAGCCCGAGGGCAGTGAGGACGCCGACGGGCCCCGCGCCGACGACGACCACTTCTCTGGTATCCATGAAGGACGATGATCTGCGCGAGCGTGACCCCTCGCATCGGTGGTCCCACCAGTGACGAGGAGAACGAGGGTTACGAGGACGACCACTCCGGACGGTCGACTGCTCGGCCGCGACCAGGAGCTGCACCAGCTGCGCAGGCACGTCGACGCCGTGGCGTCGGGTGAGAGCGGCGCGTTCCTGCTCGTCGGCGCGGCGGGCGTCGGCAAGTCGAGCCTGCTTCGCGTGACGGCTGCCTCGGCGGGCCTGCCGGTGCTGTGGGGAAGCGGCGCCGAGCCCGAGTCGGGGCTGCCCTTCGGCGTGCTCCACCAAGTGCTCGCTGCGCTGCTGCACCCACGACCGGCCCGCTCCGCCGGGCAGGTCGGTGCCGTGCGGGATGCGCTGTCGCGCGCCGGCGCCGGCGCCGACGTGGTCACCGAGCCGGTGCTCGGCCTGCTCAGGAGCGTGGCCGGGGACGGCCTCGTATGCGTGGTCGACGACGCGCAGTGGTCCGACGAAGCTTCGCTCGACGTACTTCTGCGCCTCTCGTCAGCTCCGGGTGGACCGCCCGTCGGTATCCTGCTGGCCGCCCGCGACGTGGAGAGCCTGCCGCACGCCGCGCGGGCGGTCTCCCAGCTGCACGTGACGCCGCTGGACACGGAGGCGTCGGCCGCGCTGCTGTCGGCGGTCGCCGGAACCACGCTTCCAGCGAGCGTGAACCAGCAGGTTCTCGCCTGGGGCGCGGGCAACCCGAGGGCGTTGACCGAGCTCACCGGCTCGCTGTCGGACGACGAGCTCGCCGGGCGTCGGCCCGTGATCGACGCGGGCGGGCGGGCGGAGGTCACCGAGCGGGAGTTCGCCCGCCGTGCCGCCGGGTTGTCTCACGCCGCGCACGACCTGCTGCTGCTCGCGGCCGTCGGCACGGAAGGCGGTGTGGACGCTGCTGACTTCGGGGAATGGCCCGCCCTCGTGATGACGGCCGCCTGGGCCGAGGTGCTCGCCACCGGGCTGGCCGGGCTGACGAACGGCCGCCCGAGGTTCTGCCATCCGCTCGCGGCCACCGCGGTGCTGCGAGCGTCCGCCTCCCGGGACCGCCGGCGGGCGCATCGCCGCCTGGCCGAGCTTCTCGCGGATGACGGCCGGCGCGACCGGCGGGCATGGCACCTCGCCGAGGCTTCCGAGGGCCCGGACGAGGAGGTGGCCCGGCTGCTGGAAAGCAGCGTCGGGCTCGCGCTGGAACGCGGCGGCTACGCGGCCGCCGCCGCTGCCCTCGAGCGCGCCGCCGATCTGACGGCGAACGAGGCGTCCTATGCACGCTGGCTGGTGCGCGCCGCCGAGGCGAGCTGGCGGGCCGGACGGTTCGAACGGGCGGGGAGCCTTCTCGACCGGGCACGGCGAGTCCCCGGACCCACGGAGGTTCGGGCGCGGGCGCGCTTCATCGAGGGCAGCATCGCGGCCGCAGGCAGGGCTCCCACCGACGCCTTCCGTGCCCTCGTGGCCGCCGCCGGACTTGCCCGGGATCACGAGCCGGGCCTGAGCCTGGAGTCCCTCGCCGCCGCCGCTCAGCTGGCGTGGTGGACGGGGCGGTCGACGTGGGCGGACGAGGTCGCCGGCCTCGCTCGCTCGATCCGTCCCGCCGACGACGCCGGCGTCCTCCTGCGCGAGGTCGTCATCGGCGGCGGCCACGCCTTCGCCCGTGAGCCCGGCCGCGCGGCCGGGCACTTCAAGCTCGTGCTGGAGCGGCTCGGCTCGGTGACGGACCCCCGCCTGCTCGTCTTCGCCGGCCAGGCCGCGATGCTGTTGGGTGACGATCTCACGGCGCAGCGCCATCTCGAGGCCGCGCTGGCCGGGTGGCGTGACCTCGCGGCGGTGTCCGACCTGGCGTTCACGCTGGCCCTGCTCGCCTCGATCGAGGCCTGGCGTGGCCAGTTCCCGGCCGCCGACCGGCACGCAACGGAGGGAACGGATCTCGCCGACCAGGTTGGCGACACGCGCAGCAGAACCTTCCACCTTTCCTTGCGCGCGCACATCTGGGCCCTGAAGGGCGACGAAGACCTGTCGCGGTCGGCCGCGGCCGAGGCCCTCCGGCTCGTCACCGGACAGGACGTGGCGTTTCTTCCCACCTCGGCGCTCTGGGCGCTGGGACGTCTCGACCTCGGCGGCGGGCGCCCGGTCCCCGCACTCGAGCACCTGACCGCTCTCGGTGACCCGGGCTCGGGCCGAGCACACCCGATGGTCGCGCTCTACGCGGCCCCCGACCTCGTGGAGGCGGCCTGCCGGGCGGGTCGCCGCGATCTCGCCGAATCGGCGTTGCGACCGTTCGAGCAGTGGGCCACCGCCGGCTCCACCTGGGCGAAGGCGGTCCTGCCCAGGCTGAGAGGACTGCTGGCGCCGCCGGCCGAGGCGGAGGCCTGCTTCGCGGACTTCCTGGCTGATGGACGGCGCCCTTTCGACGAAGGCCGTCACTGGCTGCTCTTCGGTGAGCATCTGCGGCGCACCCGGCAGCGTGTACGCGCTCGCCAGGAGCTGCGGGCGGCGCTGGACCGGTTCGACGCGCTCGGTCTGCGGCCCTGGGTGGAACGAGCTCAGGCCGAGCTGCTGGCCACCGGCGAGCATGCCCGCCGCCGCATGGATCATCTGGCTGGCCGGCTGACGCCGCAGGAGGTGGCGATCGCCCGCATCGTCGCCGCCGGGGGGACCAACCAGGACGTCGCCGCCCAGCTGTTCATCAGCCGTAAGACCGTCGAGTCGCACCTCCACAAGACCTACACCAAGCTGCGGATCAGCTCCCGCTCCCAGCTCGCGGACGCGCTCGACCGCCACCTTGGTCCCGACCGGGACGGGTGAGGCCGAGACGACTGGTGGCGGTACCGATGCGACGGGGCGGCCGGCCGGGCGACAGTCAGGCCATGACTCGCCTGGACAAGAACGCACTGCAGCGGCTTCCGGCCACGATGGAGGCCGACGTGGCGTCCGGCCTCTACGACGGCGGCGTGGTCCTCGTCGCCCGCGACGGCGAGGTCGGCATCCACGAGGCGGTTGGCTTCGCCGACCGCGCGGTAGGCCGTCGCGCCCAGGTCGACGACGTCTTCTGGATCTTCTCCTCGACCAAGGCCTTTACCAACGTCCTCGTTCTCATGGCCTTCGACCGTGGGCTCATGGCGCCGACCACCAAGGTCGTCGACATCATCCCGGAGTTCCGGGGCCGGGACCGCTTCCGCGCCGGCATGAAGGACCGGGTCGACGTCGCGCACCTGCTGACCCACCGGGCCGGCACCTCACCCACACCGTGGCCGCTGCCGCCGATGGAGTGCGCTGACCTCGGCCGCACCGTGGCGGCGATCTGCGACATGGACCTCGTCGGCACACCCGGCGACCAGGTCAACTACTCGCCGTGCCTGTGCCATGCGCTGCTCGGCGAGCTGGTGGTGCGCACCCTGGGGGCAGGGCGAACCTACACCACCACCCTCGAGGAGGAGCTGCTCCGTCCGCTCGGCATGCGAGACACCCGGATGGGAGCGCCTGCGGACTGGGCGGATCGCCTGGTGCCCGTCGTGCCCCGGTTCCCGGCGGGGGAGTTCTTCTCGCCCCAGGACATCGTGGACACAGCCGCCGCCGCGCACGAGGGCGCCGAGCTGCCCTGGGTCGGGTGCGTGTCGACCGTCGCGGACGTGTTCCGCTTCGCCGAGATGCTGCGCCGGGGCGGCGAGCTGGACGGTGTCCGGCTGCTGTCTCCCGCGGTGATCGAGATGGCGACCATCAACCAGACCGGCGAGCTGGTCAACGAGCGGTATGCCAAGCTCGTGGCGACGATGAACTGGCAGCCCTGGGTCGCCAACATCGGCCTCGGGTTCATGCTGCGGGGACCGGGCGTGCGGCCGACCTTCTTCGGCGCCACCGCCTCGCCGCGCACCTTTGGCAACTACGGCGCGGGCTCGTCCTTGTTCTTCGTGGACCCCGTCCGTGAGCTGACTTTCGTGTGCCTCACCGCGGGCGTGCTCGGCGAGGCCGACAACGTGCGGCGCTTCCAGCGGCTCGCCGACCTGGCGATTGCCTCGGCGGTCTGATCGCCCGGGTCATCCGGCGCGGAGGGCCGCGCCGAGCTGCTCGCGGGAGCTGATGCCCAGCTTCGTGTACACCTTCGAGAGGTGATACTCGATCGTGCGCGGGCTCAGGTGCAGAGTGTCCGCGACCTCCCGGTTGGAGCCGCCCCGCAGGACCAGCCAGGCGACCCGCAGCTCTCCCTCGGTCAGCGTGTCCACCGGCTCGCCCGCCCGCGGCTGGACCGTCCCCCCGGCCGCCCGCAGGCCCGCGCGGGCACGTTCGGCCCAAGGAGCCAGCCCCAGGGTCTCGAAGGTCGCCAGAGCGGCACGCAGAGGTGTCCGAGCATCCAAGCGTCGCCGGCGGTGTTGCAGGTGCAGTCCGTAGAGCAGCTGGGTCCGCGCATTGTCGAACGGGCGCGACGCCAGGCCGGGCGCGGCTGTCGCGGCCTCGAACAGGTCGTCGGCCTCCGCCGGGCAGGCCATCAGCGCCCGCAGCCGAGGCAGGACCGCGCTCGCCCAGGGAGAGCCGGCCGCGTTCCACCGGCCGAACAGGGCCAGAGCGGCCTCGGCGAGGCTCGGACGCCGCCCGAGTACCGCCGCCTCTACGATGTCCGGCGCCGCGAAGAGGCCGACCAGGGGATGATCCGGCTCGTCCACCATCAGCGGGGCGAGGTGGCCGAGCGCCTCGTCGGGGCGCCCGAGCCCGAGCGCCATGCGTCCGAGTGCCCAGTGGACGCTGGCTGCGGAGTTCGCCGGATCGTTGCAGCCTCGCGCGGCGGCGGCATGGGTGCGGCAGGCGTCCTCGTCGCCGCTCAACGCGGCGACGTGGGCCAGAATCGTCTGCTGGAACGCACCGTCGCGCTCGCGCTCGCGCCCGCTCGCCTGGCGCCGTCCTTCCTTGGCGCGCGCGGCGGCCGCGTCCACCTTGCCCTGCCAGGCGAGAGCGAGCGCGTTGAGCTCCAGAGCGAAGGGAAGCTCGGAGACCGCGCCCCGGCCACGCAGCGTCCGTATCGCCCGGACCTGAAGGCGCAGCACGGTCTCGTCGTCGCCCAGCAGGCCGGCCACCTCCGCCGCGTGCAGCAGGTGCCGTGGCTCCCCGAGCGTGTCGGCGACCGGCAGGATCTGACGAAGCGTGGCGCCGGCGTCCTCCAGCCGGCCGCCGAGCAGATCGCTGCCAGCGGTCGCGGCGCGCGCCACGAACCTGGCGTAGGCGTTGCCCTCCGTCGCGGCAGCGGCCGCGAGCTCGGCGGCACGCTGGGCCCAGTCCAGCCCGCCAGCCCACCAGGCCATGCCCGCGATCCGCGCGGACAGGTCCACGGCAAGGTCGCGATCCCGTTCGAGGGCCACCTCGGCGCCCGAGACCAGTGCTTTGAACGCCAGGCCGGCAGCGCCTTCGCTCAGCGCGACGGCCCCCTCGACCAGGAGCGCCGTGGCCCGGACCGACACGTCCTCGGGTAGCGGGTGAGCCTGTCGGACCAGCTCCGACGCTCGGTCAGGGCGGCCGGCCTCCCAGTTGGCCATGGCGGCCGCAACCAGCCGGCGGCCGCGCACGTCGTCGCCCACGCTCAGGTCGGCTGCCAGCTCGAGCGCGTCGGCGGCCGCGCGGCCGGTTCCCGCCTGCCACACCGTCGCTTCGAGCAGCGCCGCGGTTGCCTCGTCCGGGCCGGCCGCCGCGGCCGCCAGGTGCCGGGCCAGGCGGCTCGCGTCGCGGTCAGCCGTCAGCACGGCCGCGAGCGCCTGGTGCGCCTCCCGTCGTTCGGGACACGCCGCGAGATGGTAGGCCACGGACCTGACGGGCGGTCGCGGGAAAGTGAGCAGGCCGTTGCTCACAGCGATCAATCCGGTCGACTCCGCGCTCGACAACGCGTCGTCGGGAAGACCGAGAAGTGCGGCGGCCTCGGCCACGACGCCCGCGCGGACCTCGCCCGCGGCGGCCGCGATCAGCAGCACCGCCCGGACGGCTGGTGTGACGGTCGCCAGGACGTCGGACCACCCGAGGGTTGATCGAGGGCCCAGTGGCACGGGGTCGACGATCGCGTGCCGTCCGGTCAGCTGGGCGAGGGTGAGCAGCCGGGGAAGCTCGATGAGCGCGAGGGGATTGCCCGCGGCCGCCGCCAGCAGGTCCGGTGCGATCGAGCCGGTCTGGACCGGGCTTTGGCGGGCGAGCAGGTCCGCGGCCGCGGCCGTCCGTAACGGCCGCACAGACAGGACGGCTGTCCCGGCCGGGCCGGCGTATCCGCCGGTCTCGCGAGCGGCGAGGACGAGCGCCACGGGCAGGCGATCGAGCCTGCGGGCAAGGAAGTGCAACACCCGCTGCGATGCCGGGTCGAGCAGGTGGGCGTCGTCCACCAGGCAGAGCAGGGGCCGCGCCGCCGCGCGGTCCATCACGGTGTCGAGCACGGCGAGGCCAGCGGCGAAGGTTGTGGGGGAGCCCGCGCCGGACAGTTCGTCGAAGCCGGCTGCCCCCGCTCCGAACAACTCGCGAAACCCGTCGCCAGGCGCGGCCCCGCGCCGGCCGCTCGTCCGTACGACGGCGATCCTTCCAGCCTCGAGGGCGATCTCGTCGAGGAGCGCGCTCTTGCCTATGCCGGGCTCCCCAAGGAGCGTGAGCGCACCACCAAGACCGCGCAGGAGGCGGTCGCGCAGCCGGGCCAACGCGGCGATCTCATCGCCGCGTCCGACCAGCTGCCAGGTCGTCTCAGGAAAGCCGTCGTCCGTCGAACCGTTCATCGCGGTCGCCAGCCTACGTGATCCACGCCATAGTGACAGGTGGTCTCATGGATGCGAGGCGAGGGCGCGGCCGCGACGCTGCGGCTATGACAGATCCAGCCGTCGCCGCATCCCTGGTCCAGGCCCAGTACCTCGGGGCCGAAGGCAAGGAGACCTTCGCGCACTCGCCGTTCGTCTCCTACGACCCCACGGTGGACCTCTACGAATGGGCCGCCGGCGGGTATCCGTTCCTGGTGCCCTGGGAGTACACGGGCTGGCGCCACGAGCAGGTGTCGTGGAAGGAGACCGCCTACCTGCACGGGGGTCTCAACCCGAGCCCGACCTTCAGGATCTCCGGGCCGGACGCGCTGCGTTTCCTGCGCGACCACTGCGTGAACACGTTCGCGAACTTCCCCGTGGGCACCGGCAAGCACGCCATCATGTGCAACGAGGACGGATTAGTGATGTCCGACGGCGTCCTCATCCGGACCGGTGACGAGGAGTTCGTCACCTACTGGATGGCGCCCTATATCGCGTACCTGCTGTCGAAGGGCGGCTATGACGCGGTCGGTACGGACATCACCGCGCAGAGCTGTCTGTTCCAGCTTGCCGGGCCCCGGTCGCTCGACGTGCTCGAGGCGGCGACCGGCGAGGACCTCCGGGACATCAAGTTCATGCACTTCCGTCAGGCTCGCATCGCCGGGCACCCGGTACGGGTGCTGCGCATGGGCATGGGCGGCACCCTCGCGTATGAGGTCCACGGCGAGCTGCCCGCGTCGCGTGAGATCTACTCGGCCATCTTCACCGCCGGTGAGCCGTTGGGGCTGCGCAAGCTCGGCATCCGTACCTACATGATGAACCACACCGAGAACGGATTCCCGCAGGCCTTTTACCACTTCGCCTACCCATGGCAGGAGGACGCGGGGTTCTGCGAGTACCTGGCGAGTCTGCCGTTCGCCACCGGCAGCCAGCAGCGATTCAGGGGCAGCTACGACCGCGACCCGCGGGCGCATTACCGCAACCCCGTCGAGCTCGGTTGGGCGAGGATGATCAGGTTCGACCACGATTTCGTGGGCCGCGCCGCGCTTGAGCGTGAGAAGGCCGCACCGCGCCGCCAGATGGTCACCCTGGTGTGGAATCCGGACGACATCCTCGACATCCACCGTTCTCAGTACGAGCCGGGAGAGCCCTTCGCGCCGATCGACGACCCCAGCCGTTTCACGTTCACTGACGGTGCCAACACCATCTGGGCGGACCAGGTCCGCAAGGATGGCAAGACCGTCGGCGTCAGCTCGGGCCGCTGCTACAGCATCTACTACCGGGCGATGCTTTCGTTGTGCTCACTGGACGCCGAGCACGCGGAACTCGGCACGGAGGTCACGGTGCTCTGGGGCGACTCCGGAACCCGGCAGAAGCAGATCCGCGCGACGGTGTCACGTTTCCCCTACCTGAACGAGAACCGCAACGCCGACATCGACGTCCGCGCTCTGGCGAGCGCCAACGGAACCACGACCCTGGTCTAGGAGGCCTTGGATGACCGTGACATTCGACTTCTCAGGGAAGGTCGCACTCGTCACCGGCGCGGGCTCCGGTATGGGGCGTACCAGCGCTCTCGCGTTCGCAGCGGCCGGCGCCCAGGTCGCCGTCCTGGACATCGCCGACGGCGCGGGAAAGGCCACCGCCGAGGAGATCGTGGCCAAGGGCGGCGCCGCGGCCTTCATCCACGTGGACGTCGCCGATCCCGACAGCGTGCAGGCCGCCGTCGCGGCCGTCGTGGACATGTACGGCGGGCTGGACATCGCCCACAACAACGCCGGTATCGAAGGCGAGCATCTGCCTCTGCTGGAGTCCTCGGTGGAGAACTGGCGGCGGGTCCTCGACGTGGACCTGTCGTCGGTCTTCTACTGCCTGCGAGCCGAGATCCCGCACCTCCTCGAACGCGGGGGCGGGGCGATCATCAACACCGCCTCGGCCTCGGGGCTCATCGGCGGTTACTGGCTCAGCGCCTACACGGCGGCCAAGCACGGCGTCATCGGGCTGACTCGGGCGGCGGCGACCGAGTTCAGCGCGCGCAACATCCGGATCAACGCGCTGTGCCCCGGGCCCGTGGACACGCCCTTCATCGCCGCCCTGCCGGACGTCGTCAAGCAGCGCATGCTGTCCGGCACACCCATCGGCCGGCTCGCGTCACCCGAGGAAGTGGCCCAGGCCGTGCTGTGGCTGGCCTCGGACGCGGCGTCCTACGTCGTCGGCCACCCGTTGGCCGTCGATGGCGGCGTGGTGATCGGCGGGACCGCGACCCGGGTGGACGACCTGTTCTAGAACCACCTCAGGACCCCGGTTCCCGGGAGCGGAAAACCAGGCGGAAATACCAGTCCGAATAGGACACGCGGATGGTGTCACGCCGCCGCGAAACCCCTGCCTTCTGTCTCGCCCGCCCCGAGGACATCCAATCGGGACCTCCCGTACAGCGACCACGACGAGCGCTGGAGAGCCGGCTGCCACGGAAATCGGGCACCGCCGGGAACCTGGCTGCCCGCGCGTCCAGACCGAAGCACTAGGTTGAAGGACTGAGACAGCATGAAGAACTTATGCGGCACGGCGGCGGCGATCGTCGCGGCGGGAGCCCTGGCTCTCACCGCGTGCGGCGGAGGCGGCGGTGGCGGTGGCTCGGAGGCCGGTGCCAATAGCGACCCGGTCAAGATCATGGCTTTTGGTAGCTTCTCGCAGCCGCCGTTCGCGGTTCCGGAGATCGTGGCGGGGGCGCGGGCGGCGGTGGACCGCGTCAACCGTGAGGGCGGTGTCGCCGGCCGCCAGGTCTCTCTGGTGACGTGTGATGACAAGGGTAGTCCGAACGGTGCGGCGGCCTGTGGTCGTCAGGCTGTCCAGGAGCGTGTCGCGGCGGTCGTCGGCGCGTTCACCTTCTTCGGCGACTCGATTGTTCCGCTGCTCGAAAAGGCCAGCATCCCGTACATCCTGCCGGTCGCGAACAACCCGGAGGAGAATTCGAACCGGGTTTCGTTCCCGTTGTTCAGCGGGGCGACGGCCGAGATCGGCGCCTATGCGGCGGTGACGCACGACAAATGCGCCAAGGTCGCGGTTATGGCGAACGACGTGGCTTCGGCGCACGCGTTGTACGACGGCTATCAGGTTCCAGTCGCGAAACAGGTAGGCATCGCCGCGATCCCGGTCTACATACCGGTTACCGCGACCGACATCGCCCCGTTCATCGCCCAGGCCCGCGCGGCTGGCGCGGACTGTTTCTCCTACGGCGTCAGCGCGCAGCTGACCAGTGCGGGGCTTCGCACGCTGGCCCAGGCGGGTGACCACGCGCGCGGGGCCAGCAACGCGCTCGCGCTGCCCGAGGTGGTCCTGGGACAGATCTCCGCGGAATCCCAGGGATTCCTCGCGGTGAGCAACTTCTACTACCCGTCGAGCGGCAAGACGGCCGCCGTCCAGCTCGCCAGGGACATCGCGGCGGTCGACAAGAGCGCCCCGGTCGACGACGCGTCGATCAACGCCTACGCCGGCGTCCTGGTGTTCAGGCAGGCCGCGAAGAGCCTGACCGACGTGACCGGGACCTCCGTGCTGGGCGCCCTGGGGGGCCTGAAGACGCTCGACGTCGGGCTGTTCCCGCCGGTCGACATGACCACGATCGGCTACATGAAGACGATTCCGCGGATGCCGCACACCGACCTCATCGTCTATGTGGCCCGCGACGGCAAGTACGTGCCGTCCGACCAGCCGGACGTGGACCTGTCCAAGCTCCTCGCCGGGCTCTGACGATCGGCGCCTCTGACGTGGTCAACGACATCCTGCGTTTCGCGGTCATCGGCGGGGCCGCCGGCGGGCTCTACGCGGTCCTGGCACTCGGCCTCGTCGTCGTCTTCCGGTCCTCCCGGGTCGTGAACTTCGGCCACGCCGCGATCGGCGTCGCGGCCGCGTACGTGTTCAACGATGTGCGCGGCGACCTGCCGACCCCGGCCGCGGTGGCCGTCGCCGTGGCCGTCGGCGTCGCGCTGGGCCTGCTGGTCGACGTCGCCCTGATGCGCCCGCTACGGACAGCCAGCCCCCTGACCAAGGCGATCGGCGCGATCGGTGTCCTGGTCACCGTCCAGGCGGCGCTGAACCTGCGATACGGAGACGACCCGAGAATCGTCCAACCGCTCCTGCCCACCCGGCCGATCAACCTGGGAGGCATATCCGTCGGCGCCGACCGGCTCATCGTGCTCGGCATCTCGACAGTCCTGGCCGCCGGGCTGTACACGATGTACCGGCGGACCCGGTTCGGGCTCGCGACCTCGGCCCTGGCGGAGAACCCGCGGTCGCTGGCGGCGCTGGGCTGGTCGTCGTCCCGGACCGGCATGGCGAACTGGGCCATCGCCGGCGGCCTCGCCGCCGCCGCGGGAATCCTCATCGCCCCCATCACCGGGCTCACCCCGACACTCGCCCTGGCCCTGCTCCTGCCGGCGTTGGCGGCGGCCCTGCTCGGAAACCTGGCCTCGTTCCCTCTCACCCTGCTCGGCGGACTGGCGGTCGGCGTCGCGCAGGCCGAGGTGAGCCGGTTCGCGAAGGTCCAGGGGCTGCAGGACGCGGTCCCGTTCATCGGGATCATGCTTGTGCTCGCGTTCCAGGGAACCTCCCTGCCCACCCGCGGCCACCAGACCGAGAAGCTCCCGGCCATCGGCTCGGGCCGGATTCCGTGGGTGCCGCTCGCGGCCGCGGCCGGGCTGGGTGTGTACCTGGCCCAGTGGGGACTCGCGGAGTCCTGGGTGGCCGCGCTCACCACCACGCTGATAGCCGCGATCGTGCTGCTGTCCGTCGTGGTGGTGACCGGCTACACCGGGCAGCTCTCCCTGGCCGCGTTCGCGATGGCCGGTGTGGGCGCGCTGGTCGCGGCACGCCTGGTATCGGACCTCGGATGGCCGTTCCTGCTGGCCCTGGCCGCCGCCAGCGTCGCGGCCGGTCTCGTTGGCCTGCTCGTCGGCCTGCCCGCCGTCCGTACCCGCGGCATCAGCCTCGCCATCGTCACCCTGGGCCTCGCCGTCGCCGTCCAGTCAATGATCCTCGACAACGCCCGCATCTCCGACGGAATCAACGGAATCCCCGTCGAGACGCCGACCATCGCCGGCATCGAGTTCGACGCGCTTTTCCATCCCCGCCGGTACGCGCTGCTCGCGCTGGGCGTCCTCGTCCTGACCGGCATCGGGGTGCTGAACCTACGACGGTCCGGGATGGGACGGCGCATGGTCGCCGTCCGGGCGAACGAACGAGCCGCTGCGTCGCTGGGGATCGCTGTCCCGGCCGTGAAACTCTACGCGTTCGTCCTGTCCGGAATGATCGCCTCGGTCGGAGGGGTGCTGCTCGCCTTCACCAACTCCATCGTCGTCGTCAGCAACCCCGGAAGCGCCTACAGCCCGTTCAACTCCCTCAACGCCACCGCCCAGGCCACCATCGGCGGAATCGGCTTCGCCGGCGGCACCGTGGTCGGTACCGTTTCGCAGGTCGGCGGGCTCGGCGACAAGGTGCTCGGCCTGTTCGGCCACGGCGAGTGGCTAGCGGTGGTCGGCGGCCTCCTGCTCGTCGTGACCGTCGTGACCGCTCCGGACGGCGTCGCCGCGCAGGCGCGACGGACGTTCGCCCCGCTCTCGGGCAGGCTCCGTCCGCCGCGCCGGGACGGCGCACGGCGGCCGCGGCCCGCCGAGGCGGCGGTCGAGGCGGTCGAGCGGGTCGCGCCCGCCCGGCTCGCCGTCACGGACCTGACCGTCGCCTTCGGCGGATTCCAGGTACTCGACAAGGTGAACCTCGAACTCACAGCCGGCACCGTCCTCGGCGTACTCGGACCCAACGGCGCCGGCAAGACGACACTCGTCGACGCGATCACCGGCTACGCCCGGCCCCGAACCGGCTCCATCACCCTCGACGGACGGGAACTCGTCGGGCTGACCCCCGCGGCCCGCAGCCGCCTCGGCATCACCCGGTCATTCCAGTCGCTCGAGCTCTTCGAGGACCTCTCCGTGCTGGACAACCTCCTCGTCGCGGCCGACCGCCCGTCCTGGCTACGCGCCTGCACCGCGATGATCGCTCCAGGCCGGGCGCGGCTGAGCCCCGCCGCCGCGACCGCCGCGGCCGAGCTCGAGCTGGACCAGCGACTGGAGGACTCGCCGGCGGCCCTGTCCTACGGTGACCGGCGGCTGCTCGCGATCGCCCGGGCCCTCGCGACCCGGCCGCGCGTACTCCTCCTCGACGAACCCGCCGCAGGGCTGGGGGAACAGGAGCGACAGGAACTACGCCGACTGATCCGCACAATCGCCGACCACTGGGGCGTCGCCGTGCTGCTCATCGAACACGACGTCGATCTCGTCCTCGACGTCGCCGACCAAGTCCTCGCGCTCGACTTCGGAAAGACGATCGCCACGGGCCCGCCTGAGTCGGTCCGCCGGCACCCCGCGGTCATCGAGGCCTACCTCGGCGCCGCCCACACCAATACCAGTGAACCCGAACAACACGACGAACCCGAACAGCCCGAACCCGAACAGCCCGACGAGAACGAGCGCCACGATCTCGTGGACGAGATCGACGAGATCGACGAGATCGGCGGCGCCGACGAGGTCGGCGAGGTGCGGGAACCACCACTCGACAGCCGGGTCACGACGTGACGAACCCGACCGAGACCCTGACGGCGCCCGGCGGCCCGACCGCGACGGACGCTCCCGCCCTACGGGCCGCCGGCCTGAGCGCGGGCTACCACCAAGTCCCCGTGGTACACGACTTCGACCTTGAAGTGCGACAGGGCGAACTGGTCGCCCTGTTCGGGCCGAACGGCGCGGGGAAGACCACCGCCCTGCTCGCGCTCGCCGGCGAGGTCCAGATCATGTCCGGCGTCGTCGAGTACTTCGGGACACCGGAGCACCGTGGGCTGCACCTGCGCGCCCGCGACGGCCTCGGGCTCCTCACCGAGGACCGCGCGGTGTTCATGACCCTCACCGCGCGGGACAACCTGCGGCTGGGACGAGGGAGCGTCGAATCGGCACTCGGGTTCTTCCCCGAGCTCGAGGAGCACCTGGACCGCCGCACCAGCCTGCTGTCCGGCGGCCAGCAGCAGATGCTGGCGCTGGCCCGGATTCTGGCTGGTAGGCCGCGGATCGTGCTGGCCGACGAGCTGTCGCTCGGCCTGGCGCCGATGGTCGTGGAACGACTGCTCCGGGCGCTACGGGCCGCCGCCGACCATGGAACCGCCGTCCTCCTGGTCGAGCAGCACGTCAGGCTGGCGCTCCACCACGTCGACCGCGCCTACGTCCTGACCAGAGGTCGCATCGCGCTGACCGCACCCTCCGAACAGCTACGCAACCATCCGGACCGGGTCACCGACCTCTACCTCGCCCAGGCGCCGACCACCTGACCTGGAGACGGTGCAAGATGCCAGGTGCCTGGAGCGTGGCGCGCCGGGGCCAGGTCCCTCACGGGCGGTCCCGGCACGCCGCGTCGAGGGACACCGGATCTACGAGCGTGCGGGACCTGGTCGCCTCACCGGGTGAGGTGCACGCCGGTGACCTGCGCCAGGTAACGGGCGATCTCCGACTGGTCCGGGTTACCACCGAGCCCGTCGAGCGCGGCCCGGCACACCCGGACGCAGGCCTCGGACACCTCCGACTCCAGTTCCAGCGATCGGGACAGCTCCAGCGCCGTCGTGACGTCCTTGACCGTCAGCGGAAGTGAGAACCCGACGTTGAACCGGCCGTCCAGGACCTCCGGGCCGATCTTGACCTCGGTCGACTGGTTGCGTCCGGTGGACCGGTTGATGACCTCCAGCATCACCCGCGGGTCCAGGCCGAACCTCACGCCCACCGTGAACACCTCCAGCGCGCCCACGAGGCCGATGGCCGACAGCAGGTTGTTGAGCGCCTTGAGCGCGTGCGCCGATCCCGCCGGTCCGGTGTACGTCACGGAGCTGCCCATGGTGCGCAGCAACGGGGCCGCGCGCTCGACGTCGCCCGCGACACCGCCGGCCATGATCGTCAGCTCGGCGGTCGCGGCCTTGCGCGGCCCGCCGGACACCGGCGCGTCGACCATGGCGACCTGGTGCTCGCGCAGCCGGGCGGCGAGCTCCTGGGTGGCGCGCGGCGCCGAGGAGCCCATGTCGATCAGCAGCGTGCCGGGCCGCAGATGCGCCGCGAGGCTCTCCGGGGCGCCGGGGTCACCGAGGACCTGGCCGACGACGGAGCTGTTCGGCAGCATGAGGATCACCACGTCCGCGCGCGTGCCCTCTAGCGGGTCGGCCAGCGCCGAGATGCCCTCGTGCCGAGCGGCGTCCGCGGCGGCGTCCGGGTTGACGTCGTAGGTCGCGACCGGCACGGCACGGGCGAGGTTGCGGGCCATCGGCAGCCCCATGGTGCCCAGCCCGATGAATGTGACGGTGTCCGTCATGGCCGCCCTTCCGGTGTGGTGGGTTCCGCCAGCCGGCCGATCACGGCCGCGTGGGCGGCCAGCGGGCCGGGGAGCGCGGGGAAACGCTGGAGTGTCGAGGAGTCGTGACCGGTGACGACGTGATGCAGCCGGGTGGCGACCAGCTCACGCACGGTCTGGAAGCCCGCGTACATCTGGGGAAGGTCGCAGACCGCGATGAACGGCATGTCCCGCGCCAGCTCCTCGTAGAAATGCACGGCGTCGGAGGCCAGCAGCACCGGTCCGTCCCGGGTCTCCACCAGGACCATGAGCTGCCCTGGAGTGTGCCCGCCGGTCTCCAGCAGCGTGATGCCAGGCGCCGGGCTGTAGCCGTGCTCGACGAAGCCGATCCGGCCCGCACCACGCGCCGCGTGCAGATGGTCAATCTCGGCGCGCTCCGAGAAGTAGCGGAAGAGCTGCCTCTGGGCCAGCGGGGAGGTCCAGAAGTCGTACTCGCGCTCGGACATCAGTACCCGGCTGTTCGGCAGCGCGGCGAGGTTGCCGATGTGGTCGTAGTGCGCATGGGTGACGATCACGTCGTTCTCGGCGAGGGGGTCCACGCCGAGCGCGCGCAACGCCTCGACCGGGTGGACCAGCATCGTCCGGTTCCGTCGGCCGCCGGCTTCGGAGCCGAACCCGGTGTCCACGATGAACGTCCGCTCGCGGCCGCGCACGAGCCAGAAGAAGTAGTCCACCGTGACCGGGCCGTCGGCGGCGCCGTAGAACGCGTAGTTCAGGAAGACGTCGCTGCGGACGGTGTCCCGGGTGCCATAGCGGACGATGACGACCTCGTACATCTCCCGCTCACGCCCCGGCGCCACCGTCGAAGACCTCGACGGACGGCTCCAGCCCGTCCGCGCCGACGACCTCCCGCCAGGCCTCGAAACCGGTCTGGAAAGCCACGACGCCGGCCTCCGGAAGGCTGATCTCGATCGCCTCCAGAATCTCGCGCGGCGAGAGCCCCAGCTCCAGCGCGACCTTGATGTGGCTCTGGATGTGTCCTTTGGAAGCGCGCATGACCGTCAGGCTGACGATGAAGATGAGCTCCTTCGTCCGGCGGTCCAGCGTCCGCTGGGCGAGGTAGGCGGCGTCGACGAGCCCGTTCGCGGCCCGTAGCACGTCGAAATCGTGTTTGGCCATCACCTTGTGATAGTCCAGAACATAGCCGCGTTTGCGGGCCATCTCGTCGATGTAGTCCTGCGGCTCCTGCGTGCTGGTCATCTGAACTCCCTCGCAGACGTCGACACGGTTTTCGAGCACCAGTGATGAGGGCCTAGGCGACCTTCGGCCGTTCGCCGGCCCAGGCCCGGTGCAGCAGCTGTCGGATGCCTTCCGCGGTGACCTCGCGCGGGTTGGCGTAGGGATGCAGCACCGCCTGCTCCACGATTCGGGGGATGTCGCCCTCGGCCATGCCGATCTCGCGTAGTGATCGCGGAGCGCCCAGCTGACCGGCGAGATCCCACAGCGCGCCGGCCGGGTCGGCGGCGCCGAACGCGCGGGCGAGCGCCGCGACGGCCTGCGGTGCGGCTGCCTGGTTGTAGGCCAGGACGTGCGGGAGCAGGACAGCATGGGTCTGCGCGTGCGGCAGGTCCAGCGCTCCGCCGAGGGTGTGACAGAGCTTGTGGTGTAGTGACATGGTGGTGGCCCCGAGAACCGCGCCGCACAGCCACGCACCGTACTGGGCACCGGTGCGGGCGTCGAGATCCGCTCCGTGCGCGGCCACCTTCGGCAGGGCAGTGGCCAGCGCTCGCGCACCCTCCTCGGCCATCAGGCTGACCATGGGCGTCGCGTCCGGCGCGTACAGCCCCTCGACGGCATGGGCGAGCGCGTTGAGGCCACTGACCACGGACAGCTCGCCGGGCAGGGACACGGTGAGCGCCGGGTCGTAGAGCACGCTGCGGGGCAGGACCCCTACGTCACGTCCGGTGCGCTTGCGCCCCTTCTCCGTCAGGCCCCAGACAGGGGTCATCTCCGAGCCGGCGTAGGTGGTCGGGATGGCGACGATGGGAAGCCCGCGGACGAGCGCGATGGCCTTGCCCAGCCCGATGGCCGAACCGCCGCCCACGGTGACGCAGCCGTCGGCTCCGAGGCCGACGGCGGTCTGGGCGGCGCGGCGGGCGAGATCCGCCGGCACGTGCGTCCGGGCCTCGGCGAACACGCCGACCGCGCGCTCGCCCAGTGTCTCGGCTACTCGCCGCCCGGTGCCGGATCGGTCGGGCCCGTGGATCACCAGTACCCGGGACAGGCCGACCTGGGCGATCTCCGTGCCGAGTCGGTCCAGCGCACCGACGCCGAAGACCACGCGCATGGGAAGGGCCTCGTAGACGAAGGACCCGATCATGCGGGCGCCTGCCGCGCCGGGATGCCGGTGGCCTCCTGATCGGCACTCTGCAGGACGACGTCGAAATGGACGGCGCGGAACGGGTTCGGCAGGCCGGCCTCCTCCGCCCGCGCCGGGTCGTCCACCAGTGGGAACTGGCGGATCAGACTTTCCTTGACGCCGAAGACGGCATCGGAGTCGAGGTAGGGGCTCTCGTCGACGAACAGGTGGGTGGTGACTGGCCGGTAGCCGGGCGCGGCGACGAGGAAGTGCACGTGGGCAGGACGGTTGGGGTGCCGGCCGGTCGCCGCGAGCAGCGCGCCGACCGGGCCGTCGGTCGGGATCGGGTAGTACCGGGGCACGATCGACCGGAACCGGAAGCGCCCGTGGCCATCGGCGGTGAACAGCCCACGCAGGTTGCGTTCGGGCTGCACCTCGGGCTGCTGCACGTCGTAGAAGCCTTCGGCGTTGGCCTGCCAGACGTCTACCTGCGCACCAGGGACCGGCTCGCCGTCCGGGCCGCTGACCCGCCCGGTGACCAGACAGGGCTCGCCCTTGCCGTCCAGCGCGATGTTCTCGCCGAGGTCCCTCGGCGGGGAGTCGACCAGGTGGAAAGGGCCGAGCACGGTGGACTCGGTGGATGTGCCGGCGGCGCGATGGTTGATCGTCTCCACCAGCATCGAGACGCCGAGGACGTCGGAGAGCAGCACGAACTCCTGCCGCACGTCACTGCACATCTGGCCGGTCCGGGTGAGGAACGCGATCGCCGCCGCCCACTCCGCCTCGGTCAGCGCCACCTCCTTGACGAACCTGTGGAGATGGTGGGCGAGCGCGGTCGTGATCTGCCTCAGTCGTGGGTCCGGCGTGCCCGCGAAGCTCGCCGCCACCACCTTCTCCGAGCGCGCCTCGCTGAACAGTTCCCGTCCGGTCACTATCGTGTTTCCAGCATGTCCTGGCCGCGTCGGGTCGGCGCCGCGGATGCTGGTGGGACGCCAGTCGTCATCCACTCGAGTCGTCGCTTCGCCGCGGCGACGGCCATGTCGGGGTGGGTGAAGATATGGAACCGGCCTGTCTCGATCGCGTCCACGACGAGCGCGGCCACGTCCTCGGGATCGAAGCCGATCGCCGCGGCGTCCCGCGCGATGTCCTCGTGGATCCTCGCCCTCAGCGGATCCTGGTCCGTCGCGGGGACGTCCGCTGGACGGTTGCGCTCGGACTGACTCATGCGGGTGCGCACAGGGCCGGGCGACAACAACGACACACCGACATGCGGCGCGGTCATCGTCCGCAACTCCACCTCCAGGTTCTCGGTCAGGCCGACGACCGCGAACTTCGACGCGACGTACGGGTGGAAGGTGGGCAGCCCGGTGGCGAACCCGGCCAGCGACGCGGTGTTGAGGATGTGGGCCTCGTCCTGCGCGGCGAGCAGGGGGAGAAAGATCCGGCAGCTGTTCACCGTCCCCCAGAAGTTGACACCCATGACCCATTCCCAGGTCTTCCGGGAGATGTCCGCGAACAGCGCCCCGCCCTCGACGCCCGCCACGTTGCACAGCAGGTGCACGGCGCCGAACCTCGCCATGGTCGTGTGCGCCAGGTGCAGGAGGTCCTCCTCGCGGGAGACGTCGGTAGGCACTCCCTCGGCGGTGGCCCCGGTCGCCCGGACCTCGGCGACCGCCCGGTCGAGCGCGGCCCTCTCCACGTCCGCCAGCACGACGGCCATGCCCTCGGCGGCGAAACGGTCGACCAGGGCACGGCCGATGCCGCTCGCCGCGCCGGTGACGACCGCGACGCGGTCTCGTAGCTGTCTCATGGGCCCCATCGTCCGGGGGGCCGAAGCGCGTTCGCATCAGTACCACCACCGGTCGGATCCGCCTTCGCTGGTCGCCTAGTCGGCTCATGGATGCGAGCCGTACGGCGGTTCACCGAGGCTCGGCGCTATGACATCCATGCCGATCATCGAGCCTGATCTCGGAGACGTCGACCGAGCGGTCGAGCATTTCGCCGCCGCCCTCGGGGCGGACAGGGTCTCCACCGACCCGGGCGTGCTTCAGGCTTTCCGCGACCCGTTCATCTTCCGGGAGTCCACCGAGTTCGACGCCGCCGCGATGGTCTCGCCCACCTCCGTCGAGGAGGTGCAGGCGGTGGTCCGTGTGGCCAACGAGCACCGGGTGCCGCTGTGGACCTTCAGCCAGGGCCGCAACAACACCTACGGCGGCGCCGCACCGCGGCTGCGCGGCTCGGTCCTGGTGAACTTACGAGGTATGAACCAGGTCACGGAGGTCAACGAGGAGCTGGCCTACGCGGTCGTCGAGCCCGGGGTGCGCTGGTTCGATCTCTTCGACGCGCTCGAGGCCGCCGGCGGCCGGTTGTGGACGTCGATTCCCGACCTCGGCTGGGGCAGCGTGATCGGCAACACGCTCGAGTACGGGCGCGGCTACACCCCGTACGGCGATCACGCGGAGAACGTCTGTGGCATGGAGGTCGTCCTCCCGACTGGCGAGCTGGTGCGTACCGGCCTCGGCGCCATGCCCGGCAGCAGGAGCGCCCACGTCTACCGGCACGGGTTCGGCCCCAACCTGCAGGGCCTGTTCTTCCAGTCCGGACTTGGCATCGTCACGGGAATGGGCGTCTGGCTGCAGCGCCGGCCCGAGACCTATTCCTCCTGCTTCCTTACCCACACCGGGATGGACAGCCTCGCTGCGGTCACCGACGCGCTGCGTGAGCTGATGCTGGAAGGCGTCATCGTCAACTATCCGGTGCTGCTGCGCGGCATGCTCATCGACGAGGAGGGTAATCCGCACGTCGACCCGGCCTCGGAGACCTGGACCACGCGGTACGCGCTGTACGGGCGGGCCGAGGTGGTCGAGGCCAACTACCGGGTCTGCGAGCAGGTGTTCGGCGCGATCCCGGATGTGCGGATGACCCGCCGGACCTTCGACGGGACGAAGCGGTCGAATTTCGCCAACCACGAGGACCGGGTGCAGTGCGGTATCCCGGACATGGACATCGCCGAGCTGTTCAAGCTCGCGTATGGCGAGGACACGGCTCATCTGGACTTCTCGCCGGTCGGCCCGCTCCGGGGCGCCGACGTCGTCGCGACCGCCGAGCTGATGCGGGAACTCTACGAGCGCGCAGGACTGGGCTACACGTCCGGCTTGCTCCTGTCACCCCGGAATGTGATCCACATCAGCACGTCGATGTTCGATCCGCACGACGAGGCCCAGACCAAGGCCGTCTACGACAACTACGTGGTGATGGCGGACGAGCTCGCCGCCCGCGGCTGTCCGGTCTACCGGACCTCCCTGCGCAACATGGACCTGGTCGCCGGCCAGCTGAGCTTCAACGACCACTCCCTGCTCAGGCTCAACGAGCGGATCAAAGACGCGCTCGATCCGGCCGGCATCCTGCAGCCGGGCAAGCAGGGCGTGTGGGCGCGCCGTTTCCGGGCGAGCGCCCAGATCTGACCGGCCGCTCGTCCGGCCGGCGCGGATCGCCGTGACCGGCCTGGGTGACGACCCTGCATAGAAGGTGCGCATGCGCTGGACCTACGAGCGGGCGCTGGCCGCGCTCGCCGACACTGCCGATCTGGAACGGGACCGCGACGCCGAGCGGCGGCCCCCGCCCTCCCTGGATCGGATGACGCGGCTGACGGGCGGGCTCGGCGAGCCGCAGCGCCGGTATCCGATCGTGCATGTCACCGGGACCAACGGCAAGACCTCCACCGCGACGATGGTGCCAGCTCTGCTGCGTGGCGCGACCGGGCGGGATCACCGCGAGATCGCCCGCTGGATCCGGGACCGTGCGGACGCCGGTGTCGTGGGGGCTGGGGTCGTGGGGTGGGACGGGTGCGGTGACTGACGAGTCGGCGGTCCTTGCCAGGGTTCCGTTCGGCCTGCGGATCGGCGCCGGCTGGCGGGAGGCCTGCGGCGGCCGTACGTTCGCCGTGGTTGATCCCGCGACGGGGGTCCAGCTGCGCGAGGTCGCTGATGCGGGGTCGGCCGATGCCGTCGCGGCGCTCGATGCCGCGGTGCAGGCGGGTCCGGGGTGGGCCGCGACGCCGCCGCGGGTCCGCGGGGAGGTCCTGCGCCGGGCCTTCGATCTTGTCGTTCAGCGGCGGGACGAGGTCGCCCTGCTTATGACCCTGGAGCTGGGCAGGCCGCTGGACCAGTCGCGGGGCGAGGTCGTCTACGGCGCGGAGTTCCTGCGTTGGTTCGGCGAGGAGGCCGTCCGGATCGGCGGCCGCTACGGGCCGAACCCCGAGGGCACGGGGATCACCGTCGTCACCCACCGGCCGGTTGGGCCGTGCTACCTGATCACGCCGTGGAACTTCCCGCTCGCGATGGCCACCCGCAAGATCGCTCCGGCGCTCGCCGCGGGCTGCCCGGTGGTGATCAAGCCGGCGGCGGAGACACCGCTGACGACGCTGCTTCTGGCCGCCCTCCTCGAGGAGGCGGGCCTCCCGCCCGGCGTCCTGAACGTCGTCACCACGACCTGTCCCGCCGAGGTGACGGAGGGGCTGATCGGAGACTTCCGGCTGCGCAAGCTCAGCTTCACCGGCTCGACCGCGGTTGGTCGCCTGCTGCTGCGGCAGTCCGCCGACACGGTGCTGCGCACGTCGATGGAGCTTGGCGGCAACGCGCCGTTCGTCGTGTTCGACGACGCCGACCTGGAGGCCGCGGTGCGGGGAGCGTTCGTCGCGAAGTTCCGCAACGCGGGCCAGGCCTGCACCGCGGCCAACCGGTTCCTTGTCCACGAGGATGTCGCCGAGGCGTTCGCCCGGCGCCTCGCCGACCGGGTCGCCGCCCTGCGGGTCGGCCGCGGCACCGAGGCGTCCACCGACATCGGCCCGCTCATCAGTCATGCCGCTGTCGACCGCGTCGCGGAGCTGGTCGAGGACGCGGTCCGGGGCGGTGCCCGGCTGCTCGCGGGGGGCGCGCGGATTCCAGGCGCTGGCAGCTTCTTCGAGCCCACGGTGCTGGCGGGCCTGCCCGGCGAGGCGCGCCTCATGCGTGAGGAGATCTTCGGACCGGTGCTGGCGGTCACGAGCTTCAAGGACGAGGCGGACGCGATCCGGCTGGCGAACGCCACCGAGTACGGCCTTGCCAGCTATGTCTACACACGTGACCTGGCCCGGGCGCACCGGATGATCGCCGCGCTCGACACCGGGATGACAGGCGTCAACACCGGACTGGTGTCCAACGCCGCCGCGCCGTTCGGCGGCGTGAAACAGTCCGGACTCGGCAGGGAGGGCGGTGCCGAGGGAATCCTCGAGTACCTCGAGGTCAAGTACGCACTCATCGACATGTGACCAACGCGCGCCGCCTCGATCACGGTCGATGCGTGCGATGCCACGACTGTCCCATCGCTGACCTGGAGGAGCGGACCGCGATGCACGACCACACGACCGACCGATGTCTCGTCGTCGGCGTCCTCAACGTGACTCCCGATTCCTTCTCCGACGGCGGGCACCACGCAACGACCGCGTCTGCGGTCGAACACGGCCTGGCGCTGTGGGCCGCGGGTGCCGACTACGTCGACGTCGGCGGCGAGTCCACGCGGCCCGGGGCCGAGCGCGTCGACCTCGATTGCGAGCTGGGCCGCGTGATTCCCGTCGTCACCGAGCTGGCTGCGGCGGGCGTCGCCGTGAGTGTCGACACCACGCGGGCCCGGGTCGCCGCGGCGGCGCTCGAGGTGGGCGCGAGGTTGATCAACGACGTGAGCGGAGGCCGAGCCGACCCGTGCATGGGCACGGTTGTTGCCGAGGCCGAGGTGCCGTGGGTTCTCACCCATGCGCGCGGCGACAGCCGGGATATGTACGCCGCCGCCAGGTACGACGACGTCGTGGCCCAGGTCACCGCCGAACTGCTCAGCCGGGTTGACGATGCGCTGGCCGCCGGCGTCGAGCCCGGCTTGTTGATTTTGGACCCTGGCCTGGGCTTCGCCAAGCGCCCGGAGCACAACTGGACCCTGATGGCGAACCTGGACCGGTTGGTGGCACTCGGGTACCCGGTCCTCGTGGGGGCGTCACGCAAGCGTTTCCTCGCCGCAGTGCTGCCCGACGGCGTATCACGGCCACCGGGGCGGCGCGACGCCGCGACGCTCGCCGCCACCGTCCTCGCGGCGCACGCCGGCGCCTGGGGGGTGCGAGTCCACGACGTCGCCGCCTCGGTGGACGCTGTGCGGGTCGTCGCCGCAGTGCGCACGGCACCAATCGGGCGGCACCGGATCGGGTCGGACGTGTCGGCCCGAATGCCGCCACAGCAATCAGAACGCCTCCTGCGCTGAGAGCCGCGGCTCGCTGGTCGAGGCCGCCGTACGGCCGCCCCGGTCCCGGTAGCCGGCAGGTCTCCTTGGCTCGACGACCACGCTGTGTCGCGGCTGGTTGCGCTGATCCCAGGGCGGGGGCGCCAGAGATCAATCTAACGGAATGTGTTGGTGTAGATCCGGATGGGTAGGTCTGCCTTGGCTGGCGCAACGCAGGGACTTGGGAATCGCGAGGCTGGAAGGTACACGTCGAAGGCTACCGTGGACTTCAGCGAGAGCTCGGTCGACGAGCTGGAGATCGGCATCGTCATCTCGGGTGCCCACAGCAGGATCGTCCGATATGCCAATGCCACGGCATGCGAGATCCTGAACCGCGAGCGGCGCGAGGTGGTGGGCCACTCCTGGCGGCGCTTCGTGTCCCGGCCGGACTACGAATTGCTGACCATATATGAGCGTAGAGCCATCGGCCGTACCCCTGGCTCCGGTGGCAAGGCGCCGTCCTTGCTGATGAGGTTCTCCCGGCGTGGCGGCGAGATCGTGCACGCCCGGGTCACCTCCACGCTCACTGACGAGTTCATGGGGCTGTTCGGGAACGACGAGCCGCACGTGCTCACTCGGCTGGAGGACGTGACCAACCAGGAGCAGATCGCCAGCGCCGTCCGGCTTGCCCTGGACAACGGCCCGATGTCGCTGAGCCTGGTGGACCGCTCCAGTCGCGTCGTGTTCAGTTCGCGCGGGCGCTCACCGCAGGAGACCGACGACAGCATTTGCGCCGAGACGTCGTCCGTCTTCGAGGTCTTCGCGGACCATCCAGAACCGCTGTCGATGCTCGAACCCGCCTTCAGGGGAGAGGCCAGCTCGAAGGTCATCACGGACGCGGCTGGCGAGGTCCGGTTCGCAGCCGCGCTCACCGCCGACGTAACCGATCGTGAACTGGCCCGTGCCAGCCAGTCCCAGCTCGCCAGCCTTGCCGAGCAGGCACTGGCCACGCTCGAGTCGAGCGACTTCTGGCAACACGCCGTCACCATGCTGGCCAGCCGGCTTGGAGCGGCGGCGACCCTCTACGAGATCGCCACCACTGACCACGCGCTGACGCTCGCCGCCCGTGCCGGCCCGTCCGTCCCCAGCGGTGTCGCCGACAGCGCGTTGTCCGCCGCGGTCCGCGACGGCCGCATGACGGCCCGGGCACCTGACCGCTTCGTGCCCTCGGCTTCCGCTCAGGAGATATGTCAGGAGCCTGGCCGGACGAGGTCCTGACCAACGCTACGAAATTTCGTCAATGAAAGGATTCGTCCCATGGCGGGAAACACCGGAACGCCGGGCGCGACCGTCGTCGGACGGATCATGGCGATTCTCGGGGCTTTTGACGAACGCCATCCGCGACTGACGCTGTCTGAAGTCGCCCGGCATGCGGACCTGCCGTTGCCCACGGTTCATCGCCTCATGGGCGAACTGGTCCGGCATGGCGCTCTGGCTCGCGCTGGAGACCACTATGCGATCAGCCGGCGCCTGTGGGAAATCGGGCTGGTCGCCCCGGTGGAGTCAAACCTTCGTGAGACGGCTGCGCCCTTCCTGCACGACATCCACGCCGCGACCCGCGCGACCGTACACATGGCGGTGCGTGACGGCCGCAAGGCGCGGTACCTGGTGCACGTCGCGGGCCGTGCTTCGGTGCCGGTCGTCAGCTCTGTCGGCACGACCTTGCCGATGCACGCCACGGGCGTCGGGAAGGTGCTGCTCGCCCACGCACCCGTCAAGGTCCGGCGTGATGTCCTGACGTCGCTGACCAGGGTCACGCCTTACACGATCACGCAACCCGGCCGTCTCCTCGAGCAGCTCACGCACATACGCCGCATCGGATACGCCACGACGATCGAGGAGATGACGCTCGGCGCATGCTCCGTCGCGGTACCGATCGAAGTCGAGGACCGAGTCGTCGCCGCGATCGGCGTCGTCGTGCCCTCGCTCAGACGCGATCGCGGCCGGCTCACCGCTGGTCTTCAGTCCGCTGCGCGGGGCATCGCGCGTGAGCTGGCCGTCGACCAGTCGATCGGTGCGCGTCCATGACGGCGCGGGCTGCCCGCTCGACCGCGTGACCACGCGTCAGCGCCCGCCATCGCTACTCGCGCACGCCCACGGGCGTGCCGAGCCGGGCGGCCGGCGCGGCCGAGCCGCTCTCGATGCCCGCGACGGCCTCGCCCGAGGTGCCGAGCACCTGTACGCGGCTCACGGGGCGCCGTCCTCGGCGAGGACCCGCCCGGCGATCCGGAAGGCGGTGTTCGCGTCCGGCACGCCGCAGTAGATCGCGCTCTGCAGGATGACCTCCTTGATCTCGTCGACGGTCAGGCCGTTGCGCAGCGCGGCCCGGACGTGCAGGGCGAGTTCCTCATGGTGGGCGCGAGCGATCAGCGCTGTCAGGGTGATCATGGAGCGGCTGCGGCGGTCGAGGCCAGGGCGGGTCCAGATCATGCCCCAGGCGTATTGGGTGATGAGTTCCTGGAACTCGGCGGTGAAACTCGTGGCCGAGGCGGTCGCGCGGTCGACGTAGGCCTCTCCGAGCACCTGTCGCCGTACGGCCATGCCAGCGGAGTAGACGGTCTGGAGCGTCGGCGACGGGGGAACGTCGGCGAGGAACGCACGCAGGAGGTCGGCGACCTGCCGCGGCGCTTCGGCGGGCGCGAGGTGCGCGACCTCGTCGAAGACGGCCAGCCGTCCGTCTTTCACTCCAGAGGCGATCTCCTTGAGGCTCGCGGGCGGCGTCACGATGTCGTGGGCACCGGCGATCGCGAGCAGCGGCGTGTCGATGTCGGCCAGCCGGTCGCAGACGTGGAAGTCAGCGAGTGCCTCGCATGCCTGTGCGTATCCCTCGGCATCGACCTCCGCGAGGCATCGCAGCAGGTCGGCGGCGACCAGTGGCTGACGGTCGGCGAAGCCGGGGGCGAACCAGCGCTGGGCCGAACCGGTGACCATCATCGCGCAGCCGGACGTACGAACGGTGGAGGCGCGTTCCTGCCAGGCGGACGTCTCGCCGATGACCGCGCCGGTACACAGGAGCACCGCCCGGTTTATCTGCTCCGGGGCGTCGAGGAGGAGGCGCAGGCCGACCGCGCCGCCGAGAGAGACGCCGGCGTAGGCAAACATCGGCCGGCGCTCGCCGCGGGCTGCGGTCACCCCGTTCACGTAGTCGAGGACGCCGGTGGCCAGCTCGGCGATGGTGAACGGTTCGCCGGTGGGCGTGCCCCCGTGGCCGGGCAGGTCCCAGCCGACCACGTGGAAGGTGTCTCCGAGCAGGCCAGCCGCGGTGGACCACAGGGCGGTCGATGAGGTGCCCAGCGACGGTCCGACGACGAGGAGTGGCAGTTGGGGGTGTCCGGCCAGTTCGACACCTGTGATCCGAGGGGTGGTCACCGCATTGTCTCCAGATAGGCGTTCGCACGCGCGAGAACGGTCGTGACGGCGGTGTCGGCGATGCCGAGATAGTCATCGTCGGCGGGCTCGCCGCCGGCGAAGGCCGCGATCGAACGGCGTTCCGCTGTCAGATCGCGCCACGCGCCGGCGGCGGTCGCGCCCATGCGAGCAGTCTCGACGTGCAGGCCGCGGAGCAGCTCGCTGGTGTGGCTTGCCGCGACGACGGCACGGCGGGCGAGATCATGCAGTACTGGCCATTCGGCGTGCCAGGCGCCGTCCGGCCGCTCGTCCCCGGCCAGCGCCGCCGCGAGGTGCAGCGTAGCGGCGAGCGCGGGCGCCGTGAGCGCGGCGCGACGGATCAGCACGGACAGCACCGGATTGCGCTTCTGCGGCATGGTCGAGGAGCCGCCGCGCCCCTCGCCGGACGGCTCCATGACCTCGCTGATCTCCGGGCGGGACAGGGTGGCCACGTCCGTCGCGATGCGCCCCCAGGCGTCCGTGCAGGCCACCAACGCATCGCCGATCGCGGTGAACGTCGCACGGGCCGTCTGCCACGGGGTCACGCAGGACAGGCCGAGGGCCGACGCGGCGTCCGCGACGGCACGGGACACGGCAAGGGCGGGGTCCGCGGCGCCGCGCCGCCGGGCCAGTTCGACCGCCGCTGACAGCGTCCCCGCCGCGCCTCCGAACTGCGCCGGCATGGCCACCCGTCCCAGTGCGTCAGCCGCGTCGAGGACTCCCGTCAGCCAGCCCGCCGCCTTGAGCCCGAAGGTCATCGGGACGGCGTGCTGGGTGAGCGTGCGCCCGGCCATCAGCGTGTGCCGGTGGGCTTCGGCGAGCGCCGCCAGCGCGCCCACGTGGCTATACACCTCCTCGAGCACACGCTGCACAGCGTCCCGCAGCAGCAGGACCAAGCTCGTGTCGACCACGTCCTGGCTCGTCAGGCCCCGGTGCACCCACCCGGCGGCGTGCCCACGCGCGCGGCTGCGCCACAGCGCTACCAGTACCGGCACCGGATTGCCCGCGCCTTCGGCCGCACGGGCAACGGCGTCCAGGTCCTCCGTGCCGACCACCCCCGCCAGGTCGGCCGTGCCGGGCGCGATGCCCGCCCGGGCGAGCGCGTCAAGCCACGCCTGTTCGACCTGGGCCATCGCCGCCAGCCACGCCGCCTCGGTGACCAGGTCGTCGGCGCGCTCGTCACCGGGCCAGAAAAGATTGGTCATCTGGCCTCTTCACAGGCCCTGGAAGCGTAGGAAGACGGTCTCGTCAGCACCTTGGAGGTGGATGTCGAAAACGAAGCCCTGCTCGTCCCGCGACGCGACCAGGGTTCGGCGCCGCTCCTGCGGCAGGGAGGCCAGCAGCGGGTCGGCGGCCAGCGCCGCGTCGTCGCCGGGCAGGTAGGCGCGGGTGAACAGCCGGTTCAGCAGTCCTCGGGCGAAGACCGTCACGGCGAAGAACGCGGGCTTGCCGGGCTCGGTCGGCGCAGGCGGGACGGTGCTGAACGCGTAGCACCCGTCACGCCCGGTGGACGCACGACCGAAGCCCGTGAACGTCCATCCATCGCGGTGTATCGAGCCCGCCGCCCGCGGAACAGCCCCGTCGGGGCCGGATTGCCAGATCTCCACCAGCGCGTCCTGGATCCCGGCGCCCGCGCCATCGAGGACCCGTCCATGCAGGAGGAGCGATCCGGGCCTGCCAGGCGGTACGAGGTCACGGGCGCCGCTGTAGGGGAGACAGTAGTGAAAGAACGGCCCGACGGTCTGGCCTGGGGTGGCGGCCAGCGTCATGAGGCGTCCTCGGGTTCGAAGGAGGTCTGCCGGCCGCCGGTCAGGACGATGTCCCACCGGTAGCCGGTGGCCCACTCGTGGCTGGTCAGGCCGTGGTCGTAAGCCGCGATGAGCCGGTCGCGGGCCCGTGGATCGACGATCGACTGGTAGATCGGGTCGAGCGCGAGCAGCGGGTCTGCCGGGAAGTACATCTGCGTGACGAGGCGCTGGGTGAACGCCGCGCCGAACACCGAGAAGTGGATGTGCGCCGGCCGCCACGCATTGAAATGGTTGCGCCAGGGATACGGACCCGGCTTGATCGTCTGGAAGCGGTACCGGCCGTCGTCGTCGGTCAGGCACCGGCCCGCGCCGGTGAAGTTCGGGTCGAGCGGCGCCGGATGCTGATCGCGGCGGTGTATGTACCGGCCCGCGGCGTTCGCCTGCCAGATCTCCACCAGTTGCCCCCGGACCGGCTGGCCGCCCCCGTCGACCACCCGGCCCGTCACGGTGATGCGTTCCCCGATCGGCGCACCCGCGTGACCACTCGTCAGGTCGGACTCCAACGGGTCGACGTCGCGCACGCCGAAGCACGGAGCCCAACGCTCGATCGTCTCCGGGTCGACGTCGTACAGCTCCCTGGTGGGATGCCGCAGCAGGCTGCTTCGGTAAGGCGGATAGGCGAGCCTCGGCTGGCTCTCCTCGACGCCCGCCTGGCGGTAACTGGACGCGAGGGCCTCGATCTCCGTGCTGATGAGGGACTGTGGCTCGATTCCCTCAGCCGACGCTCCACCGCTCATGGAGCGCACGATAGGTCCATCGGCGACTCGGCAAAACGCCCTGCTTCCGCTCAGTGGAAGACTCTGCGGCATGGCAGGAAACCCTGGCTCGGCGTGGTTCTTCGGACGCGCTTCAAGCGTGGTTGGCTGGAGTTTCGCGCCCTCTGGCTTTCACTCAGTGGTGGTCGCGTGCTGATTCGGCGCGAGTATCGCGTGTCGGGCCGGAAATACCGATCTTGAAACAGTCCCGCCAGCGCGGTGAGCGGGCCCACTGGATTTCCCGCCTGCCCGCCTATGCTCACATGGTCAGGGGGGTACCGAGTCTCGCCTGGAGTTCGCCGACGGTGATGCCGTGTGTTTGCCGTACCGTGGCGCCGCTGGGTCCTAGGTCGAAGACGGCGAGGTCGGTGTAGACCCGGGTGACGCAGCCGATGCCGGTGAGCGGGTAGGTGCAGTGGGGGACGAGCTTTGGCGTGCCGTTCTTGGTGAAGAGGGTCATCATGACGAACACCTGCCTGGCGCCGATGGCGAGGTCCATCGCGCCGCCGACGGCGGGGATGTCGTCGGGCTCGCCTGTGTGCCAGTTGGCGAGGTCACCGGTCACCGAGACCTGGAAGGCGCCCAGCACGCAGACGTCCAGGTGGCCACCGCGCATCATCGCGAACGAGTCGGCGTGGTGGAAGTACGACGCCCCAGGCAGCTCGGTCACCGGCACCTTGCCCGCGTTGGTGAGGTCGGGATCGACCTGGTCGCCCAACGCGGCGGGGCCCATGCCGAGCATGCCGTTCTCCGTGTGCAGGACCACGCCCGCTTTGGGGTCGAGGTGGTCGGCGACCTTGGTGGGCTGGCCGATGCCTAGGTTCACATAGGCGCCGGCGGGAATGTCGCGTGCGACCCGCGCGGCGAGCTCGTCGACGGTGAGCGCCATCTATCTCGCTCCTTGCACCGTGTACTGGCGGGCGTCGACTCGGATGACCCGGTCGACGTAGATCCCCGGGGTGACGATGGCCTCCGGGTCGAGTGAGCCGGCCGGGACGACCTCGCTCACCTGGGCGATCGTCGTCGTGGCGGCGGTGGCCATGACCGGCCCGAAGTTGCGGGCCGTCTTGCGGTAGACGAGGTTGCCGGCGGTGTCAGCCCGGTGGGCGCCGATCAGGGCGATGTCACCCCTGATTGGGAACTCCAGCACATGGCCACGGCCGTCGATGACACGCGTCTCCTTCCCCTCCGCCAGGGGGGTGCCGACACCTGTCGGGCAGAAGAAGGCGCCGATACCGGCTCCGGCGGCACGCAACCGCTCGGCCAGCGTCCCCTGCGGGACGACCTCGAGTTCGATCCTGCCCGCCCGGTGCAGCTCGTCGAACACGTACGAGTCGACCTGCCGCGGAAACGAACAGATGATCTTACGGACCCTGCCCGCCTTCAGGAGCGCGGCAAGGCCGACCTGCCCATTGCCGGCGTTGTTGCTGACGACGGTGAGCTCCTTGGCGCCCTGGCGGATCAGCGCGTCGATCAGGTCGAACGGCATGCCGGCCAGGCCGAAGCCACCAACCAGAACGGTGCTGTCATCCTCGATCCCGGCGACCGCCTCGTCGACCGTGTCGAGGACCCACGTCCGGCTCACCGTGCCACCGTCCTGGTACCGACCTCGGTGTTCTCCAGCACGACGGCGAGCCCTGGCCGACACCGATGCAGATCGCGGCCACGCCGTACCGCTCCCTCCGGTCCCGCAGCACTTTCGCCAGGGTGCCGAGGATGCGGCCACCACTTGCGCCCAACGGGTGACCGACCGCGATGGCGCCGCCGCGGATGTTGACGATCTCGGGATCGATCTTCCACGCGTCGATGCAGACCAGCGACTGAACCGCGAACGCCTCGTTGAGCTCGACCGCGCCGACCTGGCTCCACCCGATACCGGCCCGCTCGAGCGCGCGGTTGGCCGCGTCGACCGGTCGTGCCCGGCACCGAGACCGGCAACCCCGCCAGCAGCGCGGCCATCGGGCCCACGTTGCGGTTCTCCCCACCGGCACCGTTGGCGTTACCCCAGACCACCTCGTCGACCGCGGCCCGGTCGAGCCCGGGCGCCTTCGCGAGCACCGCCCCGATCGCGAAGCTGGCGAGGTCGTCGGGACGGACATCGGAGAGGGCACCGCCCAGACGCCCGAAGGGCGTTCTGGCCGCGGCATAGACGAACGCACTCACGTCACCGACGCTAAGCCGACGGTTCGATACCGTGAAATATCAGAATCCTGCCTCATCGAGAGGCCATACATATGGATCTACGACACCTCCGCTACTTCGTCGCGGTCGCCGAGGAACGCCACTTCGGCCGCGCGGCCGAGCGGCTCCACATGGCTCAACCACCACTGTCACAGCAGATCCGTCAGCTCGAGACCGAGTTGGGGGTCGAGCTGCTCCACCGCACCACCCGGCGCGTCGACCTCACCGCCGCCGGCCGCGCCTACCTGCTCCGGGCCAGCGCAATCCTCGCCGACGTCGACGACGCGGCGCACGAGGCCCGACGGGTGGCCGCCGGCGCGGTCGGGCATTTGACGATCGGATGCGTCGGCTCGGCGACGTACAGCCTGCTTCCCGCCCTGTCCCGTCAGCTCTCCGCCGAGCTGCCCGGCGTGGACTACTCCTTCCGGGGCGAGATGCTCGCCCCGGACCAGGCCGAGGCGCTGCGCACCGGGGCCATCGACGTGGCGCTGCTGCGGCCGCCAGTCGCAGACGCATCACTGGCCACGACGATCCTGCGTCACGACCAGCTCGTCGTCGCGGTTCCACACGACCATCCACTCGCCCGCGCGACCGGTGTGCGCCCGAGGGACCTCGACGGCGCGGACCTGATCGTCCATTCGGCCGACCGCCGGTCGGTGATGTACGGCGTCGTGCTGCGCCTATGCCGCGACGCTGGATTCGAGCCTCGGATCCGACACGAGGTCGGTGAGACCTCGACCCTGATCACGCTCGTAGCCGGCGGCCTCGGCGTCGCCGTCGTGCCCGAGCCGGTGGCCGCGCTCGCGCTCGGCGGCGTCACATACCGGCCGCTCACCCAGCCCGAGACGTCGATCGACCTGGCGGTCGCGCACCGCGCAGACCGCGCCGAGCCGCACCTGGCCCGTACCGTCGACGTGATCAAGCGGATCGCGGCGCCCGATCGGCAGGAGACTCCACGGCCGCCCCAGGCCTGTACCTGCAGAGAAGCACGTCCGGGCAGGTGACGCGGCATGTTCGTACTCGTGCGGGATGCCGCCGTGTCGGGTCCGGTGGGCGCCGTTTCGTGATCGGCTGCGGGGGCGGCAATAGACTCACGCTCAGGCCGGATCGAGCAGGACGCCCGGGTTGAGCAGGCCGTGCGGGTCGAGTCCCCGTTTGACCGCGCATCATCATCGCGACCTCCTGAGGCGACCGGGACAGCCCGAGCCAGGCGCGTTTGGCGCGGCCGACGCCGGCCTCGTCGTTGATCACGTCACGGTCTGCCGCTGGGTCCGCCGGTGCACTCCACTGCTGGTCGACGCCGCCCGGCCGCGTCGCCACAGCCTCAGTGACAGGTAGTTCACGGACGAGACATATGTCAAGATCGCGGGCAGGTGGTGCTACCTGTATCGGGCGATCGACCAGTTCGGGCAGATCGTCGACGTGCTGGCCTGCGAGAAGCGGGACCTGGCCGCCGCCCGTCGGTTCCTCACCCGGGCGCTGTCGCCTGGACGCCGCCCGGTCGAGGGACCACGGACCGGGCCGCGGCCTACCCGCGGGTCCTGGACGAACAGCTCCCCGCCGCCCGCCACCTCGACGTTCGGTATGCGAACAACACGATCGAAGCCGATCAGGGGCCGGCTCAAGGCCCGGCTGCGGCCGATGCGCGGGCTGAAACGCCTGCGCTCCGCCCAGGTGATCGCCTCCGGACACGCATGCACCCAGAACCTTCGCCGCGGCCACCACGAACTCGCCACTGACACCGAACCCCACCACCGCCTCGCCGCCGCGTTCACCGAACTGGCCCTGGCGATCTGACCAGGCCGCCAACCCGCCGCTGCCATGCCTCGCGCCGGCCCAACGCAACAACGCCCTCCCGCATCCTGGTCGTCCATCACCTCGACGACTACCCGATCAGGCTCGTCATCTCGTACGGCGAATAGCCACGACCGACCCGCGCTGACCGCCAAGGTCAGCCCGTCACCATGATCGGCGGCTGTCTCAAGTGGTCGCGAACCAGGCGCGGCGCGCGTCCCCTGACGTGCCGTCGAGTCCCCGACCTGCCGGGCGGTTCTGGGTATCAGAAGCGCAGTAGCGCGGCCTCAGTCGTCAGGCCGGGCCCGAACGCGATCATGATCGCGTGGTCGCCCGGCCGGGGGCGTTCCGGCCCGGCCGCCGCGAGCAGCCGTCGCAACACGAGCAGCACGGTGACCGACGAGCAGTTGCCGTAGTCGCGCAGCGTCTCCCGCGACGGGCGCAACTGGGCGTCCGACAACCCGAACGCGGCACCCACCTTGTCGACGATCCGCGGGCCGCCCGGGTGCATCACCCAGTGGCGGATGTCGTCGATCCCGAGCCCGGTGCCGGCGAGCAGGCGATCGACGAATCCCGGAGCGCTCTCGCGCAGCGCCGCCGGAATGGCCGGCGACAACGCCAGGTGGAAGCCATCCTCGCGGACCCGGATCGACATGTGCTCGGCCGTGTCGGGCGCGACCTCCGTCCGAGTCCCCAGCACCCGCGCGCCGACCGGCACCGCGTCGGCCGGCACTGCCGCATCGACCGGCACCGCGAAATCCGCCAGCATCGCGTCGGCCGGCCTGGCGGTCAGCGGGCTGCGGGCGTCGTCGGTGACGGCACCGAGCAGGAGGCTGGCGCAGGCGTCGCCGAACAGCCCGTGCACGACCGCCTGCTCGCGGGTGGCCTCCCCACGCAGGTGCGCCGAGGTGACCTCCACGCAGGTCAGCAGCACCAGCTCGTCCGGCCGGGACGCGAGCGCGTCGATCGCCGCCCGCAGCCCGACGAGCGCCGCGTAGCAGCCCATGTGGCCGACGAACACCCGCCGCACGTCCCGCCGCAGGCCGAGCTCGGCGACCAACCGGGAGTCCGGGCCGGGGCAGGCGTAGCCGGTCGTGCTGACCATGATGAACGTGCCGACCTTCGACCGGTCCCGGCCGGCGAGGACGGCGGGCAGCGTGCGGCGGCCGAGCTCGACGGCGCACCGCTCCCACGCGTCGACCCGCGGGCCCACCGGCGGGAAGCCGTCCCGGAACGCCGTCCGCGGGTCCCAGTTCAGATGCCGCCGTTCGACCGTGTTCGTCTCGACGAACAACCGCCGCGCGTCCGGGACGCCGGCGAAGACTGCGGCGTAGAACCCGTCCCAGATATCGGTCTGGGAAAGCGGCGCGCCGGGCGCCGCGGTGCTTACGGCAAGTATCGCGGGAGAAACTCGTACGGGCATCTCAACTCCTGGTGAGCGCGACCTGACGGATACTGATCGAGCCTTTTCCGCGGTCGTCGCCGGCCGGGGCAGCGAGCCGTCGGTTCCGGCAGGGCAGCAAAGTTCGTTGACCTAGAAGGGCACGAAGAAGGACCGGCGCGCAGCAGGTCCGGTACCCGCCGGTGCCCAGGTCAGGACACCGCCGTCAGGAACGTCGCAGCCGAAGCGGCCGCGACGCGGACAGCCCGTCAAGAGCGGCAGGCACAAATAGGCGAGCCGCCACCGGCATGGCGCGGAAGAGAAGGAGAACACGCTGGAAAGAAAAGAACACGCCGCGCCGAGGCGACGAGTGGCCACCGGCAGGAGTCAGGCCGTGGCGCGACGAAAGTACCCCCTGTTTTCGATGACGAAATCGTAGGACGGCCGGCCTGGCCACGCCGGTGTTCCGAACACATTCGACCGCCGTTGTGACCCAGCTCTCAGCCCCGCCGCCGGCCGCCGGCCAAACCCGACTTCGCGACCGCGCACGGAGAGCCGAGGGTCGCCGCGCTCGCCGGCGGGCGAGGCGCGGCGTCCGCGCGGGCAGCAGGCCCCGGGACGCGCGGGCGACCAAGTGGAACGACACACGATCGGCGGTTTCGTTAGCTTCGCCTTACTGGCACTGTTGCATCGGCTGATGCCGTGGTCTGGCCGGCAACCGGACATGATCAGATCATGGTTCGCCGTCGTCGTCCGCAGGTGCCGGTCTCGGAGTTCGTCGGGTTCCGGTTCCCACCCGAGGTGATCGTCCTGGCAGTGCGTTGGTATCTGCGGTACGCCCTCTCCTATCGAGACGTCGAGGAGCTACTGGCCGAACGCGGTCTCTCAGCCGACCACGTCACGATCTACAGATGTGTCCAGCGGTTCACGCCGCTGCTCGCCGAGGCGGCCCGGCCATGTCGGCACAGCCCGGGAGATCGTGGGTATGTCCATGAAACGTATGCCAAGATCGCGGGCCGCTGGACCTACCTATACCGAGCCGTTGACCAGCATGGTCAGGTCATCGACGTCCTCGCCAGCAAGCGGCGCGACCAGGCGGCGGCACGCCGGTTCTTCACCACCGCGCTCGCCCACGGCCGCCGACCGGTCGAGGTCACCACCGACAAAGCACCCGTCTACCCGCGGGTTCTGGAGGAACTGCTGCCTGCGGCCTGCCACGTCGACGCAAGGTGGGAGAACAACCGCATCGAGGCCGATCACGGCAGGTTGAAAGCCAGGCTGCGGCCGATGCGCGGGCTCAAACGCCTGCGCTCCGCCCAGACCATCGCCACCGGCCACGCCCTGATCCAGAACATCCGCCGCGGCCACTACGAACTCGGAACCGACGCCGAACCCAAGCACCGACTCGCCGCAGCGTTCACCGAACTCGCCCACGCCCTCTGATCAGCACGATAACCCCGGCATCGCCATGCCCTGGCATGCGTCAATGCAACAGAGCCGCTCGATGAAACTGAGCACGCTCGTCGTGAGGAGGAGGGTGCAGCGGCGATCACGGACGTCGACGTTCTTGATCTTCCGCCGGCACGCCCCAAGGTCGATGACGTAGCGTCAGCGCGCGGTGTCCTTGAGGTTCTCGCCTGCCTGCCTGACGTCGCCGCTGATCTTCTCCTTGGCGCCCTGAGCCTCGAGCCGCCGGTCGCCGCTGACCCGGCCCGCGGTGCGCCTGCCCCATCCCGTGAGTCGCTGCACGCTGTTCCTCACCTTGTCGATCGTGCTCATCGCCGGGCTCCTTCCTGTGACATCGGGACTGACCGGGTGCGTGGCGGTTATACCCGCTGGTCCCGTCACCACCCGAAAGCCGCGCACCGGCTCGCGGTTCGCCGACGGCCGGGCCGGGGAGGTGATGTACATGCCTCGTCTTCGTCGCTCGGAACTCGACGCCCCGGGCATCCGCCGCCGGCGTCGGGGTCGCGGCTGGTCCTACACGGACAGCGACGGGACGGCACTAGACGACCCGGCCGTGCGGGCACGGATCGATTCCCTGGTGATCCCACCCGCCTGGCGTGACGTGTGGATCTGCCCGTCGGCGAACGGTCATATCCAGGCGGTTGGCACCGACGCGGCGGGCCGGCGCCAGTACCGGTATCACGTCGACGAGGTGCTCGCCGCCGCCCGTCAGCTCGGCCTGGCGGTCTGAGACGCGCGATTCGCGGCAGCCGACCGTCATGCCTTCCGCACCGCCGGCCGCCCGTCAGGCCTGCTGGCCGACCCCGGTGAGGATCTCCCGGGCGCGACCAAGAGGCGTCGACGGCGCGAGGGACGCCGTCTCGCCGCCCGCGCCTTCCCGCAGGCCGGCGAGGAACGCGCGAATCGCGGCGCGGGAGTCGTGGCGGGGCCGCCAGCCGAGCTCGGTCCTGGCCCGGGTGGTGTCCATCAGGGGGAGGTGCAGCACGGCGTCGAGGAGGCCGGGAGTGCTGGGTACCAGGTGCATCCGCCAGGCCGCCGCGAGGGCGCCGCGCGCCGCTCGAACGGGTGTCCGCACGATGCGGGCGCCGAGCGCCTCGGCGAGCAGCCGGCTGTCCACCATGGGCTCGGTCGCGAGGTTGAAGGCACCCCGCACGTCTCGTTCGGCGGCGAGCCGGTAGGCCTCGCCCACGTCCTCGGCGTGCGCCACCTGGAAGCGCAGGCCGGCGAGATCCGGGACGACGGGTACGAACCCTGGTCGGACGAGCGAGCCGGGCAGGAACGGCCCGACGAACAGGCGACGTTGCTGGCTGGCGGCCTGTCGCTGGAAGATGAAGCCCGGGCGGAGCCTGACCACCCGGATGCCCGGATGGTCGCGTTCGAAGGTGTCGAGGACCCGTTCGACGTAGGCCTTCTCCCGGGTGTAAGCCGCGCCGGGCCACCCGTGCGTCGGCCACGTCTCGTCGACGGTGTGGTCCTTCGGGCCGGGCGAGTACGCGCCGACCGAGGAGGCGACCACGAGCGCGGGCACGCCCGCGCGGGCGGCGGCGTCAAAGACCCTGATGCTGCCGAGGACGTTGACCCGCCAGGTCGTCACGGGGTCATGCGTCGGCTGGAACAGCCAGGCGAGCTGGATGACCACGTCGGCTCCGTCGAAGAAGCCGGCAAGGTCGTCCCTGGTCACGTCGGCCGTCGCCCAGGTGATCTTCTCGCTCGATCGGCGCGGTGGCCGGCGGGCGAGCGCGGTCACGTGGGCGATGCCCGCCGAGCGGTCGAGGGCGGCCAGGACGCTCGTGCCGACGTTGCCGGACGCGCCGACGACCACGATGTGTGCGGCGCCCGACGGAACGGTGCTCATGGGTGACCTCCTGAAGCCTTTCGTCCCAGGCTGCGGGCGCGTGATGCAGGGGAGCAGGCCGACCGTCCGCTCGGCCAGGGGCTCACGACCGCCTCGCTGGCCACGGCCGCGGGCGCCATCGCGGCCCTGGCGCCGACGAGCGGACCGGCGGCGATGTACCTTCCCGTTCCCCGCGAATTGCCCCCAGCCGCGGAGGCCACCGCGGCGCCGGCGCGAGCGGAGCGGCTCGCCTGACAATCTCCTGGTCAAATACCCGTCGAGCGCGAATTCAACCGCCTGGGAGTCCCCGTACGGACGAGGCCCGCGAATCCAGTCGAGAGCGAGGTCGCCCGTCCCCGTGAACGCCGCGCGGGGGACAGGTCATACGTGTTCGTGGCGGTCCATCGGGGATGAAGGCGTCAGATGGTGTGTCTAGGGAGGGAAGCGGCAAGGTGACGACGACAGAAGAGGTGTCCTCTCCGGGCACTGGGCCGCTCCCGGTGGGGGCGTGGGTCTTCCAGCGGACTTTGCGGGATGGGCAGCCGAGGGACGCGGGGAGTGTCGCGGGCGAGATGGCGGGGCCGGCCGGCGAGGTGCGGGCCGCGGGACCGGAACTGCCGGAAGAGGTCAGGGCATGCCTGCTCGAAGTTCTGCGGGCGAACGACTGCGGTCGCTGTACCCGCCCCTCGGTGAGTTTGTATCCGCATCAATGGCTGTGGGACAGCTGTTTTGTGGCGATCGGTCTGCGTCATGTGGACGTGGACCGGGCCGTCGACGAGGTGAGGTCGCTATTCACCGGCCAGTGGCCCAACGGGATGCTGCCCCATATCAGATTCCGGCCGGCCGCCGGCGAGCCCTATCACGCGGGACCCGCTCTGTGGCGGGTTTACAGCGCGGCGGAGCGGCCTCCGCGGGTGGAGACCACCGGTGTCACCCAGCCGCCGCTGGTCGCGGAGGCGGTCGCCCGGATAGGCGCGGTGATGACGACGGCGCGGCGGCTGGCCTGGTATCGCGAGATGCTGCCCGGTCTCGTCGCATACCACGAGTGGCTCTATCGCGAGCGGGATCCCGAGCACTGCGGGCTGGTGTCGGTCGTGCATCCGTGGGAGTCGGGCATGGACGACACGCCGCCCTGGTCGTTCGCCGTTCGGCATCTGATGCCGGCACAGGTGCGGGCCGTGCGCGACGCGGGGGCCGACGGCGCGCTCGACGCGCTGCGCCGGGACAACAAGACGGTGCCCGCCGGCGAACGTATCGCCGCGGACGAGTTGTTCACCCTGTACGAGCTCACCAGCCGGCTGCGGCGCGCGCGTTACCGGCTCGTCGATGCCCGGGCGGCCGGTCTGCCGACGATTCGGGATGTGGGATTCAACTCCGTGCTGGTCCGAGCCAATCACCAGCTCGAAATGATCGCGGCCGACGCCGAATGGGCACTTCCGCCGGCACTGCGCCGGGCGATGCGCGCCACGCGGGCCGCGCTGAGAACCTTGGTCGTCAACGGGTTCCCACGGCATCAGGACGCCGGTTCCGGGCGGCTGCTGCCCGACGAGACCGTGGCGGGTTTCCTCGCGCTCTACGCCGACGCGCTGCCCGCGGACCAGGCCGGCCAACTCGCCGGCCACCTTTTCGAGCGGCGATGGAGCGGGCGCTATGGCCCGGCGAGCCTGCCGTTCGACGCGCCCGCCTTCGACCCGAGCCGATACTGGCGGGGGCCGGTATGGCCGATGGTCAACTGGCTGCTCGCCGACGGGCTGAGCAGATCCGGCCGGACCGCCGACGCCCGGCGCCTCCGGGAAAACACGGTCGAGCTGGTCGTCCGTTCGGGACGGCCCTACGAGTACTACTCGCCCATAGACGGTTCCGGCCACGGCGCCGCCGATTTCGCCCCGACCGCCGCGGTAGTTCTCGATATGGCACAAGGTGAATGATCGAATGCACCTTCGCCGCCGTACCTTCTCGATGCCAGCGCATAGACGGGCGCCGTTCCACGCGTCCTCGTCCTGACCGATGGCCGCGCCAGCCAGGGAGTAAGCGCGTGCACTGTGCGGCTGACTTCGGTCCAGGTGCGTAGGGATCCCGTGATCCGGGCGATGCTGAGCGCCTGAGCGCCGACGACCGCGGCTTCGTCCGGCTCACCGAGGTCCGCCAGAACGTCCGCCATCGGCGCCCGGAAGTAACCGCACTCCCGGAGGGAGAACGCCGCGGGTCTCAGCTCCCGCTGGAAGATCACCAAGGCCCGGTCGGACTGCCTAGCAGCCGCGTAGCACAGCGCAGTCTGGAGCATCAGCAAGGCCGGGCTGTAGTGCAGCGACATGTCCTGCTCGCCGTGCTCGCACACGCTGGCCGCGAGCAGGTCACGTGCCTCGGTCAGCTTCCGATCGACGGCGGCGAGATCCCGCGTCGTCAAGGCGTGGCCGCGGGCTTCCTGCTGTGCGGCTTCCGACCGCACCGAGGCCGGCAGGGTCCACGGCCCGTCCTGGACGGCCTGGGCCAGGGTCAGCATGCGCGCCCCGTCGCGTTCATCCCACGCTAGACTAGCTGGCTCTTCTTCAACAGGATGTATCCCTGCAACGGCAGGTCGCCAGCTTCCTGTGCCCACTGCTCGGCGCGGTCCTGCCAGTAGGACGCCGCAGGCAGGAGACCGGCGTCTCGGTAGAGCCAGCCGACGAACTCCGCGGCCCGCGCAGTGGCGACTTCAACGGCGACGGCCGCGACGACATCGCCACCTTCACCCGAGGCACCACCGCCGACGTCTGGGTCGCCCTGTCGACCGGCACCAGCTTCGGCGCCTCCAGCATCTGGCACGACTGGTTCACCCCCCAGGGGGAGTACCCCGGTGTCGGGGACTTCAACGGCGACGGCCGCGACGACATCATCACCTGGGTGCCATCAGGGAACGTCGTCCCCACCTGGGTAGCCTCTCGCGCAGCGGCGCGAACGCGTTCGGCCCCGGCACCCTCTGGCAGAACAACTTCCCGGAGACCAACCTGTACCTGATGGCCGGAATATCCTACTGGCCATAGAAGACGAGGCTCGCTCACGCCAGAAAACCGACGCGCGCCGGAAGAACACACGCGTTGACTCTCGTTCCCGAGTCCAAGACCTCGGCACGGGAAGAGATAAAGCCCTCGGTTTGGTCCCCATCCCCACAGGGGCCGATCCTGGCGGGAGAGCGGCAGTGTCAAGGGTCGACCGAAAGTCGATCGGCGTAGCCGACGCGCGCAGCGCGCCCCTGACGCCGCCGAACTCCCGCCAGACACGTCGGCACCCGGGGAATGGGATTGGCGTAATCGCTACCCGCCACACGACGCAGCGTTGCCCGGGGGCGTCGCATGCGGACGGCCCCTGGCCGCCGCACGTCGGTCAAGCTGGTGCGTCGGCTCGGGCTTCAGGACGGTCCGCCGCGGCCAGCACCTGGCGTTCACCGGCCCGAGTCAGCACCGGCATCGGCTCCTACATGCCAGTCCGCGCACCCACCAGCAGGCCCGCGGCGGCACAGCCACGAGCAGCACCAGTACCAGCAGTACATACTGCTCCTAGCCTGTGCCGGCCAGGACGGGGCGCCGAGCAGTCGGGCGCACGCGGCGGCGGTCAGCCCCCGGCCGGACACCTCACCGAATCCGGGCAGACAGGACGCGACCAGGTCCCGGTAGTGGTCCGCGGCGATCAGTTGGGGCACGTGACCGACCCGCAGGTTGGCCGCCGTCGTACTACGGGCTACTCGGCAGACAATGGGGTTGAACGGCCGGTGCCGCGCGCGGCGGATCGCCCGCCAGATCCGCGGGAGCCTCCCGGGGCAGCGCACCACCCACATCCGATCCCGCCGGTCAGCCGCTCGGGCGAGCAGCTCCGCCTCAGCCGCCGCCATCGGCATCAGCGCGTCCGCGCACCCGCCGGGGTCCGACGCGGCCAGCACCGGATAGGCCAGCAGCAGGTCCGCCGCGGCGTGCGCGGCCGTCGGCGGCATCCGCCACCCACGACCCGAACGCCTCACCAGCCACCGGCACCACCACCGCCGGGAGCTGACGCACCCGGGATTCCAGCGAGTCGCCGACGACCAGCGCTCCCGCGAGGCCCCGCCGCGTCGTGCCGCCCACGGCGGAAACGAGAAGATCCGACGACATGGTCCAAATCGTCGCGATCGGACGAGGCCCGCAGGCGGCGGACACGCCGAGAACCGTCCGGCCGAGGGCAGGAGGCAACAGGAGGACCACATCGCACTCCCGCCGGCCGCCGGGCCAGGCCACGCTGCCCTTTTCTGAAGCTGTGGGGCAGGGTCAGGCCGGCGGTGACGGCGTCCAGATCGCGTTCGAGGCTGGAGACGTGGGCGTGCGGCGCGGGTAGGTCGTCCGCGCGGACCGCTTTGATCCACTCGGTGAGGGTGGCGTCGTGCGGGCGGGTGACCAGGTGCGCGAACGCACTGACGTGGTGCGCGAACGCACTGACGTGGTGCGCGAGCGCATCGAGTGCCGGGCAGCCGAAGTCGGCCTCGACGGGCGGCGACTGGTCGGGTGGGCCGGTGGGCATCGGTCAGCTCGGCGCTGGGCGTGGGCGTGGGGCGTGGGCGGGCCGGGACGATCGGCTGCAGCGTCATGGGTTCCTCGTTTCCCCACAGCGCGGCCGGTGAGTTCGTGGCTCTCGGCCAGTCCAAGCTCGTAACACCGTAGGAAAGGACACCACCATGTCAGAGCTTCTCGTCGACTTCATCACCTCCCTCGACGGCTACGCATCGGGACAGGGCTGGCCCGGGTTCTGGGGCCTCGAGGGCCCGGAGTACCTCGCCTGGCTCGGCGAGCAGCCCAAGGTCACCTACCTGATGGGAGCGAACACCTACCGCCTGATGTCGGGCTTCGCCGCCGGCGAGGTCCCGAATGGCCAAGACGAGTTCAGGCCCGAGGAAGAGGCGTCCGTCGACGAGCTCACGCAAGCGTCCAAGGTGGTGTTCTCCTCCTCGATCGAGGAGCCACTGGCGTGGGCCAACTCCACGCTCGTCCGCGGCGACGCCGTCGAAGCGGTCCGCGCCATGAAGGAGAATGGCTCGGGGCTCCTCAGCACGATCGGCAGCGTCAGCCTGTGCCGGTCCCTGCTAAAAGCTGGACTCGTCGACCGCTTCCGGGTCGGGATGTTCCCGGTGATCACCGGGGCCACGGGCGAAGAACGCATCTACGACGGCTACCCGGACGTCGCCCTCGAGATGATCGAGCACCGGACTTTCGACGGCCGCATCCAGCTGGTCGAGTACAAGCCGCGCGTGCTCGAGCACCCGCCGCTCGGCGCCCCTGCGTGACATCGCCCCGTCCGCCGGTGTCGAACGCCACCACCGTCCGCCGCCTCTTCGAACTGGTCGAGCCCATTGCGGTCGTCACGTACCAGGCGCCTGAGCCGACCGAAGCGGTGATGGCGCTCGGCGCCGGGGACGACGTGGGACGCCTAATTCGCGGGACGGGCCGCCTACGAGCGGGCGACGACGACGCTGGTACTGATCGCGCTGAACCATGCGCTGCGCGCCCGCGACGTGCGAGCCGGCGAGTTGATCCATCACAGCGATAAGGGCGCTCAGCGGCTGTGTTGCGTTGGCGGGGCACAGCGGTCGGGCCATCCGCTCAGGCATGATCGAGTAGTGCATCGTCGGCGTGTACGACCTGTCGTCCCGGCCTCGGAGCTTGCTGGGTTCCGCTTCCCGCCCGAGGTGATCGTTCTGGGCGTCCGCTGGTTATCTTTAGCCAGAATTTCGATCATGCCTCTGACCTGCTGTGATGCGTCGAGGAGGTGTTGCCGAAGGGACGGG
>Ga0068859_100000103_pt1 | contig 79192 bp, 56 predicted proteins | sample KBSSwiS22_FD_66585 | JGI IMG/M metagenome (GOLD analysis project Ga0068859, IMG submission 66585) | Switchgrass rhizosphere microbial communities from Kellogg Biological Station, Michigan, USA - KBS Switchgrass S2-2 | ecosystem: Host-associated > Plants > Roots > Rhizosphere > Soil ...
CCGCGGAACCGACGATCTCCGCGTTCCGCGGAACCGACGATCTCCGCGTTCCGCGGAACCGACGATCTCCGCGTTCCGCGGAACCGACGATCTCCGCGTTCCGCGGAACCGACGATCTCCAGCAGTCCCAGTCCTGCGAGAATCGGGCTGTGATCATGAACGAGGGGACTGGTGCGGGGTGACGGCAGAGGGTGTCGGGGCGGGGAAGGGGACCGAGAGGCTTCCCGATGTGGCTCCTGCGGAGTTTGCTCGGCGCGACATGAGGGCCGGCCGGATCGTGGAGGTTCGGGACTTTCCGACCGCGCGGCGGCTGGCCTGGCGGTTGTCGATCGACGTGGGCGCAGCGAGCGGGGTGTTGACGACAAGTGCGCAGGTGACGAACTACCCGCGTGAGGACCTGCTCGGCCGCTTGGTCGTCGTGGTCGTCAACCTCGGCGTCAAACAAGTCGGGCCGGTCCGCAGCGAGTGTCTGGTGCTCGGCGCTGTGGGCCCGGACGGAGTTGTGACCCTCCTCGACGTGGCCGAGGATGCGGGTGTCGGCAGTCGAATCGCTTGAACTGCGGCGAGCGCTGCAGCGAACGCGAAGAGTGATCGCCAGGGGCGTCCCCCGAAGGCTGCTCACGTAGCCAGGACGCCACTGCTGGAAGACGCGACCGGCGATCTGCATCAGCCATCGCCGGTCGCCGTCGCGCTGGATCGATTGCGTCACAGTCGCCGTTGGCGACCCGCGGTCCACTGGCACCAAATAGATGGACGTCCTACTATTGGGTGGCCAAGCTGCTCCACTGGCCCGCTCGAGTCGGATGTCGTCACTCGGGAGTGCATGCGATGAGCTCAACCTCAGCCCTTCACACGCCCACACACCCGTTCCGGGCCGTTACGGCCGGATCGCTGTTCGACGGGCATGACGCCGCGATCAATATCATGCGGAGACTGCTGCAATCGCAGGGTGCGGAGGTAATCCACCTCGGCCACGATCGCAGCGTCGAGCAGGTTGTGACGGCCGCGGTCCAAGAGGACGTCAATGCCGTCTATGTGTCCTCGTACCAGGGCGGACACGTCGAGTACTTCAGCTACCTGGTCGAGCGGCTCCGGGAGCGGGGAGCAAGCGATATCAAGGTCTACGGCGGCGGTGGCGGGGTCATCGTTCCCGAAGAGATCGAGCTGTTGCAGAAGCGAGGAGTCGCCCGGATCTTCTCGCCGGCTGATGGGCAGCGGCTTGGGCTGCCCGCAATGATCAACCTCACCATCCGGGAAGGCGACCGTGACCGCGCGGCTGGGCCGCCGCCGCTCGAAGCGCTGCTTGCCGGCGACGACACCGCGCTGGCCCGGGCGATCTCGGTCCTCGAGGATGGTCGTTCCGCGGAGCTCGCCGAGGCCGTCCGGACTGCCGCCGCCGTCCGGAGCGCGCCCGTGCTCGGCATCACCGGCACCGGTGGCTCCGGAAAGTCGTCGCTCACTGATGAGCTCATCCGCAGGCTTCGCCTCGACCAAGAGGACAAGCTGCGCATCGCCGTCATTGCCGTCGACCCGACCCGTCGCCGCGGTGGCGGCGCCCTGCTCGGCGACCGGATCAGAATGAACGCGCTCGGCGACATGGCCCCCGGCGGTCCCGTCTATTTTCGTTCGCTTGCGACGAGGACCGCGGGGGCGGAGGTCCCCGAGAATCTCGCCGAGATCATCGCTGCGACCAAAGTCGCCGGCTTTGATCTTGTCGTCGTCGAGACTCCGGGCATCGGGCAGGGAGACGCGGCGATCGTGCCGTATTGCGACGTCTCCCTCTATGTGATGACGCCGGAGTACGGCGCCGCGTCCCAGCTCGAGAAGATCGACATGTTGGACTTCGCGGACGTCGTCGCGATCAACAAGTTCGAACGGCGTGGCGCCGAGGATGCGCGTCGTGATGTTGCCCGCCAGCTGGTTCGAAACCGGGAGGCGTTTGGCACGCCGTGGGAGGATATGCCGGTCTTCGGCACGTCGGCCGCCCGCTTCAACGATGACGGCGTCACGGCTCTCTATCAGGAGCTGAAGACGCTGCTGGGTGCGAGTGGGCTGACCTTCGGGCCTGGAACGCTGCCCATGGTCGCCGGACGAGCTTCCAGCGGCCTGACGACGGTCGTTCCGCCTGCACGCGTCCGATACCTGGCCGAGGTGGCGGAGAGCGTCCGGGAGTACCACGCCAGAACCGAGAAGCAGGCCGACGCGGCTCGCCACCGGCAACACCTCACCACCACGCTCCAGGCGCTCGAGGCAGCGGACACGCGTTTCGACACTCCGGCGACAGCGACAGCGACAGTGGCCGCGCTACGAGCGGAGGCTGACGCCGCGATCGACCAGGAGACCCGTCGGCTGCTTGAATCGTGGCCGGCGCTCCTCGCCGAACGGACCGGCGACGAAATGGTCTACCGAGTACGGGAGAACGAGATCCGTACGCCGCTGACCCGCAGCACACTGGCGGGCACCAAGGTCTCGCGGGTGGCCATACCGAAGATCGACGACGATGGCCGCCTCGTCCGTTTCCTGCGCCGAGAGAACCTGCCGGGCATGTTCCCGTTCACTGCCGGCGTGTTCCCGTTCAAGCGTGTAGGTGAGGCGCCGGCGCGGATGTTCGCCGGCGAGGGTGATCCCTTCCGGACCAACCGTCGGTTCCACTTCCTGTCGTCGGGTGCGGCGGCGACCCGGCTGTCGACGGCCTTCGACTCCGTGACGCTCTACGGCCGGGACCCGGAGACGCGCCCGGACATCTACGGCAAGGTCGGCACCTCGGGCGTCTCGATCGCGACTCTCGACGACATGAAGGCGCTGTACGACGGCTTTGACCTCTGCTCGCCGACGACGAGCGTCTCGATGACGATCAATGGTCCTGCGCCCGCGATTCTGGCGATGTTTCTGAACACCGCGATTGACCAGCAACTGGCCGCGTTCGTTGCCGAGAACGGCCACGAGCCGTCGGCCGACGATGCCGTGGCGATTCGAGCGAAGGCGCTCTCCACGGTGCGCGGCACCGTGCAGGCCGACATCCTCAAGGAGGACCAGGGCCAGAACACCTGCATCTTCTCCACCGAGTTCGCCCTGCGCTGCATGGCGGACGTGCAGGAGTGGTTCATCCAGAACGCGATCCGCAACTTCTACTCGGTCTCGATCTCCGGATACCACATCGCTGAGGCCGGGGCCAACCCGATCAGCCAGCTCGCGTTCACTCTCGCCAATGCCTTCACCTACGTCGAGACCTACCTCGCACGGGGCATGAAGATCGATGACTTCGCCCCGAACCTGTCGTTCTTCTTCTCCAACGGCATGGACGCCGAGTACAACGTGATTGGCCGGGTTGCTCGCCGGATCTGGGCGGTAGCCATGCGCGAGAAGTACGGAGCCGGAGAGCGCTCGCAGAAGCTCAAGTACCACGTCCAGACGTCTGGCCGGTCCCTGCACGCGCAGGAGATGAACTTCAACGACATCCGGACGACGCTGCAGGCGCTGTGCGCCATCTACGACAACTGCAACAGTCTGCACACCAACGCCTTCGACGAAGCCGTCACGACGCCGACCGAACAGTCCGTCCGCCGCGCGCTGGCCATCCAGATGATCATCGACAAGGAGTGGGGCCTGGCCGGCAATGAAAACCCACTGCAAGGGTCGTACATCATCGAAGAGCTCACGGATCTCGTCGAGGAAGCCGTCCTGGCCGAGTTCGAGCGGATCTCCGACCGCGGTGGCGTGCTGGGCGCCATGGAAACCGGCTACCAGCGTGGCCGCATCCAGGACGAGTCGATGCTCTATGAACACCGCAAGCACGACGGTTCACTGCCCATCGTCGGCGTCAACACCTTCCTCGCCTCCGACGGCTCGGACGATGCTGACACCGCGCTCGAGCTCGCCCGGGCCACGGAGCAGGAGAAACAGTCCCAGCTCGACCGAGTCACCGACTTCCACGACCGGCACCGGAACGAGGCCCCGGAGGCCCTGCGCCGGCTGCGCGACGTCGCGTCGTCCGGAGGCAACACCTTCGCCGCACTGATGGACGCCGTCCGGGTGTGCTCGCTCGGCCAGATCACCGAAGCGTTCTTCGAGGTAGGCGGCCAGTACCGGCGCAACGTCTAGTGCGGTGTCCACGTACGTCCGCCGAGTAGCGCTCACGCCGTGAGCATGATCGGCGTGTGTGTACCCGGATCCGAGCTGGCGAGCCCGTCCGAGCTCGGATCCGGGTGAACAACTGGCGATCTTCCACAGTTGGGCCGGGGAACGTCGCCGGACTGCGCACCAGTTGCCTCGGAGGTCGCCGGGGCGACCGCTCGGCAACTAGACTCTCGGGCCACTGGGGCCCTCGGGCATTTGTTCCGGGCTGAGCCAGAAAGTCTCGAGCCGGGCCGGGCTGAGCCGGGCCGGGCCGGGCCGGGCCGCCCTCGGCCCGGGACTTTGGTTGGTTTGCGCTGTTTGGTGGCGGGCGGGTTGAAGGAGAAGTGTTCTCGGCGCTGCCTGGCCGGGTCCTGGGCGGCCGCGAAGGTGGCCGCGGACGCCGGGCCGCTCGGCCGGGAGATTCGTTCTCTTTTGAGCTTGAGGGTGGTGGACTGGCGAGGGTCGTTGGTGGTACCGGTGGGTAGGTAGGGCCGTACTGGTGGGTAAGGTGTGGCGTCAGCCGTGCCGCGCGCGGCGGCGCCGTTTTGCCTTGACGTCCGTACGTGGGATGCAATGAGCACCACCCACCGTGACCAGAGGCCAAGATCTGCGTCGACGGAGCCTCCGTCGGCGCCAGCACCCTCCGGAGCTCCCGTATCGTGCCGCGCAAGCCCCTTCCCTTCGACCCGATCGCCGAGGCGCGACGGCAGTGGTCCGCGCACGGCTGGGCGGAGGCCGCCGACGGAATGGCCGCCATCACCTCATTGATGCGCGCGCAGCAGATCGTGCTGGCCCGTGTCGACGAGGTGCTTCGGCCGTTCGAGCTGACGTTCGCCCGCTACGAGGTGCTGATGCTGCTGATGTTCAGCCGCGCCGGCTCGCTTCCGCTCAACCGGATCGGCGTACGCCTCCAGGTTCACCCGACCAGCGTCACGAGCGCCGTCGACCGGCTCGAGACCCGCGGCCACGTGCGCCGCATCCCGCACCCCACCGACCGGCGCGCGATTCTCGCCGAGATCACCGACGAGGGCCGGGCGGTCGCGCTGGCCGCCACCGAGAAGCTCAACGACACGGTCTTCGCCGATCCCGGCCTGCCCGAAGGCGGTATCGACACCCTCGTCGGTCTGCTCGACGAGATGCGCCGCGCCGCCGGCGACTTCTAGCGGCCAGGTGGGAGCAGACGCGGCCTGCGCCACTCCGGCCGCGGCCGCGGCCCGCGCCCTTCTCCGGCGTGGCTCCGGCACCGCTCAGTGGCGATCGCGGGCTGGGCGGCCGGTCGCGCCAGCCGAGCCCGTCGTGCCAACCGAGTCCGTGGAGCCCGGGGTGACTAGGCCCGTCTCGTAGGCGACGACGACGGCTTGGGCGCGGTCGCGCAGCCGGAGTTTGGACAGGATGCGGGCGACGTGCGTCTTCACCGTCGCCTCGCTCAGCCCGAAGGCGGCGGCGAGCTCGGCGTTGCTCTGCCCGGTCGCGAGCAGCCGGAGCACCTCCAGCTCGCGCGGGGTGAGCGTGGCCAGGTCGCGGTGGATCGTGGCCGCCTGCCGGCCAGGGGAGGCGAACCGCTCGACGAGGCGGCGGGTGATCGCCGGGGCCAGCAGCGCGTCGCCGGCGCGCACCAGCCGGACGGCGGCGACGAGCTGCTCCGGCGTCACGTCCTTGAGCAGGAAGCCGCTGGCACCGGCGGCCAGCGCCGCGTAGACGTACCGGTCGAGGTCGAAGGTCGTCAGCATGATCACGCGCGGGGGTGTGCCGCCGCCCGCCAGGATGCGCCGGGTCGCCTCGAGCCCGTCCATCTCCGGCATCCGGATGTCCATGAGCACTACGTCCGGCAGGGTCCGGCGGACCGCCTCGACGGCCCGGGTCCCATCGGCCGCCTCGGCGACCACGTCGATGCCGTCGGCCGTGAGGATCATCCGGAAACCGGCGCGGACGAGCGCCTGGTCGTCCGCGATCACCACTCGTGGCGGCCGCGGCGGCTGGCCGTCCAACCAGGCCCCGGCCGCGGAACCCGGGTCGCCGTTTACGCCGTCAGCCGGGTCGCCGTTCACGCCGACCCGCGCGCCGGCGGCACCGAGGCCACCAGGGCCACCGGGGCCACCGGCAGAAGACGCCTCGGTCACGTCGGCGTGCCCTTTGCCGGGGCCGGTCTGGTTTCCAGCGGAGCCAGCCCGGCTTCGATCGGGATCTCGGCGCAGATGCCGAACCCGCCGAGCGGCCGGCGGCCCGCCCGCAGCGAGCCGCCGTAGACCGCGAGCCGCTCGCGCAGGCCGACCAGCCCGGCGCCGCCGCCCGGCCCGGTGGCCGCCGCCGGTCGGCCGCCGCTGTCGGTCACGTCGACGCACAGGGCGCCGGGCCGGTAGGTGACCGCGACCCGGACCCGGGCGCCCGCTGCGTGCCTGACCGCGTTCGTGAGCCCCTCCTGCACCACCCGGAAGGCGGCGAGGTCGATCCCGGCCGGTAGCGCGACTGGCGTCCCCGCCGTGGTCACCTCGACCTCCACCCCGGCGGCCCTGACCCGGCCGACCAGCGCCGGCAGCTGACCGAGGCCGGGCTGCGGAGTGAGTTCGTCCTCGGTCGGCCCCGGCGAGTGGTCGGCCGCCGACATCGCGCCCGCCGACACCGCACCCGCAGGCAGCCGCCAGCCGCGGTCCCCGACTGGGCCGTCTCCGCCCGTCCCGCGGTCGCCGTTGATCCGGTGACTTCCTTCGATCCGGCCGCTGCCGTCGGTGCCGGCCTGGCCGTCGGCCCAGCCGTCGGTGCCAGCCCAGCGGTCACCGCGCGCGGCCTCGGCAAGCACCGCGGCCTCGGCAAGCACCGCGGCCTCGCCACCGCCCGCGCGTGGCCTCGTCTCTGGTTCTGGTCCTGGTTCAGGCCCTGGTCCTGGTTCTGGCGCGGACGGCGCGTCGGCTCCGGTCATCGTGAGCAGGCCCATGACGTGGCGCAGCTCCGTCATGGCCGCGCGGCCGCTGCTCTCGACGGCGAGCATCGCCTCGCGGGCCTGCTCCGGCGCCGTCGCCAGCACCTTGCGAGCCGCACCGGCCTGGATGACCATCACGCTGACGTTGTGGGTGACGACGTCGTGGAGCTCACGCGCGATGCGGGCCCGCTCCTGCTCGACCGCGCGCCGGCTCGCCGTCTCCTGCTCGGTGGCGACGACCTGCGCCCGCTGCTGGCGCAGGTGGATCGCGTTGGCCGCCAGCCCCATCAGGACCAGCAGGATGAACGGCACGTAGACCGGCCGGAAGTCGGGGACGTTGTCGCTCGGGAACGCGATGACCTGCGCCGCGCCAGCCAGCACACTCACGGCGGCGAGCGCCCGGTGCGGGCTGTAGACAGCGGCGCTGTACGCCGCGACCAGCAGCGCGACCAGGGTGAACGGGAGCGCGTCCTCGACGAGGATCCCCCGGTGGCACACCACGGTGGCGACCAGCACGACCCAGTAGGCCGCGAGCGGCCGCCAGCGGCGCGCGACCAGCGGCAGCGCGATCAGTACCGCGGCGACCAGCTGCCAGTACGGAACCGTGTCGAACGGGACGCCGCCGAACGGGGGCTCCTCGAAGAGGACCTTGCGGGCCGGGTCGCCCCACAGGTCGGGCCCGTCGACGGTGCCCTGCGCCCAGGTCTCGCCCTGGCGGTCCGCGGCTACGCCACCGCGGTCAGCGCCCGTCCGGTCCGGGCCAGCTGGCCGGAGCGGCTCCGCGCCGGCGGGCGGACCGACAGGCGGCGTCCAGGCGCCTGAAAGATCCACGGGGCCCTGCAGTTCCGCGGCGTCCGCCGGGTCGACAGCGCCCGGTGGCTCCACGGCGTCCGGTGGCTCCACGGCGCGCGGGATGGGCGAGTCTCGCGGGACTACCAGGCTGCCGCCGTCATGCGCCGCCACCAGCGTCGCCGCCACCAGGACGAACGCGAGGATGGCGTCCGCGATCCAGGCCCACGGTGACAGCCGCGTCGGCTGGCCGCGCACCGCCCGTCGGGGTCCAGCGCCCGGCCAGAGGCTGCGGGCCCGCTGCCAGGGACCGCCGGGGCGCCACCGGGCACCCGTCGGGTCCGCGGTCGCCGTCACCGAGGTCACGGTCCCAGTGTGACAAGGCCCGGGCCCCGCCGGCGTCCCTCCCGCGCGGGACGACCGCACGCGGCTTACATCGTCCGCGTACATCGCTGGGATGACGCGCGCCGCGGATGGTCCGGCTGGACGAGCCGGCCTCGCCATCCTGGGCGACGCGCCGCCGCATGGCCCGCTCGTAGCGTCCCGGCTCGTCGGGATCACCGAGCGAGACCATGGAGGACTACGGACGTGACGACACCCAACAGCCCCGGCCCAGGCTCGGGCGGCGCCTCGGCCGCGCCCGCGGCGCGCGGCGGCGAGCCGGCCCCGTACGGCGCGGCGGTCATCGAGGTCCTCGGGGTGAGCAAGACCTACGGCGGCGCCGCGCCGGCGCTGGCCGACGTGTCGCTGACGGTGCGAGCCGGTGAGGCGGTGGCGATCGTCGGCCCGTCGGGCAGCGGCAAGTCGACCCTCCTCAACATGATCGCCGGGCTGGACCGGCCGACGGCGGGCAGCGTGACCGTCGGCGGTGACCGGGTGGACCGGATGAGCGAGACCGCGTCGGCCAGGTACCGACGGGCCCGTGTCGGCATGGTCTTCCAGTTCTTCAACCTGCTCGACGACCTCACCGTGCTCGACAACGTCCTGCTGCCCGCCCAGCTCGCCGGCCTGGGCCGGGCCGAGGCACGGGGGCGGGCCGTGGACCTGCTGGACTACCTGGGCGTCGGCCGCCATGCCGCCGCCTACCCGGGCAGGCTGTCCGGCGGCGAGCGCCAGCGGGTGGCCGTCGCCCGGGCGTTGATGAACCGCCCCACGGTGCTGCTGGCCGACGAGCCGACCGGCGCCCTCGACCGGGCCTCCGGGCGGGACGTCCAGGAGCTGCTCCTCGAGCTGAGCCGCGACGGCCTGACGATCCTGCTGGTCACCCATGACACGGCGCTCGCGGACGCGTGCGCGACCCGGGCCGTCGAGCTCGTCGACGGCGCGGTCGTCCGCGACGCCCCAGTGGGCTGGAACGCGTCAGCCAGCGGGACCGTGTCTGCCCGCGGGACCGTGTCTGCCCGCGGGACCACGTCAGGCAGCGGGAACGCCGGGGTGGCGCGGTGAGGCTCGGGGGCGGCCGGGCCGCCGCCACCCGCCGGGTGGTGCTCGGCGGCCTGGGCCGCCGCCGGGCGCAGACCGCCGTTCTCGTGCTGACGGTCCTGACGGCGGTCACCGCGTCGCTGCTCGCCGCCGGGCTGCTCGTCGGGTCGAGCGCGCCGTTCGACCGGGCCTTCGCCCAGCAACACGGCGCGCACCTGACCGCCGAGTTCGACGCCGCGAAGACGACGACGGCCCAGCTCGCCGCCACTGGCCGGCTCTCGGGCGTCGCGGCCACCGCCGGCCCGTTCCCGACGGCGACGCTGCACACGACCGTCACCGACACCTCCGAGCTGCCTGGCACCTCCGGCTCGCGCCCCGGCTCGGGCTTCGGTCTGCCGCCGCTGGCCGTCGTCGGCCGGGGTGACCCAGGCGGGGCCGTCGACCGGGTCGTGCTGGTCCGGGGCGACTGGCCGGACAGCCCGGGCGAGATCGCGCTGTCCACCAGCCTCGACATCCGCTTGCCCGTCGGTACCCGGCTGACGGTGGATGGCCTGCGGGGCAAGCAGGAGCTGACGGTGGTGGGCATCGTCCGGTCGACCAGTCACACCGCCGACGCCTGGGTGACCCCAGCCCAGCTCGCCGCGCTGGCCGCGGACGGCGCCCAGACCGGCTACCAGATGCTCTACCGGCTCGACACGGCTGGCACGGACGCCGACCTGCGGGCCGGGCGGGCCGCCGTCGAGGCCGCGCTGCCGGCGGGCGCGCTGGCCGGAACCCAGTCCTACCTGGACCTGCGGCGGGAGGCGAACGCCGCGACCGGGGCGTACGTGCCGTTCGTCGCCGCCTTCGGCGGCCTGGGCCTCGCGATGTCGACGCTGATCATCGGGATCGTGGTCAGCGGCGCCGTCGGCGCGGCGCGCTGGCGGATCGGCGTGCTCAAGTCGCTCGGGTTCACCCCGGGCCAGGTCGTGAGGGCCTATGTCGGCCAGACGCTGGTGCCGGCCGCGGTCGGCATCGGGCTCGGAGTGGTGCTGGGTAACCTGCTCGCGGTCCCGGTCCTCGCGGACCAGGCCGACGCGTACGGCGGGCCGCGGCCGTCGATCCCGCTGTGGGTCGACGTGGCGGTCGTGGCCGGGGCGGTCGCGCTCGTCGCCGGCGCGGCGGTGGCCTCCGCGCTGCGCGCCGGGCGGATGCCGGCGGTCGAGGCGATCAGCCTCGGCCGGGCGCCGCGGGCGGACCGGGGCAGGCTCGCGCGGCGGCTCGCCGGCCGGCTGCCGCTGCCGCGCCCGCTGAGCCTCGGGCTCGCGAACCCGTTCGCCCGGCCGGCGCGGGCGACGGTCATGGCCGCCGCCGTCGGGCTGGGCGCGCTCGGCGTCACCTTCGCCGTCGGGTTGGGGACGACACTAACCATGATCCAGAAGGAGAACAGTCGCGATCTGGCGGGTGACGTCGTCGTCTACACCGGGCGCGGCGGCGAGGGTGCGGTCATCAACGTCCCAGCCGGGCCCGGCGAGGTCCAGGGCGGCCCCGTCGAGGAGCCGGGCGCCGCTCCCGGGGCGGCGGACCCCGCGGCTGTCGCCGCGGCGCTGGCGGCACTGCCCGGGACCGCGGGCTACTTCGGCGTGGCCAGGACCCAGCTCGACGTGCGCGGCATGGTCGGCGCGGCCGACGCCACGGCGTTGACCGGTGACCTGTCCGTGGCGGCCCGGCGCCTGGTCTCCGGGCGCTGGCTCGACGCGCCGGGCGAGGCCGTCGTCGACAGCAGGTTCCTGCGCGCGGCCGGCCTGCGGGTCGGCGCCCGGGCCACGGTCATCGACGGCGCGCACGCCGCGACCCTGCTGATCGTCGGTGAGTCGTTCGACGTCGACGACACCCCGAGCCTGGTGACGGCGTCCTCGTCGCTGACCGGCCTCGGGCTGAGCCTGGCACCCGGCGAGTTCGGCGTCGACCTGAAAGCCGGTACCGCCCTCGCCGACTACCTGCGCGCGGCCGGCGACGCCCTGTCGCCGCTCGGCGCGGGCGCGGCGCAGAACGACGGCGGCGAGTCGACCGTGATCGTGGCGATGATCTCGCTGATCACGACGCTCACGCTGATGATCGCCGCGGTCGCCGTGCTCGGCGTGCTCAACACGGTCGTCCTGGACACTCGGGAACGCGTCCACGATCTCGGCGTCTTCAAGGCGCTCGGCATGTCGCCGCGGCAGACCATCGCGATGGTGGTGACGTCGGTCGCCGGCATCGGGGCCGTCGCCGGGCTGGTCGGGGTGCCGCTCGGGATCGCGCTGCACCACGCCGTCGTCCCGCTGATGGGCGACGCGGTCTCGACCGGCATGCCGTCCGCCTACGTCGACGTGTACGGCGGGTGGGCGGTGGTCGGCCTGGCCCTGGGCGGCCTGGTCATCGCGGCTGCCGGCGCCCTGCTGCCCGCGACCTGGGCCGCCGGCACCCGCACCGCGATCGCCCTGCGCACCGAGTAGCCCGCAACGTCGTAGCCCGCAACCTCCAACCTCCAACCTCCAACCTCCAACCTCCGCCCCGCCGGTCGCCTGCCGTTCGGCTGGTCGAATGGTCGGCCCGCGGTGAAGATCAGTCAGACGCCGCGCGTCGAGGCAGGAGAAAGTCGAGGCAGGAGAAATTGGGGGGCGACGCCCCGTTCTTGCCCCGATTTCACCTGCCTCGACGAAGGCTCCGGTGGCTGAGCCCTCACGAACACGCCGACCGAGCCAGGCCCACCGTCAAGATCAGTCAGACGTCGCGCGTCACCACTGGCGCGTAGCGTCTGACTGATCTTCCTTCTCGTGGGCCGGTCGACCGGCTGGGCGCAGGGCTTGCAGGGCTTGCAGAACACCGGCCGCGTCTGGCCACGCCGGTGGGCGTGGCCCGTCCTGCGCGGGCCGGTCGACCATGACGACCGGCAGGCCTAGCGCGCGGCAGGCGTCCAGCTTCGCCACGGTGAGGTCGCCGCCGCTGTCCTTCGTCACCAGCACCCGAACGTCATGGTCACGCAGGAGCCGGGTCTCGCCGTCGACCGTGTACGGGCCGCGGTCGAGCAGCACCGTGTGCCAGGGCGGCAGCGTGACGGTGGGGGGATCGACGGCCCTGATGACGTAGTGGCGGTCGGGATCGGCCGCGAAAGGCGCGAGCTCGCGGCGTCCGGTGGTGACGAGGATGGCACCGCCGGGCGGGCACAGCGCCCTGGCCCGTTCGGCGGCCGCCGCGAGCTCGGGCACGCGGTGCCAGTCGTCGCCGGGACGGCTGGTCCAGCCCGGCCGGGCCAGCCGAAGCAGCGGCACGGCGTCCCCGTCCGCGTCCGCGCCTCCGTCCGGGGCCGCGCCTCCGTCCGGGGCCGCGCAGGCGGCGATGGCGTGTGCGGACATCGTCGCCGCGAACGGGTGCGTCGCGTCGACGACCACGTCGATCCGGCGGGCGTGCAGGAACGCCCGCAGGCCGGCGACGCCGCCGAAGCCGCCGACGACGGTCTCGCCGGCGGGCAGCGCCGGGTCGCGCACCCGCCCGGCGAGCGACGTCGTGACCGTGACCCCCGGCTCGTCGACGAGCGCCGCCGCGAGGTCGCGGGCCTCGCGAGTGCCGCCCAGGATCAGGACACGCACGAGCGGTCCCGCTCATGCGAATACAGATGGCTGTCGCGGAAGCCCTCGGCCGCCAGCGCGTCGCCGACGATGATGACCGCCGCTCGGCGTACCCCGGCGGCGTGCACGGCGGCCGCGATGCCGGCGAGCCGGCCCCGCAGCACGACCTGGTCCGGCCGCGACGCCCAGGCGACGACAGCGACCGGCGTGTCCGCGCCGTAGACCGGGAGCAGCTCGTCGACGACGGCCTCGATCCGCTGGACGGACAGGTGGACGACCATCGTCGCCCGGGCCGCGCCAAGCGTCGCGAGTGTCTCTCCGGCTGGCATTGCGGAGGCGTTCTCACTGGTGCGCGTCAGCACGACGCTCTGCGCGACGCCCGGGACGGTCAGCTCGCGGCCCAGCTCCGCGGCGGCGGCCGCGTACGCCGACACCCCGGGGCAGACGTCGTACGGGACGCCGGCGGCATCGAGGCGGCGCATCTGCTCGGCGACGGCGCTGAACACCGACGGGTCGCCGCTGCACAGCCGGGCTACGTCGAGGCCGGCGGCGTGGGCGTCGACGAGGTGGCCGAGGATCTCGTCGAGAGTGAGCCGGGCGGTGTCGACGAGCCGGGCGCCCGGCGGGCAGTGGGCGAGCACCGCCGGGTCCACGAGGCTGCCGGCGTAGAGGCAGACGGGGGCCGCCGCGATCAGGTCCCGTGCGCGCAACGTGATCAGGTCGGCGGCCCCGGGGCCGGCGCCGATGAAGTGGACGGTCATCGCGTCGCTCCGATGGTGTGGACCCACTGGGTGACCGGCAGGGCGGGCCGGAAGGCGGTGAACGAGCCGACCGGTTCGGCGTGCGAGATCGCGATCCGGCGCAGCCGGCCGCCGACGCGGCGATGCCAGTCGGCGAGCACCGCCTCCGTCTCGATCGTGACCGCGTTGGCGACCAGCCGGCCCCCGGGCGGGAGCGCGGCGAGGCAGGCCTCGATCACACCGGGGATGCTGGCGCCGCCGCCGACGAACACGGCGTCCGGCGTCGGCAACCCGGCGAGCGCGCCCGGCGCCCGGCCTTCGACGACCCGCAGGACGTCGGCCGACGCTGCGGTCCTGCCCGGGCCGGCGCCGCCTGCACGGACCGTGCCGTCCGTGCGGACCGTGCTGCCCGAGGCGCTGGCGTGCTCGACGGAGCTCGCGCCATCGGCGCATTCGGCGAGGCCCGCGTGACCGCCGCCCGCGGCGGCTGGGGCGGCTGGGGCGGCTGCGGCGGCCGCGCGCGCGACGGCGCCGGCGAGCCGTTCGGCGTTCGCGCGCAGGTGGGCGGCGCGGTCGGCCCGCGGCTCGACGGCGACCGCACGGCACCGGCGGTCGGCGCGCAGCCACTCGGTGGTGATGCCGCCGCTGCCGGCGCCGACGTCCCAGAGCAGCTCGCCGGGTGCCGGCGCGAGGGCCGCCAGCGTCACTGCGCGGACCTCCTGCTTGGTCAGCACGCCGTCGGTCGCGAACACGTCGTCGGGCAGGCCGGGTACCCGGCTGGCCACCGCCTGGCTGGCCACCGCCCGCGGGCCGGCCGCAGTGGTCGCGGACGCGCAGCGGACCGCGACGATCGCGAGCCGGGCGTGCGGCGGCGGCGCGGCGCCGGCCGGGTGGACGATCAGTTTTTCTCGCGGGCCGCCGAGCCGTTCCAGGACGGTGAGCTCGGCGTCGAGGCCGCGGTCGGTGACCAGGCGCGCGACGCGGGCCGCGCCGTCCTCGTCGCCGATGAGGACGAGCACGCGGGCGCCGGGGCGCAGCTGCGGACCGACGGCCGCGTAGGGCCGGCCGACGGCGCTGACGACGGCGACATCCTCGACCGGCCAGCCGAGCCGGGCGCAGGCCAGTGAGATCGACGACGGCGCAGGCAGCACCCGCACCCGGCCCGGGCCGAGCGCCCGCGCGAGCGTGCCACCAACGCCGTAGTGCATCGGGTCGCCGCTGGCGAGCACCGCGACCCGTCGCCCGAGGTGGGTCTCGGGAAGCGCCGCCGCGGCTGCGGCGAGGTCGGGCGGCCAGGCCTCGGTCGCGCGCACCCGGCCGGCGACCAGTCCGAGCTGGCGCGTTCCACCGAGCACGACGTCCGCGGCAGCGAGCGCCTCCCGCGCCGGCTGGCTGAGGCCGTCCCAGCCGTCCTCCCCGATCCCGACGACGGTCACCTGGAAGTCGGCAGGCGGGGGGCTGGCTGGCACACGGGCGATTGTGCATGTCCCCAGCTCCCGCCGTCGCGTTGATGGTGACAAGCGGCCCCATGGGGTGTTCGTCGTCACTATCCATGGGCGGCCCTCCCATGGCACCATGCCTGCCAGGCGACATGAGGGGAACTTCGGTGCGGCGCGCGGCGCCAAGGCCGGGGCGGTCCCGCCACTGTGAGCCGCCGCCGGTACGGCGCGGTGAGCCAGAACACCTCGGCCGCCCGCCCGTGGGCAACAGTTCCCGGGCCCGTACGGGCGGCAGGCGCGGACACCTGCTGGTGCGAGGTGTAGTGGTCTGTGGCCCTGTTCCCCTTCAGCGCGATCGTCGGCATGGATGAAATGCGGCTCGCGCTGGTTCTGAACGCGATCTCTCCCGAGATCGGCGGCGTGCTCGTCCGGGGTGAGAAAGGCACGGCCAAGTCGACGGCGGTGCGCGCGCTCGCCGCGGTCCTGCCGCCGGTGGCCGTCGTCGCCGGCTGCCGGTTCTCCTGCGACCCGCGGCGCCCCGTCCCCGACTGCCCGGACGGGCCCCACCCGTCGGCCCGGGCCGTCACCCGGCCGACCCGGTTGTGCGAGCTGCCGGTCGGCACGACCGAGGACCGGCTGGTCGGGTCGCTCGACATCGAGCGGGCGCTGACCTCGGGCGTCGTCGCGTTCGAGCCGGGCCTCCTTGCCGCCGCCCACCGCGGCGTGCTCTACGTCGACGAGGTGAACCTGCTGCACGACCATCTCGTCGACCTGCTGCTCGACGCGGCGGCGCTCGGCGTCGCGCACGTCGAGCGTGACGGGGTGTCCGTCCGGCACGAGGCCCGGTTCGTCCTCGTCGGCACGATGAACCCGGAGGAGGGCGAGCTGCGCCCGCAGCTGCTCGACCGGTTCGGGCTGACCGTGCAGGTCGCGGCGCCGCGCGAGCCGGCGACGCGGGCCGAGGTGGTCCGCCGCCGCCTGGCGTTCGACGCGGCGCCCGAGGGGTTCGCGGCCGGTCACGCCGCGCGGGAGGCGGAGCTCTCGGCGCGGATCGGGACCGCCCGCGCCGCCTTGGCGGCGGTCCGGCTGCCCGACCGGGAGCTGACCCGGATCGCGGCGGTCTGCGCCGCGTTCGAGGTCGACGGGCTGCGCGCAGACCTGGTCACGGCCCGCGCTGCGCTCGCGCACGCCGCCTGGGAGGGCCGCGCCGAGGTCACCGAGGCCGACGTCCGGGCCGCCGCCGCGCTCGCGCTGCCGCATCGCCGCCGCCGCAACCCGTTCGACGCTCCCGGCCTGGATCCGGACCAGCTCGACGCTGCGCTCGACGCGGCCCGCCACAGCCTCGGCACCGCGGACGGCGACGGCGGCGGCGATGGCAGCGGCGGCGGCGACGACGGCGGCGGCGGCGACGACGGCGGCGGCGATGGCAGCGACCGCGATGAATCGAGCTCGGGTGCGGACGCGGGCCCCGGCTGGGACGGCGACGCGTCGGCCGGGCCGGACGGTCACGGTCGGCCGGACAGCCGAGCGGGTCTCGACGACGACCCGGATCCCGGTCCCGGCGGGGGAGGGCCCGCAGGTGGCGCCTCCGCGGCGGGCGAATCAGGCCCGGGCCAAGACTCGGGCACCGCCGGATGGTCTGGCGCCGACCAGTCGTCCTCGGTGCCGGCGGCGGGCGCCGCCGCGCCGGAACGCGTCGTCGCGCCGTCGGCGACCTTCCGCGCCCGCCGGCTCGAGATACCCGGCGTCGGCCGGGGAGTTCCTGAGCGCGGGGCGCGCGCCGGCGGCGACGCGTCGCGTGCCCGGAGCTCGCAGCGGTCAGCGCGGCGGTCGGGTGCGGTCACGGGCTCAGGCCCGGTGGTGGGTGCGCAGGTCCCGGCCGGTCGGCTGCGCGACCCGCACCTGCTCGCGACGCTGCTGGCGGCGGCGCCGCACCAGCCGGCGCGCGGCCGCAGTGGCCCCGGCCTGAAGCTGAGCCCGGCCGACCTGCGCCAGGTCAGGCGGGCCGGCCGGGAGGGCAGCCTGGTGCTGTTCGCCGTCGACGCCTCCGGCTCGATGGCGGCGCGGGCACGGATGGCCGCGGTCAAGGGGGCCGTGCTGTCGCTGCTGCTCGACGCCTACCAGCGCCGCGACAAGATCGGCCTGGTGACGTTCCGGGGAGAGTCGGCGCAGCTGACGCTCCCGCCGACGTCGTCGGTCGACGTCGCCGCGGCCCGTCTGACGGAGCTGCCGGCCGGCGGGCGCACGCCGCTGGCCGACGGCCTGCTGCTGGCGCACCGCACCTTGGCGCGCGAACGGATGCGTGATCCTAGCCGCCAGCCGCTGCTGGTCGTGCTGACCGACGGCCGGCACACGGCCGGGCCTGAGCCCGGCCCGGCCGCCGAGTTGCTCGCTCGCAGCGGGGTCACCGCGGTCGTCGTCGACTGCGAGACGGGCCGGGTTCGCCTGGGTCTCGCCGGGGTGCTCGCGGCCAGGCTCGGTGCTGGGCTGCTCACGCTTGCCGAGCTGGCGGCGCCCGACGGCGACGCCAACCCTGAGACCACGCCCGGGACCAGGCGCGGGACCAGGCGCGGGCCCGGGCCCGGTCCCGGGACCGGCGCCGTGGGCAGGAGACGAGGCCGACCGGCTGAACCCGGCCTTGACAGCGCCGCGGTCGGCGAGGGCCTCGCCGCCACCGTCCGCGCGTTGCGGGGCGCCGCCTGATGGCCCCGCAGGGAAAGGTCACGAGCGTTCCCGACGACGGGCTCACCACCCGGGCGCGGCGCAACCGGCCGCTGGTGATCGTCCACACCGGCGAGATGAAGGGCAAGTCGACAGCGGCCTTCGGGCTGGCCCTGCGTGGCTGGAACCAGGGCTGGCCGATCGGCGTGTTCCAGTTCGTCAAGAGTGCCAAGTGGAAGGTCGGCGAGGAGAACGCGCTGCGGGCGCTCGGCCGGTTGCACGAGCAGACCGGCGAGGGCGCGGCGGTCGACTGGTTCAAGATGGGCTCCGGCTGGTCTTGGACACAGCGCGGCCCGCTGGACGACCATGCCGCGGCCGCCGCCGAGGGCTGGGAGCGGATCAAGGCCGACCTCGCCGCCCAGACCTACGGCCTGCTGGTGCTCGACGAGTTCACCTACGTGATCGAGTGGGGCTGGGTGGACGTCGAGGACGTCGTGACGACGCTCGCCGAGCGCCCCGGGTTCCAGCACGTCGTCATCACCGGCCGCAGGGCACACCCGCGGCTGGTCGAGGCGGCCGACCTCGTCGTCGAGATGACCAAGGTCAAGCACCCGATGGACGCAGGGCAGAAGGGCCAGCGGGGGATCGAGTGGTGACCGGTCCGTGCCGTGCGGTGACCGGTCGGTGAGGATCCCCAGGGTGGTCCTCGCCGCGCCGGCCAGCGGCGCGGGCAAGACCTCGATCGTCACCGGCCTGCTCGCGGCGCTGCGGTCACGGGGCCTGGCCGTCTCCCCGCACAAGGTCGGCCCGGACTACATCGACCCCGGCTACCACGCGCTGGCCGCCGGCCGCGCCGGCCGCAACCTCGACCCGTGGCTCGTCGGCGAGCACCGGATCGCACCGCTGTTCCTGCACGGCGCGCTGACGCCCCGGCGCGCGGACGTCGCCGTCATCGAGGGCGTCATGGGCCTGTTCGACGGGCATGCGACCCGGGCAGGGTTCGGCTCGACGGCGCACGTCGCCACGCTGCTCGCGGCGCCCGTCGTCCTCGTCGTCGACGCCCGGTCGGTCGGCCGGTCGGTCGCCGCGACCGTGCACGGCTTCCGCTCGTTCGACCCAGCGGTGCGGATCGGCGGCGTCGTGTTCAACCAGGTCGGCACCGAGCGGCACGCCGAGATCCTGCGCGGCGCGATGGCCGAGATCGGGATGCCGGTGCTCGGCCTGGTCGGCCGGCGCGACAGCCTGGTCACGCCGTCGCGCCACCTCGGCCTGGTCCCGGCTGCCGAGCGCGCGGCGCCCGCCCGGGCCGCGGTCGCCGAGCTCGGCGCCGCCATCGGCGCCGGGCTCGACCTCGACGCGCTGCTCGCGCTCGCGGCGACGGCCCCCGACCTCGCGGCCGAGCCCTGGGACCCGGTGGCCGCAGTCGCCGAGACGCCCTGGCCGGCCGAGGCGACGGCACCGTCGGGCCTGCCTGGATCCGACAGTCCCGGGCCGGACGGGCTTGGGGTCGTCGGATCCGGACCGGGCGGGGCTCAGCCGGGCGGGCGGCGGCCGGTCGTCGCCGTGGCGGGCGGCCCGGCGTTCACGTTCGGCTATGCGGAGGTGCCCGAGCTGCTGGCCGCCGCCGGCGCCGAGGTCGTGCGTTTCGACCCGACGGTCGACGAGGCGCTGCCCGACGGGACAGCGGCGCTGGTCATCGGTGGCGGGTTCCCACAGCTGCACGCGGGCGCGCTCGCGGCCAACGCCGCGCTGCGGGCCCGGGTACGTACCCTCGCGGCGACCGGGACCCCGGTCGCCGCCGAGTGCGCCGGGCTGCTCTATCTGAGCCGGGAGCTGGACGGCGAGCCGATGTGCGGCGTGCTGGCCGAGGTGACGACGGCGATGACACCACGTCTCACCCTGGGTTACCGGGAGGCGGTGGCGGCGGCGGACTCCGTGTTCGCCGTGCGCGGCACCGTCGTGCACGGGCACGAGTTCCACCGCACGGCCGCCACTCCGCCATCCGGCGTGGCCGGAGGCAGTGGTGCGCCCGCGTGGACATGGCGTGGCCGCACCGGCGCCGAGGTCGCGGAGGGATTCGTCCGCGGCGGCATCCATGCCTCGTATCTGCACACCCACTGGGCGGGGCTCCCGGGATCTGCCGCCCGGTTCGTCGCTGCGGCGCGCGCGGGCCAGGCGGACGAGGCGCAGACGAACGAGGCGCAGGCGAACGAGGCCCTTCATGCGGCCGGCTGAACGAGGGCCCGCCGGCCAGGGCGCGCGGGCGCGTGGCGGCAGCCCGCCAGGTCGCACCGGCGCCCTCAGTCCGGGCGCCTTCAGTCCGGGCGCCTTCAGTCCGGGCGCCTTCGCCGCGGCCGTCGTCGCTGGCGCGGTCGCGGACGCCGTGTTCGCCGACCCGGCGCGCTTCCACCCGGTCGCCGGCTACGGCCGCGCCGCGCACGCGGCGGAACGCCTTCTCTACGCGGACTCGCGACTGGCCGGCGTCGGGTTCGTGGCGGTCACCGTCGGCGGGCCGGTGCTGGCCGCCGCCGTCCTGGACCGCGCCCTGCCCAGGCCGGCGCGGCCGGTGGCGCTGGCCGTGGCGCTGTGGGCGGCGCTCGGTGGGACGTCGCTGCGCCGCGAGGCCGCCGTCATGAGCCGGCTGCTGACGGCCGGGGACCTGCCTGGCGGCCGGGCGCGGCTCGGGCACCTGTGCGGACGCGACCCGAGTGGGCTGGACGAGCCGGAGCTCGCCAGGGCGGCGATCGAGTCGGTCGCGGAGAACACGGCTGACGCCGTCCTCGGCCCGCTGGTGTGGGGTGCCGTGCTGGGCCTGCCTGGCGTCGTCGGCTATCGGGCCGTCAACACCCTCGACGCGATGGTCGGCCACCGTTCGCCGCGCTACCTGCGGTTCGGCTGGGCCGCCGCCCGCCTCGACGACCTCGCGAACCTGCTGCCGGCGCGGTTGTGCGCCGTGCTCACGGCGCTGGCGGCGCCGGTGGTCGGCGGGTCGCCGCGTGCGGCGTGGCAGGTCTGGCGGCGTGACGGCTACAGCCACCCGAGCCCGAACGCGGGCCAGTGCGAGGCGGCGTTCGCCGGCGCGCTCGGGATCACGCTCGGCGGCACGAACGTCTACGAGGGCGAGGTCGAGAAGCGTGGCCGCCTTGGCGACGGCCCACCGCCGCGCGGTGCGGACGTCGCCCGTTCGGGCGAACTGCTGGCCGCGGTCGCCGCGGCCGGCGTCGCCGTGAGCGCCTTGGCCGGTGCGGCCCTGACCGGCGCGCCCCGTCGGGGTCGGAACGGGCGCAGCGGCCACAGCGGCCACAGCGGCCACAACAGCACTGGCGGCCTTGGCGGCGGGCACCGGTGGGGTGGCCAGCGCGGTCGTCGCGGCAGGAGCGGCGCGTGACCGGGCTTCGCGGGGCGCTCCTCGTCGCCGGAACCACCTCGGACGCGGGCAAGTCGGTGCTCACCGCGGGGATCTGCCGATGGCTCGCCCGCCAGGGCGTGCGGGTGGCGCCGTTCAAGGCACAGAACATGTCGCTGAACTCGTGGGTGACCGCCGACGGCGCCGAGATCGGCCGCGCCCAGGTGATGCAGGCGGCCGCCGCGGGCGTCGAGCCCGAGGCGGCGATGAACCCGGTGCTGCTCAAGCCGGGCGCCCGGCACCGCAGCCAGGTCGTCCTGCGCGGCCGGCCCGTCGCCGAGGCGAGCGCGCTCGACTACCGGGCGCTGAAGGGCCGGCTGTTCGCCGAGGTGCTCGCGAGCCTCGCCGACCTGCGCTCCCGGTTCGACGTGGTGGTCTGCGAGGGCGCCGGCAGCCCGGCCGAGATCAACCTGCGGGCGACCGACATCGCGAACATGGGCCTGGCCAGGGCCGCCGGCCTGCCGACGATCGTCGTCGGCGACATCGACCGCGGCGGCGTGTTCGCCGCGATGTACGGCACCCTGGCGCTGCTGGAGCCCGCTGACCAGGCGCTGGTCGCCGGCTTCGTCGTCAACAAGTTCCGCGGCGAGCGGGCGCTGCTCGACCCTGGGCTGGACATGCTGCGGGCGCTCACCGGCCGGCCCACGCTCGGCGTGCTGCCGTGGCGCGATGGGCTCGGGCTCGACGTGGAGGACTCGCTCGGCCTGCCCGCGCCGGGCGAGACCAGGGGCGACCCGGACGGAACCCTGCGGGTGGTGGCGGTGCGGCTGCCGTTCCTGAGTAACTTCACGGACCTGGACGCGCTCGCCGTCGAGCCCGGCGTCGCGGTGCGCTACGCCGACCGGCCCGAGGACCTCGACGCCGCCGACCTGGTCGTCCTGCCCGGCACCCGCTCGACCGTCGCCGACCTGGCCTGGCTGCGCCGGCGCGGGCTGGACGCGGCGCTCGCCCGCCGGGCGGCGGCGGGGCGCCCGGTGCTGGGCGTCTGCGGCGGCTACCAGATGCTCGGTGCGACGATCGTCGACGAGGTGGAGAGCGGCGAAGGCGTCGTCGACGGCCTTGGGCTCCTGCCGGTCGCGGTCCGCTTCGCGGCCGGCAAGACCCTCGGCCGGCCGGACGGTGTCGCCTACGGCCAGCCGGTCCGCGGCTACGAGATCCACCACGGGGTCGCGACCGTCCACGGCGGCGAGCCGTTCCTCGACGGCTGCCGCGTCGGCGCCGTCTGGGGCACGACCTGGCACGGCGCGCTGGAGAACGACGGATTCCGCCGAGCCTTCCTCGCCGACGTCGCGGCGCACGCGGGCTCGCCCTGGCGGCCGAGCGGCGCGGCCTCGTTCGCGGCCGTCCGCGAGCGGCGCCTCGACGTCCTCGGCGACCTTGTCGGCGAGCACCTCGACGCCGACGCGATCCTGCGCCTGCTGGCCGAAGGCCCGCCGTCGGGCCTGCCTTTCATCCCACCAGGCGCCCCGCCGAGCACCGGCGCCGACACCGCCACTGCGGCACCCCCGGCGGCCGGCGCCGACGACCTGCGTGGATCTCTGTCAGAACAGGGGAGCCGTTCGTGATCGTCCTGCTGTCGACGTCCGACACCGACCTGTCGTGCGCCCGCGCCACCGGCGAGGACTACCGGCTGGCCAATCCGGCCCGGCTCGACGTCGCCGACCTGCCGCCGCTGCTCGGCGGCGCCGACGTCGTCGTCCTGCGGCTCCTCGGCGGCCGGCGGGCCTGGCCGGAGGGGGTCGACGCCGTGCTCGCGAGCGGCCTGCCGGCGGTGGTGCTCAGCGGCGAGCTCGTGCCGGACGCCGAGTTGATGGAGCTGTCCTCGGTGCCCGCCGGCGTGGCGGCGCAGGCGCACGCCTACCTGGCCCACGGCGGGGTGGACAACCTTCGCCAGCTGGCCCGGTTCCTGTCCGACGCACTCCTGCTCACCGGCCTCGGGTTCGACCCGCCGGTGCCCACGCCGCCGTGGGGCGTCCGGCCGAGGCCGGCCGCGGACCCGGCCGGCGCCGCGGAGCCGAGCGTGGACGGCGTCACGGGCGAGGGTGCCGAGCCGCGCCCGACCGTGGCGATCCTGTACTACCGGGCGCACCAGCTGGCCGGTAACACCGCGTTCGTGGACGCGCTCGCCGGCGCCGTCGAGGCGGCCGGCGGCCGGGCGCTGCTGGTGTTCTGTGCGTCGCTGCGCACCGCCGACGCCGGGCTGCTCGCCGAGCTCGGGCGGGCGGACGCGCTGGTGACGACGGTGCTCGCCGCCGGTGGCGCCGGGTCGGGCGCGAGCCCCGCCGAGGTCGGCGCCGGCGGGCGGGACGACGACTGGGACATCGGCGCGCTCGCCGACCTGGACGTGCCGATCCTGCAGGCGCTGGCCGTGACGTCGTCCCGGGCGGCGTGGGAGGCGAGCGACGACGGCCTCTCGCCGCTGGACACCGCGACCCAGGTCGCGATCCCCGAGTTCGACGGGCGGATCATCACCGTCCCGTTCTCGTTCAAGGAGATCGACGCCGACGGCCTGACCCGCTACGTGCCCGACCCGGAGCGGGCCGCCCGGGTCGCCGGGCTCGCCGTGCGCCACGCCCGGCTGCGGCACGTCGCGAACGCGGACAAGCGGGTCGCGCTCGTGCTGTCCGCCTACCCGACCAAGCACGCCCGGATCGGCAACGCGGTCGGCCTCGACACCCCGGCCAGCGTGCTCGCGCTGCTGCGGGCCATGCGCGCCGCCGGCTACGACGTGGGCCCCGCCGACGGGCCGGACGCGCTGCCCGGCCTCGCCGCCGACGACGGCGACGCGCTCATCCACGGCCTGATCGCCGCCGGCGGCCAGGACGAGGACTGGCTGACGGCCGAGCAGCTCGCGGGCAACCCCGTCCGTGTCCCGGCGGCCGTCTACCGCTCCTGGTTCGCGACGCTGCCGGACGGGCTGCGCGCCGCGGTCGAGGAGCACTGGGGCCCGGCGCCGGGCGACCTGTTCGTCGACCGGTCGGCCGACCCCGACGGCGAGATCGTGCTCGCCACGCTCACCGCCGGCAACGTGGTGATCCTCATCCAGCCGCCACGCGGCTTCGGGCAGAACCCGATCGCGATCTACCACGACCCGGACCTGCCGCCGAGCCACCACTACCTGGCCGCCTACCACTGGCTGCGCCACGGACCGGGCGAACGGTCCGCCGACGCGTCCGGCGGGGGGCTCGGAGCCAGCTTCGGGGCCGGCCGCGGGGCTGCCCTCGGAACCGGATTCGGCGCGCACGCCGTGGTGCACGTCGGCAAGCATGGCAACCTCGAATGGCTGCCCGGCAAGGCGGCAGCGCTGTCCGCTGGCTGCGCGCCGGACGCGGCGCTGGGTGACCTCCCACTGGTCTACCCGTTCCTCGTCAACGACCCGGGCGAGGGCACCCAGGCGAAGCGGCGGGCGCACGCCACCATCGTCGACCACCTGGTCCCGCCGATGGCCAGGGCTGACAGCTACGGCGACATCGCGCGCCTGGAACGGCTGCTCGACGAGCACGCGCAGATCGCGGCGATGGACCCGGCGAAGCTGCCGGCGATCCGGGCGCAGATCTGGACGCTCATCGAGGCGGCGAAGCTCGACCACGACCTCGGCCTCGCCGACCGGCCGCACGACGCCGAGTTCGACGAGTTCCTGCTGCACGTCGACGGCTGGCTCTGCGAGATCAAGGACGCGCAGATCCGTGACGGCCTGCACGTCCTCGGCGCGGCGCCGACGGGCGAGGCCCGGGTCAACCTGGTGCTGTCGATGCTGCGCGCCCGCCAGCTGTGGGGCGGGGCCGTCGCGCTGCCGGGGCTGCGCCAGGCGCTCGGCCTGGGCGAGGCGGAGGGGACGGGGCGGACCGACGCGGTCGAGGCGGTCGCGCGGGCGCTCATCACGGGCCTGGAGGACCGCGGCTGGGAGCCGGCGGCCGTCGCGGCAGTGGTCGCCGAGATTCTCGGCGCGCCGGCTGCCGGCGGCGAAGCCACCGGGACGGGTGAGGCCACCGGGACGGGTGACGCCACCGGGACGGGTGACGCCACCGGGACGGGTGACGCCACCGGGACGGGTGAGGCCGCCGGGGCCGGCGGGGTCACCGGGGCCGCCGAGGGCGGCGGGGCCGGCGGTGCCGGCGAGCGCGGCGAGGCTGGCCGGGCCGCCGGGGTTGACCGGGATGCGGTGGCCGCGGTGCTGGCGTTCGCCGCCACCGAGATCGTGCCGCGGCTCGCGCGCACCACCGACGAGATCGACCGGACCCTGCACGCGCTCGCCGGCGGCTACGTCCCGGCTGGGCCGAGCGGCTCGCCGCTGCGCGGCCTGGTCAACGTCCTGCCGACCGGGCGCAACTTCTACGCCGTCGACCCGCGGGCGGTGCCGAGCCCGCTGGCCTGGGAGACCGGCCGGGCGATGGCCGACTCGCTGCTGGCCCGCCACCTCGCCGACACCGGCGAGTACCCGCGCTCGGTCGGCCTGTCGGCCTGGGGCACGTCGGCGATGCGGACGTCCGGCGACGACGTCGCCGAGATCCTCGCCCTGCTCGGCGTCGCACCGCTGTGGGACGAGGCGTCCCGGCGGGTGCGCGGCCTGGAGCCGATCCCGCTCGCCGAGCTCGGCCGGCCGCGCATCGACGTGACCGTCCGGATCTCCGGGTTCTTCCGCGACGCGTTCCCGCACGTCGTCGACCTGCTCGACGACGCGGTCCAGCTGGTCGTCGGTCTCGACGAGGACGCCGAGCTCAACTACGTCCGGGCGCACGCCGACGCCGACGCCGCGAGCCACGGGGACCGCCGCCGCGCCACCACCCGGATCTTCGGCTCGAAGCCCGGCGCGTACGGTGCCGGGCTGCTCCCGCTCGTCGACGCCGGCACTTGGCACGACGACTCGGACCTCGCCGAGGTCTACGCGGCCTGGGGCGGGTTCGCGTACGGCCGGGGGTTGGATGGCCGGCCGGCCCGGGACGACATGGAGGCGGCGTACCGGCGGATCAGCGTGGCGGTGAAGAACACCGACAGCCTCGAGCACGACATCGCCGACTCCGACGACTACTTCCAATACCACGGCGGCATGATCGCGACCGTGCGGGCGCTGACGGGGCGCGGCCCGCGGGCGTACGTCGGCGACTCGACCCGGCCGGACGCGGTGCGCACCCGCACGCTCGGCGAGGAGATGGCCAGAGTGGTGCGTGCCAGGGTGGTCAATCCCCGCTGGATCGCCTCGATGCGGCGGCACGGCTACAAGGGCGCCTTCGAGCTGGCAGCCACCGTGGACTACCTGTTCGGCTACGACGCGACCGCGGGTGTGGTGGCTGACTGGATGTACGAGGCCGTCACCCAGGCTTACGTCCTGGACGAGGAGAACCGGAAGTTCCTGTCCGACGCGAACCCGTGGGCGCTGCACGGCATCACCGAACGGCTTCTCGAGGCCGTCGACCGCGGGCTGTGGGCGGCGCCCGAGGCGGCGACCCTGGACGCGTTGCGGGAGGCTTACCTGAGTGCGGAGGGCGACCTCGAAGGGCGTGCGCCGTGAGTTGCGGACAATGTCGCAGGCGATGGTGCAGATGATTGTCGCGGCGCGCGACCTCCGTCATATTGACCAGTTGGCATATTCGGGTCTACTCTGCTCAGGCCAGACGGTCGAGGAAGCCGGTGAGAATCCGGCGCGGTCGCGCCACTGTGATCGGCTCGCGGGTACCACAGGAACGAGCCGTAAGTCAGGTCTTCAGGCCGTCTGGATAGCACTGCATCGGGACGCGTCATCCCAGAGAGGTCTCTTCCCATGAGCGTTGGCACCGACGTGCATGCCCCGGCCCGGCCGGCGCCGCTGTCCATTCCCACGTCATTGCTGTGGACGGCCCTGATGGTCGTCGCCGGTCTCGCCGTCTACTACTTCGTCGGCGTCGACCAGGGCATGACCTCGCTGTTCGGCTCGGACACCCACATCCACGAGTTCGTGCACGACGCCCGGCACTTCCTCGGCTTCCCCTGCCACTGACCCACCGCCTTTCCTCCTCGCCGCGTCCGGGCGAGGCCTACGCCCGCCTGTCACCCTTTCCTGGAAGGGGGCGACAGCGTGGGCGGGCGGCGCCGGTGCGGTGCGTGCATCGAGCAACGGAGTCAGTGTGGAAAAGAAGCTCATTCTGCGCGGGCTGCTGAGCGGACTGGTCGCCGGTCTGCTCGCGTTCGCGTTCGCCCGGGTCTTCGCCGAGCCACAGATCCAGAAGGCCATCGACTACGAGTCGGGCCGGGACGCCGCGCAGCAGGCGCTTGACAAGGCTGCGGGGCTGCCAGCCGCCGCAGAAGGCTCCGAGGTCTTCAGCCGCGGAATCCAGGCCAACGTCGGCGTCGGCGTCGGCATCGTCGCCTTCGCGATCGCGGTAGGCGGTCTTTACGCCGTCGCGTACACGATGGCCTATGGCCGCGTCGGCGCGGTCCGGGCCCGGCCGCTCGCGCTGCGGGTGGCGCTGGGCGGATTCCTGGCCGTCTACCTGGTGCCATTTCTCAAATACCCGGCGAATCCACCGGCGGTGGGTGACCACGACACCATCGCCACCCGCGGCACCCTCTACCTCAGCCTGGTGTTCGCTGCCGTGGCCATCGGCGTGCTCGCCCTCGCGTTCGGCCGCTGGCTGTACACCCGTTACTCGGCCTGGACGTCCACCCTGCTGGCCGGTGCCGCGTTCGTCGTGGTGATCGGCGTACTGTTCGCCATCCTGCCGTCCTTCGGCTCCCTCAGCGTCGGCAGCCCCAGCACCGACATCCCACAGCCGCTGACCGCCCCGGACGGCCGCATCGTCTACCCGGGCTTCCCCGCGGACCTTCTGTTCAAGTTCCGCCTCTACTCGATCGGCGCGCAGGTGATCCTCTGGGGCGCGCTCGCCCTCACGTTCGGACCGCTCGCCCAGCGGCTGCTCGAGCCCGCCGCCGCGCGGGCGGCGAAGGGCAAGGCCCTCGCCGGGCTCTCGGCCAAAACCTCGCCGGCCGAACCCGCCGCCGGCAGTGCTTCATAGCAGGTGGTACACGCACCGTCGACTCCCGCCCGCGCCGAACGGCCCCGGGCCGATCGCTGTCCCGGCGCCCTCGTCCTGCACGAGGCGGCCGACGGCGGGCTGGCCCGGATCCGGCTGCCGGGAGGACTGATCGACGGCCGGGCGCTCGCCGCGCTCGCCGCGCTCGCCGCGTCGTTCGGCGAGCGCGGCGCCGTCGAGCTCACGTCCCGGGGGAACCTGCAGGTGCGCGGCGTGCCGGCAGACCGGCGGGCCGACCTGGCCGACGAGGCGGCCCGGCTCGGCCTGTTGCCGTCGGCCACGCACGAACGGGTCCGCAACATCGTCGCCTCGCCCCTCGCGGGTCTGACCGGTCCGGGCCACGGCTCACCGGCCGGCTCCGCACCTTCCAGCTCGGCACTCGCCGGTTTGGTACCTGCCGGTTCGGTACTCGCCGGTTCGGTTCCCGTGGGCTCGGTTCCCGCCGGCTCGGTGCCCGCGGACGGCGCGTCGACGGACGGAGCTGCGGCTTCGCCGACGGGAGCACCACTGGACGACCTGGTGCACGCGCTCGACGAGGCGCTGTGCGCCGACCCGGACCTCGCCCTGCTGTCCGGCCGCTTCCTGTTCGGCCTGGACGACGCGACCGGAGACATCGCCGGGCTCTCGCCGGACGCCTGGGCGGTGCCTGCGACGGGGGACCGGTGGTGGGTCGGCCCGGCCGGTGTCGAGGTCGACCGCGCGGCCGTCGTCCCCGAGCTGCTGACCGCGGCGCGCGCGTTCCTGCGTGCCGCGGCGGTCGCCGACGCGGACCTCGCCGCCGGGCGGCGCGCCGGCCGGTCCACCTGGCGGATCCGTGATCTCCCCGACGGGGGTGCCGCGCTCGCCGCCTTCCTGAGCGCCGGCCGGCCCGTCGTGCCACGGCCCGCCGCGCGTCCGTCGGCCGCAGGTCCGTCGGCTGCGTCTGGGGCGGCTGCGTCTGGGGCGGCTGCGTCTGGAGCGGCTGTGTCTCGGGCGGCCACGCACCCGCTCGGCGTCTGGCGGCGCCCGGACGGGCGGCACGCCGCAGCCGTTCACGTGCCGCTGGGCCGCCTGACCCGCGCGGCGGCCGAGCTGCTCGCCGCCGCGGCGGCTCCCGCGGCACCGGATGGTGGCGGCGGTGGCCTGGTGCTCCTCTCGGCGACGGAGCAGCCATTGCGGATCACGCCGTGGCGGTCCGTCGTCGTCCCCCACGTGGCCGCCCCCGACCTCGCCGACCCGGATGCCTTCGCCGCCCGCGCGCGCCAGGCCGGCCTGGTCACCGATCCCGGCTCGCTGTGGGCGCGGGTGACCGCCTGCGCCGGCCTTCCCGGCTGCGCGAGCGCCCTCGCGGACGTGCGCGCCGACGCCGCGCGCGCCGTGGCGGCAGGCGAGATCACTCCGCCCGGTGGCATCCCGCCCGGTGCCGCTCCGCTCGGCGTCTCCCCGTCCGGTGTCCGTGCGCCCGGCGTCGTTCCGCCCGGTGTCACCTCGCACATCGCCGGCCCGGTCACCGCCGGCCCGGGTAGCGTTGGCCCGCTTGGAGCCAGCTCGGCGAGTGACCTCCTGGCCCGAGAGGCGCCCCCGGCACCGCCGGGCGCCCGGGCGCACTGGAGCGGCTGCGCTCGTCGCTGTGGCCGGCCGGCCGGGCCCCACGTGGAGGTCGTCGCCGGTCCCGGCGGCTACCTGGTCCGCGACGCGGGCGCCGACCAGGCCGAACCGAAGGAGCCCCGACGATGGTGACCGACACCAGCCCGAGTACCAGCCCGAGCCGGTACGACTACGAGCGCGACGGGACGGCGATCTACCGGCAGTCGTTCGCCACGATCCGGGCCGAGGCCGACCTCGCGTCCCTGTCCGCCGACCTGGAGCACGTGGTCGTGCGGATGATCCACGCCTGCGGCATGGTGGACCTGCCGGCGGACGTCGTGGCGAGCCCGGGCCTCGTCGGCGCCGCCCGCGCCGCGCTGCGCGCCGGCGCCCCCGTGCTGTGCGACGCGCAGATGGTCGCCAGCGGGATCACGCGGCGCCGGCTGCCCGCCGACAACGAGATCGTCTGTACCCTCGGCGAGCCGGAGGTCCCGGCGCTGGCCGCCCGGCTCGGCACCACCAGGTCCGCCGCCGCCCTCGAGCTGTGGCGCAGCCGGCTCGCCGGCGCCGTCGTCGCCATCGGCAACGCCCCGACGGCGCTGTTCCACCTGCTCGAGATGCTCGGCGCCGGCGCGCCCCGGCCGGCCGCCGTCCTGGGCCTGCCGGTCGGCTTCGTGGGCGCCGCCGAGTCGAAGCGCGCCCTCGCCGACAACCCGTTCGACCTGCCCTACCTGGTCGTCCACGGCCGGCGCGGCGGCAGCGCGATGACGGTCGCCGCCGTCAACGCCCTCGCCTCGGAGGCGCTGTGACCGGCGCGTCCACTCCTGAGTCGCCGGCGGCCGGGACGCTGTACGGCGTCGGTGTCGGGCCGGGGGACCCCGAGCTCGTGACGGTGAAGGCCGCGCGGCTGATCGCACGGGCCGAGGTAGTGGCCTACCACGCGGGGCGCGCCGGGAGGTCACTCGCGCGGGCCAGCGCGGCGCCCTACCTGCCCGAGGGCGCCGTCGAGGAGGAGCTCGTCTACCCGGTCACTCGGGGCGGCACGAATCACCCCGGCGGCTACCAGAGGGCGATCGACGAGTTCTACGAACGGTCCGCGGCGCGGCTCGCGACACACCTCGCCGCCGGCCGGGACGTCGTGCTGCTCGCCGAGGGCGACCCGACGCTCTACAGCTCGTTCACCCACATGCAGCGCCGGCTCACGCCCCGGTTTCGATGCGTGATCATCCCGGGCGTGACGTCCGTGTCCGCGACCGCCGCCGCGGCGGGCGTCGCGCTGGTCACCGGGGAGCAGACGCTCGCCGTGCTGCCGGCCTCGACGCCGGCCGGGCGGCTGCGCGAGCTGGCCGGCGACGCGGACGGGCTCGCGCTGATGAAGGTGCGAGGCGACCTGGACGGGGTCCGCAAGGCGCTCGCCGACCTGGGGCGGCTCGACGACGCCCTGCTCGTCAGCCAGGCCTCCCGGGAGGGCGAGCGGGTCAGGGCACTGCGCGAGTTCGCCACGGACGAAGACGTCCCGTACATGTCGATGGTGCTGGTGCCCGGGGCCGCTCGGCCGTCGGCTCCAGCTCCAGCTCCGTCTTCGGCCATCGTCGTCGAGTCGGTGGCAGTCGGCGCCGGGGCCGGGCCGGCTCATGCCGCGGTTGGTTCCGTCACTGTCGTCGGGTTGGGTCCTGCCGGTGCCGAGTGGCTCACGCCGGAGGCCGCCGGCGCGCTGGCAGCAGCCGACGACGTCGTCGGATACCAGACCTACGTCCGACGCGTGCCCGCCCGCCCGGGCCAGCGCCGCCACCTCACGGACAACCGGGTGGAGGCCGAACGCGCCGTCTTCGCGCTCGACCTGGCCCGACACGGCCGCGGTGTGGCCGTTGTCTCCTCGGGAGACCCGGGAGTGTTCGCGATGGCGTCCGCTGTTCTGGAGGCGCGCGCCGAGGCTGGCTACGCGGACGTGCCGGTCCGCGTGCTGCCCGGAGTCACCGCGGCGAACGCCGTGGCCGCCCGGGTGGGCGCGCCACTCGGCCACGACTACTGCGTCGTCTCCCTGTCCGACCAGCTCAAGCCCTGGACACTGGTCCTGCGCCGGCTGCACGCCGCCGCCGCCGCCGACCTGGTGCTCGCGCTCTACAACACCGGCTCGAAGACCCGGCGGGACCACATCGACGAGGTCCGCGCCTGCCTGCTCGAGCACCGCTCACCCGACACCCCGGTCGTCGTGGGGCGGGCGGTCGGCGGGCCCGGCGAGCGGGTCGAGGTGGTCCGGCTCGCCGACCTGTGCGCGGGCCACGTCAACATGCGCACCCTGCTGATCGTCGGCTCATCCAGAACCTGCTGGGACCGCGAGACCGGCACGGTCTTCACCCCACGCCACCACGATGGGCTCTGACAGTGGACCGGAAACACTCTTCCCCCCGACCCCGACCGCCCGACCCAAGCCGCTCCCTGCGAACTCCTTCTACATCTCCTACCGCCGGCGTCGCAGCAGGTACACGTCCATGATCCAGCCCTTGCGGGACCGGGCTTCGCGCTTGACGTTCGCGATGCGTGGCCCGACCTCGGCGAGCGGGCCGGCAAGGGCGATCTCGTCGTCTGTGCCGAGGTAGGCGCCCCAGTAGATGTCCCAGCCGTCGGCGTCGAGGCTCTCCCAGGCCGCGGCGCCGTCGAGCATGACGACGACGGTGTCGAGGCCGTCGGCTTCGGCGGCGAGGCGGCGGCCGGTGGTGATGTGGACCGAGCCGCCGACGGTGTTCAGCGGAATCCGGTGGCGCGCGGTCAGTGCCTGCACGCTGGAGATCCCGGGAATCACCTCGACGTCCAGGTCGACGAGGCCGCGGTCGCGGATGTCGTCGAGGATGCGCAGCGAGCTGTCGTACAGCGCAGGATCGCCCCAGACGAGGAACGCGCCCCGGCCGCTCTCGCCGAGCTCGGTCAGCAGGGCCTCGGCCCAGACCGCGGCGCGCGCGGCGTGCCAGCGGCGGACCTCGGCCTCGTAGTCGGCGGGTGCCCGGTCTCGCTCGGGCTCGGTGAGCTCGACGACCCGCAGGTCGGGCCGGGCATGCGCGGCACAGATCCGGGTGCGCAGCGCGTTGAGGTCGGCCTTCGCCGCCCCCTTGTCGACAGTGAAGAGGACGTCGACGCTGGCCAGCGCCCGGCTGGCCGCATGGGTGAGCGACTCCGGGTCGCCGGCCCCCATCCCGATCAGCAGCACGGCCCGCCGCCCCGGCGCCGCCGGCTCCGGCTGGGCCTGGCGTTCGCCTGGGATCCTGGTTGCCGGGTCCGCCTCGTCTGCGCGCGCATAGCCGGACACCCGACCAACGATAGCGACGCCATCCACCCGTCTCGGATCACGACTGACCCGAGAAGCCGCGCCGCGTGACGGCTGCGCGCGGCCTTGGCAGTCCAGGCTCACCGGCGTGCCGCGCGTAGATGTCCTCGGCTGTACGTCCACGACGGCGAGTGGTTACCGGCGTTTCTCTTTGGGCAAGGCCGCCAAGGCCCGGAGGGCTGCGTGAGTGTCCCCGACCAGCGCGGATCTCGCGAGGTCACCAGCACATGCCCACCCGACGGCCCCGCCGCCGCGGACAACAGACCAAACAGGTCCTCCGGCGCGTCCACGTTGTCCAAGGCCACCAGCCAGCGGGAGAACCGATCCGAGGCCAGCGCCGTGACCAGCGCGCGCACCGACTCCTCGGCCGCCCCGACCATTCCGACCCCGGCCCGCTCCGCCAACCGGGCAAGACCCGCGAGCGCTGAGGCCGGATCCTCCGCCGGCACCCGCCCGTCGCCCCGGCTCGGCAAGATCAGTCAGACGCTCCGCGTCACCGGTGACGCGGAGCGTCTGACTGATGGCCGGCAGACGGCCTGGCGCCAGGTCGACGCACGGCCGGACCTCCGCGGTCCGGCCCGGCAAGGGAGCGCTGCCGGATCACTCGGGCTGAGCACGTCACGGGCGACGCGTTCTGCCTGACTGACAGCCGGCAGGCAGCTTGGCGTCAGATCGGCACGCGGTCCCACCTCGCGGTCCGGCCTGGCGGGTACGCACTGCCCGATCGTCAGGCTGAGCGCGTCACGGGTGACGCGCTCCGTCTGACTGATCTTCGGCCTGCAAGGAAATCTGGCCGTGGCTTGCGGCCATCCGCTGGATGACGCGGGGCGTCTGATGGGTGGCGGTGGCTCTGGCTCGGGCGGTGGTACTCGCGCGTCTCGGCCGCCAGGATCCGATCTTCGTCGAGGCAGTCGAAATTGGGGTGAGAACTGGGGATTCGCCCCAATTTCACCTGCCTCGACGCGCGGAGGAGCTCCTCGACTCTTGGCTCGAGTGGCCCGCCTTCGCCAATCAGAGGCTTACGGACCTCCTCGGGCGCGCGCCGCGTCTGAACTGATCTTTGCGGCGCCTTCCTGACCGGGGCTGGCGCCGCCTGGAGCGGCGCTAGAGGACGGAGAGGGGCAGGCGGCGGCGCTTGCTGTGGTCGTTGTCGATGATCGGCAGGCTGTCCGGGGCGACGGCGGCCAGCGCGGCCTCGCCGTGGCCGAGGACGCACTCCGGGTCGGGGCCGTCCAGCGGCAGGCCGGTGAAGAACTTCGCCGCCATGCAGCCGCCCTGGCACGCGTCGTAGTGGCCGCATGAGGTGCAGGCACCCGGGTTGTCCGGCTCGCGCAGCTCGGTGAACAGGTCCGAGGACCGCCAGACGTGGGCGAAGCCGCCCTCGTCGAGCACGTTGCCGGCGCGGAAGTGCTCATGCAACGCGAACGGGCAGGCGTAGACGTCGCCCACCGGGTCGATCAGGCACACCACCCGGCCGGCACCGCACAGGTTCAGACCCGGCAGGGCCTGGCCGTAGGCCGCGAGGTGGAAGAACGAGTCGCCTGTCAGCACATCGGGCCGGGCGAGCAGCCAGGCGTGCAGGTCCCGCTGCTGCGCCGCGGTCGGGTGCAGCTGGGCCCAGGAGTCCTGGCCGCGGCCGGACGGGCGCAGCCGGGTGACCCGCAGCTCGGCGCCATGGTCGGCGGCGAGCGCCGCGAACGAGTCCAGCTGGGAGACGTTGTGCCGGGTGACGACGACCGACAGCTTGAAGGCACCGAACCCGGCGTCGGCCAGGTGGCCCATGGCCGTCCGTGCTCGGTCGTAGGAGCCGAGGCCGCGGACCGGGTCGTTGGTCATCGCGTCGGCCCCGTCGAGCGAGATCTGGATGTCGACGTAGTCCAGCGCCGCGAGCCTGCGGGCCTTCGCCGCGTCGATCATCCCGCCGTTGGTGGAGAACTTCACGCCGACCCCGTGGTCGACCGAGTACTCCAGCACCTCGAAGAAGTCGGGTCTGGTCATCGGCTCGCCGCCGCCGACGTTGACGTAGAAGACCTGCAGGTCGGCGAGCTGGTCGACGACCGAGCGCATCTGCGCCGTGTCGAGCTCGCGCGGGTCGCGCCGGCCCGACGACGACAGGCAGTGCACGCACTGCAGGTTGCAGGCGTAGGTCCACTCCCAGGTCAGGCAGATCGGCGCCGCCAGCCCGCGCAGCAGCTCCTGCTGCAGCGAGGCGCTGGCTGGGGCCGGGGTGAGTGTGCCGGCCCCGGCGAGCGGGACGGCGGCCGGGGGAGCGGCCGTGGGCACGCCGGAGGCAGGCAGGGCCAGGTCGGTAACGGTCACGGCAACCTCCGTTGGACTGCGGCTGGAGCGGGGGGCTGGGGTCGACAGACGTACGAGCGGAACCTGCCGCGCAGGGCCCGGCGGCCGATGTCTCCGAGATCACCGGGAGCCTCAGGCGCGCAGGCTCCGTGCCCGAGACATCTCTGCCCGAGACATCTCTGGCAACCGGGCGTCTCCGGCAACCGGGGCATCTCCGGGAAGCGGAGCGTCTCCGGGAACCGGAGCGTCTCCGGGAACCGGGGCGTGGCGTTCTAGCGCGGCTGGACGAAGCCGGTCTCGACCAGGCGGCCGAGCGCGCGCTCGACGGCGGGCCGCTTGGCAGCCGGCACGGCGGCCAGCGCGTCGGCCGCGGACGGCACGTCGGCCAGCGCGTGGACGACGGTGACCAGGTCGACGTCCTTGAGCAGCGACAGCCGACGAGTGTCGTACGAGTACGCGAGCGCGCCGAACCGCTCAGGCCGCAGCGCGACCTTCGGATGCAGCCGGTAGGCCCGCGCCGGGTCGAACGTCGTCCCGGACGCCCTCGCGAGCGCGTGCGCCGGTGATGGTGACGACGGTGACGGCGTGGACGACGGTGACGGCGTGGACGACGGTGACGGCGTGGGCGCGCCCTGCGGCGCGCCCACGGATGTCGAGCTGGTCATCGGGAGATCAGACCCTGAGAGATCAGACCGTGCGGATTAGTAGACACCGCACATGCCGTCGATGGAGACGTCCTCGACGAGCAGGTCCTCCACGATCGGCTCGGCCGTCGTGCCGGCCTCGCTAGCGCTGGTGAGCGCGATGTCCGTCGTCGGGGCCGACGAGTCCATACCGTTCCTCCTATGGGTCGGGTGCCTGGGACGAGCGCTGGTGCGGTGCGGCGCGCGGTCGCGACGTTGCGCGCGCTGGGTGGTGCTCAGGCGAGCGCTGACGCGCTCGGTCACGCCGGAACGAACGGGGCTGCGGCCCGGCCGGCCCGGCCAGCCGGTTCCGTGCCCGAGGCGGGCGACGGGCCCGCGCCGGCCTCGTCGTCGACGCCGGCTGAGGTTCCGGCACCGGCGCTCGCGTCAGACGCGACGCGGCCGGTGCCGGTGTTGTCTCCGGTTCCGCCGCTACCAGCGGACTTCCATGTGCAGTGTGACCCAGAAACAGCCGTTCTGTCGCGCGGAAAGGTGTTGTTGGGTGGTTCACCACTGCGCCTGCTGACGTTGTCTGCTGCTGGTGGCACCGTTTGGGAGGCCCTGCGCGCCGGTCGGCCGGTGGGCGACGCCGGACCGGGCGCCGGCGCGCTCGCCCGCCGCCTGGTCGCGGCGGGACTCGCGCACCCCGTTCCGCCGCCACCCGGGCCGGGGCTCGCGGCGTCGGTGACGGCCGTGGTGCCGGTACGCGACCACGCCGAAGGGCTGGACATGCTGGTCGCGGCGCTGCGCCGCCGGTGCGCCGAGGTGATCGTCGTCGACGACGGCTCGACGGACGCGACCGGCGAGGTCGCGGCTGCCGCCGGAGCCCGGGTACTTCGACACGGGCGTTCGTTCGGCCCCGCCGCCGCGCGGCTGGCCGGCGCCGCCGCGGCGGGCACCGCGCTCGTCCTGTTCTGCGACGCGGACCTGCGGCTGCCGACAGGCGACTGGTTCGGCCCGTTGCTCGGGCATCTCGCCGACCCGGCCGTCGCGGCCGCGGCGCCCCGGGTCGCCTCCCCGGTGCCGCCGGGATCCAGGGCCAGCCTGCTCGAACGCTACGAGAGTGCCCGCTCGCCGTTGGATCTGGGCCCGCGGCCGGCGGCCGTCCGGCCCGGGGCACGGGTCTCCTACGTCCCATCCGCGGCGCTGCTGATCCGCCGGGAACTGGCCGGTTTCGATGCGGCGATGCGGTACGGCGAGGACGTCGACCTGGTGTGGCGGCTGGTCGCCGCCGGCTGGTCGGTGCGTTACGAGCCGTCCGCCGTCGTCCACCATCAGCCGCGCTCCGACTGGCCGTCCTGGGCGCGCCAGCGGTTCGGCTACGGCTCGTCGGCCGGCCCACTGGCCGTCCGGCACCCGGGTCCGCTGCGTCCCGCCGCCGCGGCGGCGGCCGCGGCGACCGCCGCTCTGGTGATCGCGGCGGCCCCCGGGGCGCCGGCGGGGGGCCAAGCGGAGCGGGCACTCGGAGCCCATGCACAGGCCGTCGGCCTCGCCCGGCGCCTGGCGCACCGCAAGGGCGCCGCCGGTGCCGTCGCCGCGGTCACGGCCGGACGTGGGATCGTCACCGCGGCCAGGCTCGCGCGCCGTCTCGCCGCGGCACCGCATCCGCGCAGGCTCGCCTGGGTGATGGTGCTCGCCGGCCGCCGCCACGCGCTGGAGGCGGCGGCCGACAACGTCCGCCGGGGCTGGTGGCCGCCGCTCGCCGCCAGCGGGCCGGGCCGGCGGGTGATCGTGCTCGCCGTGCTCATCCCGGCGGTGCGGGACTGGTGGGTCGGCCGGCCCGGCGTGGGTCTGCTGCCGTATGTGTTGCTGCGGTTCGTCGACGACGTGGCCTACAGCGCGGGCGTCTGGTGGGGCTGTCTGCGTGCGCGGACAGCGAGCCCGCTCCTGCCGGCCACGGACGTGCGAGGCACCCGCCGTGCCGTCGGCCGGCGCCGGGAGGCCGACCACCGGCACGGCCGACGCGGCTGACGGCTTCTGCGTCGCAGACATGGCGCCTGCCTCGCCGCCGTCGCCTGCCTGGCAGCCGTGTCCCCGGACCGCGGCCGTCTCCCAGCACCGTAGCCGCCAGCACCACTGCCCCTAGCGCCGCTGCCGCTAGGGCTGCCGCGGCTACCCTGTTCAGGTGTGACCTACCTCGACCATGCGGCGACGACGCCGATGCGACCGGAGGCGGTCGCCGCGTTCACGGCGGCGCATGCCGTCGCCGGCAACCCGTCGTCTCTGCACGCCGGCGGGCGGCGGGCGCGCCGGGTCGTCGAGGAGTCACGCGAGTCGCTGGCGGCCCAGCTTGCCTGCCGGCCATCCGAGCTGATCTTCACTGGTGGTGGGACGGAGAGCGACAACCTGGCGCTCAAGGGCCTGTACTGGGCCCGTCGCTCCGCCGATCCGCGCCGGCGCCGGGTGCTGGTCAGCGCCGTCGAGCATCATGCCGTGCTCGACCCGGCCCACTGGCTCTCCGAGGCACAGGGCGCCGTCGTCGAGCCGCTGCCGGTCGACCCGACCGGTCTGGTCAGGCCGGAGACGCTGGTGGCCGCGCTCGCGGGCGGGCCGGATGGCCCGGACGACGTCGCCGTGGTCTCGGTGATGTGGGCGAACAACGAAGTAGGGACGGTGCAGCCGGTCGCCGAGCTCGCGGCGGCTTGCCACGCCTACGGCATCCCCTTCCACACCGACGCGGTGCAGGCGCTGGGGCAGGTGCCGGTCTCCTTCGCTGGCTCCGGGGTGGACGCGATGACGGTCACCGCCCACAAGATCGGCGGCCCGGTAGGCATCGGCGCTCTGGTGCTCCGCAGCGGCCTGGTCATCACCCCGCTGACCCACGGGGGCGGGCAGGAGCGGGACGTGCGCTCCGGCACCCTCGACGCTGCCGGCGCCGCCGCCTTCGCGGCGGCGGCCGCGGCGGCCGTCCGCGAGCTGCCCACCGAGTCTGCCAGGCTCGCCGCGCTGCGAGACGATCTCGTGCGGCAGGTGCTGGCGAAGGTGCCGACGGCAGTGGTCAACGGCGCCCCGGCCGGCCCCGGACGGCTGCCGGGCAACGCCCATCTGAGCTTTCCCGGCTGTGAGGGCGACTCGTTGCTCATGCTGCTGGACGCCCGCGGCATCGAGTGCTCGACCGGCTCGGCCTGCACGTCGGGGGTCGCCTCCCCCTCGCACGTGCTGCTGGCCATGGGCGCCGGCGAGGCGCACGCCAGCGGGTCGCTGCGGTTCTCGTTCGGGCACACCTCGATCGCGGCCGACGTCGCCGCGGTGGCCGAGGCGATCGGGCCGGTCTTCGAGCGCGCCAGGCGGGCCGGCGAGCTCGCCGCGGCCTCTTCCGTGCCTGCCCGGCAGGCCAGGGAGCCCGTCCGAAAGGCTTAGGAGATCGCCGTCCGGCTCGGGCATGCTGGTAGGCACGCAGGGTCCGACGGTCGACGGGTCCGACGGTCGACGGGTCCGACGGTCGGCAGGTTCGACGATGGACAGATTCGACGGTGGGCAGGGAGGTGGCGTGATGCGGGTGCTTGCCGCGATGTCGGGCGGGGTCGACTCCGCCGTTGCCGCCGCGCGCGCCGTCGAGGCCGGTCACGAGGTCACCGGGGTGCACCTGGCGCTGTCCCGGTCGCCAGACGCGCAGCGCACCGGTGCGCGCGGCTGCTGCACGGTCGAGGACGCGCGCGACGCCCGCCGCGCCGCCGACGTGCTAGGTATCCCGTTCTACGTGTGGGACCTCGCCGACCGGTTTGAAGCCGACGTCATCGAGGACTTCGTCGCCGCCTATGCCGCCGGTGCGACCCCCAACCCGTGCGTGCGATGCAACGAGCGGATCAAGTTCGCCGCCGTCCTGGACCGCGCGCTGGCACTGGGCTTCGACGCCGTCGTCACCGGCCACCATGCGCGCCTCTCGGCGGACGGTGTGCTGCGCCGGTCCGTCGACGAGGGCAAGGACCAGTCCTACGTGCTCGGCACGCTGCGCCCGGAGCAGCTGCGGCGCGCGATGTTTCCGCTGGGGGACTCGACCAAGGCGCAGGTACGGGTGGAGGCGGCGGCCCGCGGGCTCGCGGTCGCCGACAAGCCGGACAGCCACGACATCTGCTTCGTCCCGTCCGGCGACACCGGCGCCTGGCTGCGCGACCGGCTCGGCCCGCGCCCCGGCCCGATCGTCGACGCCACCACCGGCGAGACGCTCGGCGAGCATGACGGCGCGTTCGCGTTCACCGTCGGCCAGCGCCGCGGCCTGCGGCTCGGCCGCCCGGCGCCCGACGGCCGCCCCCGGTACGTGCTCGACATCTCCCCGGTGACCTCGACGGTGACCGTCGGCCCCGCCGAGGCACTCGACGTATGGCGGCTGACCTCGGACGCCGCCGTCTGGCCGCACGAGGACGGCGTCGACGTCGACTGCCTCGCCCAGGTCCGCGCGCACGGCCAGGTAGTGCCCGCCACGGCGACGGCCCGCGACGGCGAGCTGCACGTGGCACTGCGCGAGCCGGTCCGCGGCACCGCCGCCGGCCAGGCGGTCGTCCTCTACGACGGCGACCGCGTCCTCGGCGGCGGCCACATCCGGAGGATCGGATAGGGCCGGGACTCCTAATCCGGGCCGGGTAGGGGTGTTTCCGGTCTGTCCTGGATTGGTGACGTGCAGCGTCACGCAACCGAGCTGGGCGCGGAGGTCCCTTCCCGAAGCGAAGCGAGGGAAGGGGCCGGAGCGCCGCGCCCGGACGGAGCGAACCAAGGACATAACGTGGATCTCGTGACGAGTGATGACGGGGCGACCGCGGTGGAGCTGTGGCCGGTGGGATCGGCCACCGGAGTGGGGTCGCTGCCCGGGGGTGACCCGGTGGCGGCGCAGAAGCTGGTGTTCGACGAGCTGCCGGAGCTGCCCCACCTGGTCGAGCTGCCTGGGCGTGGGCCGGGCGCCGACATGCTCGGCCGGGCCGCCGTGATCGCGGTCGAGTTGCCGGTGGACCTGCAGCCCTCCGGCTGGCGGCTGGTGCCCCGGCCAGGGCTGGACTACCGCCGGGCGCGCGGCATGGTCGAACATGACCTCGACGCGTTGGAGGAGGCCGGCGACGGCTACACGGGGCCGCTGAAGATCGCCGTCACCGGGCCGTGGACGCTCGCGGCGGGCATCGAGCTGACGCGCGGCCACAAGGCCCTGTCAGACCCGGGCGCGACCAGGGACATCGCCGAGTCGCTGGCCGCGGGCCTGGACGACGTGCTCGGCACCATCGCCCGGCGGGTGCCGGGGGCGCGCCTTCTCGTCCAGCTCGACGAGCCGTCGCTGCCGGCGGTGCTCGCCGGGCGGGTCCGGACGCCGAGCGGCTTCTCGGTGCTGCCCGCCGCCGACGACGGGCTCGTCGGCGAGCGTCTGGCGCTGGTGCTGGGCGCCGCCGGCCGGGCGGCTCACGTGGCCGGGGTGGGGGTGCACTGCTGCGCCCCCGACGTGCCGCTGGAACTCCTGCGCCGCGCCGGCGCCCAGTTCGTCGGCCTCGACTTCACCCTGCTCACCCAGCGGTCGGACGACGCGGTCGGCGAGGCGGTCGAGGCTGGCCTGCGCCTGCTGGCCGGGGTCGTCCCGTCGACCGACCAGCCGGACGGGCCACCGCCACCGTCCCCGTCGGCCGGCGTCGCGGCGGACGCGGCCGTCGGAACCGGCCCGCGTCGGCGGGCGGCGGCCGTCGCGGCGAAGGCGCCGGCGCCGGCGCCAAGCACACGGGTGCGCGGGGCGGCCGGGCGCCTCGGGTTGCTGGCCGACGATGACGATCGCCCCGGTGCGGGCGGCGGCGGCGCAGGTAGCGGCGCTGGTACCGGTACGGGCGGCGGTGCTCGCGGCGGGCCAGAACTGTCGGACCCGTCCCGTACCGTCGATCCTGTCCGGGCGCTGTGGCGCCGGCTTGGATTCCGTCCCGAACTGCTCGCGGAGGTGGTCGCCGTGACCCCCACCTGTGGACTCGCCGGCGCGAGCGAGGGCTACGCGCGCCTGGCGATGCGGCACTGCCGGGCGGCGGCCCGCCTGCTGGTGGAGTCGCCGGAATGAGCGGGGCCGAGGCGTCGGCGCTGACCGGCGCGGAGGAGGACGAGGTCGCCGCCGGCGGCGTTCAGGAGGGCGCGCCGGAGATTCCCGCCGAGGCGCGGGCGCGCGCCGCCGAGCTGACCCGGCTGCTCGACGAGTACGCCTACCAGTACTACGTGCTCGCGCGGCCGACCGTGTCGGACGCCGAGTACGACACGCTCTACCGCGAGCTGGTCGCGCTGGAGGAGCGCCACCCGGCGCTGCGTACCCCGGACTCGCCGACGCAGAAGGTCACCGAGACTCCGTCCGAGCTGTTCGAGCCGGTGACGCACCTGGAACGGCTGTTGTCGCTGGACAATGCCTTCGACGAGGACGAGTTCCAGGCGTGGGCGACGCGGGCCTCCCGGGAAGCGCCGGTCGGTGCCTGGCTGTGCGAGCTGAAGATCGACGGGTTGGCCGTCGACCTCGTCTACGAGGACGGCACGCTGGTGCGTGCGGCCACGCGCGGCGACGGCCGGGTGGGGGAGGACATAACCGCCAACATCCGCACGCTCGCGAGCGTGCCGGCCCGGCTGCGCGGGTCGAAGGTGCCGGAGCTGCTGGAAGTCCGCGGCGAGGTGTTCTTCCCCGTCGCCGCGTTCGAGGCGCTCAACGCGGCGCGCGCCGAGGCCGGCAAGGAGCTGTACGCCAACCCGCGCAACACTGCCGCCGGCTCGCTACGACAGAAGGACCCGCGAGAGACGGCGAAGCGCGGGCTGGCGATGTATGTGCACGGCATCGGCGCCCACCGCGGCTTCGACGTGCCGTCGCAGTCGGCCGCCTACGAGGCGTTCGCCGAGCTGGGGCTGCCGGTCTCGCCGCGGTATCGCGTCTTCACGGCGATCGACGAGGTGCTCGGCTACATCCGCGAGTGGGGCGAGCACCGGCACGACGTCGAACACGAGATCGACGGGGTCGTCGTCAAGGTCGACGACTTCACCCTCCAGGGCCGGCTCGGGGCGACGTCCAAGGCGCCGCGCTGGGCGATCGCCTACAAGTACCCGCCGGAGGAGGTGACGACCCGGCTGAAGTCCATCGAGGTCAACGTCGGGCGCACCGGCCGGGTCACCCCGTTCGCCGTCCTGGAGCCGGTCGTCGTCGCCGGCTCGACCGTGGGCCTCGCCACCCTGCACAACGCCGACCAGGTCAAGGCCAAGCGCGTCCTCATCGGCGACATGATCATTCTTCGCAAGGCGGGCGACGTCATCCCCGAGGTCCTCGGCCCGGTCGTCGACCTGCGCGACGGCACCGAGCGTGAGTTCGTCTTCCCGACGCACTGCCCCGAGTGCGGCACCGAGCTGGTCCGCCCCGAGGGGGAAGCCGACACGCGCTGCCCGAACACGGTCTCCTGTCCTGCCCAGCGGCGCGAGGCGATCATCCACCTCGCCTCCCGCGGCGCGCTCGACATCGACGGCCTCGGCGGGGAGAGCGCGATCGACCTGATCGACGCAGGCCGGATCAAGGACATCGCGGACGTCTTCCACCTGACCGAGGCGTCGTTCGTCGGGTTGCCGCTGTTCGAACGGCTGGAGACGGTCCGCGATGCAGACGGAAAGCTGGTGAAGGGCCCGGACGGCAAGACCGCGCTGCGCCGGTCCGTGCCCGGCAAGAAGGTCGAGCAGATCCTCAAGGGGATCGAGGCGGCCCGGCACCGCCCGCTGTGGCGGCTGCTGGTCGGCCTGTCGATCCGGCACGTCGGCCCGGCCGCCGCCCAGGCGCTGGCCAGGGAGCTGCGTTCGGTCGACGCGATCCGGGCGGCTGCGCTGGAGGAGCTGGCCGTCGTCGACGGCGTGGGCCCGACCATCGCCGCCGCCGTCGTCGACTGGTTCGCCGACCCAGTCCACCTCGACCTGCTGGAGCGACTACGCGCCGGTGGAGTGACCCTTGCGGACGACGGGGCCGACGACGGCCCGCGTCCGCTCGCCGGGGTCACGGTCGTCATCACGGGGAGCATGGAGGGCTGGACGCGGGACTCCGCGACGGAGGCCGTCCAGAACCTCGGCGGCAAGGTGAGCGGCTCGGTCAGCAAGAAGACGAGCTTCGTCGTCGCAGGCGAGAACGCGGGCTCCAAGTATGACAAGGCCGTGTCCCTGAAGGTCCCCATCCTCGACGGAGCGGGCTTCGCCGCGCTCCTCGAGGGCGGTCCCCAAGCGGCCCAGGAACTCGCGACCATCGGGGAGGCCCCCGAAGGCGGCGCCACCGTGGCGGTCGACGCCACGCCCGTGGTCGAGGCCACGCCCGCGGCTGGGGAGCGCGCGGCCGAGGAACAGGCGGTCCAGGCTGGTTCCTGACCTGACCTGGCCGTGGCCACGGCCAGGTCAGTGGGCGGCGGGGCGGGTGAGCGAGGCGGTGATGCCGGCGAGGTGAGCGAGACGGGCGATCTCGGACGAGCGGAACGCAGGTCCGCCGGGGCGGCCGACCAGGATGACCAGCTCGGGGCATCCGACAGGGGCCGCGGCCAGCTGCATGCCGCGTTCCGCCCAGCGGTCCGGCAGGCCGCCCTCGGCGGGGTCGATCTCCCGGGCCTCGGGCAGTGGCAGCCACGGCACCGGCCGCGTCGCCCGCCGCGGGCTGGCGTAGTCGTTCACGCCAAGGTTGGGCGCACCCACGGATTCCTCCCGGATCCGTACATCGCCCGGCCCGACCAGCTCCAGGAGCATCGCCCAGTCGGCGTGGAACACGCCCGCGACCAGCTCGGCGAGCACGGCCGGCGCGTCCTGGGGACGATCGGTGAGGGCATCGACGAGGTCCAGGTCGTCGCTGACTCCGGCCCCGTCGGCCAGGTAGGGGCGCAGAGACTCGACCTGCGCCCCCGGCACCGACTGGGCGGCCGTCAGCACGCTGTCGGCGAGCCCGCCCGGTGGCAGCTGCACCACCAGGTCGTCGACGGCGCCGTCGGGCGTCCGCTCGACGACGGCGAGGCTGACGATGTCGATCCCGAACCGTCCGAGCGCCGTCGCGACAGCCCCCAACGCGCCGGGTTGGTCGGGCAGCACGAGACGCAGGAGGTACGACACATCGCAGAGCATTCCCGATCGGCATGACGGCGCGGTGACATCCGACGACCTTCCTCCGTGTCTCGGCGCGCAGGTCAGTTCGGCTGTCGTCGCCGAAGCTCGGCGGCGACGGGCGGGCGCGGTGCGGTGGTCTTCTGGCCGCGGTTCCCACGACCGCTGGTGATCGGGCGCGTGGCGGCGGGCGGGCCGCGACCCAGCTCGCCCAAGGACCCGTACGATGACATCGCACCGACACGCACACAGGCCGTGGCGTCGCCGGCGGTCGCGGACCACGCGGCTCCGCCGTTCGGGACCACAGGCGCCTGGGCCGTTCCGAGCCGTCAGACGTGGCCCGGCCGGGGGCACGTCGCGGGAGCCGAGTCGGCGACCGGCCAGCCGCCGCACAGGCGCTTCCTCGCGGCCCGGGCCGGACGACCCCGGACGACCCTGGACGACCGCGGCCGGTGACGAAACCGGTGGGCAGCACGCCCGCCGCGGCTGACAGTTCGGTGGGCTCGCGCCCACCACCGATGAGGGGGCCTGCCGCTATGGCCATCACCCGGGACGAGGTCGCGCACCTCGCGCGGCTGTCGCGGATGTCGCTGTCCGACGCCGAGCTCGACGCGCTCGCCCCCCAGCTGGACCAGATCCTGTCCGCCGTCGCCCGGGTCTCCGAGGTCGCGGCGGCGGACATCCCGCCGACCAGCCACGCCGTGCCACTGGTCAACGTCTTCCGGGCCGACGTGACCCGGCCGTCGCTGCCGGTCGACGAGGCACTGGCCGCCGCGCCGGCAGCCGAGGACGACCGGTTCCGCGTGCCCCGCATCCTCGACCCGGACGAGTGAACGAGCCGCTTCCGGCCTCGGAAGGCCGGACGACGACCACCGCCGACGGGCAGCGAGCCGATCGCCCCGCGGCCGGCGGTCCCGCTCCCGGACCGGGACTGGGAGCGGGACCGGCCGTGGAAGCGGCCGCCAGGCGCCAGGCGAGCCCGGCCACAGACCGGGCATCCGACGCCACCAGCGACTTCAGGGACAAGCGACTTCAGAGACAACGGCCTGCGGATATGCGAATGAAGATCATTTTCGCACACCCCTTGGCTCTCTAGACATGTGAGGGACCGACAGCAGCCATGACCGACGCTCCCGCCGACGTCGCCCGGCTCACCGCCGCCGAGACCGCGGCCGCGATCGCCGCCGGCGAGCTGTCCGCCGTCGAGGCCACCCAGGCGGCCCTCGACCGGATCGCCAAGGTCGACGACACCGTTCACGCCTTCCTGCACGTCGACGCCGACGGCGCGCTCGCCACCGCGGCGGGCATCGACGCCCGTCGCGCCGCCGGCGAACAGCTCGGCCCGCTCGCCGGCGTCCCGCTCGCGCTCAAGGACGTGCTCACCGCCCGGGGGATGCCGACGACCTGCGGCAGCAGGATCCTCGAGGGCTGGTACCCGCCGTACGACGCGACCGTGACAGCCCGGCTGCGCACCGCCGACGTCGTGATCCTCGGCAAGGCGAACATGGACGAGTTCGCGATGGGTTCGTCCACCGAGAACTCCGCCTACGGGCCGACCCGCAACCCCTGGGACCTCGCCCGCATCCCCGGCGGCAGCTCCGGCGGCTCGTCGGCCGCCGTCGCCGCGTTCGAGGCGCCGCTGGCGATCGGCACCGACACCGGCGGCTCGATCCGCCAGCCGGCCGCCGTCTGCGGCCTCGTCGGCGTCAAGCCGACCTACGGCGGGGTCAGCCGCTATGGCCTGGTCGCCTTCTCCAGTTCCCTCGACCAGGCTGGCCCGCTCGCCCGCACGGTCACCGACGCCGCGCTGCTGCACGCCGCGATCGCCGGGTACGACCCGATGGACTCCACCAGCGTCGACGTCCCGGTACCGCCGGTCGTCGAGGCCGCGGCGCGCCGCGAGGTGCCCGGCATGCGGATCGGCGTCGTGCGCGAGCTGTCCGGCGAGGGCTACGAGCCGGGGGTACAGGCCCGGTTCGACGAGGCGGTGGCGCTGCTCGAGCGGATGGGGGCGGAGATCGTCGAGGTCAGCTGCCCGCACTTCGAGTTCGCGCTGCCCGCCTACTACCTGATCGCGCCGAGCGAGTGCTCGTCCAACCTGGCCCGGTTCGACGCGATGCGCTTTGGCCTGCGGGTCGGCGACGACGGCGCGGCCGGCGCCGAGGAGGTCATGAGCCGCACCCGCGACGCCGGCTTCGGGCCCGAGGTCAAGCGCCGCATCATCCTCGGCACCTACGCCCTGTCGAGCGGCTACTACGACGCCTACTACGGCCAGGCGCAGAAGGTGCGCACGCTGATCAGCCGCGACTTCGCCGCGGCGTTCGAACAGGTCGACGTGCTGGTCTCGCCGACCACGCCGACGGTCGCGTTCCCGATCGGCGCCAAGGTCGACGACCCGATCGCCATGTACCTCAACGACCTGTGCACGATCCCGGCGAACCTCGCCGGCGTGCCGGCGATGAGCGTGCCGGCCGGCCTGTCCGAGGGCCTGCCCGTCGGTTTCCAGATCATGGCCCCCGCCTTCGCCGACGACCGGCTCTACCAGGTCGGCGGCGCGCTGGAAGCCGCCCTTGACGCTCACCGCGGCCACGCCCTGCTCGACACTGCCCCCGCCCTCTGAGGCGAGGGAAAACCGGAAGGACATCCACTATGGTCAAGCTGCGCAGCACGCGGCAGGACCGGACGCTGCTGATCGCGGTGTGGGTCCTCACCGTCATCGTGCTCGTTCTCGGCGGGCTCGCCGTAAGCCCGATCCTGCTGGTGTGGGGAGTGGTCGGCCTGCTCGCCGCGATCTACCTCACCCGTGTCCACATCCGTGACACCCGTGCCCCCCGCCAGGGGCTCGGCGACGGCTCCGCGCCAAACGCGAGCGAGGGCGACGAGGCGGGCGCCGCGGGCGCCGCGGCGCCGTCCGGCCAGCAGGCGCCTGGCGGCGCCGCCAAGACAGACACATCTGAAGATGTCGAGGAGACCAGGTGAGTACCCCGGCCGCCGTCGTGACCACCCCGTCCTACGAGGACGCGTTCGCCCGCTACGAGCCGGTGATCGGCCTGGAGACGCACGTCGAGCTCGGCACCGCGTCGAAGATGTTCTGCGGCTGCGCGACCGCGTTCGGTGCGCCGCCGAACAGCCAGGTCTGCCCGGTCTGCCTTGGTCTGCCCGGTTCGCTTCCGGTGATCAACGAGGCGGCCGTCCGGTTCGCCGTGATGATCGGGCTGGCGCTGAACTGCCAGATCGCCGGCTGGTCCCGGTTCGCCCGGAAGAACTACTTCTACCCGGACATGCCGAAGAACTTCCAGACCAGTCAGTACGACGAGCCGCTGTGCGTGAACGGGTGGCTGGCGGTCGAGGTCGACGGCCAGGTGCACCGGGTCGGCATCACCCGGGTGCACCTGGAGGAGGACACCGGCAAGTCGCTGCACGTCGGCGGCGCGACCGGGCGCATTCACGGAGCCACCCACTCGCTGGTCGACTACAACCGGGCCGGTATCCCGCTCGTCGAGATCGTCACCGAGCCGGACGTGCGCTCGCCCGAGGTGGCCCGCGCCTACGTCGAGGAGCTGCGCGAGCTGTGCCGGGCGCTCGCCGTCTCCGACGTCCGGATGGAGCAGGGCTCGTTGCGCTGTGACGCGAATGTGTCGCTGCGGCTGCGGGTTGGCCCGGGGGAGGCGGAGAAGCCGTTCGGCATCCGCAGCGAGACGAAGAACCTCAACTCGCTGCGTTCGGTCGAGCGCGCCATCCGTTCCGAGATCGTCCGCCAGGCGGGTCGGCTCGATGCCGGTGAGCGGATCGTGCAGGAGACCCGGCACTTCGACGAGGCCTCCGGCCGCACGTCGTCCGGCCGCTCGAAGGAGGAGGCGACCGACTACCGGTACTTCCCCGAGCCCGACCTCGCCCCGCTCGCTCTGTCCCGCGAGTACGTCGAGGCGATCCGCGCCTCGCTGCCGGAGCTGCCGTCGCAGCGGCGCGCCCGGCTGATCGCCGAGCACGGCTTCTCCGAGCGCGACCTCGTCGACATGGGCAACGCCGGCGTGCTCGACCTCGTCGAGCAGACGATCGCCGCCGGCGCATCGGCCCCGGCCGCTCGCAAGTGGTGGCTCAACGAGCTGGCTCGGCGAGCGTCCGACGCGAACGTCACCCCGGCCGACCTCGCGATCCAGCCGGTCCACGTGGCCCGGATCGTCGAGCTGATCGCCGACGGGAGCCTCACCGACGCGCTCGCCCGCAAGGTGATCGACGGGGTGCTCGCCGGTGAGGGCGGTCCCGACGAGGTCGTCGCCGCGCGCGGGCTCGCGATCGTCACCGACGACTCGGCACTGTCCGCCGCCGTCGACACGGCGATCGCCGCCGCCCCCGACATCGCCGACAAGGTCCGGGCGGGCAAGGTCAACGCTGTCGGCCCGCTCGTCGGCGCCGTCATGAAGGCCATGAAGGGCCAGGCCGACGCCGCCACCGTCCGCTCCCTCCTGCTGGAGCGCCTGGGCTCCGCCTGATCGGCGAAGGTGTGTCGGATGGGCCCGCCCCGGGGCTTGCCCATCCGACACACTTCCCACCCCCCATCAGCAACCGTGTCGGATGGGCAAGCCTCGGGGCGGGCTGAGATGACACGGTTCTGCGTCTGCCGTGGGCGGAGGTGATCCAGGCCGTCGCGGGCAATCCGAGCGCGCCCGGTTATGGGAGCATGAAACCCGATGAGCGCCTCTACCCGGACGCTGTATGCCACCAGCGATCTGCACGTCCGATACCCGGACAACCGGGCCATCGTCGAGGCGATGCGGCCGACGGGGGACGACGACTGGCTGCTCGTCGTCGGTGACGTCGCCGACTTCGTGGACGAGATCCGCTGGGCGCTCGAGCTGCTCGCGCGCAGGTTCGCCCAGGTGGTCTGGGTGCCCGGCAACCACGAGCTGTGGACGCCCAAGCGCGACCCTGTGCAGCTGCGCGGGGTCGCCCGCTACTGGCACCTCGTCGACCTCTGCCGCGAGCTGGGCGTGCTCACCCCCGAGGACCCGTACCCGGTCTGGGACGGCCCCGGTGGGCCGGTGGTCATCGCGCCGATGTTCCTGCTCTACGACTACACGTTCCGCCCCGCCGGCACGTCGACGAAGGCCGAGGCGCTCGCCTACGCCCACTCGACCGGCGTCGTCTGCTCCGACGAGTACCTGCTGCACCCAGATCCGTTCCCGACCCGGGACGACTGGTGCCGAACCCGGGTGGCGCAGACCGAGAAACGGCTGGCCGAGCTGCCCGCCGACGGGCCGCCGACCGTGCTGGTCAACCACTTCCCGCTGGTCCGGGAGCCGACCCGGGTGCTGCGCTACCCCGAGTTCGCCCAGTGGTGCGGCACCGAGCTGACGGCGGACTGGCACGTGCGCTTCCGCGCCGCCGCGGTCGTCTACGGCCACCTGCACATCCCCCGCACGACGGAGTACGACGGCGTCCGCTTCGAGGAGGTCTCGCTCGGCTACCCCCGCGAGTGGTCCCGCCGCCCGGCCCGTTACCAGCGCCCGCCGCTGCGCCGGATCCTCCCGGCAGCGTCCCACGGCTGACCGGACCGGTCGCGCTCGACCTCGACCTGGCGACGCTCGACCGCTGCCGGGTGCTCGGCTCTGATCATCCGGCAACGCTGCAGTCTGCCGTCAACGCTGCGGCAAGCTACCTGCGGCTGGGTGAGCCCGGCAGCGCGCGAGCACTCACGGCCGAGACCGCCGAGCGGGCGCAGGCCGCCCTGGGCGACGACCACCGGGTCACCTGCGCGGCTCTGCGCCTCCTCGAGGTCCTCCGTGGCTCCGCTGAGCCTGCGCGAAGCCGAACCGGTGTGGATGACCTGGAGATCGAGTCTTACTCTTACTAGTAAGGACTATGGAGGTGCCCATGCGTATCACCAGCAAGGGGCAGGTGACGATCCCGGTGGAGATCCGTGAGCGGTTCGGGTTCCTGCCCGACACCGAGGTCGAGTTCGTGGTCGAGGATGGTGCTGTTCGGCTTGTCCGAGCGGAGCGGGCCGGGTGGAGCCGGGGTGAACGGGCGGTTGCCCTGTTGCGAGGTCGCAGCCGTGGCGGCATGACGACGGATGAGATCCTTGCGCTCACTCGCGAACCGTGACCGCGACTCTCGTCGACAGCAACGTCCTGCTCGACGTCGCGACCAACGACCCGGCCTGGGGCGGGTGGTCGGCCCAGGCCCTCGCCGACGCTGCCGCCGACGGACAGCTAATGATCAATCCGCTGATCTACGCAGAGGTGTCTGCCGGCTTCCCGCTGATTGAGGATCTTGACGACGCGCTGCCGGCGGATCTGTACTTGCGCGCGCCGCTGCCCTACGAAGCGGCCTTTCTCGCCGGGAAGGCTTTCCTTACCTACCGGCGGCGGGGTGGTGAGAAGACCGCTCCGCTGCCTGACTTCTACATCGGCGCCCACGCGGCGATCATTGGCTGCCGCTTGCTTACGCGGGACGCGAGACGTTACCGGACCTACTTTCCGGGCGTTGACGTCGTCGCGCCCTGAGCTCAGCCGGCCGTGGCAGCCGTCGCCGGGGCGACGGCCGCCGGGGTCTGTTGGTATCCGCGGTTAAGCGCGTTGGCCGCCGCGGTGAAGATAGAATCGCCTTCAGGGTTCTGTCACCCGCCGTTTATGGGTACCGTCGGATCACCGAGGGCTGGCGAGGACATTGTCCGGGGGGACGGTGGACGAACAGCTCGCGGAGCGGGAGCCAGCCGGGACGGGGCACGGTCTTTGGTTCGGATATCTGGGGCCCGTGGCGGTCCGGCGCGCCGGCCAGCCACTGCCGTTGCGCGGGCAGAAGGAAAGACTCCTGCTGGGCCTTCTCCTTTCCCGGGCCAACCGGCCGGTCTCGGTGGATGCCCTGATAGACGGTCTGTGGGGCGACGCACCGCCGGCGACCGCCGAGAAGACCCTGCAAAGTCACGTCTCACGGCTAAGACGGCTGCTGGACCCAGATCGTGCGGCCCCGGAGTCGGAAGTCCTGGTCACCGTCGCGAACGGATACTGCCTGCGGGTCGATGCCGCCGCACTGGACGTCTCGACGTTTGAGCGACTCGTCGACGAGGGCCGCCGCGCGCTCGCCGCGGGCGCTCCAGAGCTCGCTGGTGCGCGTCTACGACGCGGGCTCGAGCTGTGGCGCGGCGAGGCGTATCAGGACCTGGCGGACGTCGAGTTCGCTGTGCGGGAACGAGAACGGCTGGCCGAGCTGCGGCTGGCCGCCGTCGCCGACCAGATGGACGCGGAGCTGGCGCTCGGGCGTGCGCCGATGGTGGTCGGCGAGCTGAGGCGGCTTGCGACAGCGCATCCGTCCCGGGAGCGGGTGTGGGGCCAGCTGATGGTCGCGCTCTACGAGTCGGGGCGGCAGGCCGACGCCCTCGCGGCCTATCGGTCGGCCTGGGCGCGGTTGCGGGACGAGGTCGGCGTCGAGCCCGGCCCCCACCTCCGGTCGCTGGAGGCCGCGATCCTGGCGCAACCGCCCAGCCTCCTGCCGCCAGACGCGGTGCGGCGCCAGACCCTACCGCCGGCGCTGGAGGCGGGCACGGGCCCGTTCGCCGGCCGCGAGCCTGAACTGAGCTGGCTCACCACGGCTTGGGCACGGGTTCTGCGGGACGGTGGCGAGGTCATCGCCGTCGAAGGTGATCCCGGCATGGGCAAGAGCCGGCTGGCGGCCGAGTTCGGCCGCCGGATCGCGGGAAACGGCGCCTGCGTCCTCGCCGTCGAGCCCGCCGTCGAGCCCGCCGCCGAGACCGTGGACGGGACTGGCGGCGGGACCGCGGGTTGGCTGTCGCGGCGACTCACCGCCGATCGGCCCGTCCTGGCCGTCCTGGACATCGCGGATGGGGCCTACCCGGCGGAGCTGGCCCAGCTTGCCGAGGCAGTGCGGCCGTGGCCCATGTTGCTCCTGATGCTGCGGCGGCCCGCCGGTGCCGGCCCGGCGCCGCCAGCCGTGCTGGGCAGCGAGCGTGTCCTGCGGCTCGGCCCGCTGGGTGCCGACGAGATCGCCGCCATCGTGGCTGGCTACGTTCCCGCCGAGGACGTGCGGGCGGTCGCCGAGATGGTGGTCGCCTCGGCGCGGGGCGTGCCCGCGGCGGCACACGAGCTGACCCGTGCCTGGAGCGCGGATCGCGCGGGCCGGCGAGTGGCCGAAGCGGCCGCGCGGGTGGCGCTCGGCAGGCGAACCGTTGCCGCCGCTGAACTGGACATGGTCACAGACGTCCTGGATGTGCGGCGGTTACGGCGCCGCGGACATCCGGTCCACCCACGTGGGCCGGCGGCCGCGCACCCGGCCCGGCCACCGAGCGGGTCGCTGGAGCCTCGCCGCGTCGGTGCCACGTCGGGCGTCCAGGGCGCCGGACGTGGCCCCGCCGGCCCCGCCGGACCCGCCGATTCGGCTGGATCGGCGGCGCTCGATGTGCCCGAGGGGCTGGTGTGCCCGTACAAGGGCCTGGCGCGTTTCGACGAGCGGGACGCGCCGTACTACTTCGGCCGGGATCGGTTGATCGCGCAGCTGGTGACCCGGTGCGCCGCCAGCTCGCTGCTCGCGGTCGTCGGGCCGTCCGGCTGCGGCAAGTCCTCGGTGGTGCGGGCCGGCCTGGTGCCGGCGCTGCGTATTGGGGTTCTGCCGGGCAGCGCCGAGTGGCGGATCCGGGTGCTGCGGACCGGAACGGTGGACCCTGCCGGGCTGGATCTTCAGACCGACCAGCCGGAGCTGATCGTCCTCGACCAGTTCGAGGAGGCGTTCACGCTCTGGGCGGCCGAGGATCGGATGGCGGCGATCGACGGTCTGGTCGAGGCGGTCGGCCGGGCCGACGGCCGGCTGCGGGTCGTGCTCACCATCCGGGCGGACTACTTTGGTCGCTGCTCGGAGCATCCGGGGCTCGCGGCCCTGGTCGGCGACGCGAGTGTGCTGGTCGGCCCGATGAGCCCGGAGGAGCTGCAGCGGGCGATCGAGGAACCGGCGCGCGCAGTGGGTCTCGGTCTGGAGGAAGGCCTGGTCGACGCGGTGCTCGCCGACGTGCGGTCACAGCCGGGCGCGCTGCCGCTGCTGTCCACGGCGCTGCTCGCCACCTGGGAGCGCCGCGACGGCCGGACGCTCACCCTCGCCGCCTATCGCGAGGTCGGCGGCCTCACCGGGGCGCTCACGCGGCTGGCCGACGAGGTCTACACCGGACTGGACCCCGCCGGCCAGGCCGCTCTGCGACGGATCTTCCTCCGCCTGGCCGGCCCCGACGAGCGGGGCGACAACCTGCGCCGCAGCGTTCCTCTGGCTGAGTTCGCTGGCATCGACGCGGTTGATGGGCTCCTTGCCATCGCGATACGTCGGCGGCTGGTCGTGGTCGACGGCGACACCGTGGAGGTGGCGCACGAGGCGTTGCTCCGGGAGTGGCCTCGGCTGCGGGGCTGGTTGGAGGAAGACCAGGACGGACGGCGGCTGCATCGGCGCCTCGCCGCGGCCGCGGCGGCCTGGGCGAGTGGCGGCCGGGACCAGGCCGATTTGTTCCGCGGCGCACGGCTCGCCGCCACGCGGGAGTGGGCCGAGACCCGGCCCGACGACGCGAGCCCCCTCGAGCGGGAGTTCCTGCTTGCCTCGGAGGTCGCCCAGGACCGCGCGCTGCACGGCGCGCGCCGGGTCGCGCGCCGGCTGCGGGCCCTGGCGATCGGGCTGGCGGTGGTCCTGGCGATGGCCTTGGCGGCGACCGGGCTGGCCGTTGACCAGCGCCAGAACGCAACCTCGCAGGCGGACCGTGCCCGGATGGAGACCGCGGCCGCCCAGTCGAGCCGGCTGGCGACGATCACCCGCACGCTGGGCGCTGAGCAGATTGACCTCGCACTGCTCCTCGGCGTCGAAAGCTACCAACAGCGGCCATCCCTTGAAACGGAGAGCAACCTGGAGACCGCCCTGGCGCACGTCCCGCCAGGGCTGGAGCGGGTTCTCCGGTTCGACACGACGACGCTGTACCCGGCGCTCAGCCCGGATGGGCAGACGCTCGCCGTTCCCGGCCAGGACGGTACGGTGCGGCTCTGGGACCTGCCGACCGGCCGGCAGACCCGTGCCCTGACCTGGCGAACCCCGCGCCAGTTCGCCACGTTCAGCGGCGACGGCCGATGGCTCGCGGTTGGCGGTGGCGACGGCGACGTCGTCGTCTGGGACCTCGCGACCGGCCGGATCGCCGGCGCGCCCATCAAGGCGGGTGGCACCGTAGCCTACGGCGAGTTCGACCCGACCGACCCCGCCGTCCTGTTCACCGTCACCGACCTCGGCGAGGTCGCCCGCTGGGACCGCAGCAAGCCCGAACAGCCCCGGCGCGCCGGTGAGCCGTTTCGCTTCGCCACGGCCACGGGTGCCATCCCGGTGGCGACTATCAGCGGGGACGGCCGGCTCCTGGCGGCCGGTACGTCCGACCCGGCGACTACGACCCGGGTCTGGGACATCGACTCGGGACGGCTGTTGCTGGACGTGTCCGGCACGCCGGGATTCTTCGCGCCCGACCACGTGACCCTCCCGATCGGGCTGGGCGACCGGGTCGTCCTCACCGACGTGACCACCGGCCGCCAGCGCGGCCCGGCGTTGACCGGACTGACATCCGCGCGCGGAGGGGCGCTCTTCAGCCCGGACGGCCGCCTGCTGGCCGTGGCTGGGATGGACGAGGCCGTGCGGGTGTTCGACGTGTCGTCTGGCGCCCTGGTCGGCAAGCCGCTTGCCGTGCATGGCGCCGGGACCGTCCCGACGGGGTTTCTCCCGGACGGCCGGTTGCTGACGAGTGGGTTCGCGGAGAGTGCGATCTGGCGGCTCGGGCAGCTGACACCGCCGATCGGCGTCGTTCTGGCCGGCCATCAGGGCCGGGTCAGTGGCACCTTCGCCCCAGACGACCGAGAGATCGTGACCCGAGGCATCGACGATCAGCTGTTGTTGCGCTGGGACGCGGCCACGGGCCAGCCACGCGGCCCGCTGCTCGGCGGCCAGGTCGGCTCCCCGATCGCCTTCAGCCTGGACGGGTCACTGCTTGCGGCGTCGGACCCTCAGGACGGGCGGATCTGGCTCTGGGTGCGCCGTACCGGCGAGCGCCTCGCGCCGCTGCCGGGAACGCGCGGGGGACGACGCAGCTACACGGCGTGGAGCCCGGACGGCGCGCGTCTGGTCACGGCGGCCGACGGGTCGGTCTACGTCTGGGACGTCTCCGATGCCCGCCACCCGACCAGGATCGAGACTCTCCGACCGCATGCGCTGCCTCATGCTGGCGTTCCCGAGAGCCAGTGGCCCTTTTACAGCCCGGACGGGCACCGGCTCGTGGTGCAGGACTTCCCCGGCCAGACGGTGACAGCCTTCGACCCGAGCACGTGGGAGCAGGTCTGGACGGCGGGCGTGCCAACGTCGGCGGTCACGGGCGTCGCCTTCTCCCAGGACGGCACCAAGGTAGCTGTCGGATTCGGCACGCAGACCGCGGGGCAGGTCACCCTGCGCGACGCGGCCACGGGCCGGGAGATCGGCTTCCTGCACACTCCCAACGGAGGTGGGGTGACGTTCGCTCGTCGAGGCGAGGTCATCGTTACCACCAGCGACATCCATGGCGGCGTCGTGCAACTGTGGGACACCTCGACCCTGACTGCGCTCGGGCAGCCGCTGCCGCAGCCGGGGCCGGGTGCCTACTTCGCGTTCAGCGCCCCTGACGGCATGCGGGTCATGGCCGGCTCACTGTCGGGATTCGCCGTGGTGTGGGACCTGGACCCGGGGCACTGGCGGGGCACTGCCTGCCTGATCGTGGGACGAAACCTGAGCCGTTCCGAATGGGAGCAGTACTTCCCAGGGCAGACTTATCGACCGACCTGCGCCGAGTGGCCAGCGGCGACGACCTGATTCGCATCGGCATTCTGCGTGCGCCCGGCGAACCAGCCGGTGGCGCCTGCCGAGCGGCGAACCCGTCGTCCCCCCCGATTCCAGGACGACGGGTTCGCCGTGATCGAGTGCGCCGGTCCCACCAGCACCAACCTCAGCCGGCGATGACCTGCAACGAAGCCGAGGCGGTCAGCCCCGATCCGAGGCCTCGGGCTATGATCAAATAGTCGCCCGGTGCCGCGCCTTCCAGGACCGAGACGTCCGCCTGGCCGATGGCATTGGCGTTGGCGGTGGTGATCACGCCGTCGGAGAGGCCGGTCCAGGAGAACTGCACCTGCTCGGTGGGCCAGAAACCCGACGCGGTGGCGATGTAGCTGGATCCGTCCGCGACGATCGCTGGTGACAGGGTCAGGACGGGCGTGGCGCCGAGGCTCAGGTCAAGGCCGCCCCGTTCGCGGCGGGTGCGCTCCTCCGCCGCGCGCCGCTCGGCGGCTCGTTCAGCTGCGGCACGTTCCGCCGCCGCGCGTTCTGCCGCCGTTCCCGCCGCGGCCGGCGGGCGACAGCCAGTGGCACCGGCGGCGACGATGAAGACGAGCAGCAGAAGTACGCAAAGAAGCCTCGTCGGCTTCCTTTCGACGAGCGCTGTCACGGAACCTTTTCCAGCCAGCCGGTCCTGCCGCGGGTGACCTGGCGGCCCAGAGTGGCGCTGGAAAAGGCTCTGCGGGCCCTTTCCGTCCAGCGGGTTCTGGGGTAGGGGACACGGCGCCTGAGAGCGGTGATCGAAAAGCTTCACTGGTTCTCTTCCGTTTCGGCTCGCGTCGCGATGCCGTTGCTGGCCCGCGGCGGTCGGCTGGCGCGGCTGAAGGCGCCAGGAGGGCGAGCCAAGGTTCGGCAACCGGGGTTGCGGGTCGGTTGCAGGCCGGTGGAACCAGATCACAGCCGCACGCCATGCGGGCCTACCGACCCTGCGACGGCCATCCGCGCCGAGTGAACCCGAGACGGTGAAGACCAGGTGAAGACCAAAGGAATGCGGTTCGACGACGGACCGCGGATCGACAGGTTACGTCGAGCCTGGGTGAGGCATTCTCAACCGCGCCGACCCGGAAGCAGACGACCTTCGCCGAGGGAAGGTCTGGCCAGCGCCCGGGGCCAGCGGTGCGCGGCCGCAGGCCGGCACCGCGGTCCGCGCTGGCCTGACGACCGACGAGGCCCTCGTGCTGACTCGCGCGCCATGCCTGCGACCCTCGTCGACAGCGATGTTCTTCTCGACGTCGCGACCGACGTCATCGTGCCCGATGTCAGCCGGGCGTGGCGGCGGGGCCGACGGGCGCGGAGGTCGCGGTGGTGGGCAGGGCGGGGAGATGGCCGTCGAGGGCGTTCAGGAACGCCGCGGCGACGGGGGCCGCGGATTCGGCGCCGAAGCCGCCGTCCTCGATGAGGACCGCGAAGGCGACCGGGCCGCGGTAGCCGACGAACCAGGCATGGGTCGGGGGCGGGTTGCCGTCGATGTACTCGGCGGTGCCGGTCTTGCCGAAGACCTCGCCGGGGAACGTCACGCCGGCCGCGGTCCCGTCGGTGACCACCGCCCGCATGAATGCCCGCAGGTCCGGCAGGATCTTCGACGGTAGCTGGTTGGTGCGGATGGGGCCGCCGACGACGAACGGGGCGCGCCAGGCACCGCTGGCCACGGCGGCCGCGACACTCGCCATCTGCAACGGGGACACGGCGACGCGGCCCTGCCCGATGGACGCGGATGCCAGCTCGACGCTGTCCTTGGGGGTGGGGAAGATTCCGCCGACGCTCGCGATCGGTAGCGGGGGCGCCCCGTCGAAGCCATAGAGGCGGGCCGCCTGGTCCAGGGCGCCGGGTGGCAAGGAGCCGGCCAGGCTGATGAACGCGGTGTTGCAGCTGCGCGCGAACGCGTCGCGCAGCGTCAGCGGCCCGAACTTCTCGTTTTCGGCGTTGGTGAAGCTGCGCCCGCTGACGGTGACGCTCGCGGCGCAGTCGAGCATGGTGTTCGCGTTGCGGCCGTTCATCAGCGCCGCCGTGGCCGTCACGATCTTGAAGGTGGAGCCGGGTGGATAGGTGCCGCGCAGCGCGCGGCCGTAGCCGCCCAGCGGGTGGTTCCCCAGCGCCAGGATGCCGCCGGTGCGCACGTCGATCGCCACCAGCGCGCCCGCCGGGTAGCTCGACGTCCCCAGCGCCTGTTCGGCCGCCTGCTGTACGCCCAGGTCGATGGTGGTGCGGATCTTCTCGCCGTCGGCCATCGCCCAGGTCTGCGGCGTGCGCACCACGGTGCCACGCGTGTCCCGCAGCACGATCTGGCCGCCGCTCGGCGCGAGCCGGTTGTCGTAGACGCGCTGCAGGCCGGTCGCCGGGGCTATCTGGCCGACGAGGTTGCCGGCGAGCTCCGGGTCCGCCGACAGCGGCTGGCCCGCGCGGTCGAGCAGCTGGCCACGGTGCGCCGTCGAGCCGGTGCGGTCGAAGTGCAGCCCTGGGGCGAGCTGGGGATGGATCGAGCCGAGCAGCGCCCGTACCTTCCAACCGGTCGCGGTCCTGGTCAGCGAGAGGTCGCCGGAGTAGGACCACGGCGCCGGCTCGTCGACGAGGCGCAGCGCCGCGGTGTAGGGGACGGTCGCGCTGTCCGCGGAGCGGCGGATGTCGCCGAGAGTGAACGCGGCGTCGGTAAGTCGCAGCCGGTCGCGCATGTCGGCCATCGCCACGACGAGGGTTGGCACGTCGACGTCGCCGGGAATGGTCACCGCCTTGACCCCGGCCTGACCGGCGCCCGATCCTCGACCGCCGCGGGAGGAGTCGTCACCGGCGGGCCCGGCTGCCACCAGCCCGGCCGCGACGGGCCCGGCGGCGACCGGCCCGACCGCCGCCGGGTCAGAACCGGCGGGAAGCAGGAACGCGGCGGGCGCCACGGAGGCGGCGGGCTTGGCGGACGGCGCGTCGGGCGAGGCCGCCGGGCCGCCGCCGGTGATGCCGGTCGCGCCGCCGCCGGCAGCGCCCGCGCCCGCGCCGCCGGCGGCGCCCGGTGCCACGGGCGTCTGCGCGGGAGCCGCGCGGTCGATCGCGCGCCAGGCTGAGAGGTAGGCCAGGGCCGTCGCGCGGATGGCCCGGTCCGCCGCCGCGTGCTGCCGCTGGATTCGCCAGAGGTAGCCGCCGCCGGCGCCTGCACCGAGCAGGATGAGGACGGCCACCGCGAGGGCGGCCCCGCGTCGGGACCCGCGACGACGCCGCCCCGGCATCGCCGTGAATCCGCCTGGAGTCAGTGGCACGCCGCCACCTCCCCGATCTTCGCGCTGGTCCGCGCCCGCAACCCTTCCCTAGGTCCTGGACCTGGGGAGCCGACCGCCGTACCTTACTTTGCGTAGTCGGCTGACGCCTCTCGAGTCGCAGTAATCACTGAGGGTGATGCGAGCGTGGCTGTCGCTTCGCGGGTGACCTGGCCAACGCCAGCGTGACGGCGGGCAGAACGGCCCGGTGTGGAGCCGGGTGAGCCAGTTGGCCCGGCGGGCGTCAGGCCGGCGTGGTGGCGGCGGCGAGCGGGCCGCTCACCAGGGCCAGATCGGGGAGCTGCACGGTGCAGGCCAGCTTCTTGAGCCCCTCGGCCCAGGCCTCCGGGCCGGGTTCCAACGCGCCGGCGACCGGCGAGAGACCCGCCCGCGTGCTGCCGACGTAGCTGTTGAACGCGGCCCCGCAGTGGGTGGTCGCCAGGCTGTCCAGCGTGGCCACGTCCGGCCACTTGGCGGGCACGCGCCAGCCGAGGTCATCGATGATCTTGATTACCTGGGCCCGGTGTGGCTGTTCGCAGGGCACGGCCTTGGCGGGCACCGTATCCACGTCCGCGGCGCTCGCCGAACTGGCGAGATCCCAGGTCACGCATTGGCCGACCCGCAGCGACGACAGCAGCGTCGGCGTGACGAGCACCCCGCCGGCGGTGCGCGGCGCCAGCGGTGCCGAGGACGCTGGGCTGGTGCGCGCCGTGCCGGGCGCCGACGTGGCGGTCGTGCCGGCGCGGTTGTTGCTGTGCCGCAGCGCTACGACGATACTGATCACTCCGGCGAGCACCGCGAGGAACGCGAGGACGCGCGTGGCGCGGCGGTGGCGGATCCCCGGCCGTGGTGCCCAGATGATCCGATGCATGCCCGCCGGGAGGCGACGGTTGGCTGGTACGACCTGACAGCGGCCCGGGTCCCGCCGGTCGGCCGTCTGGCCGCGCTCGGCCGCGGACGGCTCGATGAACCGGGCAGCCCGTACGAAGCCCTCGTCCAGGCGCAGGTTCTCGAAGGGATCCCGTTGCTCCGCGGGCTCCCGCTGCGGCGACGCCATGGGAGCAACGGTAAACCCGCACCGGCCCATCACGGTGGTCTTTCCCTCAACGAAAGTACAGACCACAACGAATGCACCATGGCAGTCGGCCGCGGGCACGCGAAATGCAGGCGAGTTCGACAGGGACGCCAACGTGCGGTAACGCGTCGACGACACGCAGTGCCCCACCGGTACCCCCGTTTGGGTGGCCGAATGAGGTGACCGTTCTGGTCGAGACCAAGCCGCGCCTCCCCGCCGATCCCCCTCTGTCATCGCGAGTCCGTTACGGACCGGTCGGCATTGGTTGAGGAGAACCGGCGGGGGAGACGAGGTTAGCGACCGACGGTGACGCTGACGGCGCGGGCGTAAGGCGCGCCGATGATCTTCGCAATCTCGTTGAGGATGTCGGCCGGGACGGCGTCGTCGAGGGACAGTGACATCAGCGCCTGGCCGCCGGCCTCGAGGCGGCTGACCTGGGCGTTCGCAATGTTGATGTTCGCGTCGCCGAGCAGCTCGCCGACGGCGCCGACGATGCCCGGCCGGTCCTCGTAGCGGAAGAACGCCAGGTGCGCCTCGGGCCGCAGGTCCACCTCGAACGCGTCGATCGCGGTGATCTTCTCGACCTGGCGGTGGCCGACGAGCGTTCCCGAGATCGACACCACCGTGCCGTCGGACAGCGCGCCCCGCAGTGTCACCAGGTTGCGGTAGTCGGGGCTCTCGCGGCTGGTCTCCAGCGCGACCTCTAGGTGGCGCTCCTTGGCCAGCAGCGGAGCGTTGACGTAGGTGACCTGCTCTTCGACGATGTCGGCGAACACGCCCTTGAGCGCGGCGAGCTGCAGCACGGAGACGTCGAACTCGGTGATCTCGCCGCGGATCTCGACGGTCAGGTTCACCGGCAGGCCGCCGGCGATGCCGGTGAACACCTGGCCGAGCTTCTCGGCCAGCGGCAGGCCGGGCCGGACGTCCTCGGCGACCACTCCGCCGGCCTGCACGTTGACCGCGTCCGGGACGAACTCGCCCTGCAGCGCCAGACGCACCGAGCGGGCGACCGCGAGGCCCGCCTTCTCCTGCGCCTCGTTCGTCGACGCGCCCAGGTGCGGGGTGACGACGACGTTCTCCAGCCCGAACAGCGGCGACGAGGTGGCCGGTTCCTTGACGAACACGTCGACGCCGACGCCGCCGACCTGGCCCGAGCGCAGCGCGTCGGCGAGCGCCTGCTCCTCGACCAGGCCACCACGGGCCGCGTTGACGATGATCACGCCCCGCTTGGTCTTCGCCAGCTCGGCCGCGCCGATGAGCCCGAGTGTCTCCGGGGTCTTCGGAAGGTGGATCGTGATCATGTCGCTGACCCGCAGCAGCTCGTCGAGGTCGACGAGACGAACGCCCATCTGCGCGGCCCGGGCCGGCGCGAGGTACGGGTCGTAGGCGACCAGCTGCATGCCGAACGCCGCCAGCCGCTGCGCGACCAGCTGACCGATCCGCCCGAGACCGACGATGCCGGCGACCTTCTCGGTCAGCTCGACGCCGGTGTACTTCGAACGCTTCCACTCGCCGTTCTGCAGCGCGTGGTCGGCGGCCGGTACCCGGCGGGCGACCGCGAGCAGTAGGGCGATCGCGTGCTCGGCGGCGCTGACGATGTTCGACAGCGGCGCGTTGACGACCATGACCCCGCGGGTCGTCGCGGCCGGGATGTCGACGTTGTCGAGGCCGATGCCCGCCCGGGCGACGACCTTGAGCTGGCGCGCGGCGGCCAGTGCCTCGGCGTCCATCTTCGTCGCGGACCGGATGATCACCGCGTCCACGTCGGCGAGCGCGGGCAGCAGCGCGGACCGGTCAGCACCGTCCACATGGCGGACCTCGAAGTCCCCGGACAGCACTTCCAGCCCGGCCGGCGAAAGCTCCTCGGCTACGAGTACGACGGGCACTGGGATCTCCTCATCGAGAGCACAGGGCCGGAGGCGATGCGATCATGTCTCTCTCGTATCGCCGGAGGCCCTCAAGGATAGACAGGGCCGGAGGCGATGCGATCATGTCTCTCTCGTATCGCCGGAGGCCCGCAGTGACTGAGCGCACGGCGCGGTCGCGGGACAGCCTGCCCACCCCCACCGTCCCGGCGACGACATGGCCGACGCCACCGGCAGCACAAAGCCTATCGGGCGGTCCGCGTGACTCCCGTCCCATAAACGGGCCCGTCCGGCAACAGATGGCCATCTGTTACCGAACGGGCCGTGAATGTGACGAATGGTCCGCCGCGTCGGGCCGATTCACCTCGGCCGTGAAGGGTCACTCGTCGGTGACCGAGTCACGCAAACCGAGCCGAGACAGGTGACGGCGCATTGGCGCAAGCGTCCCGTAACCACTTCACCAGGTCGTTGCCAGGCAGACCACCGCCATATGCCTCGGCCCCAAAGCGGCGCCAGGAGGGCGCGCAGCGCCCGACGCTCTGGCCGGCACGGAGGCGCGGAGCGCCGATTCTGCCCGCCAGAGCCTATTTGGTGATCCAGGACATCATCGAGCGGAGCTTCGAGCCGACCTTCTCGATCTGGTGACCCTTGCCCTCGTCGACGAGCTTGGTGAAGTTCGGGCGACCGGCGTCGTCCTCGGCGACCCATTCGCGGGCGAACGTGCCATCCTGGATCTCGTCGAGGATCTTGCGCATCTCGCCCTTGACCGCGGGGGTGACGACGCGCGGGCCGCGGGTGACATCGCCGTACTCAGCGGTGTCGGAGATCGAGTAGCGCATCTGGGAGATGCCGCCCTCGTACATCAGGTCGACGATGAGCTTGAGCTCGTGCAGGCACTCGAAGTAGGCGATCTCCGGCTGGTAGCCGGCCTCGACGAGCGTCTCGAAACCAGCCTGGACCAGCGCGGACGCGCCACCGCAGAGCACCGCCTGCTCGCCGAACAGGTCGGTCTCGGTCTCCTCGGTGAAGGTGGTGCGCAGCGTGCCCGCCCGGGTGCCGCCGATGCCCTTGGCGTAGGCGAGCGCGGTCGCGAGCGCCTTCCCGGTCGCGTCGGTCTCGACGGCGACGAGGCAGGGGACGCCCTTGCCCTCCGCGAACACCCGGCGGACCAGGTGACCCGGGCCCTTGGGGGCGATCATGAAGACGTCGACGCCCTCGGGCGGGGTGATCAGGCCGTAGCGGATGTTGAAGCCGTGGCCGAAGGCCAGCGCGTCGCCCGCCTTGAGGTTCGGCAGGATCGCCTCGGCGTAGATCTTGCGGTGGGCCGTGTCGGGCGCGAGGATCATGATGATGTCCGCCTCGGCGGCGGCCTCGAACGGGGTGACGACCCGCAGGCCCTCCTCCTCGGCCTTGGCGCGGCTCTTGCTGGTCTCCGGCAGGCCGACGCGGACGTCGATGCCCGAGTCCCGCAGGTTCAGCGCGTGCGCGTGACCCTGGCTGCCGTACCCGATGATCGCGACCTTCCGGTCGGCGAGGTCCTCCAGGTTGGCGTCTTCGTCGTAGTAGATCTCGACCATCTTGGGTGAATCTCCTCATTGCGGGTTCGTGGTACCGGTGCGGCGGTCGGGCGGAATCGGCGCTCCGCGCCTCCCCGCCCGCTCCGCCGTCGGGCGCGGGGGCGCCCTCCCACGGTTGCGCTCGGGGCTGGGTCTAGAGCGTCGAGGTTGGTTGGTCTGACCGGTTACATGTGGCCTGACCGGTTGCATCCGCAGGCAGGGCTTCGGCCGGTAGGCGTCGGCGTGCCACCGGCTCCGGCCTGGTTGGCGATCTTATCTCTGGGCGGTACGAGGTCAGGCGGTTCTCTCCAGGGCGCGCAGGCTGCGGTCGGTGATCGAGCGGGAGCCACGGCCGAGCGCGACCATGCCGGACTGGACCAGCTCCTTGATTCCAAACGGTTCCAGGACCCGGACCAGCGCGTCCAGCTTGTCACGGGTGCCGGTCGCCTCGACCGTCACAGCGTCGGAGGCTACGTCGATGACCTTCGCGCGGAACAGGCCGGTCAGCTCGAGCACCTGCGAGCGCACGGTCGCGTCGGCCCGCACCTTGACGAGCAGCAGCTCGCGCTGGACCGACACGTCCTGGTCCATCTCGACGATCTTCAGCACGTTGACGAGCTTGTTGAGCTGCTTGGTCACCTGCTCCAACGGCAGCTCGTCGACGGCGACGACGATCGTCATCCGCGAGATGTCGCTGTGCTCCGTCGGCCCGACGGCCAGCGACTCGATGTTGAACCCGCGCCGCGAGAACAAGCTGGCGACCCGGGCCAGCACCCCCGGCTTGTTCTCGACGAGAACGGAAAGCGTGTGATGGCTAGTCACGGCGTCCTTGCCCTTCCAAAGATCCTGCGGCGCGGCTGGCCCATGCGGGCTGGCCGTGGATAGGTGACGTTGCGGCGGCTGGCGACCACGCTGGGCGCGGTGCCCGGACGGAGCGAACCAGCAACACAGCCCGGACGGAGCGAACCATGTCAGAGGTTGACTTCTGCGTCGCCGCTGTAGTCGAAGTCCGGCGCGAGGTCCCGGGCGACGCGGATCTCGTCGTTGCTCGCGCCGGCGGCGACCATCGGCCAGACCATCGCGTCGGGATGGACGACGAAGTCGATGACGACCGGAGCGTCGTCGATCGCCATCGCCTTCTCGATGGTGCTGTCGACGTCGGCCGCCGTCTCGCAGCGCAGGCCGACGCAGCCGAGCGCCTCGGCGAGCCGGACGAAGTCCGGGACCCGCTTCACGCCGGTGCGGGAGCTGGCGGGGTGGGTGCCCAGGTCGGTGTTCGAGTAGCGCTGGTCGTAGAACAGCGTCTGCCACTGGCGGACCATGCCGAGCGCGCCGTTGTTGATGACGGCGACCTTGATCGGGATTCCTTCCAGCGCGCAGGTCGCGAGCTCCTGGTTGGTCATCTGGAAGCAGCCGTCGCCGTCGATCGCCCAGACGGTCGCCTCGGGGCGGCCGACCTTGGCGCCCATCGCCGCCGGCACCGCGTAGCCCATCGTGCCGGCGCCACCCGAGTTCAGGAACGTGTACGGGTTCTCGTATGAGATGAACTGCGCCGCCCACATCTGGTGCTGGCCGACGCCTGCGCTGAACACGGTGTCCGGGCCGGCGATCTTCCCGATCCGTTCGATGACGTACTGCGGCGCGAGCGAGCCGTCCGCCGGCTCGGTGTAGCCGAGCGGGTAGGTGTCCCGCCACTTGTTCAGGTGATCCCACCATGCGGCCACGTCGGGGCGCTGCTCGGCCTGCACCGCGCCGATCAGGTCCGCGATGACCTCCCGGCAGTCGCCCACGATCGGCACGTCGGCGGCGCGGTTCTTGCCGATCTCGGCCGGGTCGATGTCAGCATGGATGATCTGGGCGTTCGGCGCGAAGGTGGAGAGCTTGCCGGTGACCCGGTCGTCGAACCGGGTACCCAGCGCGATCAGCAGGTCGGACTTCTGCAGCGCCGTGACCGCGGCGACCGAGCCGTGCATTCCGGGCATGCCCAGGTGCAGGTGATGCGAGTCGGGGAACGCCCCGCGCGCCATCAGGGTGGTGACCACCGGGATGCCGGTCAGCTCGGCCAGGATGCGCAGCTCGGCGGTCGCCCTGGACTTCAGCACCCCACCGCCGACGTAGAGCACCGGCCTGCGGGCGCCGCTGATCATCTTGGCGGCCTCGCGCACCTGCTTGGCGTGCGGGCGGGTCACCGGACGGTAGCCCGGCAGGTCGAGCGCCGGCGGCCACACCTGGTGCGGCAGCACCGAGGTCAGCGACTGCAGCACGTCCTTCGGCAGGTCGACTAGCACCGGGCCCGGCCGGCCGGTGGCCGCCAGGTGGAACGCCTCGGCGATCGTGCGCGGGATGTCGTCCGCGGACTGGACCAGGAAGTTGTGCTTGGTGATCGGCATCGTGATGCCGCAGATGTCCGCCTCCTGGAAGGCGTCCGTCCCGATCGCCGGCCGGGGGACCTGGCCGGTGATGGCGACGATCGGCACCGAGTCCATGTAGGCGTCGGCGATCGGCGTCACCAGGTTGGTCGCCCCCGGCCCCGACGTCGCCATGCAGACGCCGACCTTGCCCGTCGCCTGGGCGTAGCCCTCGGCGGCGTGCCCGGCGCCCTGCTCGTGACGGACGAGGATGTGCCTGACCCGCGTCGAGTCGAACAGTGGGTCATAGGCGGGCAGAATGGCGCCGCCCGGGATGCCAAAGACGACGTCGGCCCCGACCGCCTCCAGGGAATGGACGAGCGACTGGGCTCCGGTGATCTCTCTAGTCATCTGCCGTCTTCCTTGACGTTGACCGGGCGTGGGGCGGGCGCCGTGGCCTGGGCGCCGGGGTCCTTCGCATCCTTGATGTCACTGAGGGCACTAAAAAGCCCCCCGTGCCAAAGGGCACTGAGGGGCTGCGTGCGAGTCTCTCCCAGACGGGCTGGGCGGTTGACTACGCACGCTCTCCGCGTACAAGAATGTTGGGACGCACCGGCTTACCTTGACGGACGATCGCGGTCCGAGTCAAGCGACCAGCGCGGGTCGCTCGCGTTCTGGGACGCCGGCCACATGGCCGGGTGCGGGTCGATGCCGGTCGACGCTGAAGGTGCGCGGGTCGGCCCAGCAGGTTTGACATGGTTCGCTCCTGCGCGAACGGGCGCTCCGGCGGCGAGCGCGGTTGCGTTGCGCTGTGGGGTCGCGAGTCTGGGTCGGGCTTTGGTGGTGGGCGCACCTCGCTTCGCTCGTGGACCAGGAGTGGTTGTGAGGTACTCTTTCTACCGCCATGTGTGCCTCGCTTCCTGCCCTGCTGCCGTCGCCGCTTCCGCGGCCGCGGCTGCGCGGCCTGCTCCTTAGCTGCCGCGGCGGGGCCTGACTTTTCCGGCTGGCTTCCCCGTCGCGGAGTTCTTGGCGCGTCAGCACCCGGTGGCCCTCGCCGCTGAGGGCTTCGACAGGAAGCAGATGCAGTGATCACCAATTCGCAGGTCCCCTCCGGCATGCCCATCGACAAGTACCGGCCGTTCCAGCCGGTAGCGCTGCCGGACCGGACGTGGCCGAGCGCCCAGATCAGCAAGGCGCCGATGTGGTGCAGCGTCGACCTGCGCGACGGCAATCAGGCCCTGGTGGACCCGATGACGCCCGAGCGCAAGCTGAAGATGTTCGAGCTGCTGGTACGCATGGGCTACAAGGAGATCGAGGTCGGGTTCCCGGCCGCGAGCCAGACCGACTTCGACTTCATCCGCCAGCTGATCGACGAAGACCGGATCCCGGACGACGTCACGATCCAAGTGCTGACCCAGGCCCGCGAGGAGCTCATCGAGCGGACTGTGCAGTCCCTGGTCGGCTCTCGCAAGGCCCTGCTGCACCTGTACAACTCGACGTCCACCTTGCAGCGGCGCGTCGTCTTCGGGCAGGACCGCGCCGGCATCACCGAGATCGCCGTCCAGGGCGCCCGGTGGACCGTCCAGTACGCCGAGAAGCTGTTGGACGACCGCACCGACCTGCGCTGGCAGTACAGCCCCGAGTCGTTCACCGGCACCGAGCTCGACTACGCCGTCGAGGTCTGCGCGGCCGTGATGGACGTCTGGGAGCCGACGGTGGACCGCCCGGTCGTGCTGAACCTGCCGGCGACCGTTGAGATGTCCACGCCGAACGTCTACGCCGACCAGATCGAGTGGATGGGCCGTAACCTGCCGCGGCGCGACGCGGTCGTGCTCTCGCTGCACCCGCACAACGACCGCGGCTGCGCCGTCGCCGCCGCCGAGCTGGGCGTCATGGCCGGAGCTGACCGGGTCGAGGGCTGCCTGTTCGGCAACGGTGAGCGCACCGGCAACGTCTGCCTGGTCACCCTGGGAATGAACCTGTTCTCCCAGGGCATCGACCCAATGATCGACTTCTCGGACATCGACGAGATCCGCCGGGCCACCGAGTACTGCAACCAGCTGCCCGTCCACCCCCGCCACCCCTACGGCGGTGACCTCGTCTACACGGCTTTCTCCGGCTCCCACCAGGACGCCATCAAGAAGGGCCTGGAGGCGATGGATCGGACCGGCCAGCGGGTCTGGGAGGTCCCGTACCTGCCGATCGACCCGAAGGACGTCGGCCGTACGTATGAGGCCGTCATCCGGGTCAACAGCCAGTCCGGTAAGGGCGGCGTCGCCTACCTGCTGAAGTCCGAGCACGGGCTTGACCTGCCGCGCCGGCTGCAGATCGAGTTTTCCCAGGTCGTCCAGCGGCACACCGACGGCGAAGGCGGCGAGGTCACCGCGGCGCAGCTGTGGGGCATGTTCCGCCAGGAGTACTTCCTGGACTCGACGGCGGGCCCGGCGGCGCTGGAGATCGTGCGGTTCACGACGTCGGCCGGCGAGGGGGCGCGGGACGAGGTCCGCGTCTCGGTCCGCCGGGACGGCGTCGAGGAGGTGCTCACCGGCGTCGGCAACGGGCCGATCGACGCGTTCGTCGACGCGCTGTCGACCCGGGGCCTGACGGTCAAGGTGCACGACTACCACGAGCACGCGATCGGCGCCGGCGCCGACGCCCGCGCCGCCGCCTACCTCGAGGTACAGGTCGAGGACGCCACCGGTGGCAAGGTTTTCTGGGGCGTCGGCATTGACCCGAACATCGTCACCGCGTCCCTGCGGGCCGTCGTCAGCGCCGTCAACCGCGCCGCCCGCACCCGCACGACGGCCTGATTCGGCCGATTCGTGGTCGATGGCGGTGTCCCAAGGCACCGCCATCGACCACGGTTTCCGATCGTCTTGGCAACTGTGGTCGATGAGGGTGTCCCGGGACACCCTCATCGACCACAGTTCGCTGTCTGAGCTGAGGTGGGCGGGACCGGCGTGTGGGGTGGGCCTGGTCAGGTCATGCCTGGGTGCCTGGGCTGGGGCGCCCAGAGGCCGCTCGGTCGTGTGCGAATGGGCACGTTTCGTAGCCGTTCTCTGGTGGGTCGGGTGTGGAGGTCGAGCTGGTGTCCCGAGGGCGGCCGGTCGGCGCCGGATAGGCTGACCGCTCATGAAGCTTGCGGTTATCGGTGGCGACGGGATCGGCCCGGAGGTGGTCGCGGAGGGCCTGCGGGTCCTGCGGGCCGTGCACGACAAGGTGGAGACCACCGAGTACGACCTGGGCGCGCAGCTCTGGCGGGAGACCGGCGAGACGCTGCCCGACTCGGTCCTCGACGAGCTGCGCGGGCACGACGCGATCCTGCTCGGCGCCGTCGGCGACCCCGGAGTGCCCTCTGGAGTGCTGGAGCGCGGCCTGCTGCTGCGCCTGCGGTTCGAGCTCGACCATCACGTCAACCTGCGGCCGGTGAAGCTCTACCCGGGCGTCACGTCGCCGCTGGCCGGTGACCCGACCATCGACATGGTCGTCGTCCGGGAGGGCACCGAAGGCCCGTACGCCGGCGCAGGGGGAGTGCTGCGCAAGGGCACCGCGCAGGAGATCGCGACCGAGGAGAGCATCAACACCCGGTTCGGGGTAGAGCGGGTCGTGCGGGACGCGTTCCGCCGGGCGCAGCGTCGCCCTCGACGCAAGCTCACGCTCGTCCACAAGAACAACGTGCTGACGAAGGCCGGCGACCTGTGGTCGCGGACCGTGGCCGAGGTCGCGCCCGAGTTCCCCGAGATCAGTGTCGACTACCAGCACGCTGACGCCGCCAGCATGTTCTTCATCACCGACCCCGGTCGGTTCGACGTGATCGTCACAGACAACCTGTTCGGCGACATCATCACCGACATCGGCGCCGCGATCACTGGCGGCATCGGGCTCGCGGCCAGCGGCAACCTCGACCCGTCCGGTGCGCATCCGAGCATGTTCGAGCCAGTTCACGGCAGCGCCCCGGACATCGCCGGCAAAGGCATCGCAGACCCGACCGCGACCGTCGCATCGGTCGCGATGCTGCTCGACCATCTTGGCCTGGCCGCCGAGGCAGCACGGGTCGAGCAGGCGGTCGCCGACTCGCTCGCCGCCCGCGCCACGTCCTCCGGTCACCGTCTCTCGACCCGCGAGGTCGGCGAGGACCTGGCCCAACGGGCGAGCTGAGTCGCCGGTTTGCCGTGTTGCTCGGTCCGCTCCGCGGGGGCGGCCCAGGGGCCGGAGCGCGCTGCCCAGACGGAGCGGACCAGGCAACACAGCGGACCAGAAATAGAGGACGTCCGATATTCGCTGCTACTCCTCAGTCGGACCGCAATCAGCTATCCTTGATGGAGCCGTAGATCCGGTACGACGGCAGCCGACAGGGCCTGACCACGGCGAAGCTCGGCCCCGTGACGGGTCACCTTGTTCGCTGACCACAGGTCAGCTTCCCGTGGCCCGCGCTTTTCTGCCCGGGGGACGGTTCCTCGGCGGTCCGCTAGCGCAGATCACCGGAGACTCCTGCTCCCGGACCCCGTTGTCGAGCTTCGCTCGACCGGCCCCCTATCGGTGCCCTGCTTAGGAGTACGCCCGTGGCCATCACGCCGACCTCGAAGATCTGGATGAACGGCGAGCTCGTCGATTGGGATGACGCTCGCGTCCATGTCCTCACCCCCACCCTGCACTACGGTTGGGGGGTGTTCGAGGGCATCCGTGCGTACGCCACGCCGCGCGGCAGCGCTGTCTTCCGGCTGACCGACCACATCGCTCGGCTGTACCGCAGCGCCAAGATCTACATGATGGAGCCGGAGCTCACCCAGGAGCAGTTCGTCCAGGCGTGCAAGGACACCGTCCTGGCGAACAACATCGAGTCCTGCTACCTGCGGCCGCTGGTCTACCTCGGGTACGGCGAGATGGGGCTCAACCCGCTGCCGTCGAAGGTCGAGTCGATGATCGCGGTCTGGCCGTGGGGTGCCTACCTCGGTGAGGAGGCGCTGGAGAAGGGCTGCCGGGTCATCATCTCGAGCTGGCGGCGCAACGACGTCAACATCACCCCGCCGGCCGCGAAGGCCACCGGCCAGTACCTGAACTCGTCGCTTGCGAAGGTCGCGGCCATCAAGGCGGGCTACGACGAGGCGATCCTCACCAGCCCGACCGGCCACATCGCCGACGGTTCCGGCGAGAACGTCTTCATCGTCACCGGCCGAACGCTCATCACCCCGCCGCTGACCGACGGCGCGCTCGGCGGCATCACCCGGGCGTCCGTCATGCAGATCGCTGCGGACCAGGGTTACGACGTGGTCGAGAAGCACATCGTGCGGACCGACCTTTACCTCGCGGACGAGGCGTTCTTCACCGGCACCGCCGCTGAGATCGTGCCCATCGCCGAGGTCGACGACCGCGCCATCGGCGCGGGCCGCCCCGGCCCCGTCACTCGCGAGATCGCCGAGATCTTCCACCAGGCGACCACCGGCCAGCTCGACCGCTACAAGGACTGGAACGAACTGGTCAGCGATTGAGCCAGGGCGCGTAGCGCCCTCCTGCGGCTGCTCCGCGTCCGCGGTGCGCGTCTGGCGACGCGTGTCTGATGACGTGCCCAAGCGCCCTCGGCCTGCGTGGCCGGGGGCGCTTCGCGTTGCCGGGAACCGCGTCGCCGCCTGGCCGCCCACGCTGCGCGGATGGCCGCGCCGTTGGCACCTCCGGGTAGGCGTCGTATTCCGGTTTGGCGTGAGCGGCTGGTCGCGGTACGTGGTTCCTGGTACGTGCGGCGCGCCGGATGGGTCATGGGGCTGGCCAGATCGTGGATCGAGCTTTACCTTGCCTGCATAGCCGATTTCACAAGCGCACAAGCGCCGTCCGATCGGAGGATCTCATGCGGGTGTCGGATGGAATGAGTGCGTTGGTGCTGATGATCGGTCCCGAGCACACGTTGCGGCAGGCGGCGCGCCTGATGGCCGGTCGCGGGGTGGGGGCGGCGGTGGTGTTGGACGTCGATGGTGCGGGCTACGGCATCCTGACCGAGCGGGACATCCTGGTGGCGCTGGCTGCTGGCAAGAGCCCGGACGTGGAGGTTGCGGCCGACCACCTCACCCGTGACTTGGTCTTCGCGGATCCGGAGTGGTCGCTCGACGTCGCTGCTGACGCGATGCTGCGTGGCGGTTTCCGTCACCTGGTGGTCACTGAAGGTGGCTCAGTCGCTGGAATCTTGTCGATGCGTGACGTCGTGCGTTGCTGGAACGAGCAGCGCGTCACCGCCTAGCGCTCGTGGGCGCGCCCCCGGTTTGGCGCGAGACCGGTACGTCTACGGCGCCGTACCGGTCAGAAACCCGATTCAGGCCTGTTCTGCGTGATGTGGGCAGCAAGACGCCTGCGAAAGCCGCTAACGTCTCGCCCATGCTCGACGACGACGAGGCGGTTGCGCTGCTCCGCGCGACCACGCTGCTCAAGGAGCTCGACGAGGAGGACCTGCGGCGGCTCGCTGCCCGCGCGGTGACGCGCCGGTACCGGCGGGGCCAGGTCGTCTTCACCGAGGGGGAGCCCGCGGACACCCTGCTGGTGGTGGCCCAGGGCCGGTTGAAGGTGCTCACGAAGGCCGACGACGGCCGTGACCATGTGCTGAACATCCATGGCCCGCGCGAGACGATTGGCGAACTGAACATCGTCGAGCCGGGTACACGGTCGGCGAGTGTCGAGGCACTCGAGCCCAGCACGGCGCTTGTGCTCGACCGCACGGCCGTGTGGGAGCTCGTGAAAGAGCGGCCGGCGGTCGCCGAGCAGCTCATCCGTGCTTTGGTCGCGCATGTTCGGCGGCTCACCGGCGCCAACGCGGACCTGGTCTTCCTGGACCTGCCGCGTCGGGTCGCCAAGCTGCTGCTGCTGCGCATGCGCGAGGCCGGTCGGCCGGTCATCGAGCTGGGACTCACGCAGACCGAGATCGCGTCACTGCTGGGCGGCTCCCGTCAGTCGGTCAACCAGGCACTGCGCGAGTTCGAACGGCGAAGCTGGATCCTCTCCGAGGGTCAGACGATCACCATTCTCCAGCTGGACCGCCTGCGCCGCTTCGCCGGCGACTGAGTTGCTGGTTCGCTCCGTCCGGGCGGACGGAGCGAACCAGAAACACAGCACGTTAACGGGGGCGAGCTGGGACACAGTGCGGGCGTGACGAGAGTGTTACGTCGTAAGGTGGACACCCGGCGGTGAACCCGTCTTCGTCGCGCGTTCCGGCCACCCAACCCCTGTGGGCCGGACGCGTGACGAGCCTGGAGACAAGGCCAGCTCGAGACGGGGCCCGCTCGTAGCATCGCCCAGATGCCACCTGCTCACCCGGCGGCGGTCGCAGACGAGGTCGCGAAGCCGTCCCGCCGGCCGTGAGATCTCAGTCTCAGACGAACCGGGATCCTGGTCGGCGTGACGCTCTTCATTCGCCCTTCGACGGTCCTACGCTGTGAAAGCAAGCGGCGTAGCTGCGACCAGGCTCGCGGGCGGACGTCCGCGGCCTGCCGACGATACGGCCGTCGTGCGCGTGACCACGCGACGGGGCGCGTTTCGGACGTCCGTAGCGAGACAGTGTGAGAGGCACAGCGTGCGGCCATACGATCCCGAGTCCCTGCACATCTACGACACGACTCTGCGGGACGGCACGCAGCAGGAAGGGCTTTCGCTCTCGGTCGCCGACAAGCTGGCGGTGGCTCGCCACCTCGACGACCTCGGTGTCGGCTTCATAGAAGGCGGCTGGCCGGGCTCCAACCCGAAGGACGCCGAATTCTTCCGCCGCGCGCAGGCAGAGCTGAGCCTGCGTAACGCCAAGCTGGCTGCCTTCGGCTCGACCCGACGTGCCAGCAAGGCCGCGGCCGACGACCCGCAGGTCGCCGCGCTGCGCGATGCCGGCACCCCGGTCGTGTGCCTGGTCGCCAAGTCCGACCGGCGGCACGTCGAGCGCGCCCTGCGCACCACGCTCGCCGAGAACCTCGCGATGATCCGTGACACGGTCGTTCATCTGCGTGCCGAGGGCAAACGGGTCTTCGTCGACGCCGAACACTTCTTCGATGGCCACCGCGCCGACGCCGCCTACGCGCTGGAGGTCGTGCGCACCGCAGCCGAGGCCGGAGCCGACGTCGTCGTCCTGTGCGACACCAATGGCGGCATGCTGCCCACCCAGATCGGTGACACCGTACGCACCGTCCTCGACGCCACCGCGGCGCGCCTGGGTATCCACTGCCACGACGACTCCGGCTGCGCGGTCGCGAACAGCCTGGTAGCCGTACAGGCCGGCGTGACCCACGTGCAGGGTGCCGCGAACGGCTACGGCGAGCGCTGCGGCAACGCGAACCTATTCACCGTCGTCGCCGGCCTCGAGACGAAGCTGTCGACGCCGGTGCTGCCCACCGGCCGGCTGCGCGAGCTGGTGCGGGTCTCGCACGCGATCGACGAGATCACCAACTCGACGCCCGACACGCACCGGCCGTACGTCGGCGCGAGCGCATTCGCGCACAAGGGCGGTCTGCACGCCAGTGCCGTGAAGATCGACCCCGACATGTACCAGCACATCGACCCGGCCCTCGTCGGCAACGACATGCGGATGCTGGTCTCCGAACTCGCCGGACGGGCCACCATCGAGCTCAAGGGCCGCGAGTTGGGCCTCGACCTGTCCGGGGAGAAGGAAGCCCTCGGCCGGATCGTCGAGCTGGTCAAGGAGCGGGAGGCGTGCGGTTACTCGTACGAGGCCGCCGAGGCGAGCTTCGAGCTGCTGCTGCGCGACGAGGTCTACGGGGTGGATCGTTACTTCACCCTGGACAGCTGGCGGGTCATCGTCGAGCAGCGCCCGGACGGTGAGGTCCTGAGCGAGGCGACGGTGAAGCTCACCACCCGTGGCGAGCGGCACGTCTCCACGGCCGAGGGCAACGGACCGGTCAACGCACTGGACCGCGCGCTGCGCGAGGCGCTCGCGAAGGCCTACCCGGGCCTCAAGGACGTCGATCTCACCGACTTCAAGGTGCGCATTCTCGATGGCCGGGAAGGCTCGGGCGCGGTGACCCGGGTCCTCGTCGAAACCAGCGACGGCCAGACGCGCTGGGACACCATCGGGGTCGATCAGAACATCATCGCCGCGTCCTGGCGGGCGCTCCAGGACGCCGTCACCTACGGCCTGCGCCGCCAGGGCGAACTCCCCGACCCCGACGCTGTTTGATCGTTTCTGGTCCGGCCCGGCCTTGGCTGGTGGTCGACGGGTGACGGCGCGGCGGAGATCAGTTCGAAGTCGTGGGCGTTGGGGGTTACGGTCCGTCCGTCTGTGACTACAGGACGGTTGGGACCGGAGGTTCGCGATGCTCCTGCAGGTGATCCATGGACGGGTGCCGGACCGTGCGGCGATGCGAGCCCAGCATGAGCGGTGGCTGGCCGACATCGGGTCGAGCGCGCCCGGCTGGCTGGGTTCGACGGCCGGCATCACCGAAGACGACCGGTTCATCTGCCTGAGCCGGTTCAGTTCCGTCGAGGCGTCGGCAAGGCTGTCGGCCCGCTCCGATCATCGAGAATGGTGGGCCAGAACCGAGCGACTGTTCCTGGGGCCGGTGGTCGCGACCGAATTCGTCGACGCCGTGCTGATGCTTGAGGGCGGATCGGACGAGGCCGGGTTCGTCCAGGTGGTTCAGGGGCGCAGTACCGACCCGGAACGCCTGCGATCCTTGGAGAAGGAGCTGCTCCGCGTCCTTCCGGACGGCCGGTCGGACATCATCGGGGGACTGGCCGCCGTGGGCCCAGCCGGGCGGTTCGTCCGGGCGCTCTACTTCAGCTCCGAGGAACTGGCGCGAGCCGGCGAGCACGGCGAGCAGCTCCCGGAGATCGAAGAGATCATGTTCGACATGCGCGAGCTCACCGGCGAACCCACGTATCACGATCTGCGACACCCCTGGCTCGCCTCCCCGCCCTCGGCGGGGGCCGGTGGGGCGGGCGGCCAGTCGGCGGGCGAGGCGCCCACGCAGCCGCGGGGTAACCATCACACCGCGGGGCGCCGCCGGTAACGGATCCGTCCGAAGGCGCCGTCATCCGGTTTGCTGACACGGCAACGAGGCCAGCGGGCCGACGGCAACGGGGCCAGAGGCCTGATGGCAACGGGGCCAGGGGCCCGCGCGACGTGCGTGGGTCCCCGGCCCCGTCCGCTCTCGCCAGGCCCGAACTATGATCAGTCCTCGGGGATCTCTTCCCACCACTGGCACCACCACGGGCCGCCGACCAGGATCCGTAGCTTTGGGTGCCAGCAGTACGAGATGTCCTTGTCGGTGTCCAGGTAGTAGACGCAGTTGTCGCACCGCTCGGCGCCGTTCGGCTTGCCGCGCAGGATCGCGTCCTCTGCCAGGTGGCCGAGCTTGACGCTGAGCTCCTCGTCGATCGGCTTGGGCTCCGGTGCGCCAATCTCGTAGGTGGCCTCGGTCATGCCGCTCCTTCTGTCGGTCTGTCGTCAGACTTGCTCGTTGATGGACACCTCACCGGCGGTCCCGTGGCCCAGGAGGTGATTCGGTCTTCATCCACCGGGCCAGGGCACCCCGTCGGATCTCCTACCAATTCTCCGTCACTCCCACGCCTGCCTGGTAGCGACCCGGCCCGGGACCAGCTCACAGCGCCCTGCGTGGGCGCCCGAGTCGTGTCCGGTCGCGCTGGCTACCCACGGTGGCTACCTGGGCGGTCCCAGCAGACCGCGCCCGCGGAAGTGGCGGAAGTGGTGGCATCCGCGTCGGCTGTTCTGCGTGCTGCCTGCCCCGGGCGACTCGTTGGCCGAGAAATGGCGATCAGCGGGCGGCGACCGGATTGGTGAGGGTCCCGACTCCGTCGACCGTCACGGCGACGGTCTGACCGGGGCGCATCGGGCCGACGCCGGCGGGTGTGCCCGTGAGGAGCACATCACCCGGCAGCAACGTCATTGCGGCTGACATGTACGCGATGAGCTGCGGAACCGAGTGGATGAGCGCTGCGGTGGTGGAATCCTGACGGATCTCGCCGTCCAGCGTGGTGCGGATGCCGACGTTCGACGGGTCGAGGTCGGTCTCTATCCACGGACCCAGGGGGCAGAAGCTGTCGTGTCCCTTGGCTCTCGTCCACTGGCCGTCGATGCTCTGCTGATCGCGCATGGTGACGTCGTTCGCGCAGGTGAAGCCGAGCACAACCGACATCGCCCGTTCCTGGGGAACGTCGCGACACAACCGGCTGATGACGATCGCCAGCTCGCCCTCGTAGTCCATCCGGCTGGTCGGGTCGGGGTGGATGATCGGGTCGCCTGGCCCGACCACGCTGGTCGACGGCTTGAGAAACAGGATCGGGAGCTCCGGTGGGGTGTCGCCTCCCATCTCCCGGACATGGTCGGCGTAGTTCTTGCCGACGGCGAGGACCTTGCTCGGCAGCACCGGCGCCAGCAGCCGGACCTCGCCGAGCGGCCGTCGAACCCCGGTGAACGTGAAGGGCCCGAACGGGTGGGGAGCCAGCGCGGCGATCGTCGCCTCGCCGCGCTCGACCGAACCCTCGACCACGCCGAAGGCCGGCTCCGAGCCGTCTGTGAACCTAGCGATACGCACTCAGCGACCGTATCGGGACCCGTCGCCCGCTTCCGATAGCCACCCCAGATCCGTGCCGGCGGCTTCGCTGGGACGGCGGCCTGGACCTCGACCTGGGCGCCGACCACCTCCGCCGGATGCGGTACAGTAGGCAACGCCCGAGAGGGCATCCCATGGGGTATGGGGTAATTGGCAGCCCAACGGATTCTGGCTCCGTTAGTCTAGGTTCGAGTCCTGGTACCCCAGCCGAGCCCTGTTCGCAGATCTTCGGATCTGCTCCCGAGGTTCTGATGTCTGCCCAGGGGGGCGACCCCCTGGAACCCCCGTGTCAGGGGGCTTCGCCCCCCGACACCCCCCACCAGCGGGGGGCGGATGTCGTGTATGGTGTGGGACGTCGCAGAGTGGGAAACGCGCTGTGACGGGTGTGTAGTAATTGCTTTAAAGTTCTGGCCCCGTCGTCTAGCGGCCTAGGACGCCGCCCTCTCAAGGCGGTAGCGCCGGTTCGAATCCGGTCGGGGCTACAGATAATCCTGTTCAGCGCCCCCTGCGGGGGGCGCTTTCCCGTTTTTCGCGATGTTGCTCCGGGGGCGACCCCCGGACCCCCGGTGTCCGGCTTCGCCGGACCTATCGTTGGGGCTGGTTCCCCGTCGTTCGTGATGTTGCTTTGGGGGTGATCCCCGGGCTCCCGGTGTCCGGCTTCGCCGGACCTATCGTTGGGGCT
>Ga0068859_100000104_pt1 | contig 78653 bp, 80 predicted proteins | sample KBSSwiS22_FD_66585 | JGI IMG/M metagenome (GOLD analysis project Ga0068859, IMG submission 66585) | Switchgrass rhizosphere microbial communities from Kellogg Biological Station, Michigan, USA - KBS Switchgrass S2-2 | ecosystem: Host-associated > Plants > Roots > Rhizosphere > Soil ...
CAAGTAGTTTAGCCGCCTCCGGGCTGGTCCAGTCGAGGTCGCCGACGTAGCGCCAGACTTCCTTGCCATTGGCATCGATCAGGATCGACGTCGGCAGCACGGTATCCGGCCCGAGCGCGCCGGACAGCGCCATCTTCGGGTCGTGGTAGGCGCCGAGGTCGTTGGCGTTGAGCTTCTTCAAGAAAGCGGCGACCGATGGTTGGGGCCCGGTATCCTGGCTGATCGTGACTATGCCGAGTTGGCCGTCGGCGTCATGCGATTGGGCCAGCCTGTTAAGTGTCGGCAATTCCTTGACGCACGGCGCGCACCACGTCGCCCACAGGTTGACGAGGACGGGCACGCCTTTGAATTTGGCAAGTGAGATGTCGCCACCGTCTGGGTTCTTGAAGGTCGCGACCGGGGCCGGCTGGCCCTTGTGGCTACGGTCGACGCCTTTTTGCGGCCCGGCTTCGGCCGCAGCGGGCACAGCCTGATTGGCGGGCGCCTCAGCCTGCTTCTGGCAGCCGGCGAGTGCAATGAGGGCGATGAATATCGGGAGGAAGCGCATGCGTCCGCCGCTAGCGCAAGCGTCGGCGAGCGGCTAGTCGGAGCGCATGATGTTCACGCGGGCAGCCCTGATCGCGTCGGCCGTGCTTCTCGCCGGGTGCGGGAAGGTGGCCGACCTCAAGCCCGCCACCGGCCAGTCCTTGCCGGTCAAGCCACTGATGGCCAAGACGACGCCGACCCCCGCCCAGCTCCTTACCCCGCCCGCTTATGCCGCGCCCGAACGGGTCGACGAGCTGATGAAGAAATCGCAGCCGCGCGAACCCGACCAATTCGATCTGCCGCCGCCGAGCGGCGGAGTCGCGCCCGCTCTGCCCGCCGGGGCCAATCCGCAACCGGCCGCGGCCGACACCGGCCCGGCCTCGCCCAAATGACCCGGCGCGTGCGCAAGGCGGTGTTTCCGGTTGCGGGCCTCGGCACGCGGCTGCTCCCGGCGACCAAGACCATCCCCAAGGAAATGATCACGATCGTCGACCGGCCGCTGATCCAATATGCGGTCGATGAAGCGCGCGAGGCCGGGATCGAGCAGCTGATCTTCGTCACCGGCCGCGGCAAATCCTCTTTGGTCGATTATTTCGACCGCGCGTTCGAGCTCGAAACGACGATGCTGGCCGCAGGCAAGAGCCTCGACCGGCTTGAGCCGTCCAACGCCGGTTTTGGCGAATTGGTGACGCTCCGCCAGCAGCAACCGCTCGGCCTCGGCCACGCGGTGTGGTGCGCCCGGCACGTCGTCGGCGACGAGCCGTTCGCGGTCTTGCTGCCTGACGAACTGATGGTCGGCCGACCCAATTGCCTGGCGCAGATGATCGAGGCGTACGAGCGAGTTGGCGGCAATGTCGTCGCCGCGCTTGAGGTGCCCGACAGCGAAACCCACAAATATGGCGTGATCGACCCCGGCGCGACCGATGGACAGCTAACCGAAATTCGCGGCCTGGTCGAAAAGCCCGCCCCGGGTACCGCACCGTCCAACCTGATGCTGCCCGGCCGCTACATCCTCCAGCCCGAAGTGATGCGCGCGCTCGACGCGCAGGAAACTGGCGCCGGCGGCGAAATCCAGCTGACCGACGCGATGGCCAAGCTGATCGGCCAGCAGCCGTTCCACGCCTACCGCTTCGCAGGCGAGCGTCACGATTGCGGCAGCGCCGAGGGGTTCGTCATCGCCAATCTCGCCATGGCGCTGCAGCGCGACGACATTGCGCCCAGCGTGCGGGACTTTCTCGCGTCCTACGGCTCCAGTTCGACGTCCCAGTAGAGATAGTCGCGCCAGCTGTCGTGGAGGTGGTTGGGCGGGAACGCGCGCCCGTGATCCTGCAGCTGCCAGCTGGTCGGGCGAATCGGTTCGCGCATGATGTGCATGTGCGCCTCGACCGGGGTGCGCCCGCCCTTGCGCAAGTTGCACGGGGCGCAGGCGGTCGCGACATTTTCCCATGTCGTCCGCCCGCCCTTGGCCCGCGGGACCACGTGATCGAAGGTCAATTCCCGGCCTGACCCGCAATAAACGCAGCGGAAGCGGTCGCGGAGAAACAGGTTGAACCGGGTGAACGCCGGATATTCGTTGGGCCGGACGAACTGGCGCAGCGCGATTACCGACGGCAGCTTCAGCGCGACGCTTGGGCTATGCACCTCACGCTCATAATGGGCGACGACATCGACCCGCTCGAGGAACATGGCCTTGATCGCGGTCTGCCACGGCCACAGGCTCAGCGGATAATAAGACAGCGGCGTATAATCGGCGTTGAGCACCAGCGCCGGACAGCTTTCGGGATGTCGGATGACTTCGGGATGATACATACGAGCGCCAGCAGCCTTTCGTCCGGTCGGTCCGAACTCCAGCTCCCCGGCCTCGTCGCACGCAAGGAGGAGAGGGCGCCCGGCCCGCTTCCCTTGTGACGCACCGGATGCCAACCCGGCGTGACAGCCCTATGACAGCACTTTCACTTGAAGCGGGTCAAGAGTCCTTTGGGCAACAGTCTCCGATGCACGTAAGCCGTTTCGCCCCATCGCCGACCGGACGGCTGCATCTTGGCCATGCGTTTAGCGCGGCGCTGGGCCATCGCGCGGCGCGCGGCAGCGGTGGCCGATTCCTGCTCAGGATCGAGAATCTCGACCCGACCCGAAGCCGGCCCGAATTCGTCGATGGCCTCTACGAAGATTTGCGTTGGCTCGGCCTGGAATGGGACCAACCGGTGCTCACCCAATCCGAGCGGACTGGAACCTACGCGGCCGCACTCGACGCGCTCAAGGACCGCGGCTCGGTCTATGCCTGCTTCTGCACCCGCGCCGATATCGCGCAGTCGCTGACCGCGCCCCACGGCGACGCCGCGACCTCCTATCCCGGCACCTGCCGCGGCCTCCCGGACGATCCGGAACGCCGGTCGACGACCCCGCATTGCTGGCGGCTCGATTCGGCCGAAGCGCTCGAATCCGCCGGACTCCCGTCATGGCGCGAAGCCGATGGGCTAACCTTCACGGCGACGCGCGAGCAAATCGGCGACGCGATCCTCGCTCGCAAGGACGCGCCCGCATCCTATCACCTCAGCTGCGTGGTCGATGACGCGGCGGCCGGCGTCACGCTAGTCGTGCGCGGCGCCGACCTGCGGCCTTCGACCCCGATCCAACGCCTGCTCCAGCAACTGCTCGGCCTGCCCGAACCGGCCTACCTTCACCATCCGCTCGTTACCCATGCCGATGGGCGCCGCCTCGCCAAGCGCGACCTCGCGCCGACGCTGGCCGCGATGCGCGACGCCGGAACGGATGGGCCCGCGCTCGCCGCCGAGCTCCTCGCCGGCAAGCTTCCCCTTGGTTTCGGCTGGTCGCAGTCCTAAGGGCACTCCGATGAACATCCCGCTCCTGATCCTGCTCCTCCTCGCCATGGCCGCGACCGCCTACGTCCTCGTCCGGGGCGTCATCGCCATGGCCTCGGGCAAGGATGTCACCGGCGAACAGCAGCAGACCTGGATGCGCAAGCGCGTCCTGTTCCAGGCGATCGCGATCGTCATCGTCGTCCTCATCCTGATCGTCGCCGGCGCCTCGCGAGGCTGATGGTCAAGCTCAACAAGATTTACACCCGGACCGGCGACGGCGGCAGCGCCGGACTGGTCGACGGCTCGCGCGTCAGCAAGGCCGGCCTGCGCATGACCGCGATCGGCGAAGTCGACGAGGCCAATGCCGCGATCGGCGTCGCCATCGCCGCGATCAGGCCGGGCGAGCTGGTCGAGCAATTCCTGACCATCCAGAACGATCTGTTCGACCTCGGCGCGGATATCGCGACCCCGGGCGAGTTTCGCGTCGGCCTGCGGATCGTCGGCAGCCAGGTCGAGCGGCTGGAGCGCGAGATCGACGCGATGAACGCTTTGCTCGAACCGCTGCAGAGCTTCATCCTGCCAGGCGGCTCACTAGGCGTCGCGGCATTGCACCTCGCGCGCACCGTGGTCCGCCGCGCCGAACGCGCCGCGGTGGCCCTCAACGAAAGCGAAGCGATCAACCCGCAACTGCTCGCTTATCTCAACCGCTTGTCGGACCTTCTGTTCGTGGCGGCGCGTTATGTGGCATCGGGCGAGGGCGGCGACGTCCTGTGGCAACCGGGCGCGAGCCGCGACGGATAGCCGGCTGCGGCGGAACATATAGCGAACTTTCACTCGACCCGATGAGTGTTTGGTGGCAATAGGGACGCGATGGCTCGGGATGACAATCAGGCCCCCAAGGCGCTGGGCGAGCGGCTCGCCGCGACCCGCCGACTGACGCTCGGCCTCGCCGCGCCGCTGAGCGACGCCGACGCCGCGATCCAGCCGTTCCCCGACGCGTCGCCGGCCAAATGGCACCTCGCCCATACGACCTGGTTCTTCGAGACGTTCGTGCTGCGCGATCATGCGCCCGGCTACCGCGCGTTCGACAAGCGCTTCGCATTCCTGTTCAACAGCTATTACGAGGGCGAGGGCGCACGCCATGCGCGACCCAAGCGCGGCATGATCAGCCGTCCGTCGCTCGAAGAAATCCGCGCCTATCGCGCTTATGTTGACGAGGCGCTGGAGCGGGCTTTACCTTTGCTGCCGGACGCGGCGCTCGAGCTGATCGAGCTCGGCATCAACCACGAGCAGCAGCATCAGGAGCTGTTCCTCACCGACCTCCTCGCGACCTTTGCCGAGAACCCGCTCGACCCGGCCTATGGCGAGCTGCCGCCGGTCGGCTGCTTCGCGGTCGAGCCCGTGACCTTCCACCCCGGCCGCGAAGGGGTGGTCGAAGTAGGAGCGGTTGCTGACGGCTTCGCGTTCGACAGCGAACGCCCGCGCCATCGCGTCTTTCTACAGCCGCACGCCATCGCCAACCGCAAGGTCACCAATCACGAATGGCGCGAGTTCATCGCCCACGGCGGCTATTCGACGCCGGCCCTGTGGCTCAGCGAAGGCTGGGACTGGGTTCAGCGCGAGGGCGTTGCCGCGCCGCTTTATTGGCGCGCCGACGACACCGAATTCACATTGGGCGGTCGCCGCGCGATCGACTGGGCCGCGCCGGTCGCCCATGTCAGTTATTTCGAGGCCGACGCCTTCGCCCGCTGGGCCGGCGCGCGCCTGCCGACTGAGCCCGAGTGGGAGGATTTCGCATCCTCGGCCGATCCCCAGCTCGGCAATCAGCTCGACCATCCCGGTGCGGTCGCACCTTCGGCCGGTGGCGGCTTGTTCGGCGACGTGTGGGAATGGACCCAAAGCAGCTTCGCCTCCTACCCCGGTTTCGTCCCTGCCGAAGGCGCGGTCGGCGAATATAATGGCAAGTTCATGAGCGGGCAGATGGTTCTGCGCGGCGCCAGTTGCGCGACCCCGCGCGGGCACAGCCGCGCCACCTACCGCAATTTCTTCCCGCCGAGTGCCCGGTGGCAATTCACAGGAGTCCGCCTTGCTCGCGACGCTTGACGACCAGACGGCGGCATTCCGCGACGACGTACTCGCGGGGCTGGCGGCGCCGATCCCGGCGGTGCCGGCGCGTTGGCTCTACGACCACCGCGGGTCCGAGCTGTTCGACGAAATCACCCGCCTGCCATCCTATTATCCGACGCGCACCGAGGTTGCGATCTTCCACGAATTCATGCCCGACATCGCCGCCCGTATCCCCCAAGGTGCGGCGGTGGTCGAATTCGGCGCGGGGTCGGCGACCAAGACGCCGATCCTGTTGGAAGCGATCAAGCCGGCGGCCTATGTCCCGGTCGATATCTCCGGCGACTATCTCGAACAAAGCGCCGCCGAGCTGCAGCGCGAGTTTTCGGCGATCGAGGTGATCCCGGTGGTCGCCGATTTCGCCCGCGACTTCACCTTGCCCGGCGGGATCGAGCATCTCCCCAGGCTCGGCTTCTTTCCCGGCTCGACCATCGGCAATTTCATCCCGCGCAGCGCGACCGATCTGCTGCGCCAGTTTCGCAGCGAGCTCGGCGACGGCGCGCAGCTCCTGATCGGCATGGACCGGGTCAAGCCGGTCGGGCGATTGATTGCTGCCTACGACGATCCCGAAGGCGTCACCGCCCAGTTCACCCTCAACCTCCTGACCCGCATCAATCGCGAGCTCGATGCCGACATTCCGGTCGAAGCCTTCCGCCATGAGGCGCGCTGGAACGACATATTGTCGCGGATTGAAATTCACCTGGTTGCCACACGCGATGTCGCGTTCACCGTCGCCGGAAAAACCTTCCGTTTTGCCTCAGGTGCCTCGATCCACGCCGAGAACAGTCACAAATACGGTCAGCGCGGCGGCCGCGTGCTGCTGCTCGCCGGCGGCTGGACCCCGGTCGCCGAATGGACCGATCCGGCGCGAGATTTCGCGGTCATCCTCGCCGAGGCCCAGCCCCAGCGTTTCGCTCCCTGATTGCGGGGTTCAACCGGCACGGCTAAGTCGCGCTCATGATCTATACGCTCGTCGGTCTGGTCGACCTCATCCTTGCCGTCGCCATGTACGTGATCTTCGCCCAGGTCATCGTCAGCTGGCTGATCGTCTTCAACGTCATCAACCTGCACTCGGGTCCGGTGCGCAGCATCATCCAGGGCCTCGAGCGGATCACGGCCCCGGTCTACCGGCCGATCCGCAAGCTGCTCCCGGATTTCGGCGGAATGGATTTCTCGCCGCTGGTGGTGATCCTGATCATCATTGCCCTCCGGAGCTACGTGCTGCCCGGCATTTTGATGGAAACCGGCCCGACCATCACATGACCGCAAGGGTGATCGACGGCAAAGCGGCAGCGGTTGCGATCCGCGAAAAAGTCGCGGTGCGCGTCGCCGAGTTCGAGCGACGGCACGGTCGGGCGCCCGGCCTCGCCACGATACTCGTCGGCGACGATCCCGCGAGCGCGGTCTACATTCGCTCGAAGAACCGGGTCACCGCCGAAACCGGGATGGCGAGCTTCAGCCACAATCTGCCCGACAGCACGACCGAGGCCGAACTGCTCGACCTCATCGGCGCGCTCAACGCCGACGAGCGGGTCGACGGTATCCTCGTCCAACTGCCGTTACCGTCGCAAATCGAGGCGATGCGGGTGATCGAAACCATCGAACCGGGCAAGGACGTCGACGGCTTTCACCCGACGAACGCCGGCCGGCTCGCGATCGGCCTGCCGTCGCTCGTCCCCGGCACGCCTTTTGGCTGCCTCCACCTGCTTCGCACCGAACTCGGCAATCTCGCCGGCCTCGAAGCCGTGGTCATCGGCCGCTCCAACATCGTCGGCAAACCGATGGCCGCGCTATTGCTCAGCGAAAACGCAACGGTCACCATCTGCCATTCGCGCACACGCGACCTCCCCGACGTTGTCCGCCGCGCCGACATCGTCGTCGCCGCAATTGGACGGCCCGAGATGGTCCTCGGCGACTGGATCAAACCCGGGGCGACAGTCATCGACGTCGGTATCAACCGCATTCCGACCGACGACGGCAAGGGGCGCTTGGTCGGCGACGTCGCCTTTGCTGAGGCGGCTGAGGTCGCGGGCGCAATCACGCCGGTGCCGGGCGGGGTCGGACCGATGACGATTGCCATGCTCATGCGTAATACCCTGGTGGCCGCGCACCGCCGCGCCGGTCTCGCCGACCCGGAGGATTTATGATCGCTGCTGTGTTGCTCGCCGCTGCCGTGCCAACCGCGGTCGACGTTGAACTCGCCTTCGCCCGTGACGCCCAGCGGATTGGTCAATGGACTGCGTTCCGCAAATATGCCGACCGCGACGCGGTAATGTTCACGCCCCAGGCGGTGTGGGTGCAGCCCTTCCTCAAGGGCAAAGCCGATCCGCCCAAGGCGATCGGCTGGCGTCCGGCGCACAGCTTCGTGTCGTGCGATGGGCGAACCGCGGTCAACACCGGCCCGTGGTTCGGCCGCGACGGCAGGGAAGGCGGCTATTTCACCACCGTGTGGCAGCGCAGCGGGCGTACCTGGCGCTGGGTCTATGATGGCGGCGGACCGCTCGGCGGTGGCCTAAGCGACCGCCTGCGGCCGCAGACCCACCGCGCGTCCTGCGCCCGGCGCGCGCCCGGCGCACCGATCATCGCGCCGCCGCCACTCACGCCGAAGCAGGCGCGCACCACGCCTGACGACACCGGCCGCGGCCAATCCGCCGACAAGACCATCGGCTGGGACTGGAAGGTCGACAAGACCGGCGCGCGCAAATTCCGCGTCTACCAGTGGACCGGGCTGCGTTACGCCCAGGTCCTGATGAACGACGTGCCGGCGCCGCCCGCCCAATGATCGAGCTGTTCGGATCGGTGCTCGTCACCTTCCTGGTGATCATCGATCCACCGGGCGTCGCGCCGATATTCGCCAGCCTGACGCGCGGTACGCCGGCCGCGCACCGCCGGGCGATGGCGATTCGCTCGTCGTTGATCGCCTGGGCGATCCTGATGTTCTTCGCGCTTCTCGGCAAACCGCTGCTCCATGCGCTCGGCATCAGCCTGGCGAGCTTCCGCATCGCCGGCGGGATCCTGCTGTTCTACATCGCCGTCGACATGATTTTCGAACGCCGCACCGAGCGGCGTGAGAAGCGCGCCCATGACATTGAGGGCACGCCAGAGGCCGAGGACATCAGCGTCTTCCCGATGGCGATCCCGATGATCACCGGCCCGGGCTCGATCGCCAGCGCGATGCTGTGGGTATCGCGCGCCGATGGCTTGCTCGAGGTCGGGATCGTGCTCGGCGCGATTACCGTGGTGATGCTGATTACGTTGGTGACCCTGCTAGCCGCCGGGCCGCTGATGAAGCTGATCGGCGAGCGGATCGAAGCGATGATCACGCGGGTGCTCGGGGTGATCCTTGCCGCACTCGCCGCGCAATTCGTGATCGACGGCTTGAAGCAAAGCTTCCCGCACGTTCTCGCCTAGCGCGCGACTTTCCAGATTTTGAACGGCGACTTCGCCGGTAACGGGATCGGCGTCAGCCAGTCCGGCACCTCGCCCCGCTGCAACTGCGCATAAAAACCCTTCGGCGCTTCGGACATGAAGATCGTCGTGGTCGAACTGTTGGGACAGGTCAGCAGATAATCCGATTGATACTTGCCAATCAGCACCCGAGCCTGGTCGGCGTTGCCGCGAAACGCGTTCATCACGTCGGCGATCTGCTGCCCGTTGCGGTGATAGGGGCCGGTGATTGAATCGTGGTGTGTCACCGTGATCAGCCGCGGCGCCAGGTCGATGAAGGTGAACACCCGGCCCTTGGGTAACAGCGCAATCGGGTGGAGGCCCCACAGGCTGGCGCATTGGGTATTGGCGCGATCGATCGACCGTTCCGCCTCGGTCTTCTTCTTGGTTGTCGGAATGTAATCGATCACCAGCGGCACCGCGGCCCCCGCGCCGATGACGAGGAGCGGGACCGTCGCCAGCACGCGCAGTGAGACCCCAGCGAACTCCTTGTCCGACCATTTCGAATTCCACGCCCACGGAAACAGCAGCCAGCTCAATCCGGCGGCCCCGGTCGCGGCGAGCATCTGCGCCGCCGGTCCGGTCCGGGTCTGCCAGAACAGCAGCGCCAGCGCGGCAAAGCCGGGCACCGCGGCCGCGATCACCCGCCGCAACTTCTCGCGGTCGGCGCGGTTGGCCCACATGATCAGCAGCCAGCCGATCGTCCCGGTGATCGGCAGGGCGAGAATCAGCGACGCCACCTCCCGGCCATGGGTGTAGACCGGCCGCGCCTCGCGCACGTGGCTGAGCCACAGGCGATCGACTTCGGGCGAGACCCCTTCGAGCCGCTGCAGGCAGTGCGGCCACATCAGCGCGTGGAAGGCCGCGACCGCGATCCCGGCGACCGCGGCCAGTGCCAGCCGGCGCTTCCAGTCGGCCGGGGACAGCCAGGCGAGGCCGAACAGCAAGGCGCCGCCGAGCAAGGCGTCGGACAGCCACACCGGCGACAAGGCGTCGCACACCGCGGCCCGGTTGACGTAGGATGCGAACAGCAGGAACCCCAGCGTCGTCCCCGCCGACAAGGTGAGTGCATAGGCCCCGAGCCGCTCGCGCTCGTCGCGGTCGATCACCCAGAACAGCGCCTGGGCCACGCCGGCCAGCGCCAGATAGACCAGCATCTCGAGCCCGATGGTCAGCGACAGCGCGGTGGCGATCCCCAGCGTGAGCCCGCCGCGCAGCTTCTTCGGGTCGGCCATGCCGGCGACCGCCAGGGCCAGGAACGCGAGCTGCCAGCCGTGGTGATCGATCCGCTCGGGCATGAACATGCCGTTGGTCGATCCGGCGAAGAACAAGGCGGCGAAGGCCAGCAGATAGGCGCGCGGGTCGATCAGCCGCCGCACCGTCAACCCGACCGAGAACAGCAGCAGCAAATAGGGGAACATTGGCGCGATCCCGACCGCCCAACGCTCGGCTGCTGCGCCGCCGATCAGCGGCCGCAGCAACAGGATCAGCCCCGCAATCGGCAGGTCGACCAAACGCGACCAATGGATGTCGCCGCCGGCGAAATGGTGCTGGCTGAGGTCGAACCAGGCCTGACCGCGGAGCAGGCCGCGGACCTGCATCATCCGCATATTGTCGTCGGTATCGCCGAGCTGGAAGAAGCGGATCGCGGTCCACCGATCGAAGATGAACCACGCGCAAAACAGCAGCCAGGAAATGAGCACGACCCACTTCCAATGCCGCTCGAGCAGGGCAATCACCCGCTCGGCGGTCAGCTCGTTCTTGCCTAGCCGCATTTTTCGCGCTCTAGCCCACGCAATCCAAAGGGCAAGCTGGCGCCCAGATGTTTAATCCAACGCAGGTCCGATGATTTCAACTCTTTCACCCGAACGCCGGACGGTTCTCGGCCAGCTGATCCGCTTCGGTCTCGTCGGCGGTTTCGTCACCGGGCTCTACGCCTTGGTCTATTCGCCGCTCGCCAAGTTCCAGTTGACCTCACCGCAAATCGCCAATTTCTTCGGCTATCTGACCGCGATGATCACCGGTTACGTGCTCCACAGCCGATGGAGCTTCAAAGACCATGGCACCCGCGACAACACCGCCCGAACCACCACGCGCTTCTTCGTCGTGTCGCTGATCAGTTATGCCCTCAACGCCATGTTCGTGTTCATCTTCACCGACAGCAAGGCGCTCGGCGGGCCATGGTGGTGGCCGCTGTTCCCGATCATCTTCGTGACCCCGGTCGTCACCTTCGCGCTCAACCGCCAGTGGGTTTTCCGCTGATGGAGCGGGTCGTCTACGACCAGATGGCCGCACTCGACCAGCGCCACTGGTGGTACCGCGCGCGGCGCCAGGTGCTGGCCGCGCTGATCCGCCGCCTAAACATTCCGGCAAATGCGCAGGTCCTCGAGATCGGCTGCGGCACCGGCCACAACCTCGCCATGCTCGGCGAGTTCGGCGAGGTTGACGCGCTCGAGCTCGACGGCGAAGCGCGCAAGATCGCCGCCAAGCGCCTCGGCACGCCGGTCATGAAAGCGCCGCTCCCCGAATTGAAGGGCGTCCCATTGGCGCATTACGACCTGATCGGCGCGTTCGACGTGATCGAGCATATCGACGACGACGTCGCGGCGCTGGCGTCCATCGCCAAACGCCTGAAGCGGGGCGGCAGGCTGGTGATCACCGTCCCGGCGCATCAATGGATGTGGTCGGCGCACGACGTCGTCAACCATCACCAGCGGCGCTATTCGAAGCGCTCGCTCAGGGCACTGGTCGACGGCTCGCCCCTCAAGCTCGAGCGGATCGGTTATCTCAACAGCCTGCTGTTTCCCGCTGCGGTCGCCGAGCGCTTATGGTCGAAGGTGCGCGGCAAGGACGACGCCGATCTGGCGTTGCCGGCCAAACCACTGAACGCCGCGCTTGAACGCGTTTTCGCGCTGGAACGCTATGCCGTCGGGCGCTTGCCCTTGCCGCCGGGCTTGTCGCTGTTCGCAGTCGCGTCGGCGACATAACCAAGCCGGCCTTCGCGGGCTTCGCCCCCGGCGATTTCCTGGACGATGTACAACGGCCGCTGCTTCGCTTCGTTGTACAGCCGCCCGATATATTCGCCCATCAACGCAAGCACGAACATCTGGATCGCGCCGAGCACGACCACGACCAGCATCAGCGAGGTCCAGCCCTGGATGCTGTGCCCCGATGCCCAGGCGTAAGCGATATAGGCCGTCAGCAGCAGTGATCCGAACGACAGGATAAAGCCGGCGTGGCTGGCGAGCTTCAACGGCGCCGACGAGAAACTGGTCAGCGCATCGAGCGCGAAGCGGATCATCTTGCTCAGCGGATATTTGGTTTCGCCGGCAAAGCGCTGGTCGCGGTCGTAGGGCAGCGGCACTTGCTTGAACCCGATCCACGCCACCATTCCGCGGATGAAGCGGGCTTGCTCGGGCATCGCCAGCAACGCGTCGAGCGCGCGCCGGCTGATCAAGCGGAAGTCGCCTGTGTCGACCGGTATCTCGACCTCGGTCGCGCGCGACAACAAGCGATAGAAGCCGTGCGCGGTCGCGCGCTTGAACGCAGTCTCGCCGGCCCGACTTTTGCGCACGCCATAGACGACGTCGGCCTGCTCGCAGTCCATGGTCGCGAGCATCTCGGTCAGCAATTCAGGCGGATCTTGCAGGTCGGCATCGATGATCAGCACCCGCCCGCCGCGGCACAAATCGAGCCCCGCGGTCAGCGCCAGCTGATGCCCGTGGTTGCGCGACAGGTTGATCGCGGTGAGGTGCGGATCGCCGGCGGCGAGGCTCGCCATGATCGCCCAGCTGCCGTCGCGCGAGCCGTCGTTGATCAGCACGATGTCATAGTCTTCGCCCACCGCGGCACGCGCCGCCGCGGTCAGCCGCTCGTGCAGCATCGGCAGGCAGGCTTCCTCGTTGAAGCACGGAACAACGATCGACAGGCCGGTCATGGTTGCAACCGATAGAGGATCGACCCGGGTCCGCGCCAGACCGGCGCCCCCGGAACCAATCGTTCGTCGAACGGTCCGGGCTCGATCATCCACAGAAAATCGAAATGGCCCGGCTGGATCTCGCGCAATGCGCGGTCGGCGGTCCAGTTTTTCGGCGCGCGGCAGCCGGGGTAATGGGCAATCTGCGATGGGTCGGCCGCGAACTCCCCGGCCCCGGCGTATCTGAGGGTCAACAGATTGGCTCCCTCCATCGTCCATTGGTCGTTGGAAAAACCGTCGCGGCGCACGATGACCAAAGCGCCGAGATGGCTGTTGCGCGGCAGCGCCCAGGTGTGGCGGCAGTCAAAGCCGACCAGCGTGATCACCCGCGCGCCTTCGGAGACGTGATCGAGCGCCGCCAATTTCGCCTGCTGGTTGTCTGAGGCGATGGCCAGGCTAACCGTGGTCGACGTCAGCCGCACGACGTAAAACAGCAGGCCGAGCACGGCCAGCGTGCTGCCCAGGCGGACACTCGCCTCGCCGCGGAAGCGGATCGCGAGCACCACCACCGCGATCATGTATGGCACCAGCCGCATGTCGGCGTAGGCCGAGCCGAAGATGATCCGTGGCAGCACGATGAAGCTGGCGATCAGCACCAGCCCGGAAAATGCGAGGTTGCGCGAGAAGGTCAGATGGCGATTGCGCAGCGCCTCAACCACCACCACGCCGATCAACGCGACCGAGATCACGTCGAAACGCTGCCACCGGTCGCGCAGCGCGGCCTTGAGCCACAACAGCTTGGTGTTCCAGTTGAACCAGTCGGCGGTGGCGCCGCCGTGGGCTTCGCTGCGCCAGACGAGCATGACCGCGATCGGCAGTGCCATCACTGCGGCGTGCAGCGTGGCGTTCCATCCGGCCCGCAACCAGCCGATGCCGCGATCATGCTGGCGCACCGCTTCGGCCGAGAAACACATCAGGCCCAGCGCTCCCCAGCCATAAGTGTGGCAAAAGAAGATGATCACCGAGATCGGCACGAATAGCGCGGCTCGCAGCCGAAGCTTGCCGCGCCGGGCGAGGTGCAGCCACAGTCCGAAGGCGAGGAACGCCAGCGCCATCGACAGCGCGAAATTGACGAAGCCGAACAGGAACGGGTGGCCGTAAACGAATGGCACCGCGAACCAGGCGGTCGGCGGGATCCGTCCATGCACCTCGCGCGCGACCCACAGGAACCCGGCCACGGTCAGCGGCGGAATGGCGAGGACGATCAGCTTGACGGCTGGCTCCAGGCCGAGAACCGGCCCCGCCAGTTTGACCAACGCGTCGACGCCGAGATTGCCGATCGCCGCCCAATGAAAGCCGTAAAATTGCTGAAGCGACGCCGAATGCGCGAGGTCGAGCTCGACCCGATACCGACCCATGTGCCCGAGTAGATCGACCAGCGGCGGGATCGGCGGATAGAGCAGCGGCACCGCCGACAGCAGGATCAGCGCGATCGCCAGCGCGCGCGACTCCCACCACTGCGGCGGGCCAGCCGAAGCATGCGGTTCCGGACCCTGCGTTTGCGCCATGCCCCCCATCACCCTCCGGCCATGCCAACGACCCGCCGCGCATTCAACTGGCATACAGCTTGGCAATCTTAATTTCGGCTCTCCCACAGGGAGGGCATAGTCATGAGAAACTTGCTTTTGGCCGGCGCCGCGGCGGCCGCCATCGTCGCGTTCGTTCCAGCCGTCGCGCAAACCGCTCCGCCGGCTCCGCCGGGAGTGGCCGAAGGCACCGGGCCCGCGCCACGGATTGAAACGCGCGTCATCCACATGCCGATGAAGGCCGAAACCCGCAACGACGTCGTCGCCCATGCGCGCGAGATGTTCGGCAAGCTCGACACCAACAAGGACGGCTACATCACCAAGGAGGAAGCCGAGACGGCGCATCAGGCGATGGCCGGCGATATCCACGAGAAGTTTGCCAAGCGCCTGGCCGATGGCGATTTCCCGCACCCCGATCGCGGCGCGATGTTCGACCAGCTCGACACCAACAAGGACGGTTCGATTACCCGTCAGGAATTCATGGCCGCGCAGCCGCAGTTCAAGGAACGCCGCGTTATCGTCATGCCCGACGGCGACGGGCCTGGTGACGAACCGGTCAAGATCGATGGCGGACCGGGCGAGCCGCAGGTCAAGATCATGCGCATGCATGGCATGGGCGGAATGCATCGGCGCATGTTCGAATCCGCCGACGCCAATCACGATGGCCGCGTGTCGCTGCAGGAAATGACCGACGCCGCGCTGCACCATTTCGACGAGGCCGACGCCAACCATGACGGGACGCTGACGCCCGAGGAGCGGATGCAAATGCATCAGCGAATGAAGGCGGAGCGCGGCAAACCCGCCTGAGCGCCCGCTCAAGCCACTGGATACAAAGGCCCGGCGCTTGCGTCGGGCCTTTTTTCGTGTTTCGTGCCGCGCGCTCGTTGGGGAGAGATCGATCATGCGCCTTTCGAAGATCATCGCCTTCGCCGCGGTTGCCGCGCTGCCGCTGACCGCCGCCCGTGCCGACGAAGGCATGTGGACCATCGACGGTTTTCCCGCCGCGAAAATGCAGGCCGATTATGGCTGGGCGCCCGATCAGGCGTGGCTCGACAAGGTCCGTTCGGCTGCGGTCCGCCTGACCGGCGGCTGCTCGGCCAGCTTCGTCTCCGGCAGCGGCCTGATCCTGACCAACCATCACTGCGTCGCGGGCTGTCTTCAGGATGCGTCGACCGCCAAGCTCGACTATGTCGACGACGGCTTCACCGCGGCCACGCGCGCCAATGAAAAACTGTGCCCCGGCCAGCAGGCCGAAGTGGTAACCGCGATCAGAGATGTCACCGCCGACGTCAAAGGCGCGATCGGCGCCGCCGCCGGGCTCGCCGCGGTCAAGGCCAAGACCGCTGCCATCGCGCGGATCGAAAGCGCCGGCTGTCCCGACACCAAGCTCACCCGCTGCCAGGTGGTGACGTTGTACGGCGGCGGGCAGTACAAGCTCTACACTTATCACAAATACAGCGACGTCCGGATCGTCTGGGCGCCCGAGGCCAAGGCGCCGCAGTTCGGCGGCGATCCCGACAATTTCAACTTCCCGCGCTACGCGCTCGATGCCGCATTCCTGCGCGCCTACGAAAACGGCCAGCCGGTCGCGACGCCGCAGCATCTGACCTGGGCCGCAAGGCCGCCGGTCGTGGGCGAAGCGACCTTCGTCGTCGGCAATCCGGGGTCGACCCAACGCCTGCTGACCCAGGATCAGCTCGCCTTCCAGAAGGAAGTTGTCGCGCCGATCAACGCCACGACCTTTTCGGAACTGCGCGGCCGGCTGATCGCCGCGATGCAGCAGAGCCCCGCGAAAGCGCGCCAGGGCAAGGAGGAGCTCGACAGCGTCGAGAACAGCCTCAAGGTCTACATCGGGCGGGTCAAGGCGTTCAACGATCCCGCGTTCATGGGCCGGCTGGCGCAGGCCGAGGCCGAGCTTCGCGCCAAAAGCCGGGGCAACGCCGCAATCGGCGATCCGTGGAGTAATATTTCGAAAGCCACGGCGGCCTATCGCCAACTCTATCTCGCGGCGCGCTTCACCCAGCCGAGCGGCGACCTTTATTCCTACGCGGCGCGGCTGGTGCGCGCGGCGGCGGAGCGGACCAAGCCCAACGGCGAGCGCCTGCCCGGCTACAGCGACAGCGCCCTGCCACTGGTCGAAAAGCAGGTGCTCGATGCGCAGCCGATCTATCCGTGGCTCGATCAGCTTGAGCTCGAATGGAGCCTGAGCAAGGCCCGCGAATATCTCGGCGCCGACGATAACGACACCAGGTTGCTGCTCGGTAAGGAATCGCCCGAGGCGCTGGCCCACCGCCTGGTCTCGACCACGCGGCTGGCCGACCCGGCCTACCGCAAGGCGTTGTGGACCGGCGGCCAGGCGGCGATCGACGCGTCGAAGGACCCGATGATCCTTTACGCCCGCCGCCTCGACGCACGCTATCGCCAGCTCCAGGACCAGGTCGATGAATATTACCAGGGACCGGTCACTGCTGCTCAGGCCAAGCTCGCCGATGCGCGTTTCGCCGCTTACGGCGACACGCTCTATCCCGACGCCACGTTCACGCTCCGCATCAGCTACGGCAAGGTCCAGGGGTGGACCGAACGCGGTCAGGCGGTGCCGCCGGTGACCTTGCTCGGCGGCACCTACGACCGCGCGACCGGCGCCGACCCGTTCGACCTGCCGACCAAGTTCGTGACAGCCCGCACCAAGATCGATCCCAAGATTGTCTACGACTTCGTCACCACCAACGACATTATCGGCGGCAATTCGGGTTCGCCGGTGATTGACAAGTCGGGCGCGGTGATCGGCGCGGCGTTCGACGGCAACATCCACAGCCTCGCCGGCAATTACGGCTATGACGGGTCGAACAACCGCACCGTCGCCGTTTCCACCGACGCGATCGAGGAAGCGCTGGAGAAAATCTACCCGGCGCCGGCGCTGGTCGCCGAGCTCAAGGGGCAGTAATCAGGCGGCGATCGGCGACGTCGCCTTGCGGCGCGAAGACACGCGCGGCTTCTTCGCCGCCGCCGGTTCGCCGCCAGCTTCGCGATAGCGCCGCTCGGTTTCGAGCATGTAATCGCGGGTGATCGGCAGCGCGTTGCGATTGCGCACATATTGCAGCTGGTAATTGCACATCGTCCCCAGCTCGAACCCGACGATGCCGCCGGCGAGATAGAATTCCCACATGCGGAAGAAGTGCTCGTCGTAGAGCGCGACGATCTGCGCTTTGTGCCGCTGCGTCCGCTCGAGCCAGGCGCTCAGCGTGTAGGCATAATGGAGCCGCAGCGTCTCGATGTCGGTGGTGATCAGCCGCACCTTCTCGCACGCCGCGGTCAACTGCGACAGCGACGGCAGATGATAGCCGGGGAAGACATATTTGTCGGTGAACGGATCGGGCGCGGAGGCCTTGCCATACTTGCCGATGGTGTGGAGCAGCATCACCCCGTCGGGTGTCAGCAACTCGCGGCACTTGGCGAAAAATTCTTCGTAATGCGCGGCGCCGACATGCTCGAACATGCCGATCGACACGATCCGGTCGAACTGCCCCTCGACGTGGCGATAATCGATCAGCTCGAACTTGACCTGGTCAGCTACGCCCGCCGCAGCCGCCCGCTCTCGCGCGACCTTGATCTGCTCCTCGGACAACGTGACTCCCGTCACCTTCACCCCGGCGACGCGGTTCAGATAGAGCGCGGTGCCGCCCCAGCCGCAGCCGATGTCGAGCACATGCTGCCCGGGCTCGAGATGCAACTTGGCGGCGATATGCGCCTTCTTGTCGAGCTGCGCCTGCTCGAGGCTGTTGGCCGGGTCGGTGAAGTAAGCGCAGCTATATTGCAGGTCGTCGTCGAGGAAGAGCCGGTAGAGATCGTTGCCGATGTCGTAGTGATGCGCGACATTCTTGCGCGCGCGTTTGGCCGGGTTGCGCCGCCACAGCGCACCGAACAGTTTCTTGCCCTTGCGCAGCGCCTTGCGCCCGCTGCCCCCGGCCTCCCACGGATTGGCCCCGACGATCAGCCGCATCAGATCGAGGATCGTCCCGTCCTCGACCGTCAACCGCCCGTCCATATAGGCCTCGCCGACCCCGAGCCGCGGATTGCGCGCGATTTTGAGCGCGGTCGCCCGGTCGGCCAGCCGCAGCGTCAGATGCTCGCCTCCGCCCGGCCCGAACGTTCGCGGCGGCTTGCCCGGCATCAGCAATGTGATGCTGCCCTGCTTGAGCAGCTTGTCGACGAGACGGCCGATCAGGGACATGTACGCATCTCCTTCACGCGATGCGCGCGTTTAGCCCGAGTCCCGCGAGCCCGTCCATGTTTGGGTTTAATCGTAGACGACCGAGAAAAGGGCCGGATATCAATTTCGAGGGCGATAACCGCCATCACTCAAATGAAGATGCAGTGAGCCTCATCAGTAGATAGTACGGCAATGCGCAGGCCGGGGCAGATCCCTGACGCGCTTGAGAAAATGTGACCAAGGGCCGTTTTCGACGTCGGACTTTGCTGGCGTGTAAGCCTTCAGCGCCTCCGGGATCATCGGCGTGTATTCAATTACGCCGCCGTCATAGACTAGCAGATAGTCGGGCGGATTGCAGGCCAGATCGTGTTCGAGCATCGCGCTGACGGGCGACTTGTCCTTCAGGCCCGACGCCATCCACGGTGACATCGCGCGGATCGGCCAGCGGCGATATTCAGCCTCCGGCCACGCCAAGCGCGGCGACGTGGCGAGCGCGGCAAAGCTGGCGCCCGGCGGCAGGCGAAACAGGTCGGAATTGTCCTGATACGGAATCGCGGTAGGCACGATGGCGACCAGCGCGATTGCGGCCGCCAGCGTTTTTTGAACGAGCGTGTGGAGCGGGAAGGCGGCGGTCGCAAGAAGCAGGAAGCGGATCGCCGGACCCTGCTGATAATTGAAGCCCTTCGCTTGGAGCAGGAAGGCCAAATAGAAGGAGAGCGCGGCGACGAGGAGCGCCGCCGAAGTCCCCCTCGCCCGCAAGAGCAGACAGGCTCCGAACACGAATAGGCCAGCGCCCGGTAGGATGAGCAGCGGCGTTGGCTTGCCGAACGCGGAGTATGTCTCGGTTATCAACGGAAGCAGGGTGAAATAGTCGGGCTCGATGACCACGAATGCGACAGCATAGACGAGCGCCGCGATGACGAGCGTGACGGTTTCAGGCCGGAGCGGGCGCGACTGTAGCCAAAGCTCAAGAGCGATCGGCACCAGGACGAAATGCGGCTTTAGCGCGAACCCGACTGCAGCCAGCACGCCAATGGCAACCGCAAGCCCCGTTGAAACCGTTTCGCCATGCCGCCGCTTTGCGACCAGCAGGACATAAGGGACGGTCGCGACAAAGGTAAAATGCTCGCGCTGGCCAAAGTCGAACAGCGGCAGACACGAGACCAACAGTGCGCCCGGGAAGAGATACTGCCGCCGATCTTGCCATTCGGGAAGCAGTTTGAGCGACAGGTAAAGCGACAGCGCGACCGTGCAAAGCAGGAACGCCGCCAGCACGACCAACACCGGGCCGCAGTCCCGCGACGGGACGGACCGGGTCAGGCCGCGGCGCGGCTCTTGCGCTGCTTTTCCGCGGCGGTTTTCAACTGGCCGCAGGCGGCGTCGATGTCGCGCCCGCGCGGGGTCCGCACCGGGGCCGAGATGCCGGCTTCGAAGATGATGTTGGAAAACGCGCGGATTCGCTCCGGCTCCGAACATTCGTAAACCGCGCCGGGCCAGGGGTTGAACGGGATCAGATTGACCTTGGCCGGGAGCTTGTAGCGGCGGATCAGGCGGACCAGTTCGCGCGCGTCCTCGTCACTGTCGTTCTTGTCCTTGAGCATCACATATTCGAAGGTGATGCGCCGCGCATTGTTCGCGCCGGGGTATGCCGCGCACGCCTCGAGCAATTGCTCGATCCCGTATTTGCGATTGAGCGGGACGATTTCGTCGCGGACTTCCTTGGTCACCGCGTGCAGCGACACCGCGAGATTGACCCCGATCTCCGCCCCCGCGCGGGCCATCATCGGCACCACGCCCGAAGTCGACAGCGTGATCCGCCGCCGCGACAGGCCGAGGCCGTCGCCGTCCATCACGATCTTCAGCGCGTCGCGGACATTGTCGAAATTGTACAAGGGCTCGCCCATGCCCATCATCACGATGTTGGTCAGCATCCGCCCCTCGGGCTGGCTCGGCCATTCGCCGAGCGCGTCGCGGGCGAGCATCACCTGGCCGACGATCTCGCCGGCATAGAGATTGCGCACCAATTGCATCGTGCCGGTGTGGCAGAAGCGACAGTTCAACGTGCACCCGACCTGGCTCGACACGCACAAGGTGCCGCGGTCGGCGTCGGGGATGAAGACCATTTCGAAATCGTGGCCGTCGTGGGTCTGGAGCAGCCATTTGCGCGTGCCGTCGGTCGACACCTGGGCTTCGACCACCGCCGGCCGGGCGATGGTGAAGCGCTCGGCGAGCCACGGGTGCTGGACCTTGGCGATATCGCTCATGACCGCGAAGTCGGTCGCGCCGCGGTTGTAGATCCAGTGCCAGATCTGCTTGGCGCGAAGCTTGGCCTGCTTCGGCTCAAGCCCGGCGGCCTCGAGCGCATCGCGGATCTGGTCCTTCGACAACCCGACCAGCTCGACCCTGCCGTCGGCGCGCGTTTGCGCGGCCCGTGGAACGGGCACGGGGTCGACCGGGCCGGGAATCGGCATCAATTGGGTGTCGGCACTCATGGCGAAGCGCCTATCTAGTTAATGCGGCTGAATTTTGCCAGCGCAGGCTGCCGCAGCGTCAATCGCGGTCGGCGCGCCGTCGAGCGCGTAGGGGTCGCTGAACCTTTGGCCGCCGAGGTCGCGCGCCTCGACCCGCATCCCGCTCGCGCTGCGCACCGCCGCGATGATTGCTTGCTCCTGCAGCGGCCCCCGGCTCCACGCCCAGTTACCGCGCGCGGTCAGCAGAAACGGCTGGCTGCCGACGGTCAGGATCACGCTCGACCCGGCTCGCGGCATGCGTCGCAGGCGCGCATGGAATTCGCCCCACCGCCGGCGGTCGCGGGCGAAAGCGAAGCCGGCGGTCGCCTGGACCTTGCCTTTGGCCGCGATCCGCGCCGAGCGGCCAAGCGCCACGCAAGCGTCGCCGCGATCGACCGCCGCCCAGTTACCGCCGGCATAAACGATCGCGTCCTTGGCGAGCGTGGCGGTCGGACAAGTCAACACCAAGGCAATAGCCAATGGAAAAACTAGTCTAACGCTGAGTTTTTGCTCAGGATATCTTGAAAAAATCATGCGAGGATTTTCGTCCAAAATAAAAAATATTTGATCCAATCTTGCTGTTTAATGTCGACTATGCGACTTATCTCCCGCTTGGTCCGCGACTCGAAGCATTCCCCGGGGGAGGCGAACATGGACCGCAAACTCCACACAAACCGTATATTACAACCTAACTAGCACTCACGCCTGCGCGAATGAATATCGCAGAGACGATGGGCCGAATTGCGGCCGAACTCGCGCTGCTCGCGGGTTGCGGGCTTTCTGCTCTTCGCGATCAACGACGTTCTCGTCGACCTGATCTATTTCACCCGCCGCCTGTGGCGCGGGTTGACCGTCTACAGCCGCTATCCGCGCGTCTTCGCCAGCTATTTCGTGTTCAAGAAGGATCCGGGCTTCCTCGCCATCCTCGTCCCCGCGTGGGACGAATCGACGGTCATCGCAGCGATGCTGAAGGCGATGCTCGATCGACTCGACTATGATGATTTTCGCGTTTTCGTGGGCCAGTATCGCAACGATCCGGCGACCGCCGCCGCGATCGCCAGCGTTGACGATCCCCGGGTCGAGCCAGTGCTGGTCGACGCCGACAGGCCGACGACCAAGGCCGATTGCCTCAATCACCTCTACGGTATTATGTAGCACTGTCGGCCTACGGCGCGAAAGAAGGCGTGCTGTCGATCCCGCGCATGTTCGTCGGCAACGTCATAGCGGTGCTCGCCGCCGCGCGGGCGCTGTCGCTGCACGTGGGCGGCGGCGCCAGACGGTGGGACAAAACCGCGCACATGTTTCCCGCCGAGCTGCCGCAATGAGGCAGTCGCTGCGCTTTCTCGCTATCGCGGTCATCGGGTGGGCGGGTTTCCGCGCGATGACCTTGGGGATTGTCCCGGGCGCGCAGATCTTCACTGCTGCCCGGCCTCGCGCTTCCGCACCCGCGACCGCCCCGGTGATGGCCACGCAATTCGCGCCGATCGAGCCGATCGCGCCCGCCCCGGTCGCACCGCCGCCAATACAGGCCGCGTCGATCCCCTATTTTTCACCGGGCCCGATGCGCCAGATGGTCGTCCCGGTTTATTATGACTATCGCGGCGCGCCCGCTTCGCCCGCGCCGACCGCTCCATCCCGCCGCAGCACCCAAGCGATCTGGGCGCTCCCCGAGCCACGGTCCGTCTTCCGGCCCAATCCCTCGCCCCTCGATGACTGGCCGTTTCGCGCCTCGCGTCCGCCGCAATGCCGGCGCGGTCGACCGTCACCGCGCCGATGCAGACCACCGCGCCGGCGATTGTCGCGGCGCAAATCGACCGCATTCAACTGACCATGTGGGCGATGCTGCGCGACACCCGCACCCTGACCGCCGCGCCTCATTCGCTGGCGAGCGGCGGCACGCTCGGTGCCAGCCAGGCCGGCGCGCGGCTGGTCTATAATTTCTCGCCAATGATCTCGGCAGTCGTCCGGATCAGTTCCGAGGTCGGGCGCCGCGGCGGTGAAGTCGCGGGCGGGATTCGCGTCCACCCGCTGCGTTCGATCCCGCTGTGGATCACCGCCGAACGGCGTCAGGCAATCGGCCAATATGGCGGCGGCCGCAACGCGTTCGCCCTTTTTGCCGAGACCGGATTCTACGACCGTCCAATGCCGTGGGGCTTCCGCCTCGACGGCTACGCCCAGGGCGGCGTCGTGGGGCTCCGCAGCCGCGACTTGTTCGCCGACGGCGACGTGACCTTCTCGCGGCCGGTCTATCGTCAATTCTCCGGCGGTCTCGGACTGTGGGGCGGGATCCAGCCGGGCCTGTACCGCGTCGACGCCGGTCCGCGGCTGTCGATGAAGGTCCGCCGCAACCTGCGCGTTCACTTCGATTACCGCCTCCGCCTGGCCGGCAACGCCGAGCCCGGATCCGGCCCCGTCGTGACCCTCGCCGGCGACTTCTAGTCGCGGCTTGGCCATGGCTGCGGTTTGCGGCTAGTCCTGCGCCGCGAACCATGGATATCTACCTCCCGATCGCCGGCCAGTCGGTCAACGCGCTGTTCATGATCCTGCTCGGTTTCGTGGTCGGCCTGCTGTCGGGCATGTTCGGGGTCGGCGGCGGCTTCCTGACCACACCGCTGCTGATCTTCTACGGCATCCCGCCGACCGTCGCGGTCGCGTCCGCCGCGACCCAGATCACCGGCGCCAGCGTGTCGGGGGTGATGGTCCACATGCGCCGCGGCGGCGTCGACTTCAAAATGGGCGGAGTGATGATCGTTGGCGGCCTGTTCGGTTCGCTCGCCGGCGCGGCGCTATTCCGGGCCCTGCTGGCGACTGGCCAGATCGACCTGGTGATCGGCGCGCTCTACGTGCTCATCCTCGGCTCGATCGGCGCGCTGATGCTCAAGGACGCGCTGGTCGCGCTCGGTTATGTCCAGCTCAAGCCAGCGGCGGCCAAGGCCTCGCGCCACAACCGCTGGGTTGCCGCGCTGCCGCTACGCTGGCGGTTCTACAGCTCGGGCCTGTATATTTCGCCGCTCGCCCCGCTCGCGCTCGGCTTTGTCGCCGGGATGCTCACCTTGCTGCTCGGGATTGGCGGCGGCTTCATCCTGGTGCCGGCGATGATCTATCTGTTTGGGATGGCGGCACGGGTGGTGATCGGCACCAGCCTGGTGATGATTCTCGCGATTACCGCGGCGACGACCATGGTCCATGCGCTGACCACCCGCTCGGTCGATATCGTGCTCGCCGCTTTGCTCCTGATCGGCGGCGTCATCGGCGCCCAATATGGCGCGATGCTCGCGACGCGGGCCAAGCCCGACCTGCTCCGCTTCGGGCTGGCGATTATCATCCTCCTCGTCGCATTGCGCATGGCCCTCGGTCTCGCCTGGCGCCCGGACGAAGTTTATTCGATTGAGTTCCTGTGAGCCGAGGCCGGATTCCACTCCTGCTCCTGGCTTTCGCGCCGTTGCTGATTGCCGCCGACAAGCCGGTCCTCGTCCCTGACATTTCGGCGCGCAAGGTCGAAATCCGGTACAGCTTCACCGGCGCCCAGCTGCTGCTGTTCGGGGCGATCGTTTATCCCGGCGGACGGCCCCCGCCGCGTGCTGCCGATATCGTCGTCGTGCTGCGCGGTCCGGTCCAGCCGATCCTGGTGCGCGAGAAGCAGCGCATTCTGCACATCTGGATGAACGCCGATTCCAACCGCTTCCGCTCAGCTCCGTCCTTCTACGCTGTGGCCTCGTCGCGGCCAATCGCCGAACTGGTCGATGAGCGCACCGCGGCGATCTACGAAATGGGCCTGCACAATCTGCAATTATCCCCCGGCGGCGGCGCCTTCCCCGAAAAGGAGCGGCGGTTCGAGGCCGGGCTGCTCGACCTGCGCAAGCGCGACGGCCTTTATTCCGAGAACCCCCGTGGCGTGGAAATCAGCGGCGGCGTGCTCTACCGCGCGACCATCACCATCCCCAGCCAGGTTCCGGTCGGGACCTACACCGCCGAAACCTTCCTGGTCGACCGCGGCCGGGTGCTCGCCGTGGCGACCAAGGATATCGAGATCAACAAGTCCGGGTTCGAGCGCTTTGTCGCGCTCGCGGCGCGGCGCCATGAAGGATTGTACGGCCTCGCTGCCGTCTTGCTGTCACTCGGGCTGGGCTGGGCCGCCGCGACCTTCTTCCGCCGCCGCTTCTAAGCCTAAGCCAATTTTAACCGCTCGCGGGTATGAACCCTGACACGAATGTCAGTGAGGGTAGCGGACACTATGAACGATCAGCCGAACCTGCGTCAGTTTCTCGACGAAGTGAACAGCTTTGGCGAGGAAGGTCAGGCCCCGGGCGCCGCCCCCATGAAGGGCCAGCCAATCGCTGCGATCGGCAAGGTGCTGGAGATCGCTGGCTCCGGCTCGGCGATCTGCATGGATGCCAAGCATCTGCTCGCGCTCCAGTCGCATTCTGATCCGTCGGTGGCGATGTCCGGCCAGGTCGGGAGCCAGGTCAAGATGATCGTCGGCAACAGCTGGCTGATCGCCAACGTCCGCACCATGCGCGCTGACGAAAGCGGCGAAATCATCGCCAACGTCGACTTTCTTGGCGAAGGCAGCCGTGAAGCGTCGGGCAAGATGAGCCATTTCCGCCGCGGTGTGACCCGCTATCCGATTCCCGGCTGCGACGTGCACTGCGTTACCACCGAAGATCTGCGCGCGATTTTCGCCGCCAGCGATGAACCGAATATCGAAATCGGCACGGTCTATCCGACCGACGACATCCGTGGCGCGCTCTACGTCGACCCGATGCTCGGCAAGCACTTCGCGGTGCTGGGATCGACCGGTACCGGTAAATCGACCTCGGTCTCGCTGATCCTCCACCGCATTTCCGAACTGTCACCCGAGGGTCACATCGTGATGATCGACCCTCACGGCGAATATTCGGCCGCGTTCAAGGGCTGCGGCGAATTGTTCAACGTCGACAACCTCCAACTGCCCTATTGGCTCATGAATTTCGAAGAGCATTGCGAAGTGATGCTCACGACCCACGATGCTGAGCGCCAGCGCGACGCCGACATCCTCGCCAAGTGCCTGCTCGCCGCCCGCACCAAGGGCAAGGACATGAGCCAGTACGGCAAGGTCACCGTCGACAGCCCGATCCCGTATCTGCTCGCCGACCTCAACGGCATCATCGTCAACGAAATGGGCAAGCTTGAGCGGGCCGGCGACACGCTGCCCTACCAGCGCCTCAAGACCAAGCTCGACGAGCTGCGCGCCGATCCGCGCTACACGTTCATGTTCTCGGGTATGCTGGTGTCGGACACGATGCCCGCCCTGATCGCCAAGATGTTTCGCCTGCCCAGCCAGGGCAAACCGATCTCGATCGTCGACGTGTCGGGCGTTCCGTCCGAAATCACCTCGGTGGTGGTGTCGGTGCTCGCCCGCATGGTGTTCGATTATGCGATCTGGTCGCGGACCGAGGCCCAGCGCCCGCTGCTCTTGGTGTGCGAAGAGGCCCACCGCTACGTCCCCAAGGACGAGAATGCCAACGGCCAGGCCGTGCGCAAGATCCTCGAACGGATCGCCAAGGAAGGCCGTAAGTACGGCGTCAGCCTCGGCCTGATCACGCAGCGCCCGTCGGATCTGGCCGAAGGCGTGCTGTCGCAGTGCGGCACGATCATCGCCATGCGCTTGAACAACGACCGAGATCAGGCGTGCGTGCGGGCCGCGATGCCCGAAGGCGCGCGTGGCTTCCTCGACGCCATTCCCGCGCTGCGCAACCGCGAATGCATCGTCTGCGGTGAAGGTGTCGCGATTCCGATCCGCGTGCGGTTCGACGATCTCGAGCCCGAAAAGCGTCCGGCCTCGTCCGACCCGAGCTTCGCCCGCCTTTGGCGCGAGACAGGCGACGAAGCCGGGATCATCCAGCGCACGATCAAGCGCTGGCGCGGGCACGGGCGCTAAGCACTAATCCTCAATAGCCGAGCAGCCAGGCGATCCCGGCGGCGACAACCGCTGCGAGCATAATCACCGCCGACAAAAGGATTTCACGGCCGCGCGTGACGACGGTCGTTTGCTCAGCTTCGAGCGCCAGCTCGGAATCATGCGCGCGGCGCTCCAGCTCCTTAACTGCGGCGAAATACAGCTCGCCGCCGTGGGCGCCGCGGCTGGCGATCGCCCGGAGTTCGTCGCACGATTGGCTTTCTAGCGAAATCAGGGGTTCCGGCGCTTCGCCGGCCAAGGCAGCCGGGGCGGTAGGAGCAAGTTGGTCTTGCACGATCATTGCAGGTTCCCCGTTCCGAGAAGGAGACCGACAACCCGGCGGCCACGCGCCGCCGAAACGCAACATAGGTATCGCCTGCAACATACATTAAGTTGAAAGTTAATGGCAGTCCCGCCGACGTCGGTGAAACTAGCCCCGCTTCACACCGACGCCGAGCAGCGCCTTCAAGCGCGCCTTGACCGCGTTCGACAGTCCCGCATCGGCGACCTGGAGGCTGGCGAAGCGGACCGCGAGCGGATTGACCGGCACCCCGCCGCGGCGCACTTCGAAGTGCAGATGAGGCCCGGTCGACAAGCCCGACGAGCCGACATAGCCGATCACCTGGCCGGCGCGGACGAAGCTGCCTTCCGAAGCGATGATGCTGCTCATATGGCCGTACAGGGTCATCAATCCGCCCGGGTGGCCGATGCGCACTTCGCGCCCATAGCCACCGGACCAGCCGGCGGCGACGACCTGGCCATCGGCGGCGGCGACGATCGGGCTGCCCCAGCCCGCGCCGATGTCGACCCCGGCATGGAAGCGGGTGAAATGCAAAATCGGGTGATAGCGATTGCCGAAATAGGAGGTGATCGGTCCCGCCGCCGGCATCCTGAGACCCGACTCAATCGGTGCGGCCGGACGCTCGGCGTTGGCCGCGTCGACCCATTGGCTGCGGCCATTCGCATTCCACCGCACCAGTTGCAGGTCCGACTCAGCGCCGCGGTCGAGCCCGGCGTAGAGCAGGGTCCCACCCTGGCCCGCCAACACCATGTCGAACTGATCGCCCGACGAGACATCGCCGCCGACGTCAATTTCGGTCGCCAGCGCGGCGAGATATTGGGCGGCGACCCCGGGGCTCGCCCCGGCCGCGCGCAGCGACCAATAGAGCCCATCGCCGACCCGCCCCCGGATCCGCAGCGGACCGGCGGCGGCGGCCGCGGGCTTGGGCTCGGGCTCAGCGATCGGCGCGGCCGCGCGCACTGGCGCATATTCGATCGGTTCGGCGGCATCGGCCGGGGCCATGCGCATGCCAGTGTTACCGCCGCTCGACAGCGGCGCGATCGCCAGCGCCTGCCACTGGCGCTGCTCGTCGCTGCGCAGCTCGCGCGGCTTGGGCAGGGACGCCATCGCGACGCCGCTGCACAGCAAGGCGAGCACGCCGGCACTCTTCCATCCGACGCGCGGCATTCCCAGCGGCAGCGCGCGGGCGCCCCTCGCTTTGTTGCCAAAGCCCGGAGTGATCCTGGGTTGAGCCATCAACACTCCACCGCTCTGGCGAAACAAGGTTAAAACGGCCCTAAAATCCACTCGTCGAACATCGCTTGCGTTCGCCGCGCGCGATGCCACATTCGCAATCATGGCGCCGCGTTTAGACGCTCCGGTTCGGGCCATTCTCGGCCCGACCAACACCGGCAAGACTTATCTTGCGATCGAGCGGATGTGCGCGCACTCGTCGGGCGTCATTGGCTTCCCGCTGCGGCTCTTGGCGCGCGAGGTCTACGACCGGGTCGTCGCGATCAAGGGCGAAAAACAGGTCGCGCTGCTCACCGGCGAAGAGCGCATCGTCCCGCCCCAGGCGCGGTATTTCCTGTGCACCGCCGAAAGCATGCCCGTGCCGTCGGGCAAGAGCCACCACGACGACGAATTCCAGCGCGATTTCGCCTTCGCCGCGATCGACGAGGCGCAGCTCGGCATCGACCCCGAACGCGGCCATGTGTTCACCGACCGGATGCTCCGCGTCCGCGGGCGCGACGAGACATTGATCCTCGGCTCGGCGACGTTGAAACCGATCATCCGCGAGCTGTTGCCCGACGCCGAGATCGTCAGTCGCCCGCGTTTTTCGACCCTGCGCTACGGCGGAAGCGTCAAATTGTCGCGCCTGCCCCCGCGCTCGGCGGTCGTCGCCTTCAGCGCCGAGCAGGTCTACGCGCTGGCCGAGATGCTGCGCCGCTTCAAGGGCGGCGCGGCGGTCGTCATGGGCGCGCTGTCGCCATCGACCCGAAACGCCCAGGTGGCGATGTTCCAGCGCGGCGAGGTCGATTATCTGGTCGCCACCGACGCCATCGGCATGGGCCTCAACATGGACGTCAGCCATGTCGCCTTCGCCGGGCTTGAGAAGTTCGACGGCCGCCGCGATCGGCGCCTGACCATCGCCGAAATGGCGCAGATTGCCGGCCGCGCCGGGCGCCATCAGAAAGACGGGACGTTCGGCACGCTCGGCCTCGGCGCGGAAGGCGGCGCGGCTTTCTCCGAGGAAGAGGTCGGAGCGATCGAGGACCATCGCTTCCGCCCGCTCGATTTCGTCCACTGGCGCAACGCCGAGCTCGATTTCACCGATGTCCGCGGGCTGATCCGCAGCCTCGAAGCCAAAAGCGACAATCCCTTGCTCCGCGCCGCCCCCGAAGCGATCGACCTCGCCGTGCTCAAATTGATCGCCGAAGACCCCGCGATCATCGCCAAAAGGCGCGACCAGGCGCGGCGGCTGTGGGCGGTGTGCGGCCTGCCAGATTTCCGCAAGGTCGGCCCGATGCACCACGCGCGCATGGTCCGCCGCCTCTACAGTTACATCGGCGAGGGCGGGCATGTGCCGCACGAATGGTTCGCCGCCGAAGTCGCCCGGCTCGACAATATGACCGGCGACATCGAGGCGCTGGCCGACCGCCTCGCGGGCATCCGCAGCTGGGCCTATATCGCCCACCGCTCCGACTGGCTGCAGGATCCGGCGAAATGGGCCAACCGGACGCGTGAGGTCGAGGCGCGCTTGAGCGACGCTTTGCACGAGCGGCTGACCCAGCGCTTCGTCGACCGCCGCACGGCGGTCCTCGTTCGCGACCTCGGCGCGCGCGGCGCGGATGCGCTGCCGGTGACCGTCGCCGCCGACGGCGAGGTCAGCGTCGGGCCCGAACCGATCGGCCATCTCACCGGCTTCGACTTCCGCGTCGATCCGGCCGCGCGCCTCGCCGACAAGCGCCTGCTGCTCGCCGCCGCCGAACGGCGCCTGGGCGAGGAACTCGATCGCCGCGCCAATGCCCTGGTCGCGGCGGCGGATGATGCGTTCGATCTCATCCTCGACGAAGCCGGCGGCGCGGCGGTCGGGTGGGAGGGCCACGTCCTCGCCCGGCTCGCCCCCGGACGTTCGCTGCTCGAGCCTGCGTTGCGCACAGCCCGCGCCCTCGACCGCCTTTCCGCGCACAGCCGGGCCGCGCTGCGCGGCCGCCTCGAGGCCTGGCTCGACGCCAGGATCGAAACGCATCTGCGCCCGCTCAAGCAGCTCGCCGCGACCGCGACCGACCCCGCCAGCCCGCCGGGCGTGCGCGCGCTGGCCGCGATGCTGTCCGATGCCGGGGGCACGCTGCCGCGCAAGGCGATGCTCGGCGCCATCGCCCATCTCGAGCAGGCCGACCGCCACATATTGCACCAGCTCAAGGTCCGGCTCGGTCCGCTCGACGTCTATCTCGTGCCGTTGCTCAAACCCCTGGCGCAATCGTGGCGCGGCGCGCTGCTCGCGGTGCGTGCGGGCCAGAAAGTGCCGGTCTTGGCACCCGCCGGAGCCGCGACGCTCGATCCCGAGGCCGATCCGCGCGGTGCCGCGCTCGCCTACCGCCGTCTCGGACGCGGCTGGATCCGCATCGACCTTGCCGACCGGCTCGCCAGCCATGCGCACAAGGTGCGCTCGGCCGGTGGCGCCGATCCCGTCGACCTGGCTTTCGCCACGTCGGTCGGCCTCGACGAACCCGCGATTGCCGCGCTGATGAACGAGGTCGGCTTCACCCGAGCCGGCGATGCGTGGCGCTGGCGCGGCCGCCGCCCGCAGCGCGACGACCGCCGCTTACCCCCGTCCCACGCCTTCGCGGAGCTGGCGAAACTCAAAAAGTGAGGATCGACCGCTACCTCTACTGCATCCGGTTGTTCAAAAGCCGCACCTTGGCTCAGACGGTGATCGAAACCGGCCATGTCCGCATCGACGGCAAGCGCGTCGAAAAGCCAGTGGGGAAGTGCGCGTCGGCGCCATTATTGCCCTTCCGCTCAATGAGCGCGTTCGCATCTTGCGGGTGCTGTCACTGCCCCACCGCCGCGGCCCGCCCGCCGCCGCGCGGCTGTGCTACGAAGAGCTGGGAATTGACGCCGTAAGCCCGGCGAAATAGCGAAGGCGTCTAAAGGGAGCCCCGACACATGACCTACGTCGTCACCGACGCCTGCATCAAATGCAAATATATGGATTGCGTCGAGGTGTGCCCGGTCGATTGCTTCTACGAGGGTGAGGTGATGCTGGTCATCAATCCCAACGAATGCATCGATTGCGGCGTGTGCGAGCCCGAATGTCCGGCCGAAGCGATCCTCCCCGATACCGAGAACGGGCTCGAGAAATGGCTCGAGCTCAACACCACCTTTTCGGCCGACTGGCCGAACATCACGCGCAAGAAGGACAGCCCGGCCGACGCCGACGATTTCAAGGGCCAGGACGGCAAGTACGACAAATATTTCAGCCCGGATCCGGGCACCGGCGACTAACCCCGCGATTCGGAACACACGCGCGCGTTCAAGCGCTTGCCCACCACTGGTCAACAGAGGAACGCGCATGATTCGCTCAATTATACTGCTCGCGGCGGCCGGGCTTGCCGCTCCGACCCTGGCGCAATCCGCGCCGGCCGATACGCAACTTCCCGACCCGGCAGCAACAGCGCGAAAGGACAGTCTGACGATCGGTGTCGGCGCCGGCCTCGTCCCCGATTATGAAGGGTCGAACGATTATCGCCTGATCCCGGCCGGGGCAATCCGTGGCCAAGTCAGCGGTATCGCTTTCTCGACCAAGGGCACGTATCTCTACGTCGACGTCATCCCGCGCGGCGCGGGCAAGCTCGACTTGGACTTCGGTCCGATTGTCGGCGTGCGGCCCAACCGCACCGGCCACGTAAAGGACGATGTGGTCAATCTCCTGCCGCGTCGCAAAACGGCGATCGAAGTCGGCGGGTTCGGTGGGATCAGTTTCCACGGCGTGACCAACCCTTACGACACTCTCTCGCTCCACGTGGATGTGGTTCACGACGTCGGCAGCGCACACCAGTCGACCACGATCAGTCCCGAGGTCAGTTTCGCCACGCCATTATCGCACTCGACCTATGCGAGCATGTCGCTCGGTACCGAGTTCGTCAGCAACAAGTACGCCGATTATTACTACAGCATTACGCCCGCCGATTCGGTGGCCACCGGGGGCGTGCTGCCGGTGTTCAACGCCGGCGGCGGAATAAAGCATTGGAAGGCCAGCCTGCTGCTCAACCAGTCGCTGTCGGGCGACCTGCTCCACGGTCTGTCGGTCTTTGGCATCGCGAGCTATTCACGCCTGCTCGGCGACTTCAAGCGCTCGCCGATCGTGTCTGAGCGCGGCAGCGCCAACCAGTGGATCGGCGCCGTGGGGCTGGCCTACACCTTCTGACCGCAGGCCGCGGGCCTGATCAACTAGCGGGTGGCATCGCCAGCTGAGCGCGCCTAAGAGCGACTCTTCCCCGGGGAGCCAGCGAATTGGCTGAGAGGGACGCGTCGCGGCGTCCGACCCGTCGAACCTGATGCCGTTGATCCGGCCGGAGGGAGAGGCAGATGACGACCCTAATCCCGTTGACCCTGCATTTGCTGGTGCTGATCGGCGTTTATGAACTGGCCGCGGGCATCGCCGGCTTGACCGGCACGCTCGACTGGAGCGCGCTGATCGACGAGTTCGAGCGCTCGCCCGGGCTGACCTTCGTCACCGGCTTCCTGGCCTTTGCCATCGGCGCCGCGATCAACCTGGCGCACCATCATTTCACCGACGTGCCGGCGATCATCGTCTCGGCCATCGGTTGGATCGCGCTGGTCGAAGGCGTCGCCCTGATGGCCTGCCCCAAGCCGCTGCTGCGCTTTTCGCGCGGGCTGGTCCGCAACCAGAAACTCATTTCACTGCTCGCCGCCGTGGTCGGCGTCGCGCTCATCCTGCTCGGCCTCACCGGCCGCGCCGACCCCACCATCGTCTAGGACACACCATGGCCGACATCCCCGCACGCACCGAACTCAAAGTCACCACCGGGCCGATCCGCGGCAGCCGCAAAATCTACGTCGAGGGCCGCGACGGCATCCAGGTCGCGATGCGCGCCGTCGACCTCGAGCCGTCGTCGGGCGAGCCCCCGGTCACGCTCTACGACACTAGCGGCCCCTACACCGACCCCGCCCGTCGCATCGACATCATGGCCGGCCTGCCCGAGCTCCGCCGCGACTGGATCCGAGCCCGCGGCGACGTCGAGGAAGTCGCCCAGCGCGAGGTCCGCCCCGAGGACAACGGCCACCTCGGCCTCGGTCCCGACCGCTCGGGCGGCGTCGCGCCCTTCCCCGCCACCCGCAAGACCGTGCTCCGCGCCAAGCCCGGCGCCAACGTGTCGCAAATGCATTACGCGCGCCGCGGCATCGTCACGCCCGAGATGGAATATGTCGCGATCCGCGAAAATCTCGGCCGCGAGGAAGCCCTGCTCACCACCCGCGACGGCGAGAGCTTCGGCGCCGCCATCCCCGACTATGTCACCCCCGAATTCGTCCGCGACGAAGTTGCGCGAGGCCGCGCGATCATCCCCAACAACATCAACCACCCCGAAAGCGAGCCGATGGCGATCGGCCGCAATTTCCTGGTCAAGATCAACGCCAACATCGGCAACAGCGCCGTCGCCTCCGACGTCGCCGCCGAGGTCGACAAGATGGTCTGGGCGATCCGCTGGGGCGCCGACACGGTCATGGACCTGTCGACCGGGCGCAACATCCACGACACGCGCGAGTGGATCGTCCGCAACTCGCCCGTGCCGATCGGCACCGTGCCCATCTACCAGGCGCTGGAGAAGGTCGGCGGCGTCGCCGAGGACCTCAATTGGGACGTCTATCGCGACACGCTGATCGAACAGGCCGAGCAGGGCGTCGACTATTTTACAATTCACGCCGGAGTCCGGCTTCCTTACGTGCCGCTCGCGGCAAAGCGCGTCACTGGGATCGTCAGCCGCGGCGGCTCGATCATGGCCAAATGGTGCCTCGCCCACCACCGCGAGAGCTTCCTCTACGAGCGCTTCGCCGAAATCTGCGAGATCATGAAGGCCTACGATATCGCCTTCTCGCTGGGCGACGGCCTCCGCCCCGGCAGCATCGCCGATGCCAATGACGAAGCCCAGTTCGCCGAGCTCTATACGCTGGGTGAGCTGACCAAGATCGCGTGGGAGCACGACGTCCAGGTGATGATCGAGGGCCCCGGCCATGTGCCGATGCACAAGATCAAGGAGAATATGGACAGGCAGCTCGAAGTCTGCGGCGAAGCGCCCTTCTACACCTTGGGCCCGCTGACCACCGACATCGCGCCAGGCTACGACCACATTACCTCGGGCATCGGCGCGGCGATGATCGGCTGGTTCGGCACCGCGATGCTGTGCTACGTCACTCCCAAGGAGCATCTCGGCCTGCCCGACCGCGACGACGTCAAGGTCGGCGTCGTCACCTACAGGCTCGCCGCCCACGCCGCCGATTTGGCGAAAGGCCACCCGTCGGCCCGCGCACACGACGATGCTTTGAGCAAAGCCCGCTTCGAATTCCGCTGGCGCGACCAGTTCAACCTCAGCCTCGACCCCGAGACGGCCGAAGCCTTCCACGACCAGACCCTCCCCGCCGAAGGCGCCAAAACCGCCCACTTCTGCAGCATGTGCGGCCCCAAATTCTGCTCCATGAAGATAAGCCAGGAAGTCCGCGAATTCGCCCGCCTCAACCCTCCCCCCATTGCGGGGGAGGGCGAGTCAGCAAAGCTGACCGGGGAGAGGGGGCTTGCCGACGAGTCCGAAGCTTCAGCGAAGGCCGAAGCCGGCATGGCCGAAATGTCCAAGCGCTTTCACGACGAAGGCGGCGAGCTGTACGTCGGCGCCCGGACCCACGATTGATGGCCGATCTCTACCTCAAGCGGCTCGAGGCCGAGCGCAAAACCTTATGGGCGACCTGCCGCCTCAAGGGCCTCGCCAAAGACACCCCGGAGCGCCAGCGCATCGCCGCCCTCGACCGGGCGATCGCCGAACATAAGGCGAAGGCAGCAGAGTAACCGGGCCGCGCCCCATGAGACGCGGCCCCTCGTCACTTCAGCAAGCGCAATTCTTGCACGTGCACGGGCGGCACTGGCAGCCGCCGCGGGTATCGAGCTTGGCGGCCTGGGTCTGCAGTTCGTTCTGGGTGGTCATGTCCGTTCTCCACTTAACCGAAAGGCGTTGATTCGCCCCGGGTGAAGTCTGTATGGCCTCCGTACCATGGTACGGAATCAAGCGAAAAATTCGGACACCATCGGCGGCCTCGCCAAGGCCGCGGGCGTCGGGGTCGAAACCGTCCGTTATTATCAGCGTCGCGGGCTGCTGCCCGAACCGGCACGGCCGCCGGGCGAGATTCGCCGCTACGGCGACGCCGACCTCAAGCGCCTGCGCTTCATCCGCCGCGCCCAGGCGGCCGGCTTCACCCTCGACCAGATCGGCGAACTGCTCGCGCTCGACCGCACGGATGACCGGGCGCGGGTGCGGGAACTGGCCACCGCGCGGCTGGCGGCGCTCGACGACCGCATCGCCGAGCTCGAGCAATCGCGCGCCGCGCTCGAACGCCTGCGCTCCACCTGCGCCTCGGGGCGCAAGGGCCCGTGCCCGATCCTCGACGCCTTCGACGGCGCATAGCCAACCGCCGCCCGGTTGCCCGAGTGGCGGCGGCTCCATTTTCGAATTGAACGAGGTTACGCGGCTTCAAGCTCGCGCGTGTCGAGGTTGTCGGGCAGGCCGGCGTCGGGGTCGACCGCGACCGCCTTGCCCGCCGCGGCATCGGCCTCGCGCTGGTCGAAGAACGCCGCGCGCTTCATCCGCTTGCGCAGCGACAGCGACGGGTTGTCCGGGGTCGGCCCGCGCTGGGCGCGTTCGACCCAAGTCTCGTTGCTATGCGCCTCGCCCGGCTTGGCGGCGGCGATCTGCGGCTGCGTGTTCCAGGCGAAGGCCGACCGCGGCGGTGCGATGATCGCCGGTTGCGGCTCGAACACCGGCGTGGGTTCGGGCTCGGGCGCGGCGACCGGCTCGACTGGCGCCATGTCATACTCGGCCAGTTCGTGGCGACGGCGCGTGCGCCGGGCCAGCGCGACCGCCGCCGCGGCCAGCGCGATCAGGGCCAAAGCCCCGGCGCCCAACAGGATCGCCTGGTCATTGTTGACCGCCGGCTCGCTCACCGCGACCGGCGCGGGCGCCGCGGCCGCCGGCTCGGGCGTGGCGTCGACGATCGGCGTCGGTTCGACCGGCGCCGCAACCGGCGCGACCGGTGCCGCCACCGGCGCACTCGCCGTGCTGGCCGAGGTCGTGCGCACCGGCGCGCGGGGCGCAACCGGCGCCTTGGCCGCCGTCCGCGCCTTGGGCGCGGTGCGGATCTTGGTCGTGGTGGTCTTGGTCGTGGTCGTGGTTTCGACCGGGGCCAGCGGATCGGCCGTGGTCGTCGTGGTCGTCACCGCCGGGGCCGGATCGACCGCGACCGGAGTCGACGCCGCCGGGGGAACCTGCGTCGTCGCCTCCTGGGCGACAGCCATGGTGGAAGGGAGCGCCAAAGCCGCGACAATCGCGGTAGCGCTGGCTCGTGCTCTAAGCTGCTTCATCATCATGCCGAGCCAACGGGCGGCAGCGGCGAATGGTCACGGGTTATCGACAGGGCGGTGCTTAGGGGCGCTGGGCGCCACATTCCCTCTCCCATGTACGGGAGCGCCCGGAAGCGGGCCGTCCGGGGGACGGTCTGACCCGGCCGCTGGCGACTCGCCCGGGCGTTTCACGACGAAGGCGGCGGCTCGAGGCCGAGCGCAAGCTATGGGCCACCTGCCCGCGAACTAACCCCGGCCCGCCGCCCGCCGCTGCAGATAGTCGGCCGCCGCCAGGTCCTGCGCGACATGGCCGAGCGATTTGTAGATGGTGATTTGCTCGTCATTCTCGCGCGCCCGCAGCCGCCCGGCGAGGACCTCGCCGATCTCCCCGATCACATGGGCATCGTCGACCAGCCCGGCGTCGCGCGCGGCGGCCAGTTCCGCCCCTTGGGCGAGCGCGCCCGGCCGGTAATCGGCGACGTAGCGCGCGCGGGCGACCAGCGCGGCGTCGACCTCGGCCGGCCCCAGCATGCTCGATCCGACGAGGTTGATGTGCGTCCCCGGCCTGACCCAGTCATTGAGCAGGATCGGCTCGCGCGACGAGCTGACCGTGCAGATCACGTCGGCTCGGGCCGCCGCGTCCGCTCCGTCCGCGACAGCGGTAATCGTCTGCCCGATCTGCCCACTCATCGCCTCGGCCAGCCCCTGCGCCTTTTCGGGCGAGCGCCCCCACGCCAGGATCTCGCGAAACTTCCGGACCAGCGGCACGGCCCGCAAATGCGCTTCGGCCTGCACCCCGCAGCCGAAGATCGCCAGCACCTCCGCATCCTTCCGCGCCAGCGCATCGGTCGCGACCGCGGTCGCGCAGGCGGTGCGGATCATGGTGATCGGCTCGGCATCGGCGATGCAGCTGACCGCGCCGGTGACGCCGTCGAACGCGACGACCACGCCCTGGTGCCGGGTTCGCCCGGGCCGCCCGGGATCGCCGAACACGCTGACCAGCTTGGCGCCGAACGTCGACAGCGCCGCCAGGTCGCCCGGCATGATCCCCCACATGTCGCCGTCGCCGAGCGGCCAGATGGTCCTGAGCGGCTGCTCGCGCTCGCCGGTCGACAGCGCGATCATCGCCTGGCGCATCGCGGCGATGCACCCGGGATAATCGAGCAGCGCCTCGACCTGGGCAGCGTCGAAGAAATTGATCGTCATATCCGGTCCTGCATACAGCGCCCCACCCACGCTCACCCTGAGCCCGTCGAAGCGTCGCTCGCCGAGGTCTTAGCAGAGGTAGGCAGGGTCGGAATGTGCAAATGCTCTCTTGATCGCACCGCCCAGCCTGTTCGGAGAAGGCGAGCAATGCGATGGCGGCGAGCTTTACGTGCTGACGGCGGACTGATCCACGTCCGGATTACTCTTTTCCTTTAGCTCTCTGATTCTTTGCACTAGAGGCTCGAAGTTAATGAAGTCGGCCGGGTTGTCTCGGGCGAGGATGAATGCCTCAAATGCGGCCTTTTCGTCTGCGTCAAACTCCCGGTTCTCCTGTCCCCGTGGTCGGGTGATCGTCTTAACGAAACCCTCAAAAAGTTCCTCCGGGAAGAGGTTTTCAATTCCATTCTTCGCCATCTGATTGGTTGGATTTCGCTCAAAAACGAACGGGACCGTGTTGTTCTCTTCGGGCAACGATTGATAGCTTCCCTTGGCCCTCAGAAATGAGCCAAGAGTATTGTTGTAATATTCAAGCGCAGCAAGGTAGCGAGCCCCAAATAGAATCCACTAAGGATGCGGCGGACGATCTTTAGCTCCTCCCCAACCGCGCCAGCGCCTCATCCAGCGCCTGCAAGAACCGTGACCGGTCCGCCTTGGCGAACGGTGCCGGGCCGCCGGTGATCCCGTCCGCTCCAACCCGCAAATCGGCCATGATCGCCCGGGTCGCGATTGCGCCGCCGATGCTTGCGCTGGTGAACGGCTTGCCGTTGTGACCGATCACCGTCGCGCCTTTCTTCAGGCAGCGGTCGGCGAGCAAGATGTCGCCGGTGATCACCACGGCGCGCGCGTCCGCGTGGTCCACGATCCAGTCGTCCGCCGCATCGAACGCATCGCTGACCACCACCCGCTCGATCAACTCATGGTCGGGCACGCGGATTCGTTGATTGCTGACCAATGTTACCGGCACCTCGCGCCGCCACCCGACCTTGTAGACCTCGTCCTTGACCGGGCAGGCGTCGGCATCGACCAGGATTCGAACGTCGCTCATCGCGCCGCCTTTAGCCCGCCCGCGCAGAAAAGACTTTCCTATTGAAGTCCCGGCGCCCACGCCCCCGATCCGCCCTACGGCGCGTTACCCCATTCCTGCCTCCCCCAAACCAAGGAATCTCATGCCCCGCACCGCCCCCACTGCCGCGCCTGCCGCTTCCCCCGCCGACTGGTCCCGCCTGATGGCCGATGCCTCGCGGTTGTGGGCCGACGCCGGGATGGTCGTCGCGCTGCGCTCATGGCGGATGATGGGCGGCGGCCCCGCCGCGCAGCGCGAGTTGGAGCGGATGTTCAACGAGAAGATCGCCGCCGGGTTTGAGCTCGCCGGGGCGCTGGCCGGCGGCGGCGTGACCAGCCCCGAGGCCGCGACGCGCACGGCGCTCGGGGTCTACGGCAAGCGCGTCCGCGGCAACCGCAGGCGCCTCGGCTAAGCCGCGCCTCGCCGGGCCGCGAACGGCCGCCCCGCGCGCGCAAAAAACTTTCCTACAGCACCCCAAATGTGGTCCACGCTGGCGGATGAGAATCGCGGCCTCCACCACCCGCTTGCGCACCGGCCATGACGGCCAGCTTCGCGCGCGCATATGTGGCGTCAACTTCGTCAACTTTGGCCTCGGTCGTACGGTAGGTTTGGGTGGCACACGCCACCCCAGCCCATCCGGCCGGACTCGCGCGCGCGCGTTGAGGAGCCAACTTGGCCAACTTCGGCGGGAGCCCTGACCCCTGATGGCTGACCTGTTTCGATTGCCGAGAGCGCCGCGGCCGATCCGCATTCGGACCGCTGAAACTGGCCCGTCGGTCGAATAGGCTGGCGGTGCGTCAATAATGGGTGGGACGACAGCCGCGGTTCACGATAAGCATGGTAGCGGATCGTCGAGGGGGAGGGTCGATTGGCCAAGCCGCGCCGCATAGTGATGCTTGCGTTCGGGCTGTTGCTCGCTGGCCCGGCGTTCGCGGCCGACAGCGCGGCCGATCCGCCCAAGATCAGCAAGCCGCAGCCGGCGCCCAATACGACGCCCGACGTCCCGCCGCTGCCGCCGGCCTATTTCGACCCGACGCTGGCCGTCGGCGGCGACGATTTGAAGGCGCGCAAGGTCGAGACCCGGCTCAGCGTCGAAGTCCTGGTCAACGGCCGCGGCCCCTATCATTTCATCGTCGACAGCGGCGCCGACACGTCGGCCGTCGGCCTGCGCATCGCTCGGGATCTGGAATTGCCGCTGGGCACCCCGGCGATCCTCAACGGGATGACGTCGCGCAACCTCGTCGACCGCGTGAAAATCGATCAGCTGACGCTCGGGCCGAGCATTGTCCACGATCTCCAGGTCCCGGCCCTGCGCGAAATCGACCTCGGCGGCGACGGCCTGCTGGGCATCGACGCGCTCGTCCGCCAGCGCCTGATGATGGATTTCGAAAAGCGCCTGATCAAGGTCGAGGACGCGGCCAAGCCGATGAAATACAACCCCGGCGACATCGTCATCGTCGCCCGGCGCCAGCGCGGCCAGTTGATCCTGACCGCGGTCCAGGCGGCGGGAATTAAGCTTGACGCGGTGATCGACACCGGCACCGAGATCAGCATCGGCAACCTGCTGTTGCGCGACAAGTTGATCCGCCGCCGGGCCAAGTTCACCACGGTCGAGGCGATCGGGGTCACCGGCGTGACGGCGAAGCTGCAGATCGCCAACATCGACGAGCTGCGCCTCGGCCCGGTGATGTTGCGCAACGTCCCGATCGCCTTCGCCGACGTCCCGCCGTTCAAGCTGTTCGGCCTAGCCAACGAACCCGCCTTGCTGCTCGGGACCGACATTTTGGAAACCTTCCGCCGGGTGTCGCTCGACTTTCGCGCGCGCAAGGTCCGCTTCCAGCTGCGCCGCTGCACCACCGAAGGCGTCGTCATCAGCACGTCACCCGAATCCTTTACCCGCCTGTCGTCGACCGGGATGGCGGACGTCTGCCAGCATTGACGGCTGACGAAGCAGGTTGAGCCGCAATGAACGACCGGTTCAGCCGGGCCCCATGGAACGCTCCCTAGGGTTTGTGCGTCAACTCGCAGCCATCAAGGAGAAGACGAATGAAACGCACCCTGATTCTTGCCGCCGCCGGCGTCGCCTCGACCGTGCTTGCGGTCGCTCCAGCCAGCGCTCAGTTCGGCCGCTGGACCGACCGCGGCTGGCGCACCGTCGCTTACACCCGGGTCGACGGCCGCGATACCGACACCATTCGCATGCGCGGGCATATCCGTGAACGCGCGATCCGCGTCTGCGCGATCAACGCGCCGCTCAACCTGCGCGATTTCGACATCCGCTTTGAAAATGGCGGGCATCAGGACGTCAACACCCGCGACATGCTGCGCGCCGGAACCTGCACCCGCGCCGTCGACTTGCGCGGCAACCGCCGCGACATCGCCGCGGTCCGCTTGAAATACTCGCCGATTCTCCGCTCGATGCAGCGTCCGTGGGTCCGGATCCAGGTCCGCTAAGGAGAGGCGTGGCGGGGTTGCGCGGCCCCGCCATGCTTTGACCAATCAATATAAAGGGATAAGATGGCCGCACTCCATCGCGCGGAGGGGAGGCGGCGGTGTTCGAGTCCCTGAAGAAGGCGATCGACGAGATTTTCGGGTCGGTCATCCGCCCGATCAAGGAGTGGATCCTGCGCCAGTCGTGGGGCGTCCGCACCGTCTGCCTGATCGTCATCGCCGCCGCGGCCTTCGCCTGGTGGAAACCGCAGACGGTCGGCGGCTTCTACCAGCAGGGCACGCTCTATTGGCGTTCGTGGCATGCGGATTCCGACAAGCTGCCGCTCTCCCGGCCGGCGCGGCAAGCGTTGGCGCTGGCGCTCAGTCGGCTCACGCCAACCGTCGAGGCTGACCTCGACACCGAAGGCGACAATCCGGCGTCGCCGATCACACCCTGGTCGGCATCGCAGTCGGTGTTGGCCCTCAAAACCGCCGGCCGGCCGATCGTCGGCCGGGACAGCTATGTCGCCTTCGTCAACAACGGGCGGTTCGCCCCGGATTGCTTTTGCTGGACCGAACGCCAGGACGACCCGCGGAGCGAAGTGTCGAGTTACATCAGCGGATGGGTAATGACCGCCTTCGCCGACCTCGGCGTTCCACTGAGCGGCGCGGACTATGACGATGTGTTGCGGATACAGAATGGCGCCGGCTGGTGGCCGATGTTCCCCGAATCCGGCGCGGCAAAATATCCGTCGACCTACGCCACGGGATGGATGACGCTTGGACTGTATCGGCAACGGGCCGCTGAGCTGGTGCCGCCCGACCGGCAAGCTGCGGTCGATCGCGCGATCCTCCGTTCTCGGTTATGGCTGATGCGCTCACGCGAGGGCGCGCGGTGGCAGACCCACCCGGGCGCACCGGTTCCCGAGTCGCACGACGCCGTGTCGGCGTTCGCGCTGCACGTCCTCCACCAGGTGGGCGGGAGCGATCTGACCGACGTTGACCGGGCGTGGCTCGATGCTCTCCCAACCCAGAACCTCGAGCCGACGTCGCGCGACAACCATTACATCATCCTCCCCTACGGCAATCGTTCGAACATCGACCGGATCTCGGACGTTCGGTTGCCGTGGATTTTACTGGGCACCGCCGATGCCTATGCCAGCGGTACGCCCGCGCAAAAGGCGCGGACTCTGAACTGGATTGAAAGAGCGCTGCGCGACCCGAGCGTCCGCACCGCCGACACCCAGGGCTTCGACTGGATGCGCGCCGAGCTGCTGCTCGGCCTGGCCGAAACGAGCAAGCGAACCGATTGCGAGGCTTGCCAAACCGGCGCTCCGGGGACGAAGTAGGGCCCATGAAACAATCCGACGGCGGCTGCCTGTGCGGCGCGATCCGCTACCGCGTCAGCGGGGAAGCGGTCGCGACCACCCTGTGCCACTGCCGCTCGTGCCGGCGGGCCAGCGGCGGGACCAACGTCGCCTGGGCGGTGTTCGACCACGCCCAATTCCATTGGCTGTCGGGCTTCCCCGCGCATTATTCATCGTCGGCCGGAATCGAATGGCTCTACTGCAAGGATTGCGGGAGTCTCGTCGGCTATCGCCGCTCTTCGCGCCCCGACCATATGGATGTCACCACCGGCACGCTCGACGATCCGGAAGTCTATCCGCCAACGGTCGAGATCTGGCTCGACCACAAGATCAGCTGGGAAGAGTGCAATCCTGAACTGCCCGGCCGAAGCGAGAGCAGCCTCAACCCCGCCGAGAACGAATAACTGCCGTTTAGCGGGCGGCGGCGGCGACGCCGGCGGTCGCGGTGCGGAACTGGGTCCGCGCCGGATAGCCGTGAATCCACGAGCCGCCGTAGCCGAAGGTCAGCGATGGCGTGAACTCGGGCCGCCGGTCGGTGGTGTAGGGCGCTCCGCCGGTGTCATCGAGCACATAGAAGTGGCCGTCAAGGCGAACGATGAGCACGGTAATCGGCCCGCCGACCATGTCATTGCCCATCGTCAGATAAAGATCGCGAGTCGCGAATCCGAGCGCACGCAAAGCCTGCATTTTGACGATCGCACGGTCTTCCATGTCGCCGACGCCATGCTCGAGCGTCTCCTGCGCGCTCGCCCAATAGTCGTGCATGCCCCATTCGGTCGCGTCGGACCGCCAGCGGATCGTGCGTTGGACCGCAGCCTGGATGTAATAAACTTGCTGGGCGTGGGAGAGCCCGCGCGCCGGCGCGATCAGCGCCTGCATCTGTGGGACGTTCGACGCATCGCGCCGCGCCCGTTCCCAATCATCGAGGTAGCGCGTCGGGCGGATTGGCAAGGTCACCGTTCCGAACAGCGCGGGGGCGAGCGGCCCGATGGCGTGCGAAATGACGATCGGCCGCTGATCGGGGGCATCGGCGGCCCGCGCGGCCTGCGACAGAAGCGCGAGGCAGCCGGCCAAACCAGCCCCTCCCAGTAACGCTCGCACCAGCAATGGATGTCCCATGAACCCCTCCGCGGCGCCTTGCCGGTTTCCCCACCTGGAAGAGGAACACGGAAGCCGTCACAGCGAAACCTTGAGGTAAATGGTAAATAAATTACTAACGGCGAAGCGTGACGTTGCTGCGACGAAACGAGTCAAAAATTAACTTTGGATAAGTCTGGGCGAGATTGTTCCGTATCCGAATCAGTGCCTTGGACCGGTCAGTGACGAATACGACGGAACTTCCGGCGACGCGATTTGCCCGCCGTTTCCAGTTCGAATTGCTTAATATTGCGAGCACGAATTCCAGCATTGCGGATTGGCCCAACGAAAAAGGGACGCCCGCCTTGGACGTCCCTTTCCGTTTCGCGTGCTCTCGCGCGCTATTAGTGATTGGTGGTGCTGTTGTCGGCCGAATTACGCACCGCGTCGGCAGTGTTATCGCCGGCGGCACGAACCGCATCCGCGGTATTTTGGGCATTGGCCTCGATATTGTCCGCGACGTTCGCGCCATTGGCCTCGATCATGTCGGCAGTGTTCTCGGCATTCGCCTCGATATTGTCGGCGACATTTTCCTTCGGCGTGTTGTTGCAGGCGGAAAGCGCGGCCAGGCCGGCGGCGACGGCAAGCGTGGTGGTGATCTTCATTCGTATTCCCCTGAATTGCTTAAGACAGCCGACGCAAAGCGCTCGACGGCTGTAACGGTTCCGTCATGGCCCCGGGGGCCGGACCTTTAATGTTTGAGCGCGTTCACCGCCGCGAGGGTCTTGGCGACATGCTGGCTGAAGTCGAGATCGTCATGGACCATCACGACCTTGCCGTTGCGGCCAATGACGTAAGAGGTCCGCGTGGTCAGCCCAGGATGCTCGGCCCAGGCCACGTCATAGGCCTTTTGGGTCGCCGGGGTGGCGGTCGCGACCGGGAACGCGCTGCGGCATTCCTTGACCGAAAAATCCTTGAGCGTCGCCAGATTGTCCGACGACATGCCGACGACCTGGGCGCCGGCTTTCTTGAAATCGGCGATGCTGTCGCTGAACGCGTGCGCTTCCGCGGTGCAGCCGCTGGTGAATGCCTTGGGGAAGAAATAGAGAACCACCGGGCCCTTCTTCAGCTGCTCCGCGAGGTGGAGTTTGAACGGCTTGCCACCGACCGCGCCGGTGGTGGTGAAATCGGGGGCCTTGGCGCCGACCGGCAGCGCGGCCAGGCCGGGGGTTGAAGCAAAAGCGGCGAGGCCGAGGGTGAGCAGGACTTTGCGCATGGGGCGAGTCTCCTTCCTCGCCTCCCTAGCGAAGCGGCCGAACGGCCGCCAGCGGGTCACCCTAAAGATTAATAGTGCTGCGGCGCGAGCCAGCCGGTCAGGACATAGACGAGGATCATCACCGGCCCCGTCAACAGGGTCGCGGCGATCAGGCCAAGGCGGATCAGCAGCGGATCGAAGCCGGTGTAATCGGCCAGGCCGGCAGCGACGCCCATGATCTTGGCGTCGCGCCGGTTGATCAGGAAACGTTGATTCATTGTGGTTTTCCTGGGTTGATGGTTCAGGCGATCGGCAGCGAAGTGGCGGCCGAAACGAACAGCAGCGCGGTGATGAACGCGCCGGCAAGAGCGGTGGCGGTGTTGCGTGCCGAATTGAAAGTCGTGAACATTGGTATTCCCCTTGATTCTGTTTTGCGGACCCGACCATCGGGCCACGGACCATACATTGCATGGAGCGTGCCAAATTGGAAAAATCTCGCAATTTCAATGTGACTGATCGTCAGGCGACAAAAAGTGGTGGTGAATTCCGCCGTCAGTTGGGGAATTTCCCAACCATGATCACTAATCGTCCGGCCATGGTGTCCGAATTCGGACAGTTGGGTCAGTCGGAGTAACCGAGGCGCTCCGCCCAAGGGAGGAGAATGGGGAGTACCGGCTCGAGTTGCTTCTCGTAGCGCCGCCAGCGCCCGCTCGCTCCCTGGCTCAGCGGCTCGATGACCTGGTCGTAACTTGGCGTGCCGATCGCGCCCCGTTGGCGCGCGGTGGCGCGGTGGTCGAGCATGTGCGCCTGCCACTGGAGGCCAAGGAAATCGACCAGGGGCCGGAGCTCTTCGTCGGGCGTCGCGATCAGACGCTCGTAGACCAGAGTATGAACCCTGAGCGGGAGCAAATCGCGGCTCCGCACCCACATCGACATGATCGCATCATAGGCCGCGGCCGCGTGGCCGAGGTCGAGGAAACAGGCCGTCGCATCGTTGAGCGCGAACCCCTGCATGATGCAGCTAAGGACAGCGTCACACGGGTGGCGTTGAACGAACACGATGCCAGCGTCCGGAAACAGACAATGCGCATAGGGCATGGCCAGCAGATTGAGCGGCATTTTGTCGATCGCCAGCCCGCCGAACCCCGGAGGAATGTGGCGATCGAGCTCGGCGAAATAGGCGGTCCGCGCCTCCTCAAGCCGGGCGATGCTCGCGCACCTGAGCTGGGCAAAATCGCCGAGCACGGTCTCGGCCTGATGCATCAGCGGCACTTCCTCGAGCACCGCCGTATCCGAATGGCCCATGAGGAAGGTGTCGAGCAACGTCGTCCCCGACCGCGGAAAGCCAACCAGCAAGGCCGGCGAGCGACGCTCCACTGCCGACAGTTGGGACAGGCCGGCGACCCACTCGGGCGTGAGCATTGCGGCTAATCCGCGGGTCCAGTCGAGATAGCCGGCCGCCCGCCGGCGCCACACATCATAATCGCGAGCCGAGCGGTTCATCGCGTCGGCTTCGGCGAACGCGGCCTCCGGATCGCCTTCGGCATCGGCAATCCGCGCCATCAGCCGGTGCCAGCGCATGGGATCGCGATCGGCCGGCTCGGTCAGGAGCAGGCGCCTGGCCTCGCTCGGCTCGCCGCCGCGCAGCGCGACCGCTGCCGCCGGATAAGCGACCTCTTCTCGGCGGACCCCGCGCTCCTCGGCATCGCCCAACAGGGTGCGAAGCGCGTCCGTGCGGTTGGTTCGCTCGAGCAGATATGCCAGCTCCCTGAGCGCGGGCGGGTCGGCTCGGCGCTCGCCGGGTGCGCCCACCGACACGATTTCGATCAATCCCTCGCCGGTCGCGTCGAAAGTAGCGACACCCGTCGTCAGTTCGGCGGCCTTGGCCAGCTGCCCGTCCGATTCGTCCTGACGACCGAGGTCGGCGAGGAGCCGGGCGAGCATGATCCGCAGCGCGGGATCGTCCGGCTCGGATTCGATCCAGCGCAGCATCTGGTCGGCGCTTTCCTGATACCGGCCGGCCCGCGCCAGTGCGGTCGCGAGCGCGCGGACGAGCGACGGCTCCGCCGGATTGAGCGCGGCCGCCTGGCGGAATGTGGCGACCGCTTCGTCCCAGCGGCCGAGCGCGCCCAACGACTGGCCGCAACTGCTCCACGCGCGCCAATCGGCCGCGCCCGACGCGCACAGTTTCGACCAGGCTTCCGCCGCCTCGGGCCAGGCTTCGATCGCACTCGCGGCTTCCGCTCGCGCGTGCCACAAAGCGAGCTCGGGCGGACTGGTCCCGGCCGGCCGGTCGGCCACGCCGAGCGCTTGTTCGGGACGCCCGCTATCGGTCAATGCCCGGACGAGCATCACCCGGTAGGCGATATTGTCTGGTTCGGCTTGCGCGGCCTTGCCCAGCCATAGGGCTCCGGATCCGGGGTCGCCTTGCCGGCAATGGATCAGGCCAAGCAAATGCTCGAGTTCGGGCACGCCCGGCGCGCGCGCCAACCGGGCCTCGGCAATCGCCCGGGCGCGGTCGAGATCGCCACGCCGGAAGGCGGACTGGACCTCGGCAAGATCGGCATCGTGCTCCACTGCTTGCGCCTATCGAGGTGCGCGGCAGGCGGTCAACCGTGCGGGTTTGCCGCTGCGGCCATGGCTCCCTACGTTGAAGGCCGATGGCAGATCCGGTTCCCCAGACAAAACCAAGCGGCGGCTTCCGCGCGTTGTGGCGGTTCCTGCCGATGCTGTGGCCGAAGGGCGAGGCCGAACTAAAGGTCCGGGTCGTCGCCGCGGTGGTGCTGGTGCTCGCTGGCAAGGCCGCGGTGCTGTTGATGCCGTTTGCCTACAAGGCCGTGATCGACGGCATGTCGACCCATCGTGCTGCATTCGGAATCGTCGCTGGCCTCGTGGCTGGCTACGCCACTGCGCGCTTCGCCGGCGTGTTGTCGGACAATCTTCGCAACGCGTTGTTCGAGAAAGTCGGGCAGCATGCGGCACGGCGGCTGGCCGCCAACGTCTTCCGCCACGTCCACGACCTCAGCCTGCGCTTCCACCTCGAACGCCGCACCGGATCGCTGACCAAAATCGTCGAGCGCGGCACCAAGAGCATCGACATGATGCTCTATTTCCTGCTGTTCAACATCGGCCCGACGCTGATCGAGCTGGCCGCGATCTGTATCATCTTCTTCGTCAAGTTCGGCGCCGGACTGGTCGCCGCGACGCTGGCGATCGTCGCCATCTACATCGCCTTCACGCGCAAGGTGACCGACTGGCGCGCGCACCTCCAGCGGCAGATGAACGACGTCGACAACAAGGCCATCGGCCGCGCGGTCGATTCGTTGCTCAATTACGAAACGGTCAAATATTTCGGCGCCGAAGAGCGCGAGGTGAAGCGCTACGACGAAGCGATCGGGGCGTTCACCCGTGCCGCGGTGCGCAACGAGGTGAGTCTCGCCTGGCTCAATATCGGCCAGTCGCTGATCACCAACGCGATGATGGCGGGGGCAATGATCTTCACCGTCTGGGGCTGGAGCCAGGGCCGCTTCACGCCGGGCGACGTGGTGTTGGTCAATTCGCTGCTGATGCAGCTGTTCCGCCCGCTCGACTTGCTCGGCTGGGTCTATCGCTCGATTCGCCAGGGGCTGATCGACATGGAAGCGATGTGGGATTTGCTCGATACGCCGGCGGAGGTGGTTGACCAGCCCAATGCGCCGGATCTCAAGGTCGAACGCGGCCACGTCCGCTTCGAGAATCTGCGCTTCGGTTACGAACCGGCGCGCGAAATCCTCAAGGGGCTCGATCTCGACATCCCGCCGGGTACGAGTTGCGCGATCGTCGGTCCGTCGGGCGCGGGGAAATCGACCATCGCCCGCTTGCTCTATCGCTTCTACGATCCGACCGCTGGCCGGGTCACGATCGACGGGCAGGACATCGCCGCAGTCTCGCAAACCAGCCTGCGTGCGGCGATCGGGATCGTCCCGCAGGACACCGTGCTGTTCAACGACACCATCGGCTACAACATCGCCTACGGCCGCGACGGCGCGACCCAGCAGGACGTCGAAGCCGCGGCGCGCGGCGCCGCCATCGATACCTTCATCGCGGCGCTTCCCGACGGCTACGAATCAATGGTCGGCGAGCGCGGGCTCAAGCTCTCGGGCGGCGAAAAGCAGCGCGTCGCGATCGCCCGGACCCTGGTCAAGAACCCGCCGTTGCTGGTGCTCGACGAAGCCACGTCGGCGCTCGACAGCCGGACCGAGCAGGCAATCCAGGAAACCCTCGACCGGGTCGCCCAAAGCCGAACCACGATCATGATCGCGCATCGCCTGTCGACGATCGTCAACGCCGACCAGATCGTCGTGCTCGACGGCGGCCTGGTCGCCGAGCGCGGGACACACGAAGAGTTGCTCGACAAGGCCGGGCTCTATGCCGACCTCTGGTACCGTCAGGCGGCTGAGCAGGTGCTTGAGGAAACCGCCGAAGCGGCGGAGTAGCTTCCCCTCCCGCCGCGCCCGGTCTAGGCGTGAACGCCCTTTGCGGCGCGCTCGGTCCGCATTCGTTTGAAGAGTCCATGACCGACCCGCACAATATTCTCAAACAGACGTTCGGGTTCGACCATTTCCGTGGCGTCCAGGAGCAGGTGATCGACCGCGTGCTCGGCGGGCAGCACACGCTTGCGGTGATGCCGACCGGCGCCGGGAAATCGCTCTGCTACCAGCTCCCGGCGCTGATCCGCGACGGCACCGCGCTCGTCATCTCGCCGCTGATCGCGCTGATGCACGACCAGATCCGCAGCGCCGAAGCGTTCGGCATTCGCGCGGCCTCGCTGACCTCCGCTGACGGCGACCAGCGACGGACCATCGAGCGCTTCAATGCCGGCGATCTCGACCTGCTTTACGTCGCTCCCGAACGGGCAACGCTCGACAGTTTTCGGCAGTTCGTGGACCACGCGAAACTCGCGCTGATCGCCATCGACGAAGCCCATTGCGTGAGCGAATGGGGCCACGATTTCCGCCCCGATTATCGCAAGCTCAGGGGCCTGCTCAACGACCATCCCGAAGTGCCGCGCCTCGGCCTCACCGCAACCGCCGACCGGCGGACCCGCGACGATGTCCTGGGACAGCTCGGCATTCCGCACGACGGCCTGATCGTTGCCGGGTTCGACCGGCCCAATATCCGCTACCACATCCGCCCGCGCGAGCAGACCGGCAAGCAATTGCGCGAGTTGCTGGCGGTGCAGCCGGGGCCGGCGATCGTCTATGCGCCAAGCCGTGACAAGGCGGAGAAGATCGCCGAGCAAGTGACAGCGAGCGGGCGGCCCGCCGCGCCCTATCACGCCGGGCTCGAGCCGCAGATCCGCAAGCGCAACCAGGCGGCCTTCGTCAATTCCGAAGAGATGGTGATCGCCGCTACGGTCGCCTTCGGCATGGGCATCGACAAGCCCGATGTGCGGGTCGTCGCCCACGCCGCCATCCCCAAAAGCATCGAGGCTTATTACCAGGAGACCGGCCGCGCCGGGCGCGACGGCGAGCCGGCCGAAGCCTGGTTGTTCTGGGCGGCGCAGGATTTCGCCCGCGCGCGCCAGCGGATCGAGCAGGAAGTCGAACCCGAGCGCCGCCCGGCCGAGCGCGAGCGGCTGAACGCGCTGGCCGCGCTGGTCGAAACGCCCGGCTGCCGCCGCGCCATCCTGCTCCGCTACTTCGGTGACGACCCGCCCGAGCATTGCGGCAATTGCGACAATTGCCTGACCCCGCCGGCGACCATCGATGCGACCGAAATCGCGCGCAAATTGCTGTCGGCGGCGTTTCGCACCGAAATGCGCTTCGGCGTCGGCCACCTCGCCGACGTCCTCGCCGGGAACGACAGCGATAAGGTGCGCAGTTTCGGCCATGACCGATTGTCGGTGTTCGGGATCGCGACAGCCGAGGAAATCGCGCTGGTCCGACCGGCGTCGCGCGCGCTGATCGCCCGCGATGCCTTGCGCGCCGACGCCTATGGCGGCCTGTCGTTCGGGCCCGGGGCGAAACCGATCCTCAAGGGCGAGGAGCAAGTGGTGATCGCGGTCCCGCCGCCGCGTTCGCGCAAATCGCGTGCGCCGCGCGACGGTGGCCCGGCCGACCCGTTGTTCGAGGCGTTGCGCGAGGCAAGACGGGCGCTCGCGGCCAGCGCCGGGGTGCCGCCCTACGTGGTGTTCCACGATTCTACGCTGCGCGGGATTGCCGCGGCGCGCCCGCGTTCGCTGGGCGAGCTGTCGGCGATCGAAGGCATCGGCGCGGCCAAGCTGGAGCGTTATGGCGAAGCGATGCTGAACGCCGTCCGATCTTACGAAGCTCTGCCCTCGGCATAACCGCCGTTTGCAGAATTCAGGCTTGCGTCAGGCGCGACTCGGCTAAAGAGCGCCCGGACCGAATTCGAACCCCCTTTTTGAGGACAAGCATGATCCGCAACATTCTTCTTGCGACCGCAGCAATTGCGATTGCCGCCGGCCCCGTCGCCGCAGCGCCCGCCGCCAGGCACGCAACCTCGGCAACGCTCGCCGCCAGCAACCCGTTTGCGCAGCCCAGTCCCCTGGCGCTCCAGGCGCCCGACTTTTCGAAGATCAAGGACAGCGACTATTTGCCCGCAATCCTCGCCGGAATGGCCGAGCAGAAGCGCGAGATGATGGCGATCGCGAACAACCCCGCGCCGGCGACCTTCAACAACACGCTGGTCGCGATGGAACGGTCGGGCGCATTGCTCGAGCGCGCCGGCCTCGCTTTCTCGGCGGTCAACGGCGCCAACACCAATGACACCCTGCAGGCGACCGATACCAAGACGTCGCCGCTTTATGCTGCGCACAACGACTTCATTTACTTGAACGCGAAACTGTTCGCTCGCGTGAAGTCGCTGCATGATCGCCAGGCGAGCCTCAACCTCAATCCCGAGCAAGCCAAGCTGCTCAAGGTCTATTACGATGGCTTCGTCCACGCCGGCGCGCAGCTCGATCCCGCGAAGCAGACCGAACTCAAGCGGCTCAACCAGCGCCTGAGCACAATCCAGACCGATTTCACCCAGAAGCTGCTCGCCGCCGCCAAGGCCGGCGCGCTGCAGGTCACCGACAAGGCCGCGCTGGCCGGCCTGTCCGATGAGCAGATCAGTTCCGCCGCGGAAGCCGCCAAGGATCGCAAGGTCGCGGGCTACGTGGTGCCGCTGCAGAACACGACGCAGCAACCATCGCTCGAATCCCTGACCAATCGCGACACGCGTCAGAAATTGTTCAATGCCGGCTGGACCCGGGCCGAACGCGGCGATGCCAACGACACACGCAACCTGATCCGCGAAATCGCCAGCCTGCGCGCGAAAAAGGCGGCGCTGTTCGGTTACTCGAACTGGGCCGACTATACGCTCTATGACCAGATGGCGAAGAACCGCGCGACCGCGATCGGTTTCCTCGACCGGCTCGCGCCGGCAGTGTCGGCCAAGCAGCACGAGGAGGCCGCGGACATCCAAAAGCTGGTCGACGCCCAGGGCGGCGGCTTCAAGGCCGGGCCGGCCGACTGGAACTTCTATTCCGAGCAAATCCGCAAGCAGCGCTTCGCCATCGATAGCGACGAGCTCAAGCAATATTTCGCGTTCAACAAGGTGCTCGAGGACGGCGTGTTTTACGCCGCCAACCAGCTTTACGGCCTGACCTTCAAGGAGCGGAAGGACATCCCGACGTGGAGCCCGGACATGCGGGTGTTCGACGTCAGCGACTTCGACGGCAAGCCGCTGGCGATGTTCATGATCGACCCGTGGAAGCGCGACAACAAGTCGGGCGGGGCGTGGATGTCGAACCTGGTCAACCAGTCCGCGCTGCGCGGCACCAAGCCTGTGGTGTACAATGTCGAGAACTTCACCAAGCCGGCGCCGGGCCAACCCGCGCTGATCAGCTTCGACGACGTGACGACAATGTTCCACGAATTCGGCCACGCGCTGCACGGCATGTTTGCATCGCAGACCTACCCGACGATTTCGGGGACCAGCGTGGCTCGCGATTTCGTCGAGTTCCCGTCGCAGTTCAACGAGAATTGGGCGCTCGATCCCAAGGTGCTCCCGCATTATGCGGTCAGCTACAAGACGGGCCAGACGATCCCGCCCGAGCTAATCAAGAAAGTGCTCGCCGCGCGGACCTTCAACCAGGGCTATGGCGTCGGCGAAGTGCTCGAAGCGGCGCACCTCGATCTCGACTGGCATTCGCTCGGTGCCGACGCGCCGCTGCAGGACGTCGACCGGTTCGAGGCCGATGCCTTGGCCAAGAGCGGTTACGACACCGCCGACGTCCCGCCGCGCTACCGCTCCAGCTATTTCCTCCACATCTGGAGCAACGGCTATTCGGCCGGTTATTATGCTTACCCGTGGACGCGGATGCTCGGGCAGGATGCGTTCGCCTGGTTCCAGGCCAATGGCGGCCTGACCCGCGCCAACGGCCAGCGCTTCCGCGACATGGTTTTGTCGCGCGGCAACACGCTCGATTATGCCGAAATGTACCGCGGGTTCGCCGGGCACGATGCCGACATCCAGCCGTACCTCGATTATTACGGCCTGTCGGGCGGAACCGCGCCGGCTGCTGCGCCGCCCCCGCCGCCGGCCGCGACACCGTCGCCGACCGAGCGCGGGAACTAGCGCCGTGATCCGCCAGCTCGACGATCGCGTTCTCGTCAGCGGTCAAATCCGCCCCGAGGAGATCGCCGGGCTGGCGGCGCACCATGGGGTGACCATGGTCATCAACAACCGTCCCGACGGTGAGGAACCGGACCAGCCCCCCGCATCGGCGATCGAGGCGGCGGCGGAAGCCGCGGGCCTATCCTATCGCCACGTCCCGATCCTTCGCGGGATCGGCCCGGCGGACGTCGAAGCGATGCAGGAAGCCCTGGCCGACGCCGGCGACGGCCAGGTGCTCGCCTTCTGCCGCTCGGGTAGCCGCTCGGCGCTAACCTGGGCGCTGGCGGCGCGCGGCGAAGGCCGGTCGCGCGACGAGATTGAACGGAAGGTCGAGGCGGCGGGCTTCAACGCCGCCCCGATCGCGCACCTGCTCTAGGCTTTGTAGTCGGCGAGAGCCTTCAAAGCGTCGTCGGAATCTTCGTCGAGGACCATGACGCGAACCGGCAGGGCCAAGGCGTAAAACCAGCCGAAAACGTTGTTGATATCGGTATCAAAAAGGACGGCGCCGATCCCTTCGCCTTCCAGGTAAAGCCGCGCGAGATCCGCCTCGACGCGGTTGGGATAGCGGGCGATTTCGACCAGCCCGCTCACCAGGGAAACACGTCGCCGGCGGCGATCTCGTCGGGCCGCGGCGCGCGGCCAAGCAATGCATTACGGTGCGGGAAACGGCCGAAGCGCGCGACCACGTCGCGGTGCTTCTGGGCATAGATCACCTGCTCGTCATCGCCCAATTGGGTGAACAACAGCACGGCGCGGTTCTGGTCGTCGAGGTTCTCGCTGTGCTCGAACGGCATGTAGAGGAATTTGCGCTCGTCATGCGCGAGTTCGGCGTCCATCCCGGCGTCGACCGCCGCGGTGGCAATCGCCAGCGCGAGATGATCGGTCGAGAATTGTTCGGCATGACCGCGGAATATGTTGCGCGGGAATTGATCGAACAGGATCACCGCTGCGATCGCGGTCAGCGGGTCGGTGAGAAAGCTGTCGGCCGGCAATTGCCGCTTCGCCGTCCACAGCTGGAGGAAGCGCCCCTTGATCCGGTGATCGAGCTCGGGCTCGCCGCCCCACCAATCGTCGTAGCTCAGGCCAAACCAGAATTTGAGAACGTCGGCGCGCCAGTCTTCGCTCAAGCGGCTGTGCCTCCGACGGTCAGGCCGTCGATCAACAATGTCGGCTGACCAACCCCCGCGGGGACGCTCTGCCCGCCCTTGCCGCAGACGCCAATGCCTTCGTCGAGCGCGAAATCGTTGCCGATCCCGCTGACCTTGGTCAGCACCGTCGGCCCGTCGCCAATCAGCGTCGCGCCCTTGACCGGTTCGGCGATCTTGCCGCCGCGAATCCGGTAAGCCTCAGTCAGCGAGAAGACGAACTTGCCGCTGGTGATATCGACTTGCCCGCCGCCGAAGCTCTTGGCGTAGATTCCATCCTTGACGCGGCCGATCAGCTCCCCCGGTTCGTCGTTGCCGGCGAGCATGAAGGTATTGGTCATGCGCGGCATCGGCGCATGGGCGAAGCTTTCGCGGCGGCCGCTGCCGGTCGGTTCCATGCCCATCAGCCGAGCATTGAGCCGGTCCTGCAGATAGCCTTTGAGAATGCCGTCCTCGATCAGCACATTGCGCCGGGTCGGGGTGCCTTCGTCGTCGATCGTCAGCGAACCGCGGCGCCCGGCGATCGCGCCATCGTCGATCACCGTGACGCCGGGCGCGGCGACACGCTCGCCGAGGCGTCCGGAGAAAGCCGACGTGCCCTTGCGGTTGAAATCACCCTCAAGCCCGTGACCGACCGCTTCGTGGAGCAGCACGCCAGCCCAGCCCGAACCCATGATCACCGGCATCTCGCCGGCCGGAGCGGCGACCGATTCCAAATTCACCAGGGCCTGGGCGAGCGCGATGTCGATCGCGCGGTTCCACGTCACTTCCTCGAACAGATCGTCGTAAAGATAACGCCCGCCGAGGCCGTGATAACCGGTCTCACGGCGGCCATTGTGCTCGGCGACGATTTGCACGCCAAGCCGGACCAACGGGCGAACGTCGGAGGCGACGAAGCCGTCGGCGCGGACGATGTCGATCACGCTCCAGCTGGCCGCGAGCGAGACGCTGACCTGGGCAACGCGCGGGTCGCGGGCACGCGCCGCGGCATCGATCCGCTCGCACAGCGCGACCTTGTCGGCGAACGGGATCAGGCTCAGCGGATCATCACCACCGTACATCGCCTGGTTGGTGCGCGGCGGGGACGCGGCCGCGGCGCCCTTGGCCGGATCGAGCAGCGTCAGCGTCGCGGCAGCGCGCTCGATCGCGGCTTCACTGATCTCGTTGGCGTGGGCGAAGGCGGTGGTCTCGCCGGTGACGCCGCGCAAACCGAAGCCCGAGGTCGTATGATAATCGGCGGTCTTCAGCCGGCCGTCGTCGAACCCGAACGCTTCGCTCGCGGCATATTGGAGGTAAAGCTCGCCATCGTCGCAGCGGGTCAGATGTTGCGCGGCAAGCCGGCGGGCCGCGTCGGGATCGAAGTCGCGGTAGAGAAACCGCCGGGGATCGAGCGCGGTCATGCGTCCCCGTGGTCCGCGGGTCCCCCTTCGAGCACATAGCGGCGGTCGCAATAGCCGCATTCGACATAGCCCAGCTCGGCATCCATCCTGAGGTAGATGCGCGGGTGGCCAAGGTCGGGAGAAATCTCACCCGATCCGTCGCAGGCGAGGGACAGGGTGGAGACTCGGAAAGTTTCGGGCGGCGGGATTGAGGACATCCCCAAGAAGTAGCAACCGGCCCGCGCCGGTTCAATGCGTGGCTATTGGCAATTGGGCTATTGGTAGTTGGCGGTCACGGTGAAGGTCGCGGTATAAACGCCCTCGGGTTGATTGGCCGCGATCAGCAGGATTCCCCCGACGCCGAACGCGAGCGTGCGGGTGGTCGGGTCGATGGTCTTGAACGGGGACCCTTCGAGGGTCAGCGCCAGCACCTGGATATTGTCGGCGGCGACGCTGGTCAGCTGGGTCGGCGGGTTGATCACCACAACCACCTGCTGGTTGGGGGTGCCGGCGCCGGCAAAGCGGGCGCGATGGCCAAGATCGCTCGGGACACCGGTGACCCCACCCGCGACCGTGCGGTTACCGCTGGCCGCGTCGATCGCGACGATCCCCGAAATCGCGGAGGGCACCAGCGCGCCAAAGTCGAGATCGTCGACCTTGGTCAGGGTCAGCGGCACCAGGATCAGCGCTTTGCCGTTGGCGTCCTGGTTCGGCGAGACCGGAGCCGCAGCGGCCGGGACCGCCGTAGCCACGCTTGCCGCTGCAGCGATGAGCCTGGTGATGTTCACTCGGTGGTCTCCGGGGCGCACGATACGCCGATTGTCGCGACAAGATGCCCGAACCGGTCTCACCATCCGTTCAAGATGTAAGGTTAGGGCGAAATTCACCTTGTTTTTCAAGGATCGGACGCGTTGGGCAGCGGACCTCCAAAGATCGCAAACCGGTAACCTCAAACGGTGATTCACCCTCTTTGCTTGTCGCCGCCGGATCGCGCTTCTATGCGCCCGATCCATATGGATGAGCCTGCGATCCGCATCGAATCGCTGTCGAAGACCTATGCCGGGGGCAAGCGCGCACTCGACAATGTGAGCTTCGACGTCCCCCGCGGGCAGATTTTCGGGCTGCTTGGCCCCAATGGCGCGGGCAAATCGACGCTGATCAACATCCTCGCCGGGCTGGTCGTGAAGACCGGCGGCAAGGTGACGATCTGGGGCTTCGACATCGACCAGCATCCCCGCAATGCAAAGCGGTCGATCGGCGTGGTCCCGCAGGAGATCATTTTCGATCCCTTTTTCACCCCGCGCGAGACGCTCGAGATCCAGGCCGGGCTCTATGGCATCGCGCCCGCCGATCGCCGCAGCGACGAACTGCTCGCCGCGATGCATCTGACCGACAAGGCCCACGCTTATGCCCGGACTCTGTCGGGGGGCATGAAGCGGCGGCTGCTGGTGGCCAAGGCGATGACCCATTCGCCGCCGATTCTGGTGCTCGACGAACCCACCGCCGGGGTCGACGTCGAGCTGCGCCGCCAGCTGTGGGATTATGTCCGCAAGCTCAACGCCCAGGGCGTGACGATCGTGCTCACCACCCATTATCTCGAGGAAGCCGAGCAATTGTGCGACCGGATCGCGATCATCCATCACGGACGGGTGATCGCCAATGAGCCGACCCGCGAGTTGGTCTCCAAGGCGCAGGAAAAGGCCGTCGTCGTCACTTTCGACCAGGACATCGCCGAAGTGCCGGTCAATCCGTGCTTCGAGAATATCGCGCTGATCGACGAGCGCACGCTCGAAATCACCTTCCGCAAGGACAAGGTCAACGCCGGCCAGGTGTTGGCCTCGCTGACTGCGGCCGGGCTGGGGATTGTCGACGTCTCGACCCGCGATCCAGATCTCGAAGACGTGTTTCTGAGCCTCGTCGCGGCCGACGAAGCGGCATGAGCATCGATACCGACGTCTTGATCGTCGGCTCGGGGGCCGCGGGACTGACCGCCGCGCTCAATCTCGCCGGGACGCGCAAGGTCGCGGTGATCGCCAAGGGCGCGCTCGGCGACACCGCCTCGGCCCGTGCCCAGGGCGGGATCGCCGCGGTGCTCGAGGAAGGCGACAGCTTCGAAGCGCACGTCAATGACACGATGATAGCCGGGGCGGGCCTCAATGATTTGAAGGTGGTCGAGCATGTCGTCGAGGAAGCGCCGCGGGCGATCCAGCATCTGATCGACCTTGGCGTACCGTTCGCGAGCGAGAATGGTGCGCTGCATTTGACCCGCGAGGGCGGCCACAGCCACCGCCGCATCGTCCATGTTGCCGACGCCACCGGCTGGGCGATCAGCCAGGCGCTGGAGGCCGCGGCGGCCAAGCATCCCAACATCACGCTCGTCCCCGACATGGTCGCGATCGACCTCGTCACCGGGCGCCATGCGACGCATTTCTCGACCAGCGGCGCGGTCCACGGGCTGTATGCCTGGAACCGCAAGACCAAGCGGGTCGAAGTGGTGACCGGTCGCGCAACCATTCTCGCCAGCGGCGGCGCCGGGCGCGCCTATCTCTATTCGACCGCGCCGCGCGGGGCGACCGGCGACGGCATTGCGATGGCGTGGCGGGCGGGCTGCCGCATCTCCAACATGGAGTTCATGCAGTTCCACCCGACCTGCCTGTACAATCTCGAGGTCAAGAACTTCCTGATCACCGAGGCGGTGCGCGGCGAAGGGGGGCAGCTCAAGCTTCCGCCCGGGGTCAAAGGCGCGGGCAAGCGCTTCATGCCCCAGTTCGACGAGCGCGCGGAGCTCGCCCCGCGCGACATCGTCGCCCGCGCCATCGATCATGAGATCAAACGGCTCGGGCTCGATTACGTCCACCTCGACATTTCGCACCGCGAGCCCGAATTCGTCCGCGAGCATTTCCCCAACATCTACGAGAAATTGCTCGGGCTCGGCATCGACATCACCACGGAGCCGATCCCGGTGGTCCCGGCGCAGCATTACACCTGCGGCGGGGTGGTCGTGGACCTCGATGGCCGCACCGACGCGCCGGGGCTCTATGCGGCGGGCGAAGTCACGCAGTCGGGGCTGCACGGCGCCAACCGCCTGGCCTCCAACAGCCTGCTCGAATGCCTGGTGTTCGGCGAGGCCGCGGCCAAGCATATCGCGGCCAATTGGGCCGACCTCCCCGAAGTACCCGAAATCCGCGGCTGGGACGAAAGCCGGGTGACCGACAGCGACGAGGAAGTGGTGATTGCCCAGACCTGGGGCGAGATCCGCCGCTTTATGTGGAATTATGTCGGCATCGTCCGCACCACCAAGCGGCTCGAGCGCGCCAAGCACCGGATCGACATGCTGCGCCAGGAAGTGCGCGATTACTACCGCCACTTCCGCGTCACGCCCGACCTCATCGAGCTGCGCAACCTGGTCGAGGTCGCCGACCTCATCATTCGTTCGGCGCTCAGCCGGCACGAAAGCCGTGGACTGCACTATACGCTCGATTATCCGAACATGTTGAAGGACGCGAAGGACACGGTGCTGGTGCCGTGATCCCGGTCGAACAAGGGGGACGACAATGCCGGTAGAACTGACCATCCTGGCGCTCGGAGCGCTGCTGCTGTTCGTCTACATTTTCACCGCGACGCGGTTCAAGACCGCGCAATGGGGCCGCAACTGGAACGTCGGCGCACGCGACGAAAGCTTGCCCGAGGCCAATCCGATAACCGGACGGACCATGCGCGCGCAGGCCAATTTCCTCGAGACCTTCCCGATCGCGATCGTCGCCTTGGTCGGCGTGGTCATCGCCAGCCGGACCAGCCAATGGACCGCGCTCGGCGGCTGGATCTGGCTCGGCGCGCGGGTCGTTTATCTGCCGCTCTACGCCTCGGGCGTCCGCGGCTACCGGACCATCGTGTGGACGATCAGCATGGTCGGGCTCGGCATGGTGATCTGGCCGCTGCTGTTCGGGTGAGACGCTAAAGGTCACGAAATTGATCGAGCAGTGAGCCAACCCCGGGGGTCTTCCACTTCCTCCACTTCGTGACTTTCGGCGGATTTGCGCGGGAAATCGACGCGGCGGATTTTTTGGTGACGGCGAAGACGTGACCTTTCGACAGCGCATCCCAGGCGGCGGCAAACAAAGCGCCCTCGCGGCGGCCGCGGAGGCGATAGGCGCTCTCACGGCTCATGCCGACGGCGCGCGCGGCCAGAGTGACGCTGCGGGTGCGAGTCAAAGCGCCGAGGAAGGCGAGCTGGCGCTCGGGTGTCCAGCCGTCGCGACGGGTTTTGCAGGATGCGGATCGAGATTCGGGCCGGCCCATCGACCAGCTTGGATCACAAATGGGGTGCAATAGGACAGAGAAAAATTCGTCATTCCCGCGAAAGCGGGAACCCAGCGCAACGAAGTCAACTGAGCGGAGCGAAGCCGAAATCCTCTGCCAAGTCCCGCCAGTCGCGATTGGCGGCCTCGATGAGTTCCAACTTCCACGCGCGGTTCCATTTCTTGATCCGCTTCTCTCGGGTGATGGCGGACTCCATCGTCGCGTGCTGTTCAAACCATACGAGCAGCTTGATCCCGTACTTCTGATTAAAGCCGTGTTGAGCGAGGCGGCCGAGCAGATCCGAAGCCAGTGTAGAGGGTGCCGTCGCCCCTGGACGCCAGAAGATAGACGCAGGGTTGGAAGTCTCGATGCATTTTGTTTGTTTAGCTGGGTTCCCGCTTTCGCGGGAATGACGAAGTCTGAGTTGGCTTCCTTCCCGCCGCCACCCTGCTAAACCCGCGCCTTCATGTCCGAGACCGAAACCACCGACGCGCCCGTCGCCGAAACCGCGGCGCCTGCCGCCCAACCCCACCTCTACCTCGTCGACGGGTCGAGCTACATCTTTCGCGCCTATCACCGGCTGCCGCCGCTGACCAACCGTCACGGCCAGCCGGCCGGCGCGGTTTATGGCTATGCGGCGATGCTGTGGAAGCTCGCCGACGGGCTCAACAAGGCCGATGGGCCGACCCACATGGCGGTGATCCTCGATGCGTCGGAACAGACCTTCCGCAACGAGATGTACGACCAGTACAAAGCGCACCGCCCGCCGCCGCCCGAGGATCTGGTCCCGCAATTCCCGCTGATCCGGACGGCGACGCGGGCATTCTCGATCCCGTGCATCGAGACCGCGGGGCTCGAGGCCGACGACATCATCGCCTGCTACGTCACCGCGGCCAAGGAGGCCGGGTGGCGGGTGACGATCGTCAGTTCCGACAAGGATCTGATGCAGCTGATCGACGAGGACGCCGGGGTCGACATGCTCGACACGATGAACGACCGGCGGATCGGGCGCGACCAGGTGATGGAGAAGTTCGGGGTCGGGCCGGAAAAAGTCGGCGATGTGCTCGCTTTGATGGGCGACAGCGTCGACAATGTGCCGGGCGTGCCCGGCGTCGGGCCCAAGACCGCGTCGCAGCTGATCCAGGCGTTCGGCGATCTCGACACGGTGCTGGCGTCAACCGACCAGATCACCAAGCCGAAATTGAAGCAGTCGCTGATCGATCATGCCGACAATGCGCGGCTGAGCCGCGAGCTGGTCAGGCTGGTGTGCGATTCGCCGCTGCCCGAGCCGCTCGACGCGCTGATCCTGACCGGCATTCCGCCTGAGCCACTGAGGGAATTCCTTGAGGACCAGGGGTTCAAGACGCTGCTCAACCGGATGGTCGGCGGAGGCGCACAGCAGACCGGCGCGACCGTCCGTAATGACGTCATGGCGGCAATGGAGACGAAGACGCCGGTCGCCGCCGAGCCCGAGAAGATCGAGCTCGATCGGTCGAAATATGAGACGGTGACCGACGCCGCGGCGCTCGACCGCTGGATCGCCGAAGCGGTGGCCGAGGGCCATGTCGCGATCGATACCGAGACCGACCATATCGACAGCATCGTCGCGCGGCTGGTTGGGGTCAGCCTGGCGACCGCGCCCAATCGCGCCTGCTACATCCCGGTCGCGCACGTGGGTGGCGATCTCTATTCGCCCACTCCGGAGCAGCTGACGCCGGAGCTGGTGCTGGCGAAGCTGAAGCCGCTGTTCGAGGATCCGGCGGTGCTCAAGATCGGGCACAACCTCAAATACGACTGGGTCTTGCTCCACCGGCTGGGGATCGACGTCGCGCCGCTCGACGACACCATGGTAATGAGCTTCGACCTCGACGCCGGGCGCAGCTTCGGCCACGGGCTCGAGGAATTGTCCAAGCTCCATTTCGAGCACGAGCCGATCACCTTCAAGCAATTGTGCGGGACCGGTCAGAAGCAGATCACCTTCGACAAGGTGCCGCTCGATGCCGCGACCGAATATACTGCCGAGGACGCCGATCTCGCGCTGCGGCTGTGGCAAAGGCTCAAGCCGCGGCTGGCGCAGGAGAATGTGACGCGGGTCTATGAGCGAGTCGACCAGCCGCTGGTCGGGGTGATCGGGCGGATGGAGCGGCGCGGCATCCGCGTCGACCGCGACTACCTCGCGCGGCTGTCGAGTGAATTCGCGCACGACATCCAGGGTCTCGAAACCAAAATCTACGAAGCGGCATGCGGACCGTTCACCATCGGCAGCCCGCAGCAGTTGGGCGAGGTGCTCTACGGGCGGCTCGGGCTGCAGGGCGGGCGCAAGGGCAAGAGCGGGCAATATTCGACCGACGTCACCGAACTCGAGCGGCTCGCGGCCGAGGGCGTCGAATGCGCGAGCCTGGTGCTCGAATGGCGGCAATTGAGCAAACTCAAGTCGACCTACACCGACGCGCTGCAGGCGCAGATCAACCCCGAAACCGGTCGGGTCCACACCAGTTTCTCGCTGACCGGGGCGCAGACCGGGCGGTTGAGCTCGAACGATCCCAATCTCCAGAACATCCCGATCCGGACCGAGATCGGCCGCAAGATCCGTGACGCCTTCGTTGCCGACCCGGGCCACAAGCTGTTGAGTGCCGATTACAGCCAGATCGAGCTTCGGCTGGCGGCGCACATGGCCGACGTGCCGCAACTCAAGGAAGCGTTCGGCGCCGGGGTCGATATCCACAGTCTGACCGCCGAGGAATTGTTCGGCCGGGTCGATCGCGACACGCGCAGCCAGGCCAAGACCATCAACTTCGCCATCCTCTACGGCAGCTCGGCCTGGGGCATCGCGGGGCGGCTGGGATTGCCGCGGGATGAAGGCAAAGCGATCATCGACCGCTATTTCGAGCGCTTCCCCGGCATTCGCGCGTTCATTCACACCACGCTGGCCTTTGCCCGCGAGCATGGCTTCACCCAGACCCTGTTCGGGCGGAAGACGCACTTTGAGCCCAATATCCGCTCGCCGAACCCATCGATCCGCGCCGGCGCCGAGCGCGCGGCGATCAACGCCCCGCTCCAGGGCACCAGCGCCGATTTGATCAAGCGGGCGATGGCGCGGATGGACGCGGCGCTCGCCGACGCCGGCCTCAGCGATGTCCGTATGCTGCTGCAGGTTCATGACGAACTGGTGTTCGAAGTGCCCGACGGGCGCGAGGAAGCGGCGGCGGCGGTGATCAAGCAAGTGATGACGACCGCCGCCGAGCCGTCGCTGAAGCTCGACGTACCGCTCGATGTTGAAGTCGGCTGGGGCGCGCATTGGGGCGAGGCGCATTGACCGGCACCAAGGGGATTCCTGCCGAGGCTGTCGATACTGGTGTGCCGGACGCCGACATGGCGACCCTGGCGCGCGGTGGCCGGATCAACATCCTCGGGTTCGTGATTCGGCTCGCGGGGATGGTGCCGTTCCTGTTCATCGCCGGGCGGATCTATGGCCCGGCCTCGCTCGGCCGCTTCGCCTACGCCGTGCTGACGGTCGAGTTCGCCGCGCAGATTGCCGCACTCGGGCTGCGGCGGGGGCTGGCGCAGCTGCTCGCCAATGCGAAAAAGCCGCAGTCCTGCGTCGTCGCCGATGCCCTGCTCGTGGCCGCGATCGGCGCGGCCATCGGCATGGCCATCCTCATCGTCTTTCCCAAGGCAATGTACCCGACCACCCCCGTCGGCGGGCTCGATCGGCTGCTCGCGATTACCGTGCTGGCGATTGCCTGGACCGACATCGCGCTTGCCGGGCTGGCCTATCACCACGACGTCGGCTCGACCGTCCGCGCGCGGTCGATCGTCCAGCCGTGGGTTATCAGCATCGCCGCCTTCGCTTTGTCCTACGTGCCGATCATGGTCACGCGCGGCGACGGCCTGATCATCGCCTACGTCCTGTCGATGGTCGCGGCGCTGATCGCCGCCTTGATCCCGCTGCTGCGCTGTTACGGCCTGCCGCACGGCTGGAAGCCCGATCTTGGAACAGCGTGGCGCACCGCGGTCCGCAACGCGCCTTTGGCTACCGCCGATACCGTCGAATGGGCGTCGCGCCGGATCGACCTCGCCGTCCTCGGCGCCTTCATCCCGGCAAGCTTCGTCGGTATTTACTATGCCGCGCAACAGGTCGCGACCCTGCCGGCCAAGCTGAAAACCAGCTTCGAGCCGGTGCTCGGTCCCGCGATCGTCCGGCGGCTGGCGGTCGACGACCGCGCCGGGATTGCGAAGCAGGTCCGTCAAGTCACCTATTGGATCATCGCCGCGCAACTCGGAATCGCGCTGGCGCTGGCCATCCCGGGTCGGGCGGTGATGGGCCTGGTCGGCGCCGAATTCACCGGCGGTACGGCGATGGTCAGCTTCTTGCTCGCAGCCGAAGTGATCGCGGCCGCCGCGGTCGTCAGCGAAGCGGCGCTGATCTACGTCGCGCGCAAACGCAACATGGGGATCAGCATCGTGATGCTGGCGCTCGAAGCCGGGCTTGCCGCCGCCTTGATCCTGATCATGCGCCGGGAAGGCTTTCCGGTGGCATGGCAGGCGACCGGGCCGGCGATCGCTTTGTGCATCGCGCTCGCCTTCGCTTCGATTACCAAGTCGTGGCTGCTCAAGCGGCAATTGAAAGAGTCGGTCAGCGGCTGGCGCTGGGACCTGGCCTGGGCGACCGCCGCCGGCGTCGCCGTCGGCGCCGGCGTCCGATATCTGCTGCCCGAGAGCCTTCAGCTGGCGCTCGGCGTGCCTGCAATCCTGATCGCTTTTTTCGCTGTCCTGTGGACCAAGGGCTTCGGCCCCGAGGACCGCGAGCTGTTCCGCCTCAACAAGGCGGAAGTGAAGGAGTTGCGCGAGGCCGAAGCCCGCGACCAGACTGCCGACGACGTCGTCTGATCAGTGGCGGAAGTGGCGCATGCCGGTGAACAGCATGGCCAGGCCGGCGTCATCAGCGGCGGCGATGACTTCGTCGTCGCGGATCGAGCCGCCGGGCTGGATCACCGCCGTCGCCCCCGCCTCGACCGCCGCCAGCAAACCGTCGGCGAACGGGAAGAAGGCGTCGGATGCGACCGCTGAACCGATCGTGCGTGGCTCCCCCCAGCCGTTGATTTCGGCGGCTTCGAGCGCCTTGGCGCCGGCGATCCGCGCACTGTCGCGGCGGTTCATCTGGCCCGCGCCAATGCCGGCGGTGGCCCCGTCTTTGGCATAGACGATGGCGTTGGATTTGACGTGCTTGGCGACAGTCCAGGCGAACAGGCAGTCGGCGATCTCCTGCTCGGTCGGCTGGCGTTTGGTCACGACCTTGAGCTGGTCGCGGGTCACGTGACCGTTGTCGCCGTCCTGGACGAGCAAGCCGCCGGTAATCACACTCATCCGCTGGCTGCCGCGGGTGGGATCGGGCAGTTCGCCGGTCAGCAGCAGCCGTAGGTTCTTCTTCCTGGCGAAGATTGCGCGAGCGGCTACGTCGGCGTCGGGCGCGACCACCACTTCGGTGAAAATCGCGGCGATCGCCTCAGCGGTCGCGGCGTCGAGCGGACGGTTAGCGGCGACGATCCCGCCGAACGCCGAGATGCTGTCGCAGGCGAGCGCCTCGGTCCACGCCTCGACCAGCGTACCGCGCGTCGCCACGCCGCACGGGTTGGCGTGCTTGACGATGACGATGGTCGGGGCGGCATCGCGGAACTCGGCGACCAGTTCGAGCGCGGCATTGGCGTCGTTAAGGTTGTTGTAGCTAAGCTCCTTGCCCTGAACCTGCTCGGCCTGGGCGATGCCGCGCGCGGCCGGGCCGACCGGCAAGTAGAGCGCCGCCTGCTGGTGCGGGTTTTCGCCGTAGCGGAGCGGCATCTTGAGCTCCGACGAGAAGGTCCAGCTCTCCGGCCAGCGCTGCTGCTGATCGCCGAACGCAAACCATTGCGAGACGATCGCATCATATTCAGCGGTCAGCGCGAACGCCTTCGACGCGAGCGACTTGCGCAGACCGAGGCTTGTCGCGCCGCCGTTGGCATCGAGCTCGGCGAGCAAAGCGGCATAGTCGGCGGGCGCGGTGACGATCGCCACATGCGCGTGATTCTTCGCCGCCGAGCGCACCATCGACGGGCCGCCAATGTCGATATTCTCGATGATCGTGTCGCGGTCGGCGCCGCTGATCAGCGTCTGCAGGAACGGGTAGAGGTTGACGATCACGAGATCGATCGGCGCGATGCCATGTTGTTCCATCGCCGCGGCATGTTCGGGATTGTCGCGCACCCCGAGCAGCCCGCCGTGAACCTTGGGGTGGAGCGTCTTGACCCGGCCATCCATCATTTCGGGAAAGCCGGTGAGGTCGGAAATGTCACGGACGTCGGCGCCAAGCTCGCGCAGCTTGGCCGCGGTGCCGCCGGTCGAAACGATCTCGACCTTGTGCCGCGCGAGGCCGGTGGCGAGGTCTTCGAGCCCGCTTTTGTCGGACAGGGAAATCAGGGCCCGGCGTACGGGAACGAGGTCGGTCATGGTTTTCCTTATTAACTGGTCCGGCGGAACTGCCAGCCGATTTCCCCACCGAGCGCGGAAACTTCGCCGACGATTACCAATTGGCTGGTGCGCTGGGCGCGGCCGCGGCCGTCAATCCACAGGCTGTCCTCGATCGTCAGATTGCCCCCGCGGCAACGGAAATTCCATGGCGGCACCCCGCGCGAGTGGAGAATCGCGCCCATGCCGTCGGCGGTCGGCGTGACTTCGATCGCCGGAGCGAGGTGAAAGCGCACGGCGTACGGCGCGGATTCGCGGATTTTCTTGCGGCCTTTGGCGATCAGCTGATCGGCGCCGCGCAATTCCTTGCCGTCGTTGCCGAGCATCAGGCTGCGCTTGTGGACCAGGCCGAAGCCGCGGACATAGCCATCGTGGCTCACCTCTAGCCGGCTCGCGTCATTGTCCTCGCTGCGCTCGATCGTCACGTCCTCGACGCCCTTGCCGAGCGCGCCGTCGGGCTGGACGCTGGTCGAATTGGTGTCGGCGAGTGTCAGGGTGCTGTGGGCGGCGGTGGTCGAGAGGCCCTGGACCAGTTCGTCGGGCAGGCCGGTCGGCAGCGGGCCGGGACCGCCGCAGTTGACCACCAGCCGCTGCGGACCATCGGACAATTCGAACGCGAGGGTCGAAGCAGCGCCGTGCGCGGCCATCTTCGCCGAGGGCGGCGGCGCACCGTCGACGACCAGGATCGTACCCAGCGCCGACATCCGCTGATAACCCCAGCCGCGCGCCTGGCGCAGCGGGCGGGCGCGGATGCCGCAGCCTTCAATCAACGCGACGAGACGCGCCGATTCGCCCGGCCCGCAACCTTGCCAGCTCGACAGCGCGCCATCGCCAAGCGTGATGCCGTGGAGCGCGGCGAGCGCGGCCGCCGACGCGGTCTCGATGCCGTCGGGAATGGTCTGCTTGGCCGCCGAATAGCAGGAGCGCAGCAGGCCGAGCCGGTCGACCAGCAGGACCTGTTCGTAGGGCGAGCGGCTGATCAGGCCGCCGTCGTCGAACTGAGCGCTGGCCAACGCGCGGGCCAGTCCCGCCTCGCCCCGGGCGACACGCGACACGCCGCCCTGGACGAGCAGCCCGGCCGCGACCACGCCGCACCAGGCCGTGATGCGCTTGATCCCCGCCGGGGCGCGGTCGGCGGTGGCGTCGAGATGGCGAGCACCGCGCGCGAGCGTATTGAGCAAAGCCGAGCGATAGCCCGCGTCGGAACTCGACAGAATGTACGGGGCGTAGGCGGTCCAGAACAGGATGCGCTCGCCCCATAAATGCGGCGCCCACGCCGGATCGACCTTTGTGCCATGGGCGAGCAGCCAGCGGCCGACCACCGCCTCGGCCAGCCGCGCGCCTTTTTCGCGCGACGCGGCGGCGCCGAGATCGCGCAGCCACGAGAAGCCCTGCAACTGATCGGCCAGGGGATCACCGGCGCCGACACTGGTGAAGTCGAGGTCGGCGAGCGGCAGGGTCACGCCGCCGACCGTAAGCCGGCCGGCGAGCAGCGCGTCGCCGCGCGGACGATCGCCCTGGACGTGATCGCGCGGGACCGCGGCCAGCTTTAGTGGCTGGCGCGAATGTTTGAGCCGGGACAGAAACGAGCCGCGGGCGAGCCGGCGGACGACGTCGCGCTCGGCCGCGGAACCTTCGGAGGTCATCCCGCGCCCCGCAGCGCGCGGATGTTCGCGGCATATTGATCCGGCCCGCCACGGAACACCGCGGTGCCGGCGACCAGCGCATTGGCCCCGGCGCCCACCGCCTTGCGCGCGGTTTCGGGATCGATCCCGCCGTCGACCTCGATCAGCACATCGAGATCTTCCTTGGCGATGCGGTTGGCGATCGCCTCGATCTTGCGGAGCTGGCTGGTGATGAACTTCTGCCCGCCGAACCCCGGGTTGACGCTCATGACCAGGACCAGGTCGATATCGCCGAGAACATAGTCCAACGCCTTGGCCGGGGTGGCCGGATTGAGCGACACACCGGCTTTCTTGCCCAGTGCCTTGATCCGTTGAATGGTCCGGTGGAGGTGCGGCCCGGCCTCGGGGTGAACGGTGATCCGGTCGGCGCCGGCTTCGGCGAAATCGTCGAGGAACAGATCGATCGGCGAAATCATCAGATGGACGTCGAACGGTTTCGACGTGTGCGGGCGGAGCGCTTTGACGACCGCCGGTCCGATGGTCAGGTTGGGCACGAAATGCCCGTCCATCACGTCGATGTGGATCCAGTCGGCGCCGGCCGCGTCGACCGCGCGGACTTCCTCGCCAAGCTTAGCGAAATCGGCGGAGAGGATCGACGGAGCAATGAGCGGGGCGGCCATGCGACCGATTAGACGGGATTAGCCACCCCGGACAAGGCGCACCATGAAGAAGCCATCGAGCCCGCCCTGTTCTTCGAGCAGGCCGGGGAGGATGCGGACGTAGCCTTCGAGCGATGACGTCACGAAGTCAGGCAATTCGCCGGGTGTGGGCAGCGAGATGGCGAAGCCGCTGGTTGCGTTGAGGAAGGCATGGACGATGTCCTCCCCTTCCTCGGGCTCGAGCGAGCAGACCGAATAGACCAAAGCGCCGCCGGGCTTGAGCCAGGCGGACGCGCGCTGAAGCAGTTTTGCCTGGAGCTCGGCGTTCTCGGCGACGATCGGCGGGCGGGCGCGGTAGAGCACTTCCGGATGGCGGCGGAAGGTGCCGGTGGCCGAGCATGGTGCGTCGAGCAAGATCGCGTCGAAGGTGCCGCGGGATTTCCATTCGAGCGCGTCGGCGCGGACGAGGTCGGCGGAGAGATGGGTGCGTGCCAAATTCTCGCGCAGTCGTTCGAGACGACTTTTCGAGGCGTCAAGCGACGTCACTTTGCGACCGGCCGCGGCGAGCTGCATGGTCTTGCCGCCCGGCGCGGCGCAGAGGTCGAGCACCTCTTTCGCATCCGCCGGAATCAGGCGCGCGGGGAGCGAGGCGGCGAGGTCCTGGACCCACCAGCGGCCACCGCCAAAGCCTTCAAGCTCGGTCACCGACGAGCTTTCGACTCGCACGTGGCGTGGCGCGAGCGAGATGCCGGTATGGGCCATGGCATAGGCTTGCGCTTCGGCTTCGTCGGCGAAGGTGAGATCGAGCGGGGGGCGCTTGGCGATCTGGCGGCGCGCGGCGTTTACCACCTCCTCACCCCAGGCGGCGCCCCAGCGTTGCTCGACCGCTCCTGGAAGCGCCGGCGCATCGATCGCCGGCAGACCGCGGCGGAGCAACGTGCCGAGCACGCCGTGGACCAGCCGGCGCGGGCCGCCGTCGACCAGCGGCAGCGCGGTGGCGACGAGCGCATGGTCGGGCGTGCCGAGGCCGATCTTCTGCGCCAGCGCGAGGCGGAGCACCGTCCGCGCCTTCGAATCGTCGGGCAGGCGCTGGCGGGTGGCGCTGTCGATCAGCGCGTCGAGATCGGGCAGGCGGCGCAGCGTTTCGCCGGCAATCGCCACCGCCAGCGCGCGATCGACCGGTGGCAAGGCGCGCACAGCGGACGCGGCGGATTCGAGCGTTTGTCCCCGCCGCAGTACGGCATCGAGCATCTGCAGCGCCGCGCGGCGCGCGGGCACGCCTTCAATGTTGGGGTTGGTCGGGTCCTGGGCGATGGCTAGACCGCTTCGCTGCGGGGCGGGCGGGCGAGCAGGTCGCTCAACACTTCACCGACGCTCGACTGGCCCGCGATCAAGGCGGCGACCGCCGCGACGATCGGCATGTCGACGCCCTTGTCGCGCGCCAGACGGGCGAGGACGGGCGCGGTGAACGCGCCTTCGGCCACGGTGCGCCGGTCGGCCATGAGCTCGGCCGCCGAGCGCCCTTCACCCAGCCCTTTGCCGAGCGAATAATTGCGCGAACTGGTCGAAGTGCAGGTCAACACCAGATCGCCGAGGCCGGACAGGCCGGCCAGCGTCTCGCGTTTTGCCCCGCAGGCGAGACCGAAGCGGGTCATTTCGGCGAATCCGCGGCCGATCAGCGCGGCGCGGGCGTTCTGGCCGAGGCCTTTGCCCTCGACCACGCCACAGGCGATCGCCAGCACGTTCTTGACCGCCCCGCCAATCTCGGCGCCGGCAACGTCGTCGCTGACGTAAATGCGGAAGGCGGGCTGGGCGAGGCGTTCGCGCAAGCGTTCGGCCAGCGCGGCGTCTTCGGCGGCGAGGGTGACGGCGGTCGGCAGGCCCTGCGCCACTTCATGGGCGAAGGTCGGGCCCGAGAGGACCGCGACCGGAGCGTCGGGACAGACTTCGTGAGCGACTTGATGGAGCAGCAATCCGCTCGCTTCCTCGATCCCCTTGGAGCAGAGCACGAGCGGCTTGTCAGCGAACGGAAGCTGCGCGAGCACGGCCCGCGTGTGCTGTGCCGGAGTAACGGCCAGCAGGGCATCGCAGCCGGCGAGGTCGGTCAGATTGGAGGTGGCGCGGACGCCCTCAGCCAAGGTCAGGCCGGGAAGGTAGACGCTGTTCTCGTGGTGCGCGTTGATCGCGTCGACGACGTCACTCTCCAGCGCCCAGACCAGGCTCTCACGCCCGCCTGCGGCGGCGACCTGCGCCAGCGCCGTGCCCCAGGCGCCGCCGCCGATGACTCCGATCCTCACGCCTTGACCCCCGCACCGCGGACCTTTTCGGCGCTGTCGTCGAGCGGCCAGCGGGCCCGCGCCGGGGCGTCGAGGCCGTCGATCAACCCGGCCGCCAGGCGCTCGGCCCCGGCCCAGGCGATCATCGCGGCATTGTCGGTGCACAGCCAGCCGGGCGGAACGCTGAAGCCGCGGCCGTTACGCGCCGCGAGGTCGGCGAGCGCCGAACGGATCGCGCGATTGGCCGCGACGCCGCCGGCGACGACCAGCGTCGGCGCATCGCTCGATGCCAGTGCCAGCGCGGTGCGGTCGACCAGGCAATCGACCACCGCTTGCTGGAAGCTCGCGGCGATGTCCGCGGGGCGGTGGGTGCCCGACGCGACCGCGCGCTGAACCGCGCTCTTGAGTCCGGCGAAGGAGAAATGCGGTTCGGGCGAGCCCAGCAACGGGCGCGGCAGCGGGACGGCTTTGGCATCGCCGGCGGTGGCCAATTCCTCGATCGCCGGGCCGCCGGGATAGGCCAGTCCGAGCAGCTTCGCCGCCTTGTCGAACGCTTCGCCGGCGGCATCGTCGATGGTCGTCGCGAGGCGGCGGTAAGCGCCGACCCCGCGCACTTCGAGCAATTGGCAATGCCCGCCCGAAACCAGCAGCAGCAAATACGGAAAATTGAGGTCTGGATCGGCCAGCCGTGGTGACAGCGCGTGGCCTTCGAGATGATTGACCGCAACCAGCGGCTTGCCCGCGGCCAGCGCAATCCCCTTGCCGGCGAGCAAGGCGACCATCACCCCGCCGATCAGCCCCGGCCCGGCCGTCGCCGCCACCGCGTCGATGTCGTGGACCGACAGCTTGGCGTCATCGAGCACGCGGCGGATCAGGCCGGGCAGGATTTCGACATGGGCGCGCGCCGCGATCTCCGGCACCACCCCGCCATAGGGTTGATGCGCGGCAGTCTGGCCGACGACCGTCTGGGAGAGGATCTGGCGATCGCCGGTCACCAACGCTGCCGCGCTGTCGTCGCACGAGGATTCAAGGCCAAGGATGGTGGTCATTTCGCAACCGGCCCTTTGCCTGATCCCCGAGAGATGCACTAGGGGTGCGCACATGCAAGGGCTTCGCCTCGGGACTCGCGGATCGCCGCTGGCGCTGGCCCAGGCGCGCAAGGTCGCGTCGGCGATCGAAGCAGCGCAGCGCTGGCCCGACGGCTTTGTGGAACTGATCACGGTCACCACCACCGGCGACAAGGTTCAGGACCGGCCGCTGGCCGAAATCGGCGGCAAGGCGCTGTGGACCAAGGAACTCGACAAGGCGCTGCTCGCCGGCGAACTCAATTTTTGCGTCCATTCGATGAAGGACGTCGAAAGCGTCCGGCCGAAGGACATTCACATCGCGGCGGTGCGCCCGCGCGGCGATGCCCGCGACCGGTTGATCGGCGCCGAGTCGATCGACGCTTTGAAGCAAGGCGCGGTGGTCGGGACCTCGTCCCCGCGCCGCGCCGCCCAGCTGTTGCGGCTGCGGCCCGACCTCAAGATCGTGCCCTTGCGCGGCAATGTCGAAACCCGGCTGAAGAAGGTCGAAGCGGGTGAAGTCGACGCGACCTTGCTCGCCTCGGCCGGGTTGAAGCGGCTCGGACTCTCCGTCGGCGTGTCGATTCCGGTCGAAATCATCCTGCCGGCGCCGGCCCAGGCGGTGATCGGCATGGAGTGCCGGACCAACGACACCGAGACCCAGAGCGTGCTGTCGACGGTCAATAATTCGATTACTTACGCCTGCGTGATGGCCGAGCGGGCGTTTACCCGCGCGCTCGGCGGCAGCTGCTCGTCGCCGGTCGCGGCGTTCGCGGTGCTCGAGGACGGCGATCTTCGGATGCGCGCGCAATTGTTCAGCGAAGACGGCCGCGAGATGATCGAGGATCGCGCAATATTCGAGTGCGGCGACCATAAGACGCCGGAGAAACTGGCGCACGCCATGCTGGCCAAAGCGCCGCCGTCGATCCGGAAGCTTTTCACCACCGCATGACGAGGGTGATCGTTCTGCGTCCCGAGCCGGGCGCAAGCGCGACCGTAGCCCGAGCCCGCGCGCTTGGACTGGATGCAATCTCGCTGCCGCTGTTTGAAGTTCGGCCGGTCGCTTGGCCCGCGCCCGACCCTGCTGGCCTCGATGCTCTGCTCCTGACCAGTGCCAATGCGGTCCGGCACGGTGGGGTCGGACTCGACGCTCTTCGCGCGCTGCCGGTCCACGCGGTGGGAGAAGCGACGGCGGAGGCGGCCCGCGCCGCCGGTTTCACGATTGCAGGCAGCGGAACGGGCGGCGTCGATACGCTGCTCGAAAGCCTCAGTCCCCAACTCCGGTTGCTACATCTGTGCGGCGAAGATCGCAGAATTCCAAGCGGCTCGCCTCAGAAGATCGTGACGATCCCGGTGTACCGTTCGCGCGCGATCGATCCGGCGCCGGACCTGGAACGGGCAAGCGGGGCGGTCGTGCTGATCCATTCGCCCCGTGCCGCCCAACGATTCGCCGACCTGATCGAGGATCGCGGCACAATCCGAATTGCCGCGATCAGCGATGCGACGGCCGAAGCCGCAGGCGCCGGCTGGCGCGAGATCCATGTCGCGCCGGAACCGGGCGATGACGCACTGCTGGCCCTCGCCGCCCGGCTGTGCAACACATCGCCCCCGCAATGAACAAGCAAGTGAGCTGGAGCGCGCGCCTCCTCATCGGGCTGGTGCTGATTATCGTCGGCGCCGCGGCGGCGACCTGGGGCCTGGCGCATTATCGACCCGCCGCGAAGTTCCTGGGCGTAGTTCCGGCCGCCCAGCCGGTGGCGCCGGTGACGCCCAAACCGGTCGTCATCAGCCCTGAAGCGGCGCCGAGCGCAGCATCACCTTCAGCTGACAATGCGCGCATTGCGAGCCTTGAGGCCCGACTGGGACAAGTCGAAAGCGCCACCGAGCGCGCCGAAGGCTTCGCCGGGCGGGCCGACGCGCTGGTCGTGGCGTTTGCGGCGCGGCGGGCGATCGATCGCGGCGTGGCCCTCGGCTACCTCGAGCAATTGCTGGTCGACCGCTTCGGGGCGCAGCATCAGTCAGCGGTAGCGACGATCGTCACCGCATCGCATCAGCCGGTCCGGCTCAACGATCTGATCAGCGAATACGAGGCGCTTGGCCCCGACCTCCGCCGCGGCGGCCCGCAGGAGAGCTGGTGGACCGGAATCCGGCGCGAGTTCGGGTCGTTGGTCGAAGTCCATCGCGCCGATCGCCCGTCGACCAATCCCGATGTCCGTTACAATCGGGCGCTACAGCGGTTGTCCACCGGCGACGTCGACCAGGCCCTGGCCGAAACCATGCGCCTGCCCGGCGCCGCCAAAGCCAATGACTGGGTCGGCAAAGCCCGCCGCTACGTTGCCGCCCACCGCGCCCTCGATGAAATCGAATCGGCGGCATTGCTCGGCGGCCCCAACCCCGCCGGCTGACCGCCGACAAAACCCCCTTGGCAAGGCGACTCGGGAATGCGAATCTCGCCCCTCGCCGCACAGCCCGGGTTAAGCTGCGACAGGCCAAATAGCTGGAATCAGACGAGAGTTTTGGGGGCTTTGGAGTCATGACGTCAGTGACGAAGGGATTGGGACTGGGGTTGATAGCGGCCGCGCTGACGCAAGTCGGTGCCTCGGCCGCAGTCCAGACCGGCGCATCCGTGCCGCGTCCAAGTCCGACGCCGCGGCGCGACGTCGTGCCCGCTCCGCAGGACCTGCGCGACCAGATCATGGCACTTGGCCGGGCCTTCGACGGCAAGGCCGGAATCGCGGTCATCTCGTTGCGCGATCGCTGGGAGATCGCGTGGAACGCCAATTCGCTGTTCCCGCAACAGAGTTGCTCAAAGTTGTGGGTAGCGATCACCGCCCTCGATGCAGTCGATCACGGCAAGCTCAATCTGAACGATAAGGTTACCCTCGGCCGCAGCGACCTCACTTTGTTTCACCAGCCGCTGCGGGACAAAATCCTCGGCGGCGGCGTGACCACGACGCTTGGCTCACTGATGTTCGACGCCATCACCGAAAGCGACAATACCGCCAACGACAGGCTGATGCGGGCGGTTGGCGGGCCACAGTCAGTGCGCGACATGATCGCGCGCAAGGGGCTGGGCTCGATCCGTTTCTACAATGGCGAGCGCGCCCTCCAGTCGAGAGTAGCGGGCCTGATCTGGAGCCAGAGCTACTCGATCGGCAATGCCTTTTACGCAGCCCGCAACGCTTTGCCGATGGCGGTGCGCAAGGCGGCCTTCGAGCGCTATATTTCCGACCCTTATGACGGGGCATCGCCGCACGCGATCGCGAGCGCCCTGGCGGCGTTGAAGCGCGGCGAGTTGCTCGGCCCCGCCTCGACCGCGCGGTTGCTCTCGACCATGGGCCAGACCCGCACCGGCAAGCTCCGCGTCCGCGCCGCGCTGTCGCCTGGCTGGGACTGGAACCACAAGACCGGAACCGGCCAGGAGCTCAACGGCCGGATTGGCGGGATCAACGACATCGGCCTGCTCACCGCACCCGATGGGTCGGTCTATGCGATCGCGATCATGACCATCCCGAGCAACAATTCGGACGGAGCCGCGCAGGAATTGATGCGCAACCTCGCCAAGGCGGTGATCGCAGCGCACGCCGGACGTGCCCGCACCAATTGAGCCGACCGCGGCGCGGCTCGCCGCGATGCCCGGCGTCCAGCGCGTCCCGACGCGCGATCTCGAACTGTTCATCGTCCGCCGGTTTCTTGATGCCGAAACCTGCGCGGCGCTGATGGTGCGGATCGACCAGCGCCGCCGGCCGTCCGAAATCGCCGACGACCTCGGCATCGCGAATTTCCGGACGAGCGAAACTTGCGATCTCGACTGGCGCGATCCGCTCGTCGGTAACGCCGACCGCAAGATCTCCGACCTGCTCGGGCTGACGCTGGATTTGAGCGAGCCGCTACAGGGACAGCGCTATGCGGCCGGCCAGGAATTCAAGCCGCACACCGACACGTTCGAACCCGGCGGATATGATTTTTTCGTCCACACCGCGGATCGCGGCCAGCGCACCTGGACAGCAATGATTTATCTCAACCAACCCGACGAAGGCGGCGCGACGCGGTTCAAGACAATCGGCAAGACCGTCCAGCCGGAGCCGGGCAAGCTGTTGGCGTGGAACAATCTGCTGCCCGACGGCCGGCCCAATCCGGCGACCCTGCACCAAGGGATGAAGGTGCGGCGCGGGACCAAATACGTCCTTACCAAATGGTTTCGGGAACGCTGAGCGGGGCAAGCAAAGGGGGCATGGCGTGAAGGGGAAATTGCTCCACGGCTATCCATGCCCCCTCGTCTCCGTCTCTCGAGCTCAGGGCCGGCCAGGGGCCTATGCCAAGGCGACCGGCTGATCTGTGCTCGGGGTCAGGGCGGCCACATCTCACCTGCGGTTCGATGGTTGCGTTGCCCGCCTGACAGGAGATCCGTTCGCGCCTCCCGTTAGAAGTCGACCGTGACGCCGGCGAACAGGAAGCGGCCCATCGCGTCATAGACCTGCGGGAAGGTGTTGCCGTTGCCGAACGGCGGTCCGACGACGTCACCGGCCGCGACCGGCGGGCTTTTGTCGAACAGGTTGTTGGCGCCGATGCGGAAGTTATATTTGTCCCCGACCCGAGCCGTCAGCGCCAGATCGAAGTAGCTCTGCGCCGACAGCTTGGCATCGCCCGGCGTGGAATGCGGGCCTTGAGCGAAATTCAGGTCGGGGTCGTCGCTCAACGAGTCATTCTTGACCGACGAGAAGTAGCGCCATTGGCCGGAGATCCCCATGCCGTTGGGAAGGGTGAAGCCGGCGCGGAATTTGTGCCGCCATTTCATATTCGGCGAGGTGAACGGGGCGCCGCTGGTGCAGGTCGCGCCGAAGAAGCCAACGCAATCGTAGACACCGTCGAGGCCGAGGACGCCCGGGCTGATCCCGGTGTCGAATTCGAGCTTCTTCAACCAGGTGCCGACAAAGCTGAGGTTGAGGGTGCCCGCGCCCCCGATCCGGCGGCTGTAGGAGCCATTGAGGTCGATGCCGGTGGTCTTGAGACCGCCAACGTTTTGCGTTTGCAGGGCGATGAAGCCGGTCGGCAGGTTGGTCAGCGAGCCGGTGATGTCGCGCTGGATCAGGCTACAGAACGCCGGGTCGCCGGAGAGCGCGCAACTGGCGAGCACGCCGTTGAAGGGCAGGCCGCTGATCAGGTTCTTCACCTTGATGTTGAAGTAATCGACCGTGATGGCGAGACCCGGCACCCACCGCGGCTGCAGCACGAGACCGACGGTGTAGGTATCGGCCTTCTCCGGCAGCAGGTTCACGTTGCCGGAGAAGCGTGCGTTATACTGGTTGGCGGGATTGTTATCGACGAGGCCGTACTGAGCCGCGCTAACACCGGTGAGGGCGCATTGCGCCGCGGTGAAAATCGGGGTTGCGCCGGCGCAGAAGTCGGTGCCGCCGGCCAAGCCAAGGCTCGCCGGTCCAAACAATTCGACCACGTTTGGCGCCCGCACCGCTCGGTTGTAGCTGGCCCGGGCGCGTAGGTCGTGAACGGGCGCCAGTTCGATCGACAGCTTGTACGTGTCGGTGCTGAAATGGTGGTCGTTGACCTTGTAGTCGGAGTAACGATAGCCGGCGCCGACGGTCAGTTCCTCGATGAATGAATGGCTGACGATGGGCAGCTGCAGCTCGGCAAAG